>Ga0116171_10002748_pt1 | contig 16541 bp, 12 predicted proteins | sample AD_JPNHW2_MetaG_FD_89798 | JGI IMG/M metagenome (GOLD analysis project Ga0116171, IMG submission 89798) | Active sludge microbial communities of municipal wastewater-treating anaerobic digesters from Japan - AD_JPNHW2_MetaG | ecosystem: Engineered > Bioreactor > Anaerobic > Digestate | place... | reverse complement strand
TAATCGTCACTGAGCATGAACGGGTCTCCTCCGGAGAGGAGGACATCGCGGATCTGCGGGTTTCTCCGGATGTATTCCATACCTTCGAGGATTTTTTCCCGGCCCGGGATCGAGTCCACGTCTCCGACTTTGCGTTTGCGGGTGCAGTGCCGGCAGTACATCGCACAGGTGTTGCTGACCAAAAAGAGGATACGGTCGGGATACCGGTGGGTGATGCAATCGCAGGGGCTGTCCTTATCCTCAGCGAGCGGGTCGGCCAGCTCGTAGTTTTCCACGATCAGTTCTTTTGGGGAGGGGAAGGCTTGTTTGAAGATGGGATCGTTTTTGTAATCGTTTACATCGATGAGCGAGAGGTAATACGGGGTGATGCTCATCGGAAATTTTCTGATGGTTTTTTGGAGGTCTTCGTATTCTTCCGGGCTGAATGTGATGCCCAGGACCTGCTGGAACGTGTCGATATCCCTGACGACATGCCGGACCTGCCAGCGCCAGTCCTTCCAGTACTCCGGGACACAGTCCGGTTCCGGGGACTTCAGGATCTGTGCCGGATCCGTGCCGATCTCTGCGCCATGGACGTGTCCTTTGAGGATAGAGACGAGGTCTTTTACGGTATTTTTCATCTGTCCGCTTAAGTGCTCTAATCTCTGATTCGGATCAAAGGGAGGTAATTTCCCCCGGTCGCGGCCGGGGATGGCAGTGGAGGGCGCCATATTTTCCTCTCCCTTAAAACAGCCACTCTGTCCGCGGCTCGAAGTCGGTGAGCGGCTGATGGTAATCGTCGAACCAGCAGGCAAGGGGATTTCTCTTAAAGACCATGAACCTCCCGATAGTCTCCGGGTCGGCTGCCTGGTGGTAGCGCATGAAGATGTGCGAGGCGGTCTTTCCCACCACCTCGATCTTTCCGGTTGCATGGGACATCACAAACCGCGCCCGTTTGGCAAGGCCCGAGCAGGCCCGCCATGACTTCTGGATGCAGTCGTACGATTTCTCTACGGGAACTGCAAAGGCCGCGTTACCGGTTGCGGGCCGGCACTGGAAGACGTAGTACGGGGAGATGCCGGCAAACGAGACTTTCCGGAAGAGCGCTGTTAACGTCTGCGGCTCATCGTTGATCCCGGCAAGGATCGGGGTCTGGTTGACGACGACCACGCCGGCATTGCGGAGTGCCTCTGCTGCCTGCACCGAGACGGGGGAAAGTTCGCGCGGGTGGTTGAAATGCGCCATGAGATAGATCCGTTTTTCCGGTGTGCTGTACCGGGAAAGTACGGACAGGAGTTCGGGGTCGTTGATGATCCGGTACGGGTTGTAGGCCAGCATCTTGCTCCCGATACGGATGATATTGACGTGCCCGATTTCGCGGAGCTCCTTTAGGACCGGTTCGAGCTGCCGGGTAGAGAGCGTAAGCGGATCGCCGCCGGTCAAAAGCACGTTGGTGATCTCCTTATGCTCGCGGATGTACTCGATGTTGTCCGAGACGTCCCGCACGGTCTCCCGTTTGCAGGACATAAAGAGGCGCTTGCGGAAGCAGAACCGGCAGATGCCTGCGCAGGTGTCGGTAAGAAGCAACAGGCCGGTCTGGTCGTACTTGTGCTGGAGGCCGGGTTTTTTGGTGTAGTCTTTCTCGTGGGAGGGGTCGGCACAGCCGCCGCGCCCCAGTTCCTTTATGTCGGGAATGGCGATCCGGCGCAGGGGGTCGTTGCCGTCCTTCCAGTTGATGAGCGAGAGATAGTAGTCGTTTACCCGGAAGGGAAAGAGTTCTGTCACCGACTCCATCTCCTCCCGTTCCTTTTTGGTGAGGCCGACTGTGTTGTCGAGTTCGGCCACTGAAGTAAGATACCGTGGGTTCATAACGTCACCGTGGTGTGTGGGCGGATACTTCCCTGCCTTTTTATGGGGCCGGGACGTGATTTGTGTGAAATTTTCGTTGAACAGTAACAGGAAATGCGTGAAATCCTTACTAGCCACAAATCAGCACGAAATCTTTTCTGGCCAATTCTTTAAACCCTTTCTGATTTTGCCCGTTTTTTGATGCCGCCGGAGCCAATCCGGAATTATGGGAAGCGATGTGTCCCCACCAGCAGGCATTTAGGCTCTCAATAGAGAAGGTGAAGAATAAAAAGAGTGTTTTTTATCCGCAGGTATCATGCCAGACCCAGACTCTCCCGGAAACGTGACGGCGGTAACGTCCCCGGACCGGTCTTTTGGCCTCCCGACAACTGAGGTGATCCGGCTCCGGGAACAGTTCGGAGAAAACGATATTTGCGGGGAGAAAAAGCACCCGCTCCGTGCATTTTTGGCGTACTTCTGGGGCCCGATCCCGTGGATGATCGAGGCCGCTGCGATAATCTCGGCTGCGATTGCGCACTGGGAAGATTTCGGTGTTATCCTGCTCCTCCTCCTCATAAATGCGGTTGTCGGTTTTTTCCAGGAGAAAAAAGCACAGAACGCGATCGAGCTCTTAAAACAGCGGCTCGCCCCCAATGCCCGCGTGCTCCGTGACGGGAACTGGCAGGATATCCCGGCAAAGGAACTCGTGCCCGGCGATTATATCCACGTCAGGCTGGGAGACATCGTCCCCGCCGACGCCCGGCTCGCAAACGGGGACTATCTCCTGCTTGACGAGTCGGCGCTGACCGGCGAGTCGCTGCCGGTTGAAAAGAAGATCGGGGAGACCGCGTATTCGGGCGCCATTGTCAAACAGGGCGAGATGGACGCAGAGGTGACCGCAACCGGGACGTCCACGTACTTCGGGCGGACCACCCGGCTTCTTGCGGCAAAACCCCCGCGGAGCCACTTCCAGGCCGCCGTGCAGAAGATCGGGGACTACCTCATCATCCTCGCGGTCGTGCTTGTCGGTATTGTCTTTGCCGTGGCCCTCCTCCGGGCCGAGTCCCTGCCCGATACCCTCCAGTTCGCGCTCATCCTTGTGGTCGCCGCGATCCCTGCAGCTCTCCCGGCAGTCCTCACCGTCACGCTCGCGGTCGGGGCCGTTGCGCTTGCAAAAAAAGAGGCGATCGTGAGCCGGCTCTCCGCGATAGAGGAACTGGCCGGCATGGACATCCTCTGCTCCGACAAGACCGGGACGATAACAAAGAACGCGATCAGTATCGGCGGGGTCGCAACATTCCCCGGCATCGCCGAAGCGGACGTGATCGCTGCCGCGGCGTTTGCATCGCGGGAGGAGAGCGACGACCCGATCGACAAGGCGGTCCTTGCCCGGTATGCACACCAGCCGGCCGGTGCCGGGACGGTCACGGCTTTTGTCCCGTTCGATCCGGTAAGCAAGCTCTCGCGGGCCACGGTACACGGTGCAGACGGCCGGGGGTATGAGGTTGCAAAAGGGGCGCCGCAGGCAATTGCCGCCCTTGCCGGGACCGGCGGGGACGAGCAGGAGGTGATCGCCGGGTGGGTCGAGGGGTTTGCAAAAAAGGGTTTCCGGGCGCTCGGGGTTGCCCGGACCGGCCCGGACGGGAACTGGAAGTACCTCGGGGTCATCGGACTCTTCGACCCGCCACGTGAAGACTCGGCGGCCACGATCGCCCAGGCAGAAAAACTCGGCGTCAGTGTGAAGATGGTGACCGGGGATCACGTTGCCATTGCGCAGGAGATCGCCGGGCAGGTGGGCATGGGCACCGGCATCCTGCCCCGCACCGCTCTCCCGGAGGGCGACGGCAGGGAGGCGCTTTCCCGGATGGAGGCCGCCGATGGTTTTGCGCAGGTGCTCCCCGAGGACAAGTTCCGGATCGTCAAAGTCCTCCAGAGCGACAGCCACATTGTCGGGATGACCGGCGATGGGGTAAACGATGCCCCGGCGCTCCGGGAGGCAGATGCCGGCATCGCCGTTGCCGGTGCAACCGATGCGGCAAAATCCGCGGCAGACATTGTCCTCACAAAGCCCGGGCTCTCGGTAATCATCGATGCAATCGAACGGAGCCGGGAGATCTTCCGGCGCATGGAGAACTATGCGGTCTACCGGATCGCAGAGACGGTCAGGGTGCTCATCTTTCTGACCCTTTGTATCGTCCTTTTAAACTTCTACCCGGTCACCGCGCTCATGCTCGTTGTGCTCGCGATCTTAAACGACCTGCCCATCATGATGATCGCATTCGATAATGCGCCGGTTGCGGACAAGCCCGTGCGCTGGCAGATGGACCGGATCCTCACCATCGCAAGCATCCTTGGCATCCTTGGCGTTGTTTCGAGCTTTTTGCTCCTCTGGCTTTCGCGCGAGTACTTCCACCTCGACCCGGGCGTTATCCAGACGCTTATCTTCCTCAAACTCGCCGTTGCCGGTCACATGACGATCTACCTTGCCCGGACCGGAAAACAGCATTTCTGGGAGCGCCCGTACCCGGCGCTCTCCCTTTTTGGTGCCGCCGAACTTACGCAGGTAGCCGCGACCGTGATTGCCGTGTACGGCCTTTTCATGGCGCCGCTCGGGTGGACGCTTGCCCTTGCTGTCTGGGTGTACGCACTCGTGTTCTTCCTCATCAACGACCAGGTCAAGGTCCGGCTCTTTAAAAAGATCCACCCGTACTCATAAAAAAAGCCTTAAGCGGGGGTAAACGGGACGCATTACACCCCCGTGCGATCTTCCCGCGGCAAATGAGAACAGAGAAATAGGATTGGAAAAAAACAGAAAGTCCGTCAGCCATGGCTTTTTCATTCCCCGCCGGCATCACCCCCACCAAGCGCGTGATCGTAATCGCGTTCGTGGTCGGGATCATCGCCGGCTTTGGGGCCCTCCTCTTTTTCGAGGGGCTCAAGTGGGGAACGGCCTTTTTCATGGGTTACCTCCTGCACTATGCCTACCCGCAGGAGGGACAGAGCATTGCTGCGATCAGCCAGTGGTCCGGGCCGCAGTCGCTCTGGCTGCTGCTCCCGGTGATGATCTTCGGGAGTCTTCTTACCGGGATCCTTGTCACAAGGCTTGCACCCGAGGCTGAAGGCCACGGGACCGATGCGGCGATCAAGGCATTCCACGGCGAAGGCAGGATCAGAAAACGGGTACCGGTGGTAAAAGCCGTGACCGCGATCCTTACGATCTCGACCGGCGGGAGCGCCGGTCGCGAGGGGCCGTCCGCCCAGATCTCGGCGGGTTTCGGGTCGATGGTGGCGGACATGCTCGGCCTCTCCGAGAAGGAGCGGAGGATTGCACTCACGACCGGCATCGGTGCCGGCATCGGGACGATTTTTAAAGCACCCTTTGGCGGCGCCGTGCTCGCGGCCGAGGTCCTCTATACCCGGGACTTCGAGTCCGATGCGATCGTGCCGGCATTCCTTGCCTCGGTGATCGGCTATGCGATCTTCGGCTTTTTCGAGGGCTACGACCCCATCTTCTCACTCGGGCCGATTGTCTGGGAGATCGCACAGATCCCGCTCTTTGTAATCCTCGGGATCCTCTGTGCACTCTTCGGCCTCCTCTACATCTGGCTCTTCTACGAGAGCCGGGACCGGTTTAGTGCCTTCTTTGCCCGGCACAGGCTGCCGCTTTTCTTAAAGCCGGTCACGGGAGCCGTCATCCTCGGCACCATCGTCCTTGCCCTTGCGCTCGTCTCCCCGGACATGGAGACGCTGGGCCTTGCCGCCCTCGGGTCGAGCTACGGATTTGACCAGCTGATGTTTTACGCCATGCTCCCTCTTGCTGTCGTCCTGCTCCTGCCGTTTTTAAAGATCATTGCAACATCGCTCACGCTCGGGAGCGGGGGGAGCGGCGGTGTCTTTGCCCCGGGGCTTACTATCGGCGCCTCGGTCGGGGCCTCGCTCGGCCTTGTCCTCCACATGTTTTTCCCGTCGCTTGTCCCCGCCGCCACGATCCCGGTCTTTGTGGTTGTCGGGATGATCGCCCTCTTTGGCGCTGTTGCAAACGCCCCGATAGCAGTGCTTATCATGGTCGTGGAGATGGTAGGGAGCATCACGATCCTGATCCCCGCTATGGCGGCGGTCGCGGTCTCGCACCTGATAAAAGGGGAAAAGACGATCTTCCGGCAGCAGGTGCCCACCAAGGCGCAGTCCGGGGCCCACCGGGGCGAGTACGACCGGGACGTCCTCTCCCGGCTCAATGTCCGGGACGCGATGGTGAAAAAAGATGCGGTTATTGCGTTCTCGCCCGGTGACGGACCGGACAGCGTCCGACATGTGATCGCAGAGACCGGGCATACCGGCTTTCCCGTAATCGAGGCGGGAAGACTGGTGGGCATTGTCACGCACCGGGATGTGCAGGGAGCCGGGAAGGCGCCGGGCGAGTGCCCGGTCCTGCGCCAGCTCATGACCGCCCCGCCGGTCGTTGTGCATCCCGGCGATACGCTCGAAGACGCCCTTTCCCTTATGGTGGGCCATGACTTCAATCACCTCCCGGTGGTGCAGGATGGCACAAAGGATGAACTTGCCGGCTTTATCACCCGGACCGATATCCTGCGGGCCTATGCCCGGGAACACAGTCGGGTATCCTGTGAAGCAAAAAAGCCCGGGGCATAATTTTTTTGCTCTGGATAAAGCCGCTTTTTATGATATGTCACCCCTTTACGCCAGCCCTGCCCCCAAGGGGGCGGGGGCGGAGGCTTGCCGGAGACCTAAAAGAGCGTTGTTTTATTTTATTTTTTTTAAGGAATTCTGCAGAGCATTTTTTTAGCTGTCGGCAGCGTCGTACCGGCACTCTTCTCCCTTGAAAAACCAGTTCCGGTAGATGATCGGCGTGAGTATCGTGGTAAGCAGGCTCATGAGCACGAGCGCGACATAGATCCCCTGGTCGATGACGCCGGCTTCAAGCCCGAGGAGCGCTACGATCATCGCCACCTCGCCCCGGGGGGCCATGCCGAAACCAACGATCAGGGCATCCTTACGGCACAGGCCCATGAGCCGGGCGGGAATGCCGCAGCCGATCACTTTGGTAATAATGGCGACAAGGGTGAGCACGACAAGAAACAGCGCAATTTCCGGTGTGACCGCTGTAAGATCGGCAAGGATGCCGAGCGAGACAAAGAAGATCGATGCAAAGATGATCTGGAGATACTCTGCACCCTCCCTGAAATTCCTGCTGTGGGACAACTCCACACTTTCAAAGGAGACCCCCGCGATGAATGCACCGACAATGGCTGAAAGCCCCACCGCCTCTGCACACAGTGCATAGAGGAATGCGATCATCATCGCAAAGATAAAAATAAACTCCGGGAATTTTTTGCAAAAACCCGTGGCGTCCAGCCGTTCAACGTATTTGCTGACCACAAAAATGCCCAGTACCCCGCCAATAACAATGAAGGCCACGGCCTTTATCGCGACAAGGGCGATCCCCCCGGCCGTGATCGTCCCGCTGACAACATCCATGCTGATGGCAAGGGCCAGGAGGCTGAGCACGTCGTCGATAACCGCAGCCCCGATGATCGCCTTTGCGGCCGGGGTCTGGAGCCTGCCGAGTTCTTTTAGGACGTTTGCCGTGATCGCAATACTTGTGGCGGTGAGCGCCGTCCCGATAAAGATCGCACCCGAGGTACTAAAACCAAAGACAAGCGAGATCCAGTACCCGCCAATCCACGGGACGATGACCCCGACTGCTGCAATCACGCCGTTTTTCAGGGAGAGGATCTCCTTTACGTTGAACTCAAGCCCGATGACAAAGAGCAGGATCACAGCGCCGAGCTGGGCAAGCCCCTGGACAAAATCGGTGTAGGTGATGAGCCCGAGCGCACTGGGGCCGACGAGGAGCCCGACAAGGATGAGGCCGATGACGGCCGACTGGTTGATCCGGGACGCGATGAGGTACCCGCCAAGCGCGACAAAAAGGAGCAGGCTCATCTGGAATTCCGGGGACGTAAGAAGAGAGTCCATCGGGATTCTCTTGGGATGAAAAGTAAAAACCTTTTCTGGTTTTTTTCCCGCGGGACGGAACCCCTGATCAGGGAAAACGCCAAAAAGAAAAAAAATATCCGGGGTAAAATCAGGCCAGCGCTGCCGTGATACCGGCAATACCAGACTGGATAATGAGGGCAACTGCGATAATGACGCCGGCCATTTCGAGCGCTACTGCAACATTGCCTTTCCTGAGCTCCCCGAACTCCTCGAGTTCGCGGGTGAACTTGTCAAGCACGGTAAGGGCAAGGTAGATGGCACCGACTGCAAAGAGGACGCCCAGCACCAGCTGGACGATGGCAATGGCAATCACCAGGATGCCGTCAGCAGATGCAAACCCGAGGGTTGCTGCCTTGCTGATGCCGACCGAGATACCGGCGACACCGGACTGGACCATAATCCCGATCGCGATAAAGATTGCGGCAACGATGATACCAAAGGCGACATTACCCTTGGCAAGTTCCTTCTGCTCGTCGACATCGCGGGTCACTTTCCCGAAGACCGAGAACCCGATGTAGAGGGCGATCACCGCAAAGAGGACCGCGATGATCAGCTGGGCTATACCGACAACTACGGTAACTGAGTTCATGAATCCACCTTAAAAAAAAAATTTACTGTTTTTTCACGGCAATCGAGTCGATGACCTTGTCCATGATCGCCTCGCTCCGGTTCTTGAGCCCGAAACCGACGATGATTGCAATTGCCGCACCAAGGCCGAGGCCGATGCCCCATGCAACCGGTGTGACAAACGTGTAGATGATGGTGAGGTCAAGCATCAGCTGCGAGAGAGCGAGGACGGCGATCACGAAGTACAAAAAGATCCTCATCAAAAAGAGGACCGGGTTGATGAGCTGGATGTCCTGCTTGGCGTAGTACTTTGCAAGGAAATCGATGAAGTAGTCGGCGAGCAAAAAGCCAACGATCAGGATGATAATGAACGCGACCACGTGCGGGATGTACTCGACGATGGTGGTCATGAGCTTGCTCATGTACTCCATGTTGAGGATGTCGACTGCGGCAAGGATTGCGATCATGTATACGAAGATACGGACGGCAATATCGCCGATGTATCCTACCGTGATCCCGGCCCCTTTTACCGAGCCGGCAAAGGAAGTCTCGTCTGCGACCTTCTCGACAAGGTGCTGCTCGCTGATCTTATCAAGGACGATCCGCACCGCACGTCCAAGGAGGCGGCCTACAATCCAGCCGATCAACAGGACAATGAGTGCGCCGATAATACTGGGCAGGTAGGTCATAATGACGCCATACCACTGACTGGCAACATTGTTAAAGACAGAATCCATCTTGGTTTCCTCCACTAATTCATTTTTACAGCTATTATATAGCCTGTTTTTCGATAATAAACGTTTGTGTTATTTCCGATACAAATGGGTAATTGGCAACAATTATAAATGTTTACCGGAACATATCTATTCTCCACACAGGAACCAGCCGCTGCCATGATGCACGATTACCAGCAGGAACTTGCCCAGATCAAGGAACTCCTCAAGGAGAACCCGGAGGGAATGAGTGTCACCGATATCGCAAAGGCGCTCAAAAAGAACAAGAACACCACCGGCCGTTACCTCGATATCCTCCTGATCTCCGGCCAGGTGGACATGCGGACGTACGGGATGGCGAAGGTCTTTACCCTTTCTCAAAGGGTTCCGCTCTCCGCGATGCTGAGCTGCTCAAAGGATCTGATCATGGTCCTTGACAGCGAGTCGCGCATTATCGAGATCAATGACAATTTTCTTGCGCTCCTGCACCTGACGCGCCGCGAAGCTGTCGGGAAAAACATTGCATACCTCCGGTCCCCCGAGGCCGATGTGCACGAGCTGGTCAACGCGCTTGCCCCCCGCGTCCCCGAAGAGACGGAGCGCACGCTCTCGTTTATGGTAAAAGGGGCCGGCGAGCGCATCTTCAAGCAGAAGTCCATCCCGACGGTCTTTGACGATGGCGCGAAAGGGTTTACGCTGCTGCTGACCGATGTGACCGATGAGATCCTGCGGGAGCGGGAGATCCGGGAATGGGAGGAGCGCTTCCGGATGATGGCGGAGAACATCCGCGATGCCGTGCTCATCATCGAGAACGATAAGTGCACGTTTGTCAACCGCAGCCTTGCAGAGATCACCGGGTATACGTTTGAGGAACTCTGGGCCATGGATCCAAGAAATATCATCGCCCCGGAGGACCAGCAGAAGATGGAGCCCTTCTGGGACAAGAAGGTTAAACCCGGCCCGGGGCTCGCCGACATCCAGTGCCGGATCCGGAGAAAGGACGGGGTGTACCGCGATGTGTTCCTCCGGCTCACAAGCGTCCAGCACGGTGGCGTCCTGTACCATTTCGTGATCCTCACCGATGTCACGGAGCTTAAGACCAAGGATGAGGCGCTTGTTGCAAGCGAACAAAGGTTCAGGACGATGGCCGACAATATCCAGGATGCTGTTGTCATCGTTGAAAACGACCAGTTCGTGTACGCGAACCGGCGTGTCTGCGAGATGTCGGGCTATTCGTTCGAGGAACTCAGGTATAAAGACACCCAGGCGCTCGTGACTCCCGAGACCCGGCTGATGATGGACGAGCTGTACAGGAAGTCTATTACCTGTACGGAACCGCCGGCCAAGTTCCAGAGCTGGATGCTGTGCAAGAACAATGAAAAGCGGTGCATCTACGGGCAGATCAATTCTGTCCGCCACGGGGATATCGTGAGCACGTACGTCACGATGACCGATGTGACGGTCTTTGCACAAAGGGAACAGGAACTCCTCGACCGGATATCGGCACTTGAAAAGCAGCTGGCGGCAAAATCGCAATAATGCTTTTTACCTTTGTTCCCGCCGTTTTCTGATTGCCCCTGTTTTTTATATGGTACAGCCCTCCGGTGTAATGTTCATGTAACAGATATGTATACGGTATTTGTGTATAAGTGATAAACAAACATTTTTTATAGTATACTTTGGTATCCGGTATATAGGTGCACCGTGCCTTGTAAATTCCTGCAAGCGTGAAGGAACCGGCCCGGCAGCGCCCATAAGGGGGTACCGTGATTCGTCTCCTGTATGTCGATGACAACCCGGAGGTCTGTACGCTGATTGCTGCGTTCTGCGACCGGATAGGCTCAATCTCCGTGCAGGTCCTCGACTCGGCGGAAGCAGCGCTTGACTGGTTGTCCCGTTTCCCGGCCGATGTCATTGTTTCCGATTATGCCATGCCCGGCGGTATGGATGGGATCGCGTTGCTAAAAGAACTGCATGCCCGGGGCAGCACGACACCGTTCATTATCTTCACGGCACAGGATTCCCCGGGGGTCCGGGAGGAGGCATACCGGAACGGCGCCACCGGGGTCGTCAGCAAAATGCCGGGGGGCAGGGGGCCGCTCTATCAGCTGCTGCGGACAGTTTACTGGGCGGCAGATACTAAAACGAACTAGTCCGGTCCCGTCTGGTATTTTAGACCGGGCCGGCCGGGGACGCCACACCTGTAAATCCGGAAACATACGCGAGCCCTGGCAGGCGCGGAGGCGGTACACCGTATCTTTTGCGATCATGGCGCACACCTCACCCTCTCGCCCCTCGCGGAGATGGTCCCGCCTGCCGTGCTGTTTTGGGGCCGGGCGATATGCCGTGTTCCGGATTTACGGGGGCGATTTTCCCGGGTATTTTTGTAAAGGAGGTACTGTGGCAGTACCCTCGTTATTCGGTGAAAGGGATCCTCTTGGTGCGGGAAGCGGGGTTACGTTATGTGCGGCATTTTGCCGGGAAACATTTGGGAAAAGAGGGGATTTATGGTTTTTTTGAGATCGAGTCAATGAGCCTGTCCATGATTGCCTCGCTCCGGTCCTTGAGCCCAAAGCCGAGGATGATTGCGATGGCGGCGCCAAGGCCGAGACCCACGCCCCATGCGATCGGGGTCACAAACGTGTAGATGATGGTGAGATCGAGCATCAGCTGGGAGAGGCCGAGGATGGCGATCACGAAGTACAAAAAGATCCTGAGGATGAACAGGACCGGTGAGATGAGCGCGATATCCTGGTTTGCGTAGTACCGGCCCAAAAAGTCGATGAAATAATCGGCAAGGAGGAACCCTGCAGTGATAATGATCACAAATGCTGCAACGTGGGGGATGTACTCGATGATCACCGTCATCAGCTGGCTGAGGTACTCCATGTGAAGGATGTCGACTGCCGCGAGGATCGTGATCAGATACACGATAAGCCGGGTAAAGATGTCGCCGATGTACCCGACCGTGATCCCGGCTTTTTTCATTGAACCGCCGATCGCGGCAAGATCCGCTCCTTCCTTTACCACGTTCTGTTCGCAAAGTTTGTCCAGAATAATCCGTACAGCCTTTCCAAGGAGGCGGCCGATAATCCAGCCGATGATAAGAACGACAATCGCTCCCAGGATGCCGGGGAGGTACGCGATCAGGGTTTCGTACCACCGGTTGATCAGGTCTACAGGTGCAGAATCCATAGGGTGTTCCCTCGTTGTACTGATTTGTACGAATTGTGTTACAACTTTATTTAAATATTTCTGTTATATCTTACATTTGTGAACTATCTATAATGATTATAGACTGCCCGTTGGCAAGTGTCCGGTCCGGCCCGCGGATCTATGGGCCTACCTTCGGTTTAGGATAAAAATATTATACTTATGTATATCCAATGAGGAAATTCCTTATATACTAATATCTGCCAATAGTACCCAAGCTTGTTATAATGAGGATTTACATGAAATACCCTGATTCTTCCCGATCTTTTTCCGGACAGCAGGATTCCTCCGGAGTCCCACCGCAGAAATCGCGGGGCGTTACCCTGCGGATGGGCATCCTGGTGGCGTTTGTGGTTGCCGGTATCTTAGTGGCCCCGGCCCTTGCCGGCACGAAGTATATGGCCGGGAATCCCGAACTCAACGCTCATATCTCCGGCACGAACGAATTCTCTCCCGGGGACGATATTAACCTCGCAATTGTCATTGAGAACACGGGATTAAATCAGTTCAAGATGATCCAGTCGGGGATTATCGATCGTACGGACCAGTCGAATACGGCAAAACAGCTGACGGCAGCTCTCTCATCGGGCGATGCACCGCTCACGGTCAAGGCAGACCCGCAGGTCCTTGGGGATCTGGCAGCGAGCAGCAGCGGCACGGCAACGTATCGTATCAAGATCGATAAGGATGCCGCGGCGGGTGTATACCAGCTGCCCCTGGTCCTGAATTATACCTATATGTACCAGGTCGAACAGGGAGGTACGGAAGTCCTTGAGTACCGGTATAAGAGCGTCAACGAGACGCAGAGTATCCCGATCCGGATCAAACCTGAAGTACAGATCGATGTCACGAATGTTTCGGCACAGGACCTGAACGCGGCAAACGAAGGATATGTCTCCTTCACGGTTAAGAACACCGGGTATGAGAACGGGACGAATGCGGCAGTAAGGATAGCGCGGAACGATGCAAGCCCCGTGGTGCCTTCTGAGGGCAGCATGTATATAGGGAACTTCCCGGTCGGGGCAACGGCAGACTGCCGGTTCCGTGTCGCGGTTTCAAGCGATGCGCAGGCGAAGACGTACCCGCTCAATGTCTACGTGAACTATAAAAACAGCGAGGGAGATGTTGTCAACTCCAAGACCGAGACCATCGGTGTACCGGTGGGTAGCAAGGTAGCGTATACCGCCACGTCAGTTAAGACAACGATCCCTTCGGGTGCGAAATCGGTGATTGTCGTCCAGTACCAGAACACCGGTGGCGCTACGGCATACAACGCACAGGCCCGGATCAGTGCGGTTGACCCGTTCACGAGCAACGATGACACGGCGTTCTTGGGTACGATGGCGCCCGGCGATGTAAAACAGGCCTCGTTCGATGTCTCGGTCGATGCCGGTGCCACGGCCAAGAGTTACGGGCTTGACTCCGAAGTGATCTACCGCGACGTGCTCAACAACCAGGTCACTACCGACCCGATGAAAGTCACGGTGACGGTGACCCCGGCGAAGTCCCTTGTGGACGTGCTGGGCATGCCCGGCATTGCCGCGATTGTTATTGTTGTTCTTGCCGCGCTCGGGTATGTTGTCTACACCCGTAAGTTCAAACCGCAGTAAGGCCGGGGCCACACCTCCGGTTTTTCTGGTAAACAACAGGCATACACGAGCATGATCGACCAGATCTTTGATACCATAGCCCGGACGGTCAACCGCCGCCCGAAACTGGTGGTCGGCATCATTGGCGTAATTTTCGTCATTGCTTTATTCGGCATGACGATGATCGTCATGGAGACCGGGAACGATACGTACCTGGACAAGGACTCCGTAGCGGGTATCGCGAACAAGCAGTACACCAACACGTTTGCGGCGGATTCACTGATCCTGATCATCGAGACGAGCGACCCGACGAGCCCCGAGGTCCTTAAGTACATGGACCGGCTGGAAGGCGATATACGGCAGCAGCAGTACGTCGCAAGCGCAGTAAGCGTTACGGACACGCTCAAGAGCATGAACGGCGGCGTGCTTCCGCAGTCCAAGGGCGAGACCGATGCGCTCGTCCAGCAGATCCCGGATGCCAGCCGCAAGATCCTGGTGCCTTCGAACGTGCTCACGCTCATGCAGGTCAAGCTTGACGAAGGCCTTTCTGACGACACCAAAACTTCCACGCTCAACAACGTCCAGTCGCTTGTCGATGCATCGGACCCGCCAACCGGGGTGAAGGTCTCCGTCTCGGGCAGCCCGGCGTTCTCCGCCCAGATGAAAGCCGAGATGAGTTCCCAGATGGGCGTCTTGATCGGCGCGGCCATGATCCTGATGGTTCTTGTCATGGGCCTGCTCTTCTCCTATGTCAGCCACCGGTTCATGCCGGTCGTGTTTGTTGGTTTAGGGCTGTCGTCAGCTATGGGTCTGATGGGTCTTGCCGGCATCAAGCTCAACATGGCGGTGATGGGTGCGTTCCCGGTCATGATTGGCCTTGGGATCGACTACGCGATCCAGTTCCACGCACGCCTTGACGAGGAATCACGCAAGGGTTCTCTTGACGATGCAGTCTACATGACGATCACCCGGACCGGCCCGGCCGTGATGTACGCCATGCTTGCGACATCGCTTGGCTTTGCCGCCATGTTCATCTCGACTGTTCCGATGGTCCGGTCGTTTGGGCTTGTCGCCATGATCGGGATCATGTGCTGCTACTGCGTGTCGCTTGTTGGGATCCCGGCGGTTGCCCATATCATCCACTATACGCCAAAACCGCAGGCGCCCCAGGTCTGTTACGCAACCGGCACGGATGCCTGCACTACCCTTCCGGCAAAAAAGAAGGGCTGGTCCTATGGTCAGTTCCTTACCAATACATCGGTGAAGATCGCAAAAAACCCGGTCCCGGTCCTCATTATCGCAGCTCTCGTTGCCGTGATCGGGTTCCAGCTCGACCCCTTAATCCCCATAGAGGCAAACGAGAACAACTTCGTGCCAAGCGATATGCCGGCGAAAATCCAGATGGACAAGGTCACGAGAGTGCTGGGTGCCACGAGCACTGCCGACTTCTACGTCCAGGGCGCCCGTGTCACCGACCTCGATACGATACAATGGCTCAATGATTTCCAGAATTACGAATTGTCCAAGCATTCCGAGCTGACATCGGCGACGAGCATTGCAACCTACGTCATCGCGTATAACGGTGGCAGGATGCCTGAGACCCAGGGCCAGCTCGATGCCGTGCTCGCGACGATCCCCTCGGCCGTCAAAGACCAGTACGTCAGCGGATCGCTCCGCGGCGTCGTGAAGTTCGGCACCATCAAGATGGAGATCCCCACCGAACTCGATCTCAAGGAACAGATGGAAAAAGACATCGCGTTTATCCAGACTCCGCCGGGCATCACCGTCCAGCCGGTCGGCAGCTTCGATATCTTTACGACGCTCATCGGCGGGCTTTCCAAGTCCAAGGAAGCCATGACCTATCTCGGCTTCGTGCTGATCTTCGTGTTCCTGGCCCTCGTCTACCGCCACATCCACGCGGTATCGCCGCTCATTCCGATCGTAATGATCGTTGGCTGGAACTCCGTTGCGATGTATATCCTGGGCATCTCCTACTCGCCTCTCACGGCAACCCTCGGTTCCATGACCATAGGGGTTGCGGCTGAATATACGATCCTTGTGATGGAACGGTATTCCGAAGAGGAGGAACGCCTCCACGATCACCTTGCCGCCATCCAGGAGAGCGTGAACAGGATCGGCACCGCCATTACGGTATCCGGCCTCGCCACCTTCTTTGGTTTCTCCGCCCTGTGCCTCGCGAGTTTCCCCATCATGAGCAACTTCGGAACCACTACCCTTATTGCAGTCGGGTTCTCGCTGGTCGGTGCGATCTTTGTGATGCCGGCCGTTCTCTCCCTCATGGGACAGTTCACCGAATGGCTGGACAAGAGGAAGGGTACAGCCTGTACAGCACCTGTCGAACTCCACCAACCGGGAATCCCCGGTTCGCCACATGAATATGTTGCAAAAGGTGATCCCTATGAAAACAACCACTAGCATCGCCCTGCTCATCATAGCCGGGCTTTTGATCTGCGTAACCCCGGCGCTTGGCGTAACGAAATATTTCGGGGGCAGTCCGGCAATAACGGCGTATATCACCGGAGTGAACGAATTTTATCCCGGCGAGGATGCAACGATCACGGTAGTCCTGCAGAACGGCGGTACGAACTGGCTG
>Ga0116171_10002744_pt1 | contig 16554 bp, 6 predicted proteins | sample AD_JPNHW2_MetaG_FD_89798 | JGI IMG/M metagenome (GOLD analysis project Ga0116171, IMG submission 89798) | Active sludge microbial communities of municipal wastewater-treating anaerobic digesters from Japan - AD_JPNHW2_MetaG | ecosystem: Engineered > Bioreactor > Anaerobic > Digestate | place... | reverse complement strand
TTGACTATAAAAAGAAATGGCTACCGAATTCAGGTTCATCCGCGTCTTACAGACGATTTTCTATAGGTTGGAATCCAAAAATTCAATAACAAGGAACTGAAATTACCCGCAGATTCCCGCTTCTACCCATCACCCGAAAAGCTGCACCAGCATCGAGTGCAGTTTGGCTGGTCATAATGGGGCAATGTTTTTTATTTGCACTTCAAATTTCTCAAATATGCTCCGCGATAGGAAACACATTCGCTTACGCAATTTCGATTATGCCTCCGAAGGTTGGTATTTTGTAACCATCTGCACCCAGAACAGGGAATTCTATTTCGGGGAAATCAACGATCAGCATATGGTTTTAACAGGCATTGGCGAAATCGCCCGGCAATTGTGGACCGAAATCCCTGCCCATTTTCCAATGGCCGAATTAGGCGAATTTGTTGTAATGCCCAATCATGTGCATGGAATTATCGGGATACACCACCGTAGGGATGTTGCATGCCGTACGGATGTTGCATGCAACATCCCAACCACAAAAAACCAATACATGGCATCCATTTCGCCAAAACCCGGAACATTGTCGGCAATGATTCGGTCGTATAAATCGGCGGTAACCAAACGATGTCATGACAATCATATTTCCAATTTTGGCTGGCAATCGCGGTTTCACGATCACATCATCCGCAATCAGGAGGAATTCGACCGGATTGAACGGTATATCATGGAAAACACAGCGAATTGGGAGACCGATAAATTCTTCGTCTGAAAAAATTCTGGTCTTCCATAACGTTTCAAACAGGCCCTTTTTTGATGCGACTTTCCTTCGTTTCGATCCTAAATTCCTTCGAATTGAGGCAATATTCCTTCGTTTCGATCCTAATTTGCCTCTAAACGAGGCAACGTTCCCTCGTTTAGAGGCAATGTTTCCTCTTTTTGATGAAACTTTCCTTCAAAACGATAGGCGCGAGGATCAAAATGAGGGAACTTTCTATCAAAACGAGGCAATTTCCCTCTTTTGAGGCAATTCGAGCATCTACTTCGAATCTGTTCTGTGGATTCTTCAAACCTTATTCTCAACATCAAAAAAAAGCCGTTACCACGCGGAGAACGGCCTTTGACATATAAGGATGTTTGGTCTAATTATTCTTCAGGACAAAGAAATTCTTCAACGTTGGCGGCGGCAATTTTACCGGCCTGAATAGCGCGAACGACAAGGCTTGCACCCGATTCAACGTCGCCGCAGGCAAATACCTTGGCAATCGAAGTTTGCTTTTTATCGTTCACCTTCACGTTGCCGCGGGCATCATATTCCAGGCCAAGCGTATCGAGCAAACCATTGTGCACCGGCTGCGTGAAACCCATTGACAACAATACCAAATCGGCCTCAACTATTTCTTCTGAACCAGCTTTCTCAGTCATAATCCAGCGGCCATTGGCATCGGCTTCCCACATTACGGTAACCAATTCAGCTTTTTTCACTACGCCATTTTCTCCGATCAGGCGTTTGGTCGAAAGGCTCCAGCGACGTTCACAACCTTCGAGGTGCGAACTTGATGTACGCAAGGTGTTGGGCCAGTATGGCCACGGATTGTTAGCAGCACGCTCGCTTGCCGGTTTAGGCAAAATTTCGATTTGCGTAACGCTTTTGGCTTTCTGGCGAACCGATGTTCCAACACAGTCTGAACCCGTGTCACCACCACCAATTACCAGCACCTTTTTATCTTTTGCCAAAATGCTCAGCTCTTCGGGAATAAGTTCTCCGGCAATGCGCTTGTTCGACTGACTTAGAAATTCCATTGCAAAGTGCACGCCGTTCAGCTCGCGGCCTTCAACCGGAAGATCGCGCGGAGCCTCGGCTCCCATTGCCAAAACCACAGCATCGAATTGCTCAAGCAATTGCTCTTTAGTGATGTCAACCCCAACCGTAACATTGGTTTTGAAATTGATGCCTTCGTCGAGGAAGATAGCCAGACGACGGTCGATGATCGTTTTACTTAGCTTGAAATCGGGAATACCGAAGCGGAGTAAACCGCCAATGGCACTGTTCTTCTCGAAAACAGTCACCTCGTGGCCTGCCTGGTTCAACAAATCGGCAGCCGACAAACCGGCAGGACCTGAACCAACTACGGCAACTTTCTTCCCGGTACGAACTTCGGGAATACGCGGATGAACGAAACCTAAATTGAAGGCATGTTCAACAGTTGATGCTTCGTTTTCGCGAATGGTAACGGCCTCGTTGTGAATGGCCAGCACACACGATTTTTCGCACGGTGCAGGACAAACGCGACCTGTAAATTCAGGAAAACTATTTGTTGAATTCAATACTTCATAAGCGCCTTTCCAGTCGGCTTTGTAAACCATATCCTGCCATTCCGGAATTTTACTGCCTACCGGGCAACCCCAGTGGCAAAATGGTACCCCACAGTCCATGCAGCGGGCTGCCTGATCAATGCGGTCTTTATCGTCTAGTGTTTGTTCTACTTCACCGTAGTCGTATATTCTGTCGTTCAACGGACGATAACCTGCTTCTTTCCGTCCGATTAACATGAACCCTTTTGGATTAGCCATGATGTTTTTATTTTTAAAGTGTCGAGTGCCTAAAGTTCGAAGTGCCTAAAGTTTTAACTCCGAATCTTTTCGCATTTCATTATTTAAATTATAGAGCGCCCGAAGTTTTAACTCCGAACTTTAGGCACTCCAGACTCCAAACTTTTCTATTCGTGACGGGTTGGATTGTCTTCGCTTAACTGAAGTTTTGCTTCCAGTTCGCGGAGCTTCATTTCTTCCAGCACTTTCTTGTATTCGAACGGAATAACCTTCACAAATTTAGGCAGGTATTCGTCCCAGTTCGTCAGAATTTTGGCAGCCATCGTACTTTGCGTGTACAACAGATGTTTGTTGATCATGTCCTGTAACTCAACAATATCGGCTTTGTCTTCAACCGGCCCAAGTTCAACCAGACCTTTGTTGCAGTAATATTCAAAGTCGCCGTTTACATCGAGTACGTAAGCAATACCACCACTCATACCGGCAGCAAAATTACGGCCTGTTTGCCCGAGTACAACAACACGTCCACCGGTCATGTATTCGCAGCAGTGGTCGCCGCTACCTTCAATTACCGCTTTGGCTCCTGAGTTACGTACGCAGAAACGTTCGCCAGCCACACCACGGATGTATGCTTCGCCTGAAGTTGCTCCGTAGAACGAGGTATTACCTACAATGATGTTTTCTTCAGGATTAAATGTTGAGCCAACCGGTGGCACCACAATGATACGTCCGCCAGATAAACCTTTCCCGATGTAGTCGTTCGAATCGCCTTCGAGGCGGAAGCTCACTCCTTTTACAAGGAAAGCGCCAAAGCTTTGTCCGGCAGTTCCGGAGAAATTCACCATGATGGTGTTGTTTGGCAAACCTGCTTCACCGTAGCGGCGTGAAATTTCTCCCGAAAGCATGGCTCCTACCGTACGGTCAACATTGGTGATGTTGTAAGCAAGCCAAACTTTCTCCTTGCTCTTGATGGCCTTGTTGGCATCACGAATAAGGGTGTGGCCCATGTGTTCGTCAACCGACTTGATGTTCGGATAGGTGTTACGGATATCGTATTGTTTGGCTTCTTCAGGCATATAAATGATACGCGAGAAGTCCATTTTCTTCATTTTCCAGTTGCCTACTTCCTTGTTTTGCTCAAGAAGATCGGCACGTCCAACAATGTCGTCGAACGAAGTGAAACCCATTTCAGCCAGAATTTCGCGAACTTCGGTTGCAATGAAGCGGAAGTAATTCACTACAAATTCGGAGCGGCCAATGAAACGTTTACGCAGGGTTTCGTCCTGTGTGGCAACACCGGCAGGACAAGTGTTTAAGTGGCATTTACGCATCATGATACAGCCTAAAGTGATCAGTGCTGAAGTGGCAAAACCAAATTCTTCACCACCAAGGCAACCCAGAATAACCACGTCGCGACCAGTTTTAAGCTGACCATCAACCTGAAGTTTTACACGCCCGCGAAGGTTGTTCATCACCAAAGTCTGCTGCGTTTCGGCAATACCCAGCTCAACAGGCAAACCTGCATACTTGATAGAGCTTGCCGGACTTGCACCTGTACCGCCTTCGCATCCCGAAATGGTAATCAAATCAGAATAAGCTTTGGCCACACCGGCAGCAATTGTACCTACTCCATTTTCGGCAACCAGTTTAACCGATACTTTCGCACGCGGATTGGTTACTTTCAGGTCGAAAATAAGCTGTGCCAAGTCCTCAATCGAATAAATATCGTGGTGAGGCGGAGGCGAAATAAGCGTGATCCCCGGTGTTGAATGACGCAACTTACCGATGATGCTATTAATCTTGAATCCAGGTAACTGGCCTCCTTCGCCAGGTTTTGCACCCTGAGCGATTTTAATCTGCAACTCATCGGCGTTGGTGAGATAACTGTTGGTCACCCCAAAACGGCCTGAAGCCACCTGTTTAATTGCACTTCGTTTGTTTGTAGCAAAACGTTCGGCATCTTCTCCTCCTTCACCGGTATTGCTGCGTCCGCCAATCGAGTTCATTGCCTCAGCCAGTGCTTCGTGGGCTTCCTTGCTGATTGAACCGTACGACATTGCACCTGTAACAAAACGCTTCATGATGTTTTCAACCGGTTCAACTTTCGAAATGTCGATCGGGTTACGTTTATAATTCAGGCAACCGCGAATAAAGGTTGGATTAGCTGTTTCGCTATCAACTTTTTTACTGAATTCTTTATAAACCTTGTAATCGTTGGTACGGGTAGCCCATTGCAAAAGCCCGATGGTTTCAGGATTCCATGAATGGTGTTCGCCGTATTTGCGATAATGGTATGTTCCAGCCGATTCAAAACGATCGGTTGAATTATTTCTCTTTTTTCCGAATGCTTCTTTGTGGAAAAGAACAGATTCCTTGCAAATTTCTTCGAACCCAATGCCACTGAATTTAGAAGCAGTTCCGGTGAAATACTTGTTAATGATTTCTGTTGATACACCAATTGCTTCAAACAACTGACAACCATGATAACTGCGGAGTGTTGAAATACCCATTTTTGAAAGGATTTTCAGCAAACCTTTGTTAATTGATTTGATGTAATTGTAGCGGGCTTTGGTATATTCAATATTGATTTCGCCTGTTTTAACCATATCGTCGATTGCCGCGAAAGCAAGGTATGGATTTACCACGCTGGCTCCGTAGCCAAGCAGCATGGCAAAATGAGTTACTTCGCGTGCCTCAGCAGTTTCTACAATGATACCAATCTGCATCCTCTTCTGTGTCTGAATCAAATGGTGATGAACTGCAGCAACAGCAAGCAACGAAGGTATCGGTGCAAATTCTTCGGAAATTTGACGGTCAGAAAGAATAATGAAGTTTTTGTGATCATCAACAGCTTGTTCTGCCAGCTTCAGAAGGTTATCGAAAGCCTTTTTGAAGCCTTCAATGCCATCTTTAACCGGGAAAACCATCGGGATAGTTACATGCGAGAACTGTTCATGCTTATAATCTTTAATTTTTCCGAGGTCGGTATTAGTAATGATCGGATCTTCGAACTTGATCAACTGAGCATGTGTCGGCGACTCGTCCAAAATATTGGTGTGCAACGAACCAATGTAATTGGTAAGCGACATTACCAAACCTTCTCGAATTGAGTCGATTGGCGGGTTGGTAACCTGCGCAAACACCTGGCGGAAATAATTGAAGAAACGCTGTGGTTTTTCGGAGAAACAAGCCAGAGGAGTATCATTACCCATCGAACTGGTTGGTTCATCGCCGGTGAGCGCCATTGGTTTCAGAATCATGCTCATGTCTTCTTTTGAGTACCCGAAGGTTTTTGAGTAAGTCATGAACTGATCGCCCATTGTTGACGGGAAACGCTGTTTTACAGCAATGTCAGCCATCTGAACGCGGTTTTCTTTCAGCCAGTTTCCGTAAGGATTACGCGAACTCAATTGTGCTTTAACTTCTTTATCGGGAATGATAATACCCAGTTTCGTATCAACCAGCAAAATCTTGCCTGGACGCAAACGACCTTTTTCTTTCACTTCTTCGGGAGCGAAAACCTGTACACCAACTTCCGATCCCATCACGATCATATCGTTTTTGGTAATCACAAAGCGCGACGGACGCAAACCGTTGCGGTCGAGTGTCCCTCCGATGTAACGTCCATCCGAAAATACCATCGATGCCGGACCGTCCCATGGTTCCATAATCGTTGAATGGTATTCGTAGAACGACTTCAGACTATCCGGAATTGGGTTCTTTTCGTTGAACGATTCAGGAATCATCATACAAAGTACATGCGGAATTGTACGTCCGGTCATGTGAAGAAACTCCAGCGCATTATCGAATGACGCCGAGTCGGATTTATTGGGTTCAATTACCGGGAACAACTTGTGAAGGTCCTCGCCGTAAACTTCTGATTTCAGAAGCGTTTCGCGGGCCGACATCCACATACGGTTGCCTTTAATTGTATTTATTTCTCCGTTATGAGCTATTACGCGGAATGGCTGAGCCAAATCCCAAGTTGGGAAAGTATTGGTACTGAAACGAGAGTGCACCAACGCAATGGCACTGGTGAATTTAGGATGAGTTAGATCTTTGAAATATTCCCTCAACTGACCAGAGGTAAGCATTCCTTTATAAATAATGGTCTTAGTTGACAAGCTTGGAACATAGAACGCATCTTTAAACTTCAGCTTCGAAGCTCTGATTTCCTTTTCGGCCTGTTTCCGCACCAGATAAAGTTTTTGCTCGAGAACGTCTTGTTCAAGATCAGCCTTTACAAATACCTGACGAATGTAGGGTTCGGTCTGCTTTGCAATTTCGCCGGGAGCAGAACTATCAACCGCAACATCACGGTACTCAATGAGCGTCAGTCCTTCCTGTGCAATGTATTTCGTTAAAACATCCTGGCAAAGAGCAGCTTCTTTTCTGTCTTGCGGGAAAAAAATCAAACCGGTTCCGAATTTTCCTGACGAAGGAATGTCAACCTTCAATACTTCTTTAATGTACTGATCCGGAATCTGCATAAGGATACCGGCACCATCACCAGTCTTGTTGTCAGCACTGGTGGCTCCGCGGTGCTCCATGTTTTCGAGAACCTGCAAACCTCTTTCGATAATGTCGTGCGATTTCTGGCCTTTGATGTGAGCAACGAAACCGATACCGCAGTTATCGTGCTCATTGGCTGGATCGTACAACCCCTGCGCTTTTGGCAATCCTAAATTCTTCATCTCTCTATTGTTGTTTTGTTCCGTGAACAGGGGAAAGACTTGTTATTTTAACCATTAGTAGCAAATCAATCCACGAAAACGAAAATTTATAAGTAAATCAATCTTTTTTCTTTCAATTTGAAAGCGAAATTAGCAATATTTATACTAAAGTCCAATCTAAAAAACAGTTTTTACTTCAATCAGCATTGCATTTATTGCGCTGAATTAAGTTTTCTAAAATATCAAAACTCTGAAATTCAGACGATTAAAATTTAATTAATTTAGACGATCCCAGGCTTATCACTCCAAAAGATAACGATTAATTAACAGATCACGTACTTTCAAAAAGTCATTACAATTTATTCTTTGCTTACGATTTGTTAGCTCTTTCTGTTTAATAAATTCGAATAAGCAGCTTCAATCTGCTCAAATTCGAAGCCTCCCACCACTGCAACCATCTTATCTGCAATCTCATCCAGACACAAATTTCCAATACTTCCGGCGTGAGTATGATTCACCTCTGTTGTTGGCTCGTAAGTCCCGGCATTAATCTGCATTCCTACTTGTTTGTAGGCATCTCTGAACGGAACTCCCTGCATTACAAGCTTATTTACATCTTCAACGCTGTAGGCATACTTGTAACGGGCATCGGTCATAATATCTGTCTTCACAGTCATATTATCGATTGCAAAACCGGCAATACTTATGCAGTCGGCCAACTCCTGAAATGCAGGAAGAAAGACTTCCTTCAAAATCTGCAAATCGCGAAAATATCCGCTTGGCAAATTGTTGGTCATCAGGTTTATTTGATATGGAATAGCTTGAATTTTATTGCAATGCGAACGAACAAGCTCAAATACATCCGGATTTTTCTTATGCGGCATAATGCTCGAGCCTGTAGTTAATTCGTCGGGAAGCGATACAAAACCGAAATTTTGACTCATAAAAAGGCAAACGTCGAATGCAAATTTCGAAATGGTTGAAGCAATCGACGAAAGTGCAAAGGCCACTGTTTTTTCCATCTTTCCGCGTCCCATCTGGGCATAAATCACATTGTAATTCATTGAACTGAATCCAAGTAAATTGGTAGTCAGGTGCCTGTCGAGCGGAAACGACGAACCGTAACCGGCAGCCGATCCAAGTGGATTTTGATTGGTAACCTGGTAAGCCGCTTTCAACAATACCAAATCGTCAACCAAACTTTCGGCATAGGCTCCAAACCAAAGGCCAAACGACGACGGCATGGCAACCTGTAAATGTGTGTAGCCGGGCATCAGGTATTCGCGATTCAGCAATGCTTTGGTGAGTAACTTATCGAAAAGTTCGCAAACCAGCATAACGAGTTTTTCTATTTCAGAACGGGTAAAAAGTTTAAGGTCGAGCAAAACCTGATCGTTGCGCGAACGACCACTGTGAATTTTCTTACCAGTATCTCCAAGTTTTCGGGTTAACATTAGTTCCACCTGCGAGTGAACGTCTTCGATACCATCTTCAATCACAAACTCACCCTTCTCTATAACCTCATAAATGCAAATCAATTCCTGATGCAGTTCGGCAAATTCCTTCTCGGTGAGCAGGTTAATTGTGGTCAGCATTTTTGCATGAGCAATTGATCCTAAAACATCGAATTTTGCCAGATACAAATCCATCTCCCTATCTTTCCCCACTGTAAACTGTTCAATCAGCGAATTGACTGTTGTTCCCTTATCCCAAAGTTTCATTCGTATAAATTTTTACTTTTCTATTTAACGGTTGCACCTACTCATGGAATAGCCATTTATACATTTTTGGTTGGTGCCTGCTTTAGCTCACATGGCTATTTCATCTATAATAATTTGTATTTCAAAAATTTATATTCGCGTTTAAAATGTATCCAATCATTTTTAATACATTTATATATGGCCTAAGCCAGCTAATAGCATGATTTCAATTTGAAAGTCAAAGATAGTTCAAAATAAATAAATATACATTTTATGTGAATATTTATTCAAATTTGATACATTTATTAATGTTATCCTGATTTTGATGATAAAGATATAAAAAGTCATATTCATAAAATTTTTGAATCTGTACTTTTGGCTTCCCCACTTAATTTTAAGGCATAGTAGCAATAAAAGTATTTTATTATTTTGAAGCTCCTTGCTTAAAACGGACTCTTTCTAAAACAGACAAAAAGAATCAAAAAAACAAATAACTATTTACCTTATGCATTTTAAAGCGAATTTTTCGAATAAACGAAAGAAAACAAAATCTGCCATCATATTGGTTTTATTTTTCTTTCAGTGTTTTTATGCTTTTTCCCAAAGTGGCATCAAATGGTCGGCTGACGACAACTCCTATTTTCGGATGGAAAACGACGAAGTAGTTCAATACACTTTGCCCGAAAACAAAAGCAAAGTGATCATTTCGAAGCAGCAGCTCACACCGCAAGGCAGCCAGCAACCACTAAAAATCAGCTATTATTCCTTTTCAGCTGACAAACAAAAAATATTACTTTTCACAAATACGATGCGAGTTTGGCGGTTGAGAACCAAGGGCGATTATTGGGTTCTGGATCTAAAAAACAATTCGCTAACTCAACTCGGAAAATCATTGCCCGTTTCGTCGCTGATGTTTGCCAAGTTTTCTCCTGACGGAAAATCGGTTGCCTATGTGAGTAACAACAACCTTTATACTGAAGAATTGGCTACCTCCAGCATAAAACCTTTGACATCAGACGGAACCGTTACTTTGATTAACGGAACTTTTGACTGGGCTTACGAGGAGGAGTTTTTTTGCCGCGATGGTTTCCGCTGGAGCCCCGATTCCAAGTCGATCGCATACTGGCAGCTGGATGCAAGCAAGATCAAGAAGTTTTACATGATCAACAACACCGATTCGATATATTCACGACCAATTCCAATCGAATATCCAAAAGTTGGCGAAACGCCATCGGCTTGCAGGGTTGGTGTAGTTTCGCTGGCTGATGCTAAAACAAAGTGGATGAGTCTTCCCGGCGACCCCGCACAACATTATATTGTGAGAATGGAATTCGTTCCGGCAACCAATCAATTGCTGATTCAGCAGCTCAACCGAAAGCAAAACGAAAGTAAGCTGTTGTTGGCAAACGCACTGACGGGAGAAACAAAATCAATATATGAAGAAACCGATGATGCCTGGATCGATCTCTTTCAACCCGGCAACACTTATACCATCGATTACACCAACAATTTTACCTGGCTGAATGACGGGAAAAGCATACTTTGGACTTCAGAAAAAGACGGATGGCGTCACTTTTACCAGATTTCGCTTGATGGGAAGCCTGAAAAGCTGGTCACAAAAGGAAACTACGATGTAATTGATTACGAACTTACTGATACTAAATCAGGATTTGTATATTACACCGCATCGCCGGAAAATGCAACACAGAAATACCTGTACCGGACTAAACTCGATGGCAGTTCCCAGCCCGAATTATTGACTCCAGCAGTTTTGAAAGGAACCAACAATTACTCTTTCTCAGCCAACGGAAAGTATGCATTTCATACTTTTTCGAACCATTTTACCAAGCCATCGCACGAAATTATTGCGGTAGCCAACCAAAAGCCAATTACTGAAAAGGAAAGCATTGTTGCAAAACTCGATTCGCTCCAGGAAAAGCCAAGCACCGAGTTTTTCAAAATAAAAACCAAAGATAATGTCGAAATGGACGGATGGATGGTTAAACCCAGAGACTTCGATCCTTCAAAAAAATACCCTGTTGTATTTTACGTTTACACCGAACCTGCCGGGGCAACCGTTTCTGATACCTACGGAATTGGACACAACGGACTATATGTTGGCAACATGGCCGAAGACGGATACATTTATATGTCGCTCGATAACCGTGGAACGCCCGAACCCAAAGGCCGCGAGTGGAGAAAATCGATCTACCGGAAAGTTGGTCAGGTTAACATCCAGGACCAGGCAGCTGCTGCCGAAGAGATACTAAAATGGAATTTCGTCGATACGTCTCGCGTGGCCGTGTGGGGCTGGAGCGGCGGCGGTTCAGCAACATTAAACCTCATGTTTCAACATCCCGAAATTTATAAAACCGGTATCGCGATTGCCGGTGTTGGAAACCAACTTACTTACGACAACATTTACCAGGAACGTTATATGGGTTTGCCTCAGGAAAACAAGGAAGACTTTGTGAAAGGTTCGCCGATTACCTACGCAAAAAACCTGAAAGGAAATCTGCTGTATATTCATGGGACAGGCGATGACAATGTGCATTACCAAAATGCTGAGATGCTAATAAACGAGCTTATCAAGTACAACAAGCAGTTTCAGTTTATGCCCTACCCCAACCGCACACACAGCATTTCGGAAGGCGAAGGCACCCAAAAACATTTATCTACGCTTTACACCAATTACCTGAAAACCCACTGTCCACCGGGAGGAAGATAACCATTAAAAAGAGCCGTTCCTCATCGAAGAACGGCTCTTTTTAGTTGGTAGAAATCGCACAAAAAATTTCTTTATTGTATGGTTATTTGGTATCAAAATCAATCATATCCTGAATGGCCTTGTTGCAAACCGGGCAAAAAACATCGATAGTGTGCAAATTATTCATCAGGCAATTGATCCAGGGGCGATAAACGCCTTTCGATACATACCCGCCACCTTCGTAAACGCCTAGTTTCTGTTTGTTTTCTGGCTTGGCAGGTGTTGGAACCGGAGTTCCGGCAGGCAACATACCTTTCCATTTACTCTCGAAGTTCACCAAAGTAGTTAGGTTGGGTTCCCAAGGTTCAACTCCAGCCGGATAGAAATCGGAATATTCAACTCCGCCAACGTACTCGTCGCCCAACCCGGCAAACAGGTGCCCGAATTCATGAATGTATATTTTCCCGGTCTCGCTGTCGTGATGGGCTGCGCTAATTCCGTAGAAATTAAAAATAGCGCCGCCGCCGTATTTATCTGTATTGGCCAGAATATAAATGTAATCATAAGGCGCATTGCCAGCTACATCACGCACCCCCTGAAAATCCTTGATCATCAGGTAGCGTTCCGAATCAAAAGTGTAATACGAGCCATTGAGGCGGGTTTTATTCCAGATGTTCTTCCCCGGAACATCGGGGCCCTCGTCTTTCGAAGCAGCCCAAACACCGCGAATGTTGAATTTGTCCTTATTTTCTGAATATGGAGCATACTTAAAAAATTCGTCAGCAAACTTTTTGCAGTCGGCCTTGAAAAGCTCTTCCTGACCTGAAGTATATCCTTCCGGAAGCAAAACAATGTCCACTTTATTTTTCGGTTCGCCCGAATGAACAACATCGAACACCGGAAGTTTCTCCTGTTCTTTCTTGATAAAGTAACTTTGCGGATCAACGGTGTATTCAAACCTTTTTTCAAAAGCGTCTTTGCCGTTTCGCGATAAAATCGAAACCACTACTTTTTGTTTTGGGAAAGGCACAATAACCGATTCAGGATAACAGACCTCAGTTGTTTTGGCTTCGTCGGTTGTCTGCCATTCGTCGAACAGCGTGCAATAACCGCGCGAATATATGAGTTGGTTGCTATCGATAGTACGCACTTCAACGAAATGCGACCCATAACCTTTGGTATCAATAAGGTTGGTTTCCGAGCCTCCCCAGTTTGGTTCCTGGATAAGTTCGTCGAAATAATATTTTTCGCCCGAGGCATTTCCGCAGTGGTAATAATCCAGGCGCAACGATTTTTGCTCAAAATACTTATCAAACTGAGCAAACGAAAACTGACTTGCAAAGACAGCCAGAATCAGAAAAAATAAATGGCGCATAATGAATATTTGAATGTTATTATTTAAGCCGATTGAGGCAGTAAATATAAACCTTTAACAGCGGCATTAAAATGAGATTGTACAGGAATAACTGCGGGTCGTTCAATTTACTTTACAAGCCGCTGTTTGCCTTAAAATTTATTACTTTTGAGACCCGTACAACAAAACCCAACAACTCTAAACGTGATCAGAAGCCTGAAATTTATTTTTCTGCTTATTGTACTCTTTTCTGTCCAACAAATACAGGCTGTTGAGCCTTATAAGCCGCAAATGGCAAACCCGGTTTTAGAACCATGGCGCTGGACCGAATTCCCGGGCTATGACACCATACGGATTTCGTGCGTTGCCCGCGAAAACAATGCCGGAATGTGGATGGGCATTGGCAATAAAACGGTGTACTACGATGGTTACCGCGCCGTGCAGTTTGCTCCCGACAGTACAACGGTTCAATCGATGATTTTCGAAAAGGACAACAATCTGCTGGTGGCTACTTCAAGCGGGATATATAGATACAAAGAAGGAGAGTTCAGAAAAATCCTGAATTTCAAATTCAACTCGCAGACCAATTTCCTAAACGATCAGAATGGGAATGCCTGGATTGGTTGTGAATTCGGACTTCTAAAAATTACAACTAAAGCCCTATATTGCCTTAATCCTGAAGGCTTTTTTGAGATTGACGGAAACGGTGCGATTAAAAATATTATCAACACAGCTAAATCGAACGATTACAGGCCAAACTCAATTCGCGAATTTCACTTCCCGGTTTTAAACCTTACATTAAACAAGCAGCAGAAGATTTGGATGGTGGTTAATCTTCAGGATAAAAACATTGCTTCAGTAGAGCTTCCGCATCCGTCAAAAAATATTGCAGAATGGAAGTTTCTAAAGGTTCCGTCAATTGCTTCCTCTGAGATAACTGGCATCTGCGAGCACTCTAGTTCTCTGATTATCACGACAGGAAACCCCAATATTAAACCAGCCCAATACTTTATTCGAGAAGAAAAGTGGAAAACTATCGATCTGAAAGAATACGGCGGCGATAATGTCCTAAATTCAATTGTGGAAACACCTGACGGCAATCTGTGGATTGGCGGCCACAGCAAATTGTATTCGCTAACAAGCTCAGGATGGAAAGTTTATCAGTATCCCGATGTTTCGCTGCCACTTTCGTTCCTCGAAATATATGCCGACAAAAATGGGAACATGATTATTTATGGTTCGAATGGAACCTTACTCAAGCTAGATTTATCGACACAAACATACGGCACTTTTCTTGGTCTAAATTTCAACTGCAATACTCCGGATGGAAAATTTTGGTTTACATCCAATACTGGCCAAATCGTTTCCTGTGACCGGGAAATGCAATATTTTCAGAAATACACCACATCTGACGGCACAATGGATATGGCCATGAGCCTGTTTTACTCGAAAAAAAGTGGTTTATGGGCAGCAGGAAGCCAGAACCATAAAGCCGCAATTGCCCGCTTTTCGAATGGTCGCTGGAATACCCGGACTTTTCCGGATTTGTACCTTGGAATTGCCTACGACGGCATTTGTGAGCTTGGCGACACAGCCATTGCCTTTCCGGTGAATGGGGTACTTGAGCTCGACAATACAACCTTTAACGGGGGCTTCGTTACCTATAACTATAAGAAAGGAAGCTGGCACAATTATACAAGCAAAATTGTTCCGCAGCGTATTCCTTCAATTGGTTGCACCTCAAACGGGAACCTGTATTTCTCCGGAAATAGTGTGAACATGTTCGACGGTAAAAAGACTTACGACATTGAACTTCCGACAAAGACCCGCACATGGACCGACGATATAGCCATAACGCTCACCGACAGGATATGGGTTGCCCAGGGCGGAACAGGACTGTTTTACAACGACGGCAAGAAATGGACTCGCTTTACCACGCTTAATGGTTTGGCCAGCAACATGGTTACCAACATTCTGGCCGAAAACGACTCGTCGGTTTATATTGCCTCCGACAAAGGCATCTCGTTTTTTGATGGGCATCAGTTTATTTCACAAATCACTCATCCTGAATTAAATATACAACGAGAACGTGGCTACCTCAGAAAATCGGATGATGGTGCACTTTGGGTAAACCAAGCCACCCGCGAATGGTATTTATACGATTTCAAGAATGTTGTGGAAAGTCCCAACGTATTTAAAACCACCTATTACCGAAAAGAAAACAAGCCACCCAAAACAACAATTTCTTTTTCCGACAAGGAGATTTCATCGGCTGGAAACGTAATTATTACATACAACGGAACAGATTTCTGGAACCAGACGTCCGCTCAAAAACTTGAGTTTTCTTACCGGTTAAATGACAATTCATGGTCGCCATTCTCTACCGAAAAATCGACTGTTTTTCTGGCCTTGAACCCCGGAAAATACAATTTTGAAATTCGTTGCCGCGATTTGGACAACAACATCGAAACAAAACCTGCTCACATTTCATTCACCGTTCTTCGCCCGGTTTTCCAACGAGCCTGGTTCATTCTTACAATTCTCACTTTCCTCGGAATTATCGTTTGGCTTTTAATCCGCTTATACGCCCGAAACAAACAAATTCACGAGCTCGACCAACTGAAACTGAGACTTTTCACCGACATCTCTCACGAACTAAAAACACCACTGACCTTAATTTCGCTGCCGCTCCAGAAGTTGATTGATAAGGCGAAAAAGCGCGGCGACGTGGAAAGTAACCTGGAATTGATTTACAACAATGTTCAACGCCTGAAAAACCTGGTGAATCAGGTTGTTGACTTCCGCAGGCTTGAAGCAGGCAAAATCCAGTTAGAACTCAGCCCCGGTGATTTAATCGGACAAATCCGAACGATTTCGAACTATTATATTCCGCTGGCTCACGAGAAAAATATACTCTTCGAGTACAATTATAATCCTCGCGAACTTTGGGCAAAATACGACGCCGATAAGCTCGAGAAAATTGTGGTTAATCTGCTTTCAAATGCCTTTAAATATACTCCTGAAAACGAAAAAGTTGAACTCACAGCGCGCGTCGATCAGCCAAACGATAAACTTCAGATTTGGGTTAGCGATTCTGGTCCCGGAATTCCGAAAGACATGCAGCAAAACATTTTCGACCGCTTTTACCGCCTGAAAAATGAAAAATTCAGCAAAATTCCAGGTAGTGGCATTGGTTTATCACTTGTAAAAGAACTGATTACTCTTTGTCAGGGAACGATTGAAGTTATGAGTGACGGCATTCACGGGACTTGTTTTTATGTGACTTTGCCTTTGCTTCCGGCAGAAAAGCTGGAGAAAGAATCGGAAGCAAAAAAGGAAGATATTGATTTATCGAAACTAAACTGGGGAGAAAAAGCTTCCGTTTTACTGATCGAGGACGAAGAACCGATGCTCCGTTTTGTGGCCGACGAGCTGAAAAACTACTTTACCGTGAGGGCAGTTGGCTCAGTAGAAAAAGGCTACGAATTGCTGAACGTGGAAATGTTCGATCTGATTATTTCGGACGTGATGCTTCCCGGAATGACTGGTACTGAGTTTTGCGCCAAACTAAAAGCCGATCCACTA
>Ga0116171_10002743_pt1 | contig 16561 bp, 16 predicted proteins | sample AD_JPNHW2_MetaG_FD_89798 | JGI IMG/M metagenome (GOLD analysis project Ga0116171, IMG submission 89798) | Active sludge microbial communities of municipal wastewater-treating anaerobic digesters from Japan - AD_JPNHW2_MetaG | ecosystem: Engineered > Bioreactor > Anaerobic > Digestate | place... | reverse complement strand
TGCTTGTCTTTCAGGTGTGTGCACATCTTAACCTGGTGGTCGTCGACAGCAAAATGAACGGCACAGCGGCCGAACTGGAAGAGAAGCTCACGTGAATCTCTATCCCGTTTGTATTGCTGGACGGCATCCTCGACGGTCTGCTTGGTAAGCTTGTTCTTTAGCTCGAAGGTCATTACAGGTAGACCGTTTATGAATATCGCAAGGTCGAGTGCCAGCCTGGTGTTGTCGTTGCTATACTGAAGCTGGCGCGTGACACTGAAAATATTTTTTGAATAAAATTCTTTTGCCTTTGGATTTTTTTCAGATGGAGTGGCAAAATAAAGCTGGAGGTTCACAGGACCATCCTGCACGCCATTACGGAGGACATCAATTATCCCCCGTTTTGCTATTTCGCCCTGCAGGCGGTGGAGGAATTTCGTGCGGCGGGGATTGTCGGTATCAAATGCCAGCGCCCTGAAAGCTTCCGGCTGTGACTCGCCAATGAAACGGGATAGTAAATCAATATCCACGGCGTGATCTCTGTCGTAGCCGGAGTTATTGCCCTGCACATAACCTGCTTCATCGGCCAGGGAAGCGACGATTATTGACTCAAGGTTTTTTTCTGTAATGTCTGTTGTTGTCATAACGCAAAAGGCGCAAGAGGTGCTAAAGACGCAAGTTATAAATCGTTTACTACACGGTGTATTCCGTTCTTTACAAGTTTTTCGCCGAAGTTGATCACAAGACCAAGCTTCAGGCCTGTCAGACGCAGGTAGGTTAAGACCTGTACCTCAAAGATAGTATTATACAATGTTGTTGATTTACATTCAATTATCACTTTTTCGTCTATTATCAGGTCAATCCGGAGCGGACTGCCGAGCCTGGCGCCTTTGTATTCGATGGGCAGGGAGACCTGCCGTTCGACTTTCAGGCCTCGTGACTCAAGCTCATATACCATTGCTTCCTCGTAAACGCTTTCGAGGAGGCCGGGGCCGCCGAGGGTGCGGTGGACTTCGATGGCTGCTTCGTAGATCTGGCGTGATATTTCGTTTTCAGTCATAGCACAATATTTTAACGCAAGAGACGCAAGAGGCGCTAAAGACGCTATTGTTCATCATTTTCAGGTTATGTTTCACTTTCAGGGATCTCATTTATTTCAGCTTCTTCCTCAACGCCTTCGTCCATTGCGTCGCTTGCGTCTTTTGCGTTAATATTAATATTTCTCACATCCACCTTGCCGGTGACAACATCGGAAATTAATCTTGTACGATAATCCACTAATAAACTTATCTCTTTCATAAACAAGTCGATCGAAAAATCAATACTTTTTGACTTATTTTCAATATGTTTTATTATTTCATTTTGCTCATTTATTGAAGGAATAGCAATTTTTATGCAAGCTAATTTCGAATCTGCAATCGCTGGATAAGATACTCCAACTGAATTTTGGATTACTCTATTAATAAACAGATCACTCTGAATTAGATATCCTAAATACTTAGGCATTATTTGTGACATTGGAGTCAGAACTGAAAATCCAGTTGAAACAATTACTTCATTGTCCGATAGTTTTTCGAAGAAATAGACGGATCTTAAGTATGTTCGTACAGTAGAAATAATTGTATCTCCATTGTGAATTTTCCTTCTTGCCCTTGATGGGGCATCTTTAAACATATACGTATCTGGCTCTCCAATTAAATATCCTGCCTTCACATTATTAATTTCAATGTATTTGAAAGTAAAAGAAGGATCTGTTTTCTCGGTTAAAGTTTCAAGGTTTGATTTTGAAATACTCTTAAGTGGATAGACGATCCACTCTTCCGGCACCTTTCCCAGCCATTCCACCCCCGAATCCTTGTATTTCGGGTAAGGTTTCCCGGTGCGGACATCGATTTTACCGGTGACGGCATCGTTTATTATCACCTGCTTCTGCTCCTTCAACAGCTCAATGAGCCGTTTCTTTGCTTTTATGAACCTGTTAATTTGCGAGGTTTTCCAGTCGAGGTAACAAATAATTTGCTTCCTATCCTTTTCAGGAGGGATAATTATTGGTATACTAAAAAATGATTCATCTGTCAGTTGATATCGTGATCGCCAAATACCTTTAGAATTAACTCTAAGCTCCCATAAATAAGCATTGGACTTTAATAAATAATCGAAGAACTTAAAATCAGAGGATAAACCACTTTTTAATCGATATACTCCATATGCAGAACTGATTATTCCGTGATGCCTTGAGAATCCAAGTCCTTGCATCCATGCCCAAAGGCTATTAATTACTAAATCCCCAGGCCAACACATTTTATAACCTTCATAGGATTCAGCCTTAAACATAGTGACATTCACATTCTTACGAGGTGTTACACCATGCTTTTCTGAGACACTCAATAATTCCTCTTGTCCAGTTTCAGATCGAATGTCAATAGGATCAAAGACATTTTTTGCTTTTAACAGGTTCCATTCTGATGGAATCTCTTTTATCCAAGGCAGATTACAAGATGAATATCCCGGATATGGTTTTAATTTCCCCGGCATAGCTCAGTCATTAAGTATTTCAGCAAGCAGTCCGTCAGTCTCGGATTCGATTTTCTTAATGTCAGCCACTATTTCATCGAGAGATCTCATTACTGCAGGTTTATAGAAATACCTGGTAAACGAGATCTCATAGCCGATCTGTGTTTTACTTTCATCAATCCAGGCATCCGGAGCATAGGGAAGCACTTCACGGCTGAAGAATGCTTCTGTCCCTCCGGGTTCCAGCAACGGTACCTGCTCTGTGTCGCGCAGATTCGTGTCAGGTTCATACTCAACAACAAATTTCTTTCCTTCTATTTCCTTCTCAAACAATCCGTGAAGCGGATCGGGAACTCCCTTCCTGTGGATCTTTCTGATCACTGCAATCCCGTTTTCATCAGCCATTCCTTTTGCCACCAGCTCTTTTATCTCCTTTGAGCTGAGAGCTTTCCCCTCTTCAATACCTTTCAGTCTCAATGGCCTCTCAACAGTGATCTTGTGATAACCGAAAGCCTCATTCGGGAATATTTTTGAGATGTCCGTCTCACGGGGATTTATGATAAGGTCTGTGATCTGCAATATCTGCTCATCGGAAAATTCACAGTTCTTCTTGCCAAGGTTTTTCCTCAGAGGCATATAAATACCTGTGGCATCAATAAGCTGAACCTTACCTTTTCTCGCAGGAGATTTGCGGTTTGACAGCAGCCAGATATAGGTAGCTATACCGGTGTTGTAGAACATGTTTTCAGGCAATGCAACGATCGCCTCGAGCCAGTCATTTTCAATTATCCATTTTCTTATGTTGGATTCCCCCTGTCCGGCATCGCCGGTGAAAAGAGCGGAGCCGTTGTGCACTTCTGCTATGCGGCTCCCGAGAGGAGTATTCTCCTTCATTTTTGAGAGCTTGTTCACAAGGAAAAGCATTTGTCCGTCGGAGGAGCGGGTGATCATTTTATACTCCGGATCATCCCTGAAGCTTATCACAAATCGCGGATCGCGGATCTCTCCCTTGCCTCCCATTCTCTCCTGGTCGGTTTTCCAGCTCTTGCCGTAAGGAGGATTGGAGAGCATGAAATCGAACTTCTTCGAAGGGAAGAAATCGGAGGAGAGTGTAGATCCGAACTTCATGTTCTCTGCCTCCGAGCCCTCACCCTTGAGAAGCAGATCAGCCTTTGTTATAGCGAATGTTTCCGGGTTAATCTCCTGTCCGAAGAGGTGTATGGCTACCTCCTTATTATGTTCCTTTGCGAGTTCTTTAAGAGTCTGTTCTGCCACCGTCAGCATTCCTCCGGTCCCGCAGGCGCCATCGTAAAGAAGGTAGGTACCAGATTCGATTTTTTCAGCCACCGGCAGGAAGATCATCTTTGCCATCAGCTTTATCACATCGCGGGGAGTGAAGTGCTCCCCGGCCTCTTCGTTGTTTTCCTCATTGAACCTCCTGATCAGCTCTTCGAAGACTAGTCCCATGGAATGATTGTCCAGTCCGGGCAGCCTTACATTGCCTTTTGCATCGAGCACAGGTTCAGGGCTCAGGTTGATCTCAGGGTTGGTGAATTTCTCAATCACAGAGCCCAGGATATCTGCTTCGGACATAGTTGGGATCTGGTTGCGGAACTTAAATTTATCGAGGATCTCCTGGACATTGGGAGAGAAGCCGTCGAGGTATGCTTCGAAATCGGCCTTAAGCTTCTGCCGTGATGTGGATGCTTTAAGATCCCGGAGTAGAAAAGGGCTCGTGTTATAGAATGCCTGTTTTGCAGTTTGCCGGAGGGCAGGATCCTGGTTCACAACCTTCGCCTTATCGAGCTGTTCCTTGAGTTTAAGAACATCTTTTTTTGTAGGTTCAAGGAGTGCGTCGATTCTGCGGATGACTATCATCGGGAGGATCACATCGCGGTATTTGCCTCTTACATAAACATCGCGGAGGCAGTCGTCGGCGATGCTCCAGATGAAATTGACTATCATGTTGTGCTGGGAGAGATCCATATAGAATTATGATTAAGGTCTGTTACTTTTCTGTCTTAACTGGTGGCTTCTGAAGCAGATCCTTGAATTCCTGTATATTAACCAGTGGTAGGAGAATGTTTTGATACTCTGTTCCTGCAGTCAGACTTGCGATAATACCCCTGGCAGTTGAATAGCTGACACTTAACAAAGTTATTAGCAGGTCATCAGGGATGTTAACCTGCTTGTTTTCATCCTCTTTAATAGTTTCTTCATAATCTTTAAGAATGAATTCGCAATTAACCACCGCTCCGAAAAGTTTGACTGGATTTGTTTCTTCTGCTCTTATCAGGAAGTCTGTAAGTACTATGACTGTGAGGATGCCTGAATTAATATTGAATCCGATCCGGAATCCTTTCCGGACTGCAATTTTTTCACCCTCAAGAGTACTGATCTTCAATCCTTCAAGGGAATTGATATAAGATGATGTCTTTCTTATATTCTGTATATTGTATTGCATTAATTTTTCAGCCATATCATGCAGCAATTAATCCTGTATTGATTTTATCTTCACCGGAAATGATTGTAATTAACGTTGTCATTTCGTCTAATGGGAGGTTGACATTTTCAAAGGATTTTTCAGGTTTGTATCTCAGCATTTCATTAGTTTGGCTCTGAATGTATTTACTCTCATGAAACACTGTTGAAGCAGAGCTATTCAAATCCATCCCGATAAACTTATTAATGTCTACAAGCTGGAAATCAGGAACCTTGTTAATAGAGAGGCATAATTTCACAAGTGAATCTATTTTAAAATTGAGGTTCTTCCCGCTCAGTATCTGTGAAATCCTGCCTTTGGTTAGTCCCAATATTTCTCCCAATTGCTTATTCGAAATATCATTATCCTCTATATACTCCATCAGGTCATTGAATATTTTGTTCTGAATAATTTCAGTCCAGTATTCGCTGCTTTTTAATAAATCTTCTCTTGTCAACATACCTGAAAACTATTTATGTATTCTGACTTAATTCTTCTTAATCTTGCTATATCATCTTTCTGATCATTCTTGCAACCTGCAAAAACTACAATTTGTCCGGTTTTATCTTTAAATAAATAGACTCTGATATCATCCTTTTTTATCTCGAAGTCTTTGATTTTATCACTCTTTCTTCTTCCCTTTAATTCTCTGTACTTTGTCTTTGGCAGGAATTTCAGGTTAGCAACAGAATCCATTGTAGCATAAATAACCGCTAATACTTTTTTTTCTTCCGGGCTTACAAATGACTTACAGAAATCATCAAAATCACATTTGCCATCAATTTCGAGTTTAAAAAAATTGATCTTTCCCTTAACTTGTTCTATTCTCTTTAATGCAAATGTATGCATAATAGTTTAGTTATAACTAAACTTTGTCAATTTTTTTCTCCCGGTATAAATAGCTTTCCTGCAGAATCCCTCTTGACTATACACAAAGAGATTATCAAATTTAACGATAATAATCTTTTTACAAGAGGAATAATTGCCAGTTTATGGTTCTTCTACTGCAATAAAAAACTCATTTGTCTCTGCTGAGTTACCGGGGTATGGACTTTGGGGGAGGAGTTAATGGATTTGTTAGTTTCCCTTCCAGACTCAAAAGAACTCACCGGAATCAAATGCTTTCTTGAAGGCCAATACCTGATAATGAGCACCGATAAACGCTATCGAGGAGTATCCTGAATTTTTGAAAAAATTCATTGCTCCTTTGCCAAGAGGAAAGGACTTTGAGATTGAGATTCTTGTATGGAAGCCAACTTCGTTAAATTAGTACTGAATTCCGCCTGCCAGGAAACGGTCTAATTGAATAGGTAATACAAAACAGCGAAGAATTTGAAGATCTTGCCGGTAAGAGTCAGTGGCTAATATTATTTACTTCTTTATTGGGTTCCCAATTAGAGCAGATTAAAAGCACACAGCATCAGTTCAGGATTCTTAGGAACCGAAAGTTAGTGTGAGAGTGAGAGCGAGATTGAGAAAAAAGAGCGACAGTGCTCGCTGGTGGCGGGGGTGTTCGCTCCGCTCACCGTCCCTGGGCTCCAGTACTGCTTGATTTTCGTGACATATCAGCTGCAGAACAACCTAACATGTCCTTAGTCTCTGTTTGTTTTGCCGTCAGAGAGGGACCCTCATCAGACTAGCCCCGGATTGCGTGCGCCTCAGTATCGGGGGCAATAGCCATTTTAATTTACCGCCTTAGCAGTAAATCAGTCTTATTTTATTAAGAAGTTAAGCAAAATGGCAATATATACTGTTATGACAGTAAATATTTGCTAATTGAGTGCCGTTTTTACAAGAAAATGCGTATATTTACCGCTATAAGGTAAAAAAATGGTAAAGTCACAGGAATTAGCAGGAGTAATAAGGTTGCATAGAAAGGCAGCCGGATTAAGTCGTGTCAGGTTAGCAGAAATGGCTGGTGTCGGTAAAACCGTGATTTATGATATTGAGAATGGTAAGGAATCTGTTCAGTTAGATACCTTACATAAGATCCTCAAAGTGCTGAACATAAGAATAGTACTAACAAGCCCTTTAATGGAGAACTTACAAAACAATGGAAATGAGAAAGGCTAAGGTATATGTAAAAGGAATTGAGGCTGGAATTCTGGCTGAATTAAAACAAGGGAAAGGGTATACCTTTGAGTATCTTGAGGGATATGACGGCCTTGAAATTTCAAGAACAATGCCAACAAAAGTAAAGGTCTATAATTTCAATGGATTTCCGCCATTTTTTGACGGTTTACTGCCAGAAGGAATCCAATTGGAGGGATTGATAAAGATTAGAAAAATTGATAAGCACGATTATTTCTCCCAATTAATAGCTGTTGGAGAAGATCTGGTCGGAGTTGTGACAGTAAAAGAAATTATAGAATGAACCGTTGTCCGATTGCCTACATACCTAGTGGAAATAGTCGTTACAGTACTCCAGGACTTAAACTCTTGTCAACTGAATTAGGATCTTTGAAAGACCTTGAATATACTGCCGAAGAGCAGAGAATAGAGGCTTATAATCGTGCATCAAAAATGTCGATTCAAGGCGTACAGCCGAAGTTAAGCGCGAAACTGAATATCAAAGAAGGAAAATTCGATATTGTTGACAAAGGTGGAAGATATATCCTCAAACCACAGCATCATTTGTATCCGGAAATGCCAGAGAATGAAGACCTGACTATGAGACTTGCGGAAGAGATTGGATTGGATATTCCGTTACATGGCTTAATCTGGTCAAAGGACAACTCCTTAACATATTTTATAAAACGCTTCGACAGGAAGGGGCAAAATGATAAAGTTGCAGTTGAAGATTTTGCTCAGTTGGCTGGTTTAAGCAGGGATACAAAGTATGAATATAGCATGGAAGGGATTGTTAAGCTAATAGATGCATATTGCACTTTCCCTGCAATTGAGAAAATAAAGCTTTTTAAACTGGTAGTATTCAATTATCTGATTGGTAATGAAGATATGCATCTTAAGAATTTCTCCATTATCACTTTGGGCAATAAGGTAATGCTATCTCCTGGTTATGACCTTGTAAATTCAACAATTGAATATAAGAATCCGGTGGAAGAAATTGCCCTGCCCCTGAAGGGTAAGAAGAAGCATTTAACACGAAGTATACTGGTTGACTATTTCGGAGTAGAAAGATGTGAATTAACTGCCAGGAGCATTGAAAAAATTCTAGAGAAATTCTCCTCATCAATTCCCAAATGGAGAGAACTGATTGATATTAGTTTTTTATCAAAAGATATGAAAGCGAAATATCATAGTTTGCTTGAGAGCAGACTTGGGAAGATGGGAATATCTTAGTGTCCGCTGCGGAAATTGGATTTCATGCTTTTCTATAGATCCGAAGTTGGTACTGGCAGGGGTGCCTCACTTCGTTTGGCCGTCCCTTAGCTCCGGTACTGCAAATAGAAATCGATCACCATGCTGCGCATTGATCAGATCAAATGTCTTTTTCTAAATGAGATTCCAGAGCCGGACTTCAAATATTTTTCGAGATAGATTGCTTTATACTTGTCAGTAAAAGCAACGAATGTGACAAGTTTCACAGGTCTCTTATCCTTTGTATAGTGTACTTTTCCTGAACTATATTCAAAAAGTCTTCTTTGGATATCAGATGTACGACCTACATAATGAGAATCATATATGAAAGAGAAAGCCCGCCTTCGCATGAAGCTTCGGCGGGCGAAGGTGGAGCTGGCGGGAGTCGAACCCGCGTCCAAACACGGAAGTCATACGCTTTCTACATGCTTAGTCCTGCTTGATTTTCGTGACACATCAGCTGCAGAACAACCTAACATGTCCTTAGTCCCTGTTTGTTTCGCCGTCAGAGAGGGACCCTCATCAGACTAGCCCCGGATTGCGTGCGCCTCCGTATCGGGTTGGATCAGGGCATGACCGCCCGGGAAGCGTCCCGTCCTGACGCTTCGGTCAGGATAAAGCTTAGTGATCTGTGATCAGTTAAGCAGCGAGAGCGTAATTAGATTCGCCAGTTATTGTTTTGTAACACTGTTTAAGGAACGCGTCACCACATCCTGCATGCTTACATAACACCCCTCATGCTGTCAAAACCAGTCAGCCCCGGGTGCGGCTCAGGGTTCTGCGCCTCTGCGCCTCTGCGCCTTTAAAATGCAAAGATACGCAAAAATTGGGCCAAATCAAAGTGGGGAGTGAGGGGTGAGGAGTGAGGGGTGAGGGGATTGCAACGAAGTGAAGATTCTGTGGTAGCGGAAAAGGGTATGATTGCTTAATTTTTGTTAGCTTTAGGTCAGCAAAATCCTAATAATATGCCGGGTATAAACTTCTTTAAAACGTTTCTGGCTCTGTTCCTGTCATTCTTCTTTATAAATAGCGCCACAGCACAGTATAAAACACCTTCATTCTGCGAGATAACTCCCGACTGGGATAAGGTTCAGATAAACAAGGGACAAATACCAGAAGGGGTAACAAAGATCTTTTTCATAACAAACAGGCCATATATTCCTGATGCTGATGACGGAATAGTGTTCCCCAACGATATCGCCGAATATCGTAAGGTGTCATATTTTATTGCCACCTGCGATGGCAGCCGTTGGCAGCTGACATTCGTCCCCGATTTTCAGTCAGGCATGAAAGAGATCAACGACGGACGCGATATTCTCCTCTTTATCGAAGGCCACGGCAAAAGCCTGCCCATGGCCCTTAACAGGGCTTTTCAGATACAGGACCGTTATGATGTCTCTCTTCTTGTCTTCGACTGGCCCTCAAAAAACAGCAACTTCAATAAATCGCTGGCAAGAGTACGCCGATGCGGCGATAATTTCTATAACCTTCTTCTTCAGATCAGGGACTACAGACCCTCCTTTATGAGTGAGAACCAGAACTTCAGCATAATTTGTCACAGCCTGGGCAACTATTTCATGACCAACTTCATCGTCTGCGGCGATGGCCAGTATCTTAAAGAGAAAATCGTTGACAATGTAGTTCTGAATTCTGCAGCCATAAGAACAAAAGAACACGGGGTTGTAATATCACAGATCGAATTTGCAGAGAGGATCTATATCACCTCAAATAAAAATGATTTTGTGCTTAGAGGAGCCCATCTTCTTACCTCGGGAAAAATGCTCGGGAACCAGGTAATGAGACCTTTTGCCGGGAATGCCGAATATCTGAATTTTACCAGTGTGGCTGGTCGCGAACATTCGTACTACTTCGGATACCATGAATTTGAACATACCAATCCTGCATTCTTCCAATTCTACAACACAGCACTGCACGGCAATAAAGTGAACCTGGATGATGAATATTACTTTGCTCCCAGGCCGGAAGGTGATGGATATGATGTCAGGTTAAAAGACGAAAGATAAAAGACGAAAGATAAAAGACGAAAGAAATAGGTAGGGTATGGGTGAGTGGGAGAGTGGGAGATCGAAGCAAACACTGATAACCAGGAATCCAGGACCTGATCTCCGTCATATATTATTGCACTTCTTATACCTACCTTTATATAATGTTTTAGAGCCGGGATGATTATGACAGATACACTCAAAATAGGCATCCTGCGTGAGACAAAAAATCCTCCCGACAGGAGAGTGCCTCTTACCCCGCCACAAATAATTACGTTGCAGGAACTGTTCCCGTATGCAGAATTCTACGTACAGCCCGGCGCTATAAGGTGTTACTCCGATGAAGAGTATGAATATCTCAATATACCTCTGAAAGAAGATCTTACAGGCTGTGATATCCTTCTGGGAGTCAAGGAAGTCGATAAAAGGACTTTTATTCCCGGAAAGACTTATATGTTCTTTTCACATGTAGGAAAGAAGCAGCCTCATAACCGTGAAATGTTCCGCGAGCTCTCCTCTAAAAAGATCACCCTTCTCGATTACGAGTACCTCACCACAGATAATGGAGAGAGAGTCGTGGCATTCGGACGATGGGCAGGAATAGTAGGCGCCTACAATGGCCTCAGGGCACGGGGTATAAAAACTAACAGGTTCAGGCTGAAACCGGCACACCAGTGTCACGACCTGAATGAGATGTGGGCCGGCCTTCGCCTTATAGAACTTCGCCCGGGACTCAAAGTTCTTGTCACCGGAGGCGGACGTGTGTCGAACGGAGCCATGGAAACATTGAATGTATGCAACCTGGTGCAGGTAAGTCCCGAAGATTTCCTTACCCGTGATTTCGACGTTCCGGTAATGTGTCAGATAGGTCCTGAGCATTATACAGCACACAAGGAGGGTAAAGAATTCAGCTTCGACCATTTTATCAGGCATCCTGAAGAATATGTATCAGCTTTCAAACCATTCACAAGAGTCACTGATATATTGGTTGCAGGCCACTACTGGGATCCCAGGTCACCGGTGCTCTTTACAAAGGAAGAAATGAAGGAGCCCGGATTTAAAATTTCGGTCATTGCCGATATAAGCTGCGACGTTAACGGTTCTATTCCTTCCACAATTAGGGCCACCACAATAGCAGATCCGTTCTATGGATATAATCCCTTTCTCGAAAAGGAGGAGCCTGCCTTTACCAGGACTGAGAATATATCTGTAATGTCGATCGATAACCTTCCCGGAGAGCTGCCGAGGGATGCCTCAGCCGATTTCGGGATGCAGCTTATGAAGAGCGTTCTGCCTGACCTCCTCTCCGGCAACGAAAGTCCTGTTATACAGAGGGCAACAATACTTAAACAGGGAAAGCTTACTCAGAGTTTTCTCTACCTGAAAGAGTATCTTGAATAACCGGCCGTCAGGCCCTATCAGCCACCGAAGCATAAGCGAAGGTGGCCTGATGCCTGACGCCTGTTTCATCATTTTTACTATTTTTGAACTTTATTTATCAGATGAAGATACTGATCCTCGGAACTGCCCATCCCTTCAGGGGAGGACTGGCTGCCTACAATGAGAGGCTGGCTCTGCAGTTTATTTCCGAAGGTGTGCCGGCCGAGATCTTTACATTCACACTCCAGTACCCGCGTATCTTCTTTCCGGGAAAAACACAATTCACTGATGCTGAAGCCCCTGCACGACTGAAGATCACCAGGTTGTTCAGCTCTGTAAATCCATTCACCTGGGTAAAAACAGGATTCAGGATCAGGAAAATGAAGCCGGATATTCTGATAATAAAATACTGGCATCCTTTCATGGCGCCCTGTTTCGGAACTATCATCCGGATAGCTGCACGCGGTAAAAACAGAAAAACAAAGGGGATCTGCATTTTCGATAATGTGATCCCTCATGAAAAGAGTATCATCGACAGGATGTTGACAAGTTATTTTACTGCCGGAATCGATGGAGCAATTGTTATGTCGCGAAGTGTTGCAGAAGACCTGAGCAAGTTCAGGGTGAATCTGCCTGTGAGGTTTAATCCTCATCCGCTGTATGATAATTACGGGTCGCTGCTCTCCAGGGAGGAATCACTGAGGAGGCTCTCACTCGATGAGGGTAACAGATACCTTCTTTTTTTCGGGTTCATCCGTGCCTATAAAGGCCTCGACCTCCTTATCGATGCTTTTGCCGACCCACGGTTAAGGGGAAAAAATCTGAAACTGATCGTTGCCGGTGAGTTCTATGAAGATGCCGCTCCTTACCTGTTGCAGGTAAAGAAACATCACCTGGATGATGATATCATTTTTTATGACAGGTTTATTAAGGAAGAGGAGGTCTCTCTTTTCTTCTCGGCATGCGACCTTGTGGTTCAGCCATACAGAAGTGCAACACAGAGCGGTGTAACCCAGATAGCATACCATTTCGAAAAGCCGATGGTGGTAACTGATGTAGGCGGACTGAGCGAAATAGTGCCTCACGGCAGATGCGGTTATGTTGTCGCCCCTGAGCCTGAAACAATCGCCGGCTCAATAAATGATTTCTTCTCCTCTGGAAGGAAAACGTCATTGGTTGCCGGTGTAAGAGAAGAAAAAGCTAAATTTACCTGGGATAAGCTGACAGATTCAATTATGACTATTTATAAAGAAATAAACCAATAACAAATCCCCCCTTGAGGGGGGGTGGGGGGTGTAAATCTTGAAAAACATCCCCCTGTCCCCCTTCAAAGGGGGAAATAATACCAGAACCCATCAACATGATATACAGAAGTAAAGCGCCATTACGTCTTGGCCTCGGAGGAGGCGGAAGCGATGTCTCTCCATACTCTGACCTGTTTGGAGGAGCTGTACTGAATGCCACCATCGACAAATATGCACATTGCACGATCAGGGAAACAAACTCCGGGCATATTACTTTAAACGCATCTGATCTTAACATCAAAAAGAAATATGTTTCAGCTCTAACCCTTCCCATCGACGGAACGCTCGACCTGCAAAAAGGTGTCTATAACAGGATCGTCAAAGATTATAATATAAGGAAACCTCTTTCTTTTGAGCTGACAACCTTTTGCGATGTCCCACCCGGCAGCGGACTTGGCTCCTCATCGACAATGGTGGTGGCAATACTTAAGGCTTTTGCAGAATGGCTCAACCTTCCTCTGGGTGATTACGATATGGCCTGGCTGGCCTATACAATTGAACGAAGAGACCTGGGCTTCAGGGGAGGAAAACAGGATCAGTATGCAGCCACTTTCGGAGGCTTCAACTTTATTGAATTTTATAAGGATGACCGCGTGATCGTCAATCCGCTCAGGATGAAGCGCTGGATAGTCGATGAGCTGGAAGTGTCGATGGTGCTCTACTATACCGGCGCCTCACGAACATCAGACAAGATAATCAGGGAACAACAGGATAATACTGCAAAAGGGAAAAAGACACAAATAGATGCTACGCACCGCATCAAGGAGAACTCTTATATGATGAAGAACTATCTTCTTAAGGGCGACATCATTCAGTTTGCGTCAGCCCTCGGCAGGGAGTGGGAAAATAAGAAGAAAATGGCAGCATCGATCTCAAATAGCAATATCGAAAAGATCTACTCTGCAGCTGTTAAAGCCGGCGCTTACGGAGGCAAAGTTTCTGGGGCAGGCGGCGGTGGCTTTATGTTCTTCGCAGTCGATCCGGTAAAAAGAATTAATGTTATTAATACACTTAATAAATTCAGCGGCACCGTTGTTGATTTTCATTTCAGTGAACATGGATGCCAGGGATGGAAGATGAGTTAGAGGAGAAAGGAGTGAGGAGTGAGGAGTGAGGAGATAGGAAAGAGGAGAGAGGAAAGAGGAGAGAGGAAAGAGGAAAGAGGAAAGAGGAAAGAGGAGAAAGGGGAAAGGAAAAAGTTGAAAGTATAATCTTTTTAAGATGAAGGAAAAAATCAGGGAACAGATTGTGGAGTCAGCTGAATTGAAGATGAAGCTTATTCAGGAACAGGGAGTTGTGGAACAAATAGAAAAGGCTTCGCGGGAGATAATAAACGCGTTCAGGTCAGGAAATAAGTTACTTGTTGCCGGCAATGGAGGAAGTGCTGCCGATGCACAGCACATAGCAGCCGAATTCGTAAATAAGTTTAATTTCGACCGTCCTGGACTGCCTGCAATAGCATTGACAACAGATTCTTCCATACTCACATCTGTAGGGAACGATACCTCCTTTAACACCGTGTTCTCGAGGCAGATATCAGCTCTCGCTAAAGCCGGAGATATCTTCATCGCAATATCTACATCTGGCAAATCGTCTAACCTGCTGGAAGCTCTGAAGGAGGCAAGGAAACAAAAAGTGTTCTCTGTGGGCATCACAGGAGGCTCGGGAGGACTGATGAAAGATCTCTGCGATATCTGCATTATTATTCCCGGGACCGATACCCCGAGGGTACAGGAAGCCCAGTTGCTCGTTGAACATATCATCTGTTTTATCGTCGAAGAAGAACTTTTCAGAAAAAAATGAGAGAAGCAGTTATACTTGCCGGAGGACTGGGAACGCGCCTGAGGGAGGTCGTCGCTGATGTCCCCAAGCCAATGGCTCCGGTAAACGGCAAGCCCTTTCTTCACTATGTTCTCACCTGGCTTGAGAATTCAGGTATAGGCAGGGCGGTGATATCGGCAGGCTACAAATCCGAAGCCATCGCAGGTTATTTCGGAAATACATTTGGAAAACTGCACATTGTATATGCCATCGAGGAGAAGCCCCTCGGAACAGGAGGTGCCCTGAGATTCGCCCTGAGGCATATTGATTCCGATGATTTACTGATACTTAACGGCGACACATATTTTCCTGTAGAGATTGATAACCTCTATTTTTCACATGAAGATCTTAGCAGCTCTTTTACAATCGCCCTGAAACGAATGAAAAACTTTTCGAGATATGGATCAGTAGAGTGTGACGACCAGACTATTATCCGGTTCAACGAAAAGAAATTCTGTGAGGATGGATTTATCAACGGGGGTGTTTATCTTGCCTGCAGGAGATATCTTGAAGAAAACCTACCCGCTGGCGTTTCTTCCCTCGAAAAAGATTTCCTTGAAGCTGAAGCCGGGAAAGGAAACCTGAAATGCATGGTCTTTTCCAGTACCTTCATTGATATAGGTATACCGGAAGATTATCGCCGTGCACACTCTTTGCTGAAGAATATTTCATAGATCATCTTATGAAGAAGGCACTCTTTCTCGATCGCGACGGTGTTATAAATGTCGATAAGGTCCATGGTTTCCGCATCGACGACTTTGAATTCAACGATGATATTTTCGACCTGGCGGCCAGGTACACTGAGGGCGGGTACCTGATAATTGTCATTACCAACCAGGCCGGTATTGCAAAGGGATTATTTACCGAAGAAGATTTTGAAAAGCTGACAAGGTGGATGAACAGCAGGTTTGCTGAAAATGGAATAAATATTTCCGCAGTATATCATTGTCCTCATCACCCTGACATCACCGGCTCATGCGACTGCCGGAAACCGGAACCCGGAATGATATTGCGGGCAATAAAAGATTTTGATCTCGATATCAGTCAGTGTATTTTAATAGGAGATAAGGAGAGTGATCTTGAAGCCGGCCGTAGAGCCGGGATACCTGAAGCTAATCTGAAATTGTGGCAGATCCAATACCCACCCTCCCGCTAAAGGCAGGAACCCCCGCTGTTTCAGCATGGCTGGGGGTCATATATTTATTTTATCTTTTATCAGATAAGAATTCCTCTCCGACGATGTTCTGTTTATCAATTCTCCCAGGAATCCTGTGAGGAAAAGGAGTGTACCAATAACCATCACGGTAAGGGCTATGTAAAAGTATGGTGAATCGGTCACCAGCGGAGCCCTGAGCCCGTGATGTACAAAAACAAGTTTCTTGATACCCAGGTAACCTGCCATAATGAATCCGGCGAGAAACATTATTGTTCCGAGCAGCCCGAACAGGTGCATGGGGCTCTTGCCGAAACGGGTAATAAATCCTATCGTGAGTAGGTCGAGATAACCCTTTACAAACCTGTCGATACCATATTTTGTAACACCATATTTCCGTGGACGGTGTTCAACCACCTTTTCACCAATCTTATTGAAGCCGGCATCTTTGGCGAGCATGGGTATATAACGGTGCATCTCGCCATAAACCTCGATGCTTTTTACCACATCACTCCTATAGGCCTTGAGTCCGCAGTTGAAGTCGTGTAGTTTAATCCCTGAAGCCAGCCTGGCGGTGAGGTTGTACAGTTTGCTCGTACTCCTT
>Ga0116171_10002740_pt1 | contig 16575 bp, 16 predicted proteins | sample AD_JPNHW2_MetaG_FD_89798 | JGI IMG/M metagenome (GOLD analysis project Ga0116171, IMG submission 89798) | Active sludge microbial communities of municipal wastewater-treating anaerobic digesters from Japan - AD_JPNHW2_MetaG | ecosystem: Engineered > Bioreactor > Anaerobic > Digestate | place... | reverse complement strand
TAATTGAAATTTAATGTTGATTATTTATGGATAATCCTTTTAGCCTGGCCGGAAAAAAGATATTTGTAACAGGTGCATCATCAGGCATCGGAAGGCAGACGGCAATAAGTATAAGCCAAATGGGCGGTTCATTGTTCATCACCGGTCGGGATAAAAAGAAATTATCGGAAACCTTTTCGATGTTGACAGGTACCGGACATGAAATGGTTGCTGCCGATCTAAAGGATAACGATCAGCGTCAAGCTATGATTGATGCCGTGCCTCTGCTTAATGGAATGGTGCATTGCGCAGGCGTTTTGCTTCCTTTTCCCGTGAAGTTCATTACGCAAAAACAGATTGACGAATTGTTTGCCATCAATTTAAATATTCCGATTTTGCTGACCGGCAGGTTGCTGAAGCAGAAAAAATTTGTGAATAAGGCTTCTGTTGTTTTTATTTCTTCTATCTCCAGCAGCCAGCGTCCATATTATGGCGGAGCGCTTTATTCTGCCTCCAAATCTGGTATTGAAGCATACAGCAAAACTCTTGCAATTGAATGTTTACCGCAAGGTATCCGCTCAAATTGCATTTTACCCGGCATAATCAGAACACCGATATTTGACCAGTTCATAGGCGTTACGCAGCAGGAGAATATTGACGAATATGAAAAAAAATATCCCCTCGGTTTTGGTGAACCCGCCGATGTTGCCAATGCAGCTGTTTACCTGTTGTCTGATGCAGCCAGATGGGTGACAGGCACCAACCTGGTTCTGGATGGAGGTTTAATGTTAGGATGAAATCCGGAAATGATGAATGAACATCTTTATTCCATAGTGGTTCCGGTATTTAACAGCGGGAAAACCCTCGTTGAATTAAATTCCAGGATACACACGGTGATGAAGCAGCACAACTTTAATTTTGAGATCATATACGTAGATGACGGCAGCTTTGATGATAGCTGGAGTATTTTGGAGAAACTTAAATCTGAGTGCCCTGACTCGCTTAAAGCTATCCGCCTGGCAAGAAACTTCGGGCAGCATAATGCCACCTTTTGCGGACTTGACCATGCATCAGGTGATATTATTATCACTATTGATGATGACTTGCAGGTACCACCTGAGGAAATACCAAAACTGATCGGGTCTTATCATGAAAATGATGCCGACCTTGTTTATGGCTGTTTTCAGAAAAAGCAGCATTCACTTATCAGGAATATAGGAAGCAGGCTGCTGAAAAAGGCAGGTGCTTTTTTTAATGATGCGCCCGGCGAAGGGTCTTCCTTCAGGCTTTTTACAAAAGATTTATCTGTAAAGATACTTTCACATAGCCAGAATTTTGTTTTTATAGATGAGCTGTTGCTATGGTATACAGCCAATATTTGTTTTGTTAATGTAAAGCACAACAGGAGAAAAGAAGGTAAATCCGGCTACACGACAATCAGGCTTTTAAGGCTATTGGCCAACCTTATTTTTCATTACTCGGCACTTCCATTGAAAATAATGACATACGGAGGCCTGATATCTTCCGTGATTCTTTTTTTTACCGGCCTGTATTTTTTTATTCGCTGGTTATTTTTTGATGTTCCCGTTGGCAATACATCCATAATCATCGCTGTACTGTTTTCTGCCAGCGTCATTATTTTCTGTATTGGAGTTGTCGGAGAATATATTAACCGTTTATACATGATTCATAATAAAAAACCACCTTATTCGATCCGGAAAATTCTGTAATTTCACTCAATGAAACTTTTTAAATTTGGAATCACACTGAAAAGGATCACGCCGGATGATATTGAATTGGTGCGTCAGTGGCGGAATTCAGAAGAAATACGCCAGTACATGCACTTTCGGGACTATATTACGAAGGAAATGCAGCTTGATTGGTTTCGCTCGATTAATAATATTTATAATTTCTATTATATCATTCAATATAAAGGCGATAATATAGGATTGTTTAATGAGAAAAATGTTGACTGGAAAAACAGAACATCCGAAACCGGACTTTTTATTGCCGACGAAAGGTATTTAAATACACAAATTCCGATACTGGTTTCACTCTTTCAAAGTGAAATAGGGTTCTATTTACTTAAAGGGGAAAAATCGTATATCAGGATCATGAAAGATAATGTCAGGGCGGTAAAGTATAGCCAAAGCTTTGGTTATGAATTATGCGAAAATCAGGAAAATGAAGACCTGCAGCTTTATATGCTGACAAAAGAAAGATATGAAGAAAAAGGTAAAAAGCTGCTTGACGCTGCCAATAAAGTTTATAAAAATGAAGCTGTACTGCGCATGTATATGGAAAAACATGATTATGAATCAGGCTTTGCCCGCTTTTTTGAGGATAAGATAAAAGAATTAAATGTAAATATTCCTTACGATATGGTTGATGGTGTTAAAGTATACCATTATCCCTGAGAGTTAGTTTTTCCTGAGTCAATATAATTGTTACAGCAGAAATTTAAAGTAATCACTATTGAACTGAATCTAAAGCAAGCGGATGAAAAAAGACCTGATCAGAGATAACTTTCTGCTCCATTTTGTGGTGATCATCCTGGGTTTTACAGCCATACTGGGAAAACTTATACAGTTGCCGGCCATTCAGCTTGTGTGGTTCCGTATGATGATTGCATTCATGGCACTGGGTATTTTGATATTGATTTCGCGCAAAAATTTCCGGCTTTCATTCAGAAATATAATGAAGCTTGCTTTGATAGGCGTAGTCATTGCTGCTCACTGGATATGTTTTTTCCAGGCTATCAAAGTGTCGAATGTTTCAGTAACGTTGGGCTGTTTATCGGTTACAACTTTGTTTACCAGCTTCCTTGAACCCCTGATCAACAGGAAAAAAATTTCAATACTTGAAGTTATTATTGGTCTAATAATCATTCTGGGAATTTATATCATTTTCAGGTTTGAGGTACGCTACATTGCAGGAATAATCTATACGATAATCTGTGCCTTTCTGGCCTCCCTGTTCAGCGTGCTGAACAAAAGGATTTCCCTGCATTATGAGCCGGATGTGACTACATTTTATGAAATGCTGAGTGGTTTTATTGTTATTTCGTTGTTTCTGTTCATTTCTCAGGGTAGTGAAGCATTTCAAACCTTACCGGCATTTAGTGATTTAATTTACCTTTTGATTCTGGGCATCATATGTACAGCTTTTGCTTTTTCGGCTACGATACGGATCATGCAGAAACTTTCAGCATACCAGGTTGTTCTTGCCATCAACCTTGAACCCGTGTATGGCATCATTGCGGCCTATTTTATTTTTGGTGAATCAGAACATATGACAACGGAGTTTTATATCGGCGCCTCGGTTATATTACTATCTGTTGTTTTATACAGCGTCATAAGGAGCAGGAATAAGATAGCCTGAGCCGTGTTTACCTGATGTTTTTTTGAATAAATATCACGGATATAGCCTTGTCTAATAAAGCTCAATAAATTCATACGAGTTTCCGGAATATTCCAGAAATCGCAAAAAATCATCATAGCCGATAATCAGTGACGCCGTATTATCATTAGGGTGGAAGCTGATCCTGGCAGCTTTTTGAATGTTCTTGTCGATGAATACATGCACATGGTTTGTGGTGTCGTGAATCAAACCAAATATAGAAACGGAACCGGGTTTTAATCCAAGATACCGTTGCATGCGCTGTTCAGAGGCAAAGCTGAGTTTACCCTGTTTTAACATTTTTTCTATATCATGAATGGCAAGGCTTTGATTACAGTCGAAGATGACCAGGTAATGCCTGTTGCCTTTATGGTTTCTGAAGAAAAGGTTTTTGCAATGTTGTGCGTCATGGCCTTCCCAATATGGCCTTGCAGCCTCAATAGTAGGAACAGGGGGATGTTCAACGTATTCAAACGCGATATTTAATTTTTTTAGTGTTTCATATACTTTGGGATCACCGTTCATGGCCTGTTTTTATGGCAAAAATAATAAACATTATCCATGTTTGAAATTATACAGATTGCGGCAAAAACAAATAATGTTATGGCATGAATTGTTTTATAATTATTTGCTTATTTTTGTTAAAGTAATAATTAACTCACTTGTATGAAAAATTTCTGTTTATTATTTTTTCTGATATTGTCATCCGTATTTATTAAAGCTCAATCACCGGTATTTGATACGATTGCCATTGAAAAGCGGATGCTGTCCGCCAACCTGGATTACCAGGGAAAGAGCCTGTCGCTGATGAAGCTTGAAGATTTATGTAAACCCTATTCCGATGCCAATGACGAGTTGTTAATTGCCAAGAGAAACAATAATCCCGCCCTTCTTCTAACATTGGCCGGAGCTGTAATGATAGGTTATTCAGGTGTTAAATGGCTTATGGGCGACGATTTTCAGTGGTATTATGCAGCTGGTGGCGTTGCCATGATTGGCGTCACCATACCTTTATATATCGGAGCAAGAAACCATACAATGAATGCTGCACGTATCTTTAATTATGAAACCAAACACAAACAGCTTCCCAAACCATAGTTGTTAATATCTCTTCAACGCCAATTTATTGTAATAGGCGGCTTTTTCAAGGTTTCCTATATGTTCAAAATATTTTGACAGGTTCGTACATAAGTCAGGATTATTTGGGTACTTTTTAATTGCAATTTCCCACATCTCAATGGCTTTTACCGTATCTTTTCCAAGCAGGTAATAGTTGCCGATATTAATATATGGAACATCGGAACTGCTGTCTGTTTCCATTATTTTCTTATTGGTCTCAATTGCCTTATCAACCTTTCCCTGCCTGTAATAGAAGTCACAAAGCTTACTATAGGCTATGGTGAATTTCTTTTTAATACTTACAGACTTCAGGTAATAGTACTCAGCAGAATCGTTTATTTTCAATTCATCAAAGGCGCCGGCGGTATTCAGCAAAGCTTCGGCATAGGTTGTATCGCAGGCAAATGCTTTTTTAAAGCAATGGACGGCTTCCGAAGGTTTTTGCTGGTATTTAAAATATAATATTCCAAGGTTGTTCCATGCTACAGCATATTCCGGATAGATGCTCAGCGCATTTTCATAGTATTTTTGAGCATTTTCTGCCAGCGACATATATTTAATAGGGTCTTTAGTCCTTGACATTTCACTGTATAAAAATGCTGCATATATGGTGTTTGCTTTTGCTGATTTGCCCAGATACTCAATGTCGTGGCTGTATAAACTGTTAAAATCTTTCCAGTCGGCATTTCTTACGATAGTCCTGATTGAATAGGGGATAAGGATAAGGAGGAATATGATGAGTGGATATTTTATCGTATTCAGTGAAAAAGTGTTTTTTTGAAATAGATCTATTTTAAAAACCAGAAACAGCAGGCAGCACACTATGATTATAAAGCCCAGGGAAGCAGAGAATGTAAACCTTTCTGCAGCTATACCCGGCATCGGCACAATGATATTGGAGAAAACTGAAATGGTAATAAAGAAAATCAATATGGCGAAGCTGATCTGATGCTTTCGCCGGAACAGGTAAATCGCGGTGGCCAGTAAGGCCAAACAGATTAGCAAAGATATAATTGCCCATATATTCAGAGGCGTTACGATTGGAATGGTATTATACCCGTAATAAAACAGCAAGGGATGCGGGAAGATCAACAGCCTGAGATAAAACAAAATAACCACCAGTGCTGTTCCCAGCCTTAGCCACAGGCCTTTTTCATAAAACAGGGGATTTTCGAAGTACAGTACTCCGCGCCGCGTGGGAGAAAGAAACAGGTCCGGCAGGCTGTTTAATACCAGCCCGCTTATCAATAGCAGCGCTGTTAATAAAAGGATTTTTTTGAGACGGATCTCCCTGAAAAAGTAAAGGCTTAATGGAATCACGGCTGCATAAACAATGGCGTTGGGCTTGGAATAAAAAGCCAACAGGAATGATAACAGAGCAATTGCGAGCATTACCATTTTTCGTGTATCAACATATTTAATCATATAATACCAGGCCGCCAGTGAAAAGAGCATGCTCAGCAGTTCATCACGGTTTTTCAAGCTGGCAACCACCTCGGCATGTAATGGATGTGCTGCAAACAGAACACATATCATCATGGGGAGCCATGGATGGTAATTGCGCAACAGCAGTTTTAAAATACCATATAAGATCAGGCATAATACAAAATATAGGAGCACATTTACCAGGTGGCTGATGTACGGATTAAGCTTAAAAATGGCAAATTCCAGGGCGAATGTGGTTTTAACAACAGGCCTGTAGTCATAGCTTTGCTGGTCGGTTTCAACATAATGTGATGTGAATACTTCGGGCAGCGCTTTTAACCCTTTTTGAATTGCCGGGTTGTTGACGGTGACGAATTCGTCATCCATGGAATACTTGTTAAATATAGTATTGCCATATAAGACAAAAACCAGTGCAAGCAGAAAAAAAGCAGATTTCATTTTTTTTGTAATGATTACTTTTCCACGCTTTACAGAATGCCCTGATGTGTTTTTTTTGGCCGGGATATTATGGGTGCTTCTTTTTTTATTCATTGGCGAAGTAATGTGAAATAACAGCTTATTTCATTTTAAGCTTTGAATAGATAAAAATATATAATTTATAAATATAAAGATGAATTTTGTGAATGATCACGGCAATTTGAGGAGCATGTCAGCTTAGTATGTCTTGATAAATTTTTTCACTGTCGTGAAATTACCTGTAATGAACCGGCAGGTATAGATACCCGTTTTTAACTGTCCGGTATTGGCCTGGATGACTATGTGTCCCTTCGTATAAGTATAATTATATGTGACATCGGTTTTCTTGCCATTAATATCAAATATTTCAAATCCGAAAACCTTGTTGTTAAAATCAGGTATTGTTATATAAAGCCTTTGTTTTACCGGATTAGGATAAAGAACGCATTCTTCATCATTTGTATTTTTTGAATTTGCCACGGAAGTATTGGTGAACAGGTCGCTCATGTCCAGTGTTACAGGGTTGTTCCGATAAGCAGCTTTACCATGTTTATAAACGGATATATTTAATACTTTGTCGTCGGGGATATATTGCATAAGTTGAATATTATTGGGGCCGCTGTTTGATGAGTCACGCAATATTTGCCAGTTACGTTGTGTGCCAATATTCAGTCCGTTATCCACACCATGCATTGAACGTATGTAGCGCAAACAAAAATGATAATGGTTGTTTCTTTTAATCTCATAATTGGCAGCGTAAAGGTTATCGGATTGAATGCTGTCGGGGAATTCGCTGCCTCTTAAGGTGATGGTGGGCGAATACGGTGCTACTTCCGCAACCTGTGCAATTAATCCCGGGGCCGTATTGGTTGAGGCAGCCAGCATGGTAATGATATAACCATCGGCATAACCCATTGTATGGGCGCTGAGGATATCGCACATATCTTTGGTGTTGTTAACACCGTCATTATTATAATCTGCTTTTTCAAGCGCCTTGCGTATTGAAAACCATGTAGGCTCATAACCCTGGTATAGTGAGCCGTTTCCCGAAAAATCCGACATCATTTGCTGAAATACTCCCATATGCCTGTTGATTCCTGAAAGCGCCGATATTTGCCCCGCAAAGCCTATCAGTGCCCAGGGCTGTTCGTCAGGCTCTGAAGGTATGTGCACCACAATTACCTGGTTGTTTATTAATGTGGTGATTACGGCCCAGTCGAGATGACGCGATATCACCGATTTGCCGTTCAGGTCTGTCCCTGCCGTAGCTGCTCCCCAGCTCATGAGGCTTGAACAGCCCATGTCTGCTTTTAACCCCGCGATTGATGCAAGGTCGAGCAAACAGTTTGCCACCAGTATGTCCAAGTAACTCAGGCTGCCAATATTTTGCCCGGAAGAATCCATCCCATCGATCACACCTCGGGCTTCCTGGTAATACACCGAATCAATAATGAGAGATGTTCCCTGTTGAATCACCAGTCTTGCCTGTGGCAGATAAGAACCGAATTGAGGAATCACATAGTTGTTCATCATGTCAATGATTTTTGCGGCGCACAGATAACCATAGGCAAACCCCCGCTCATAATGGTTGCCCCACACTTTTACAACCGTAAGGTTGCCTGTGTCGGAAACAATATATCCATTGATATTCTGGGATTTCAGACCCATGCATAAGAATAAAATTATCAGTGTGAAAACTATTTTTTTCATTACAGGGATGTTTATGGTTTAATAATCAAATATATGAAAAATAATGAACAACTTTTAAGACTTGCAATATTATTGATAAATTTCCCTGTTTCTGAGACATTTAGATATAATATGGTTGATTTTACAGGTTCTGCAGCTTGTTGCACGAATAAAGATATTTGCAATATATCTGGAAGTATAATATGAATTCATTAATGGTAATAATAGGAACTCATTTAATTTCTGTTGAAATCAATTTCCTTTCTGAAGAATGATCTTATTGTATAGGTTTTATTCCTGTTCTCTGAATATCTGGCAAGAAAGTAATTACAGCAATTGTCAAATGTATCAGGTTGAAGATTTATTGAAACCGTATTAGTAGTATGTGAATTTATTAAAGCCTGTATTGCCTTTTTTGTCAAATCGCAGCTCATCTTTTAGAAATTTGCAGTAGAGCATTGTACTTGGCTTTTTGTCTTTCTGAATATCAATGTCAGTCAGATGGGTGTTTTTCACAAGGTCGCAGGAGAAATATATATAGGCTGAATATCCTTCAAAACACATTGCTGTATATTGCCTGACCGATCTGATTTTTTTTTCGATTGCAAAGTACCAGTTTTCAGGCGATAACGTAAAAGCATCTATCCCTTTGATGATCTGAGTATATGTAGTCATTTTGTCGACATCAAATTTTGTTGTGGTGTCAGTTTTTCTTGCATATTGAAAATCCTCAATAAGATTATAATATCTATGTAATTCGCTCAGATTAACAGTTGATGTGTTGTCTGAAAAATATACAGAAATATCATTATAATAACTTCCCGGGATACTATTAATTGCATTTATAAATCCTGTATGGCTTTCATACTTTTTTTTGAAATCCGATAGTACATAGTAGAAATTCTGCGGGCAATCAAAAACGAAAATATCTCTCGTATTTTTCTTTATACAATCATATAATGTGTCATTTTTTAATGCAAAAGCATAATCTTTATACCAACACTCTGCCGAAGAAAGGTATTTATCCAGGTATTGGTTTCTGGACGATGTGTCAATTTCTGCGAGAGCTAAACTCAAATAGGCTTCTCTGTTGTTTTGCCTGAGTGCAGCGGATTTAAAGTATTCAAATGCCTGCCCGTATGTCTCAAATTTGACAGATTTGTTGTCGGATAATTCGGTGGCTCGGATTTCGGATGTTTTTAAAGAATCAAGAAGCAGACGTGATAAATCATGCAATATGCCTTCACCTTTTTTAAATGTTTGCCCCAGAAAATCTTCGGTTAAAAAGGGTTGATCTTTTACTTTGGAATCAATACTTATTAATCGGCGCAAGGATTCAACAATGTAATATAGAAAATCTTGATTATCAGGATTAAATAAATAATAAACAAAAGCGCTCTTAATACATTCCCTGGGATCGCTTTCAAGCAAGATAGCAAGGCTTTCAAATCGCGACTGCATTTGTAGTTTCCTGAAAATAGATTCACTGATTATAAAATTGCTTTTTTGTCCCGAACTATCTGATGTGATAAAATTGTAAAGTTTTTTAATTCTTTCCTCGTTTTCCGGGTATCTGGCAAGTAATTTATTGATTTCTGATCTTGTAAGCCCTCCAACTCCCGTATTCTCTTTAATCCTTGCCGGAGCTTTTTTTTGTGTTATATCGGTTTGAATATCCTCAAACCTTTTAAAATTATCAATTCCGTACAAAAGATTGTAACCATTATGACTTGCAAGAATAAACCCGATGCTGTCAGCCATAATTTCCTGCTTTCGAGAGTATTTCGCATAATCCATACGATATTTTAGTTTATTCTCTGTCAGAATATCAACCGGAAGTGAGGGTGGGCGTTTTTTTCCCTTTAAAAAATTATTTATGTTGTCATTCATAATAAAGTGACCTACTTCATGCCCTAGAATTATAGCTGCTGATGCTTCGTTTGTAATTTTTTCAAAAAGTGCGACATTAAAGAAAATGGATCCGTCAGCAAATGTAAAAGCATTCATCTCTGCTATTCTGGCGGGATAAACGTGTATGGATTTAAAATCTTTCAGCGAATCAGGTAATATCTTTTGCAGTATATTATTCAGATACAATTCCATATCCTCCCATCCGATGTAAATGATTCCATTTAAATACAAACTTTGTTCTTTAAAAGCAACACTTTGTGCATATTGCCTGATCTTTTTTTCAGGAATATTTTTGTTGGAAAGAAGAATTCTGTTGTAGATGACTTTAATATCTGCGCAGCTTAATCCTGCCTTATCCGGAAATTTATTTAGCAAATTCTTGCTTTCCTGCCCAAATAGAGAAGAACATATCAATAGTAAAAATACTAATATATTTCCCGTTTTCATGGAATAATGAGTTATCAATTAGCGGTGAATTTTTATTAATTTTTTATAATTGACAAGTGAAGCAATAAACCTGCCTTTAGAATCCAATATATTTGGTGACATCCACAATTCACCATTACCTGATAAACTTAATTCATACCGGCTGTAATATGTATACATATATAGAATATTTTCTTTTTCCGAAATAAAGGATTTGCAAAATTCTTCAGTGCTCAGAATAAAAATATGTTCCTCCGGAATACCTGTTGTTTTTGATATGATCTTTTTTAACTGTGCTTCGTCCTTAAATCGTTTCAGCATCTTATCAGCTGTTTGCCTGTCAATCAGAAGGGTCTTGCCATTCATGATGTCATTTGAAACATTATCGAAATACAGCATACCTTCCGGTGTTAGCCGGGTACCATCGAAGCACCTCTTTTTATTCTTTTGAATAAATTTCCGATAAAATATGTTATTTAGCATAGCAATGAAAAAATCCGGCCCTGAAGTAACCATATTGTTTTGTATGCTTATTTTTTCAGCATCCATACTAAAGGAAAGAATAATTTCATGTGTCTTTTTATCTGTTTTGATATCAATAGGAGCATGATAAATATCACCGCTTAATGCTACCCATCCATCCATTTTTAAAACCGAAATTGCATTAAAGTCCATACTGTACTTATCATCAGATGCTCCAAGCACAACAAGAAAAAAGCCATTTGACATGCACCTGGTTTTAAACTCGTCCAGGTTAATAAATTCATATTTTGAACAGGTCCAATATTTTTCAATTGCAGCAATGAGAGCCTGGCTTAGCTTTGTTTGTTCATCATAAATTATAACATTCAGGAGCGGCCCGTCATTTTGTTCTGCACGATTAACGCCATTAACCGCATTAACATAAAGTGGCGTGCTCAGTAAACAACATGAAAATACAAATACAATGAAAATGCCTTTAATACATATCTTTTTCATAATGACAATATTAGATGTGTTGTGGTAAATATTTACGTTTGAAATAACATTACCCAATAAATAAAAATCTAATTCACATCACAATAATACAAAATATTTTTTTCATAATAAATTATATATAAATAATCAATCATTATAACGATGTAATCACATGGAATAGAAGAAAAAATCTTTTAAAATCGACCTTTCCAGATAAATAGAGTGACCTTTTGTTTCTGTGTATATGGAATATAAATCCGGTAATGAATATGTCAAAAAGCTATGTATTTATTTTTTTATGTAATCTAATTTTATATAATAAGACTAATGCAAATTATAAATTTAATATGATTTTATATTTTAAATATCTGGAATTTGTTATAATTTTGAAACATGTTCAGAAAACTAATCAAAAACATAAAGGAATATCTCACTTTTAATAAGAGTGAGCGAAGGGGTCTGATGATCCTTTCCATATTAATTTTGTTACTAATAGTGTTTAATATATTATTTCCGGTTATCAAAGCGAATCATAAATATGATTATTCGGAATTTGATAAGGAAGTAACCGGTTTTTTAAGAACCCAGGAGGTTATTACCGCTAAGCCCAAAACATATAAGCAAAAAGATCCTTTTAATATATTCGATTTAAAAGCTTCCGCTGCCGAGCAAAAGATGAATCCATTTCCGTTTGATCCAAATACCCTGTCATATAAAGAATTTTTAGATTTAGGCCTTACTCCTCATCAGGCTGTCACAATATTGAAATACCGTACAAAAGGTGGAAAATTTTTTAAAAAGGAAGACCTGAAAAGAATATATGGTATCTCTGCTGAGGAATACCAGGCTCTTGAGCCCTATATTGAAATAAAATCTGAAAAGAAAGAGGCAACACCAAAAGCAAAAACCACTGAAAGAGTTTTAGTCGATATTAATTCTGCAAATGCTGACGATTTAAAAAAGATCAAGGGTATCGGCGATTACTTTGCCTATCAGATTATGAAATACCGTGGACGGCTTGGCGGTTATTATTCAAAGGAACAGCTCCGTGAAGTATCAAAAATGGATAGCGCCAGGTATGACTCGATAAGCCCATTTGTGATCGTTGAAAACAAGGCTGTCCGTAAGCTCAACGTAAATACGGCAACATTCGAAGAATTAAATGCACACCCATATATTGGTTATAATATAGCTCTTTCATTAATTAATTACCGCACGAAACATGGCCCGTTTCAAACCATTGCCGATATTAAAAAGTCTGCACTGATTACGGATAAGAATTATCCCAAAATTTCATATTATCTTTGCACGGAATAATTGTTATTTACTGCGGCATCATTATTCTGTAGAATTATTATTCATATTTTTCAACTATTAATGAAGCTGTTGCCTTGATAATTTTATTGATTTACCGGAATTTTTCGGTTTGATTTTTGTAAAAAGGAGAACTCAAATTTTATAATATGAAAAAAATATCGCTGACCGTCTTGTCACTCATGATCGTGATGAGTTTTGCATTTGCTCAAAAGAAAGAAAAGAGTAAACCTGCAACCTTTAAATGGTATACATTTGACGAAGCTATTGAACTTAATACAAAGGTTCCTAAAAAAGTATTTGTTGATGTGTATACCGACTGGTGCGGCTGGTGTAAAAAAATGGAAGCCACTACATTTAGCGACAGCATCATAAGAAACTATATGATGCAAAATTTCTATCCTGTCAGGCTGAATGCCGAAGGTAAAGACACTGTGTTTTTCAACGGCAGTTATTATGTTAATCCAAGCCCCACATCGCCGCGGTCCACGCATCAGCTGGCAGTAGCCTTGTTGCAGGGGCGTATGTCATATCCTTCAATAGTGGTGCTGAATGAAAAAATGGAAATATTAAATTCGATGATGGGATACAAGACTGCATCGGAGATGGAAACCATACTGCATTTTTTTGCTGAGAATGCCTACTCGAAAACCACTTTTGCAAAATATTTAGAGACCTTTAAAGGCAAGGTGGCACAATAAAAAAAGCCCTTTAAATCAGGGCTTTCGGGGAGGAAGATGGGATTCGAACCCACGACATTCAGAACCACAATCTGACGCTCTAACCGGCTGAGCTACATCCTCCGTTTATGGGCTGCAAAAATAATAAAAATTTATTCGTGGTAACAAAAAATTTTTTTATAAAAAATAAGCACCCCTAAAAAGCCGTTTTAAATTACTTTTGCAATAATGACAGGAAAAAAAATCAGCGTATTATTCATTTCGAGCTGGTATCCCACAAGGATAAGGCCGACTGAGGGCAATTTCGTACAGAAACATGCCGAAGCTGCCGCCAGGTATGCCGAGGTGAATTTCCTGCATGTAGCTTTTGACAAGTCATTGAAAAGTAAATATGATTATCAGAAGGAAATTAGGAATAATGTTACTGTACATACCGTATACATGGCATATCCGAAAATTAATTTTATCCTTTTTAAGATTTTACGTTACATCAGGGCTTATTTTTGGGGATTTGCCAAAATATACGAAGGAAAGGCAAAACCCGATGTTGTTCATGCAAATGTCCTGATACCGGTAGGTTTGATATCATATTTATTTTATATCACAAAAAAAATTCCTTATGTAATTTCAGAACACTGGACAGCCTATTTACCGCAGGATCCAATTAAGCCTGGCAGGAAAATCATATTATACAGGTATTTTGCAAAAAAAGCATCGCGGCTTATGCCGGTCACCAATCATTTGGCTATGGCCATGATCAATATGTCCGTTCATGGTAAATATTCTATCGTTTCCAATGTGGTGGATACTTCGCTGTTCACCCTGGCCGATGACCGGAAGGATACCGTAAAACATATACTGCATGTTTCATCATTGCTGGATGTTCAGAAAAACTTCAGCGGGATATTGGTGGCCCTGACAGAATTGGCGGAGAAAAGAGATGATTTTATGCTGGAAGTAATCGGTGATGGCGATTATGAGCAGTATAAAACTAAAATTGCGAAGTTAAATATTGCCGATAAAATCATTTTTCATGGTACAAAAAGCACATCAGAAGTGGCGTCTGTGATGCGAAAATGCGATTTTTTACTGTTGTTCAGCAATTACGAAAACTTTCCCAGTGTGATTTCTGAAGCCATGTCGTGCGGACTTCCGGTATTGTCAACAAATGTCGGAGGAATTTCCGAACATGTTGGAAAGCAGGATGGCTTATTGCTGGAGATGAAAAACGTGGATGAGTTAATAGCTCAGTTAGACAGGATGCTGGATATATGCCGCGACTATCATAAGCAGGATATAAGGGATTATGCTGTAAGTAATTTTTCATATGAAGTGGTTGGAAAGCAATTTTTTGATATTTATAAGCAGGTAATTTGTTCGTAAAGATTTTTAAAACATTCGGCGTAAGGTTATCGTCGGCAATCATCAATTTGCTGATCGCTGTGGTTATTTCGCAATATCTTGGCGCTGAAGGCAAAGGAGAGCAGGGAATCATTATTACCACTATTGCATTGGTACTTATTTTTGCAAATATGGTAGGTGGCGCTTCCCTGGTATACCTGGCACCGCAATTACCTTTAAAAAAGCTGATCATTCCGTCGTATATCTGGAGTGTTGTGGTATGCGGACTGTTTGCCGGTATCATGGCGCTGTTTCCATTTATTGATAGCCAATATGTGTTTCATGTAGCGCTGTTGGCTGTTATTAATTCTTTTACTTCGGTAAACAGTTCAATTTTATTGGGCAAAGAGAATATTAAAGCAGTAAATACCATAAATTTTGTTCAGGTTGCACTGACCATTATTTTTCTTGTTGTATTCTTTATTTCGGGGTTTTCACAGAATATTTATGGCTATATATGGTCGTTGTATTTTGCATATGCACTGAGTTTTGTAATCAGTTTCATATGGCTTCTTTCTAACGTAAAGGATCATGCTGATGATACCGGTATAACATATAAAAAGGCTGTTGGCATGTTGTTCCGGTACGGATTTATGAACCAGCTGGCACATATAACACAACTTTTAAGTTTCAGGGTCAGTTATTATTTTTTAGAATCATTCAGGGGCTACGATTCCGTGGGCATATATTCCAATGGCGTTTCGATCACGGAGTCGGTCTGGATGATCAGCAGCAGTGTGGCATTGGTTCAATACTCCAAAATATCCAATACGCCTGATAAAAAAATCAACAGGGAACTGAGCGCTGAACTCTTGAGGATAAGTTTATTGGTGTCTTTTATCGTGTTGATCCCATTGGTTCTGTTACCCGCATCATTTTATTCGTTTATTTTCGGTAAGGATTTCGGTGATATTAACCGTATCATGTGGCTTCAGGCGCCGGGAGTCCTTGTGTTTGTGAATGCCCTTATCCTTGGCCATTATTTTTCAGGCACTGGTAAGTATTTTGTGAACAGTATAGGTTCGGCAATAGGATTACTCGTCACGCTGGCCCTTTCTTTTATCATGATCCCGAAGTTTGGTTACCTGGGGGCTGCCATCACGGCAAGTATCTCATATTTGGCCACATCAATATATGTTACATGGTATTTTTGCAATGAATCAAAAATTAAATTCTACTATCTGTTGCCTTTGCCGCGTTATTTTTCAGGATATTATTTGATGCTAAAACAATATCTTTGCAGAAACAAAGCACAGCGAAATGAATAAAATTTCAAAAGCTTTAAAGGCCCTGGGATTGATAGCCCGCCGTCCGTACCTTCTTAACCTGATTAATGATGATGAGCAGGTAAAACAAAAATATGTGGCAAATAAATATAACCTCCCTCACGGATTACCAACAGTTTCCATTTCGGAATTTATTACCGACGGTGAGGATATATGCCCATACAGCTTTCTGGAAGGATCGTCTTTGCTTACTGATTTTGCCTTGCTTAAAGGCCTGTGCCGGATAAACCATGTGGAGGATTATCTTGAGATTGGCACATGGCGTGGCGAAAGTGTTGCCAATGTAGCCCCCCTTGTTAAAAACTGTTTTAGCCTGAATTTATCTGATGAAGAAATGAGAAAATCAGGGCTGGACGAGGCATATATCGGCATGCACAGGTTTTTTTCAAAAAAATTACCAAACGTAACTCATTTACAGGCAAATTCTTTGACCTTTGATTTTACCTCGTTACATAAAAAATTTGATCTCATTTTTCTTGATGGTGATCATCATACAGAAACTGTTATCAGTG
>Ga0116171_10002739_pt1 | contig 16577 bp, 9 predicted proteins | sample AD_JPNHW2_MetaG_FD_89798 | JGI IMG/M metagenome (GOLD analysis project Ga0116171, IMG submission 89798) | Active sludge microbial communities of municipal wastewater-treating anaerobic digesters from Japan - AD_JPNHW2_MetaG | ecosystem: Engineered > Bioreactor > Anaerobic > Digestate | place... | reverse complement strand
TCATATAAGTTGGAATTGTTGACATTTAATTTTCGATCTCCATGAATTGTTTTTAAATATTATTATAATCAAATAAAGAGAAATAAAAAAATATTTTACGACTCTCTAAGCTCTCTTTCCGAAGCGTTCCTTTTGGGCCTTCTTGAAGAGGTCACGAGCAGCCTGTAACTCGGAACCATTATCTCCTACGCCAGCAGCAACACCTTTAGCATTTTGCTTGGGGATGTCTTGTCTCAGGACATCGTTCTTATCGAAATAAGACCAGCCCTCTGCCTTGAAACCGTCATAATGCACTTGAGCATCCTGACGGGCTTTAGCATTTAACTTTAGAGAAAATGCCTCAAAGTCAGCATTGGCTCTTTCGGCTACTAGGGCTTCTTCAGCCGCGTTTTGCTTTTGAACTAAGTCATCAAGTTGGATTTCTAGATCTGCAATTTTAGCATCTCTCTCATTAAGCTTAGCTTCGAAAGCTTCGTTTAACTTCTGTACAGCATTATCAGAGGTCTCTACAACCTCTTCAGGTGCAATAAATTCTTCTTCAGTCATATTATTACCATTAAGTTTTTGTAATTGTGAAAATTGTGAATTTTGTTTTGGTTTCTTTGAACTAGACATAGTATCTTTGAATGTCTTTATCCAAGTATCTTTATATTCATTCCAAGCTTTTTTATTAAATTCTCGATCTTTTGATCTATCTACTATCTGACTAAATTCTTCGTATGCTTGGTTAGTCATATCTTCGTCTGATACTTTACTAATATCAATTTCTTGAGATATGTAATCCTTTGCAAGTGATTTAGCAGAAGAAGCAGCACGATTATTAATAGGCATAGAATTATGTGGTTTAGTATCAGGAATATTGTACTTCTTTTTAACGTCGTTAACTTTAGAAGTATATTTTTTTTGTTCTTGTTCTAATTCTGATATATTATCCCGTGTTCTTTTAGCCAATGAATTTCGGCCTTTTGCCACGTCATTTTTAAGTGCTTCTTTTAGTTCTATTAGATCTTTGTTAATAAGATTGAGTTTATTTACGTCTTTTTTATAAGATTTTAATATATCATCTGGTACGTTACTAATCTTACCAAACTTCTTATCAATGACTTTGTCAAAGCCTTTCTTAAAGTCTTTGTCCATAGCAGATTCAGTTTGCTTCCTAGGAGATGTTTCCTTGGCACCTTTCGAGCCACCACAAGATCCTGGTCCTTCTCCAGACTTTTGATCTTTAGGGCAATTATAATTTAATTTCATACTAATGGGTATCAAACCTTTTCTAGTGTATATTTTGGACCACTTTTCAGCAGTTTCTTTATCAGAAGTTTCCAGAAGGCCAGATCCGCCATTAGTGGCATTCAACTTAATAGAATAGCCGCTGCCGTTATATTCGATGTCGGCTCGCCGTAAATCATTATAATAGGATTTTATAACGTTGACAGAAGGTCCGGAATCCTTTTTAGGAGCCTCATTTAACATGAAACCGCAACCGTCCTTAGTACTGCAAGCCCCGACACCATTAGCTAATTCCGCGAAATGATAGAAATGATAGCCAGAGTCTTCAATGGCATTATACTTAGTACCGTTGTGATTACCGTCTACAAAACTCGTATGAGTTGTATAAGCAATTGATCCGTCGTACGGCGTTCCAGATTTGATGCGAGCCATATCTTCCGGCGTCAACTTTTCCTTGTAGTAGCGGGCAACAGCAACAACGTCCTTTTTGTCAGGTCTTGCCATGACGTTCATTAGCTTGCCGATGCGGTTATGTTTGTAGGTGACTAATTCTGTGGGGCGTGTATGTCCTTTTAGAATAGGCTGACCTTCAAGCCAATGCGCATCCTTGCTGAAGTATTCGTATTTTTTGAGGGTAGGGATTCCATCGGTTCCAGTGAACACACCTTCACGCATTGGTACAACCGGTACATCGATAACGGAATCGTCTTCATAAATGACCTTAGAACCTGCTAAAGAACTATTAAATTTCAAATTTGAATCTTCAATAAATTCTAAATGTCCTGGTTCATTGATATTTTCTAACGTATGATAATTATCTTTTTCAGCAGACATGTGCCGTTCAGTAAAGTCCATTTGATCATCGTTAAGTGAAAAGCCTTCCCGATTCTTTAAGAATATTATTTTCTTTTGAATGTTACGGTTAGCTATGCCAGTTTGTTTACCAGATGCTAATTCCCAACTATGGTCCATGGCTATCGGACAGTAATGGGGTCCGTCTTCCTTAATCGCGCCAACAGGATACCTATAATTTTCTGGAAGTTGTCCATCCCCTGCATCAATGTCTAGGAACCATTTCATTAAAGGACGTTTAGAAACCTCTCCGGATTCACCTTTTGACCATTCCATGAAATCTTGCTTAGAAGTTTCTGGTTCCCAGTCATACTTTTTAGAACTATCGTCAGGCACTTCAGAAACTTCTTCAGAAACTTCTTCGATAACTTCTTCGTCAGGACTTTCGAAAATTTCCTCTTCAGAAGGTTCCAAAACTTCCAACGTTTCTGGTGCAATTTCTGTCATCATACTAGAAGCTATTTCCTCGACTTCATCTTGACGCACGTTATCAGAAATCCTTTCTGGGAACCTATCCGTGGACTGTGTTTCCTGGAATGTTTCGCCCTTTCTGCTTACTATCGCGTTTTCTTTGATTGCAGGATCAATTAAATTATTAATTTCTATTTCATCAATAGAAGGTTTTCTTATAGAAATTTCTTCGTTGTTTTCTGCAATCCATCGATCTTCTATCATGTTACTTACCGCCATGTGATACGAGAATACCTTTTATTTTGAACTTTCCATTTGTTCCAAGATCTTCTACGCCAGTTATAAGGATATTTGCTCCTCTATCGACTAATATTTCTGCTTCATCTAATTCCGATCCTACATTACTAGTGGCAATAGCTCTAGATCCTTTTGGAATAGTTATCTCGTATATTAATCCATTAGCAGATGGTCCAGCAAAGAAATTTTTGGATGCAAATGCATCTGCAATTCGTTCGCTCATAGTACAACTAGTATATGCTTTTTGCTCTTTGACATGTCCTATTAAATTATTAAAATCTCCATTTCCAGCATCTAACATACGTTTTTTATCACCATCTGTTCCTCCTCTCCAAACCACCATATCAACCGGTGTTGGAGGAGCATTATCAAACATTGAATCTAAATCAGATATTAATTTTTTTGATTTCTCTGAGTTTTTAGGTTCTTTACCAGATAATAAGAGATTAACATTTTTATATAAACTATCAGACGGTGAAAAAGGATTTTCGTGAACGTAATGCCGAATAGCTTCCTTATAATCGTCTTTATCCTCTAAAAATTTATGATATTGATCTATTACCGGCTTATAGCCGTCCTTATCATGAGCAACTGTTAAAATACGTCTTCTATCTAATGGTCCTATTTCCGGATTTTTTCCGGGATCACTCATTCCGTATTCTATTATCTCGACTTTATCAAGGTATTCACGACTTATTTTTTCGTAATTGACATTACTAACTTTAAATTTTAATTCTTTTGATAGTTCTTTGTTAATAACATCTGCTGATTCTATAAGGTGCATTGCTTCTTTGAATTCTTTCCTAGAAACAATGCCCATCTTTGAATGAACATCAAACATCTGTTTATATTTATCATATTTATTAAAAAGATCATTTAATTTATTTGATTGTTCTTTGTTAAATTTAGCAGAACTTGCTTTAGGCGTGAGTAATTTTTTATGTTCAGCATTTGAAAATTCTTCACTAGATAATTTAGATGAAGATTTTAATTTTTTAGGGGTTTTATTTTCATTAGTAATTTTACTGCCGCCACATGATCCAGGACCTTCACCTTGTTTTTCGGACTCTTTGCAATTAGAATTTTCTTTGATATCATTAGATTCCTTATTGTCCTTTTCAGCAAATTCTAATTCAATGGGTTTCAAATCATGCTCCTTGAGGTATTTTTTGACGTCCTTCGAAGTGAACTTTTCCTTATCGAAGTGGTAAGATTGAGGTTCAGATTTCTCTTCATCTCCGTCCTTGAAGTATCCTAAAAGGAGTTGAACGCCACCTCCCAGGTCCTTGGTTACTATTTTGTCATATTTGGCGGGATCTGATATCCTAGCCGCATGAACATCTTTAAACGGTATAAAATCACCTTATATTATAATATAATCAAATAATAACTAAATAGGAGGATTTTACGAATAATGTATCAAAAATATTATAATCAAATAAATGGTTATGAAATGATTTTTACGACTTTCAAACCAAAAACTACTTATAGTAACTCAATAAACTCGATATTGTGATCTGAAGTGTCTGAAACCGTATTAGTCGAACGTTCCAAGAAGTCTGAGCCTGTAATCGAAAGCAAGTCTTTCCAGTCCTGGTTGTTGGGTCGTGTGGAATAAAAATTATGTTTTTATTATTTTCTAATAATGTGTTCCTGATATTCTTGCCAACTTAGATTGTCTTTAATGGTTGGCTTGTACTTTAGTACAATCTGACCTTCCGGGATGTCCACTAATATTATTTCGCTGTTTTTATTATCTTGACTTCTATTCATTATAATCAAATAATATCTAATATTATAATTTTTACGAAATGACGTACCAAAAACTATTTATTCTCATAGGTACTAGTAGTTAGTGGAGGACTTATGACGAACATAGATCAATACAATCCGTATCCAAGCTTCCAACCAGGACAAGCCGAAGCCATTCACCAAATATTGGAAGCTTTTGAGAACGGCGAAAAAGTAGTCGAGCTTAATGCCCCAACTGCTGCTGGCAAGAGCTTAGACTTATATGTGGTAGGTCGAATACTTTCTGAGATGGTTCAAGGCCGTGTAATCTATACTACACCCTTAGTAGCCCTTGTTAACCAACTTGAGGACACCAAAGCCTTCAGTGCAATGCCAGTCCTTAAGGGCAAAGCTAACTACAAGTGTCCAGTACTCCAAGAAGCATTAGGTGACTCCAAAGCTTGTGCCGATGATTGCCCATACGACACTTGGGACGATGCACGAGAAGCCAACCAAGTTTGCGCATCCTGCCAATATCAGATGGCTCGAACAAAGTTTATGGCATCGAACTTTGGCGCAACTACTTTAGCCCGTTATCAGATGCCTGGACCGATTAGGCAAGAAACCACAATACTACTAATCGATGAATCCGCTGGCCTTGAAAAGACCCTAATAGACCGCGCAACTTTGCTCATGCCAGAAGAAGTTGACTTAAGGAACTTGATACCGAGCTTGACCGCATACTACCATAAGCTTACTAAGATCGTTGATGAGTTGTCCAAACAGATCCAGTTGACCAAGGACCTAAAAACCAAGGTTAAACTCAACCAGGAACGAAGCAAAGCTGATCGCGAAGCCCATAAATGCACGAAAGTCTTAGCTCATTTAGATGCAGGTCACCCTTATATCATTGATAAGGATCGGAAGTTTAGATTATTAGACGGCCGGTCCGAATTCGAAGCAATGATTGAAGGCTTAGAATTCGTAGTATTGGCATCAGGCACGCCGACAACTGGCATCCTGACTGATAAGTACCAAGAAGTTAGAATACAGCACCCAATACCAGTTGAGAACCGCTTGTGCATTTACGAACCAATTGGTTCAATGTCTTATCAGGAACGTAATAAGACTGCTCCAAAGATAGCTTCTAGGATCGCAGAACTCCACAATGCCCATCACAAGAAGACAATGGTTCACTGCGGTAGTTATGTTGTAGCTAGCATGATTTATGATAGCATGCCTGCTTCCGTAAAGGCCATTACTATCCTTCAGGAACAGAAAGATCGCGAAGGATCCAAAAACAAGTTCCTGAAAGCTTCAGAAGCAATATTCCTGTCAGTAAATTTCGAAGAGGGCTTAGACCTTAAAGGACCGGACTACCCAACTAACGTTATAGCAAAGATGACATTCGAAAACATTAAAGATGAGTTCGTAATGGCTAGAAACGAACGAGACCGCTACAAACGCTATAACATGAATACTGCAGTCTCAGTAATGCAAGCCGCTGGCAGGTGTACGAGAACCGTAACCGACTACTCCAGGACCTATATACTTGACAGCAGCTGGCAAGGGTTCTACGCCCGGTGCAATAAGTTATTCCAACCTTGGTTTAAGGCTGCCTTAAGAAATGGCAACGAACCAGAAATCCATCAAGCAGAATACGTCCAAGTAAATTCTCAGCCAGAACAAAAACCAGCCAATACATATAAGAATACTTCCAAACCCGTTGGAACTCCAATAAGGACTCCAGTAGAGCAAGCCATACTATACTTGGCAGGACAATGTGACGGAGCTGTAACCAAAGACGGAGTTGGCTTTAACGGCAGAGACACAGATTTCGGACATTCCTTGGCAGATTGGCTGACTTCCGGTAAGTACTGGAGTGCAAAACAAGCCGCAGCCGCAACTAAAATTGCTAAGACCTATACTAAGCAACTTGCTAAGGCAGGAATAAACATTTAAATTTTTAGAAGGTGAAATAATGAACGATCCAGTTAGGAATATGCAATTCGGATACGAATATGGATCCAGATTAAAGACTGCCCAAAAGGCACTATTAGCGGCACACGATACATTTAACGATTCATTAATGCACCAAGCCAAAGCCAGGATGGGCAAAAAACTAACAGACTTGAAAGACGGTAGAGTTTCTTATTTAATGGCAGAAAAGTATGGACTATCTAGGCAGACAGTACAATTTGGTCGAACAGTTCTAAAATATGGATGCCCAGAATTAATTAATAGAGTTCGAGAAGGCCACTTAGCAATATCAGTTGCCGCTAAAATTGCTAAGATGCCAACTGAACTACAAATTGAAGTACTTAAAGGATCCAAAAGAGAAATAACTCAACGCCTTAATATTGGTTTACCATAATGAAAAACATCATTTATGTTAAATCTAAAATCCAAAATAAGCCGCCACGCTTAGGCCAAGACATCAAAACCTATCATAGAAATGTTTCTGACTTAGCCAGGGCCAGTTACAAATACAATTCTTGGCAACATCCTGTAAAATCTGCTTACCAATTAGTTTGTTATTCCTATCAAGAAGATTCCTATAAGGATATTCATAATAAGATTCACTATGAACTATCTAAATTACCGAAATACCAATTGTATCCAGAAGATAACTATGTAATTGTAATATATTGTAATGGCGAAATAAGAAATTATTATTACTATGATGATTATAAATTCTTGGAATCGTTTGATCCCGGAATAAGACTGCATAAATGGTAACCTGATATTAAGCAATACCTTTAAATACTATCAAATTAATCAGTAATTGGCTAAAGGCAAAGAACAGTTAGTTGCCTCCTTTCCGATCTGCCTTTAGCCTACTCACCCCATAAACGTTTTAAAAGAAGGATGGTCAATAGAAACCATACGACCTGAATAATTATGAATAAAATTCTAAAAGCATTATTATATATAATATTATTACCAATACATATGTTTGGTAGTCTACTATTCACATTAAGCGGATTAGCATGCATTGCAGCAGGAATTGTATATGCATCTAATTCTGAATTCGTATATGCATTTATTGCTATAATAGGGTCGTTAATATGTCTTGGTCTTCAAAAAATTTGCATAATGTTGGATCCATCTTGGTTATATTATAAATATGACGAATGGTAACTTCTAACCAAAAACTACTTATATTCATAAGTAATAAGTAGTTTTAAGGTGAATAGATTTGAAACCAGAAGCAACAGACATTGGAATGTACGATGGTCATCACGTAATGGCAGTCACAGATTCGATGGGTGCGCAAGTCATACTAAAGTCTCCAGAAGGTAATAAACTTAGCCAAGACTTTATAACGCACGGAGAAGCTATTAGGCAAGCCAAATTACTCGTGGATGGATTACCAAATTCTATAAAGTGGCATGAAACACCAAAAACTATCTCAGAATTCTTCATGGCATTAGCAGTACGACCAAGAATATTTAACCAACCACTAGATTGAATATGACCAAAAGCTTTATATACTAGAACAACGTTTAGTAAAGTGCACCACAACCCTCAAAGGAGAAGGAAAGGAACTTAAAACCTGGTTTCTTTCTTTTTCAATGAGTAAAGCCGGCAAATTACTATTTTATAGGAATCCACTTACCATTTTTCCACATTTCTAACGACTTACTAGATACGTTAGACTTAGTCCTGAATTCGTACCCAACTCCTACTTCTTTCACGTTTGATACTTTTTCTCTTTTTACTCTTAATATAATTGGAATCCTAGCAAATTTGCCGTCCGTATATGAGTAGTCATCTGTAAAGATACGTTTACTCCAATATTCCATGCGGCTTATGTCACCGGAAAAGAAGTTAAGATCTGTATTAGGGTTAATTTCTTGGCTAAAGTTTGGATCTGACTTTTTTGGTACTAAACCATGTTCAGCAATTGATCCCATTTTATCAATAGTAGTAGAATGATAATAGTATGATGGATCGTTTTCTGGTAATTTTCCGCCGATAGCTTTTAACCAGATGTTGTTTATCGGTTCATTTTTGCTATCTACACTAGAGACATCAATAATATCTAGAGAATCCTTTAATCTATTAAAATACTTTTCCTTATTTTCAGATGCTTGCTTCTTTGTTTTTAATTCTTCTTCTCTACCAATATAATAATCTAAGACTTTTTTAGCTTCTGAAACCGAATTATTTTCTATTAAAAATGAATATTCTGCTTCTGATATACCAGGATAGTTAGTTGTTATGAAAGTTATTAAGTCTTTCTTATTTTTAATTCGGATAAATTCTTGCTTTAAGTCGTTGGATTGTCCATTACTGCACGGATGTTCGCCGCCTACCTTCTCGGATTCCTTGCAGTTGGCGTTGGACTTTATAAAATTAGTAACATCTTCTAAATACTGTTTTACAGGAGTTTCTGATGGATCGATACTTGACCTATTAACTTTCATGTCGCTTTCTGGTATAACTTCGACTATGGCTCTTCGTTCTTGCTCATTTGAACCTTTACGATTAATAACTTTATAACTGATCAATTTGACATTAATATTTTTATCAAGTAATACTTCATGTTCTGATTTAAATTTAGATACAGATTCTAATGACATAGCGCTAGCGTACTTAGGAATTCTATATTCTATTATTTCGCTATCAGAAAATTTTCTAGCACCCCGTTCCTCAACGGAAGTGGATGTAAATGTTTGTATTGGTATAATATCTCCAGGTTCTGCCCGTTCTAGTATGTCAATTAAATACGTATCTCCTCCTCGGTAAGTTGTTATGTCTTCATTAATCGAATATTTTTTTATGATATCACTTATATCATCTGATTGTTTGCTCAATAAAGATTCGTATGATTCTCCTTCAGGTAACTTCACTCCAACCTTTTTCGAAACTTCTGCTATATCTGTTTCGCCTCTGAGCATTCGCTGGATCATATATATATTTTCTTTTTGAGTATAATTGCGAAGAATTTTTTTATCATCTACTGAAATATTCTTTCCACTATTTACAATATATTTCTTTTTATCAGATGACATAACAAATTTTTTTCCTTCAATATCTATGTTATCAGATCTTCCCGTGAATGATCTTAAATTAGATATCGCAGTTTTTAAGTTATCATATAATTTTATTAAATCTCTTTTTTTAGACTCTTGGGCATCTTCTATACCGTGAGGTATATGAGCTATATTAGCTCTTCGTATATCTTCTATTCCTTTGAGTTTTCGATTTTCTATAGCCAATTGAGCCGATCTAAGTTCAGATACTGCGGTTGCATATTTATCTAACATATTGCTAGATCTGTCATCATTACTACACGATCCAGGACCACTACCAGTCTTTTCATCGTCTGGGCAGTTATAATTTAGTTTGATAAAATCATTTGCATCAGCTAAATATTGTTTTTTAGATAATTTAGGCACAATAACAATATTATCAAGAAAGAAACGATCTTCAGACATTTTATACTGTCTCCACGATGAGTTTTTTGAAGTTGCCATCTTGTTCTATACCAACGACCTTATAAGACTGACCTCTATTCATTATGAGTTCTTGCTGCGAGCCTTTTCCGCCAGGCACGCCACCTTCGCCTATTGTCCAACTTCCGCCCAAGTGTTGACGGATAGCAACTTGTTCTGTTGCAATAACGTGCGTCCCAGGCTTTGACCTAATTTCCAAGAAATATAGTTCATCCTTGTTAGGGTTTCGAAACGATGCAAAACCTTTTGCGACGTCTTTGTCTGCACTAGAACTGATGAAAGTTGGTACCGAAAATTCAGAATTTGCATCTTTAGGCAGTTTATCCCAGAGATCTTTGCTTAAGCCAGAATACGTTATAATTTTGTCAGACAATACGCTACTTTTCATAATTTTGTCCATGTTTGCTATGACGTTATTATACGTTAAACTAAAATTATCGTCTAATTTATGTTTAGTGATATATGAAGACTTTTCAGATGGCGATACAACCTCTCTAACCATATCAGGATCTCTAAGAAGTTCTCTTGTAATATAATGACTATCTTCTACATATGTTATCATTGATTTCTCATACTCTTTATTAGATGATAGTATTTTTTCGGTGGTTTTGACAACATTTTCGTAGGGGTTTCTATATGGGCCAGACGGTGGTTTAAACTCTAATTGAGCTTTTCTTATAAAGAGTGGATATTCATAATTGTCGTACAATGAAGATATTGAATTGTTTATATCAGTAATTTTTTTTGGGTCTTTGTTAATAGCTTTTCGTGCAAATAATTTCTGACGATAATTATCAATATTATTTAGTATTTTGTTAACTTTATTTATGTCATTTATTGATTGTATTTTGCGTTGTATACGATCTGATTTTGAACCGCCGCAACTTCCAGGACCGGTTCCTACTTTTTCGTTTTCCGGGCAGTTATAATTCAGTTTAATGAAATTGGTTACTTCATCTAAGTAGGCTTCATTATGCTTAGTATGTCTCACTTTCGCTAGTTTAGATTTTTTATACGAATCTGATTTTTGCTCTTGATCAGATATTATTAACTTTCCTCTATTTAGTACGATTGTATTTCCATTAGAAAGTGTAATAGCATCATATCCTTTTAAGGTGGCAAATCTTCCGTTGTCTGTTGCTAAATGAATTAATAGGCTTATTTTTTCGTCTGCGTCTGCATATTCTGGCGTATATCGTTTTTGACTATCCAACGAATCCACGAAACTTTGTTGTTCTTGGATCAATTTTTCTTCTGATATTACTTTGGCAGATTTATCAAGTGCCATATGGGATATGTTTGCTCCATATAGTTTGGCAGTATCAGAATTATTTGTTGCATATGTACCATTTCCGTATAAACCTTTTCCAATATAATATTCTCCGTTTTTAAATTGTTCTATTGTTTGTTCATTTGAAAATCCTCGGTATAACTCAGTGTTACCGGATGATATAATTTGATTTAATTCGTTTTCTGATACTACTTTAGGCTTTTTATCAAATGCTTGTTCTTTTATTAATTCTTTTAATTCTAGATCTTCGTCTGTTGAAATGAAAGTACCGGTTTTCCAATCTGATAATAATTTAGAAAATGACTTAGTTTCCATCCAATTAATTGCTTGGTTGTTATTATTTAGTATGTTGCGGTTTGGATTAGTAACCACTTCTGCGTCTACGGTCCAGTATTTTTTGTCCTTTTGAATACTAGTTATCTTGAATTGGGTACCGTGCTGGACAAGAATTTCCTGTTCGCTTGTTGGGATTATAACGGCTTCAGTGCCTTCTGGCAACGTATAACGCATTATAATGCCTTTGGAGGGGCCGCCTTTTATTAATGCTCCAGCATTGCCTGAATTAGCATGTTGGGTAGCTATCTTGAGGTCAGTTGATGTCGAACAAAATCCGTTATCAGTGAATACTTTGCCGACTTCGGGCATGCCATATTCTTTAAAGGTTACTCTTGAAACGCCTTTAAAGACTGTAAGTGGTTTTGATAATTTGTTTTTGGCTATAATGGTTTCAAGTTTGGATACAGCTTGTTTAGTGGTTTCGAGTTCTTGCGGGGTGTTATTACCTTTGTGGTTTGTTTTGTCGCGAAGGTAGGAATTTATTTTGCCGTAGCCGTATGATGTATAATAGTTCAGGACGGACTTGTCGTCAGTACTTAGATTTTTGGAATCGTTATTTGTTGGTTCTGGTAGGTCGCACTTAAAATCTGTGCCATTAAATTCACATTTATAATTTTGTTTTATAAATTCTGAAACATCGTCTAAATATGCAACATTAGTATTCAGTTTTACAGGAGTCTCTAGTGGAATATCACCATACGAACGAATTTCTTTTAAGCCAAACGGATTATCCAAATCAAAGTCAGTTAGTAACTGGCCTTGATCCAGATTTTTCTTCGGGATAGTTACAACCTTTATATCGTTCGGATCAATTTTTGCCAATTCTGATGTCTCTGTATATATACGCGGATTTTTGAATTTGGCAGGTGTTTCTTTACCTTGTTCGCGATTACTTGATTCCCGAGAATGGAAATAACTACGGAGATGATCATCCGGTCCATAACTTTCTGGTACCATTAATGCGTCATTGTGCGGATCAAACTTACTAAATCCATCTTCTGTTGCTTTTTGTATTAACAAAGGAGCAACCACTGTATTAAACCATTCGGTTCGATCCCCTTCCCATACCTTCTTTTCCGAGTTCCATTCTCGTGGTGGCGGAGGATTTTCGGTAACCGCTTTGCCATATTTAGCAGCAAATATCATGTCGTTTTTGAGAGCATATGCTATCTCAGGATCAGTTGTCATAGATACGATTTGATCTCGTCTGTCGCCACCAAGTCCACCGACTCCACCAGCAAGAAGTTTACCACTGCGAGCTACTGCGTCGCCGTGCGTTGTAAAGTGATAGAGGGTATTTGGAATTCTTATGTCGTTTGCCGCAATTACAGTTCCACGAATTGGTGCACCATTTGGTTGAGTAAATTTTGTACCAATTTCAGCAGCTGTTGTTCCTGGTGGTACTATTCCTGCTGGTACAGTGACTTTTATATCTAATATTTTATCACTTTTTGAGGATTTTGCGGTTTCTGGACACTTATTACTACCATCAGGACTGTCTTCTTTTTTGCATTTATAATTTAATTTAATATAAGATGCCACGTCATTTAAATATGCTTGGTCTTGATTAGTTGGTGTCCAACGCCAGGTAACAGTAGACTGCTGTTGATATTTATTAAGTTCGTCCCAACTATCAAACATTTTATCAGGATGCATCCATTCATAGGTACGGGGCATCCTGCCGTAATAGCTATCAATTGGTTCTCCGTCAACGAATACCCAGGCGTGCCCCGGTGCTGGATTAACCTTATATGCGTATTTGACAGTATGTCCGGAATACCAATTACCAAGTATTTTTGTCCCATCTAAACACATACCCATCGCAATTACAGGAAACGTTGGATCTACAATCGATGATTGGTTGAAGTGCATGGCGACGTCATTTAGGTAGGCGGAATCTTGTTGTATTTCGTTGTTATTAGCTTCTATTACGACATAAGTATATCCGTCTTTTTTATATTCGTTTATAAATTTATATGAATTCTTTCTTCCTAATATGACTTCATGTTGACCATCAGGCGGATGAATGTCTTTATACCAATCTTCTAGTCTTATAGGATTTTCAGAATAATCTTCATTTATAACATACGTTCTGTTTGGATGTTCTGGATCGGAATATAATGTTTTTTCATTACCATACACATTTTTTGTCCAATTTTCTAATGCTATTGCTTGGGTTCCTGGTTTAGTATTTATTTCCAAGACGTATTTATCGTTGGTTGGTTGGTCTAAATTTCTTAATGATTGCCGATCTTCGGCTACGTTAGCAAATCGTTGGGATACTTCTTCACTTGGCGTAGATGAAATATAAGTCTTAATATTAAATGACTTATTGTTTTTTGGGATGAAGTCATATACTTCCTTAGATATACCACTAAATAATGTGATAGGAACTTCTGTTTTGCTTTGTTCAGCTAGTGAATCTAGTATATTTATATATTTGTTAAAATATTTAGTTTCTTCATTATATAAAGCAATAGATTTTCTATCTTGGTCGTTAGTACTCAATAGTAATCTATTTAAATCTCTACTATTATCAGAATAATATAATAACGCATCTTTATATTCGTTTTGTGGTATTCCATGAATTGTTTTTCCAGAAAGTATTAATGCATTGGTTTTTTCTAGTAGTTTATTATATTCGGGTATAATATTAAAAATAGTTGGTTTCGTAGGTACCAAACGATTCTTAAGTTTCTGCGCAACATCCTTTTTCATGTTATCTGATATTTCTAATTCTGCTTGACTACCTTTATATGGAACATCTTGAATGATTGACGCAGCCTTTGACACCTTGCTTATAGGAGTTTCTTGTTTATCTGGGCATGTGAAATTGTCAGATCCGGGAGGATTTTCAGGACACTTATAATTTAATTTAATGAAATCAGTAACGTCATTTAGGTAGGCGGAGTCCTGTTTAATATTATTAATAGATTTAAATATATAAGTTTTTGATTTAGAATCTTCTATTATGTCATCGCAAACAAAGTCTAAATTTCTATTGACTAGTAATTCATCTTCGTGTTTATATTTAGAAATAGTATCAATATATGCAGCTGGAGTACCTTTAGGCAAAATAAATTCAGCTAATATTTTTTTACCATTATTATTATATGTCGCAAATTGATCAGCAACATTCTTGCTAAATGTAGTACTAATAAATCCAGAATAGTTAAATTCGTTGCCTATTTCAAAAGCTCCTAATGAACTTAGAATATTTTTTGTTTCTTCGTTTAATCCTTTTAAAACTTTTGTTTGTTCTGGTAATTTAAACTTATTAATAATATTTTCTAGCTCGTTAGATTCTTGTATAAGTTCTTGTTCTTCTTCTTTAGTATATTTTGTTGGTAAATCAGAAGATAATTGATTATATGCTGTTGCTTTTGAAGATCCTGAATAGCCTGTTAATATTGAAAGTTCGCGTTCAGAAAGATCTATATTTTTTATACTATTTATTATTTGTTGTTTTGCAGTTGAATCTTTTTTCCTGTGTTGCAATATCTGATCATTCAAATCGCTATTAATATTAGATAACTTCTTATGAAGGTTTATAATTTTTTGAGTTTTTGGATTATTCTCTAATTTAGTTATTTCATTGTTTCGGATATTATCAAGAGTGGCTTTAAGTTTATTTAATTCGCTATATTCATTATGAAGTATTTCTTTATCTTTAACGTAATCTAAGTCTTGCTCATTTGGCAGGAAACCATATTTGTTTATTAAATTATTTTCTAATTGCTTAATTAATATTTTTTTATCAACAATATTTTTGTTTGATTGCTTGAAAGCGTCTGAACTTTCTATAATACTTTTATATGAGTTTCTTATTTGATTTAATTTATTTTTGATGATATTGCGTTTATTTCTATTTTTTTCTTCCAAAAGTGTTAATTTATTATATTCTATATTTTTAGAAGTATTATTATCGTTATTACAAGTAAAGTTACCAGATCCTGGAGGGTTTTCCGGGCACTTATAATTTAATTTAATAAAATCAGTAACGTCATTTAGGTAATCGGAGTCTTGTTTCAATGATTCGTTATCTCCTGGTACCCATACTTCACCTGACCCACTTAGGCTAGGTATTACATCTTGTATAGAAACTTCATACGAATCTATAGAGTGTATGCCCATGCGTTTCTGGTAACTTTCAGCAGATTCTTTATTAACGAAAAAACTATTTGTAGAATATGGTTTAATAGGTCCTACCCTATAAAGTTTCAACGATTTTGGTAATTCTAAACCAAACGATTCGTGTAATAAATACGATCGAAGAACTTTATTCTGTTCAACTATCTTAATAGCATCTTCCCGTGCTTCTGTATCAACGTTTCGTAACCATTTATCACTTAATGTACTAAATAAATTATAGTCTGAACTATCTTCTACTTTTTGTCGTATAACGTCATTAATATCAGAATCAATTTTATATAAACTAGAATAAAATTCTAATCCAGAATGTTTTTTTGGTAAGTCATACATAGAAATTGCTGATGATTTATTAGAACAACTGCCAGGACCTTCGCCTTGTTTTTCACTTGCCGGACAGTTATAATTCAGTTTGATAAAATCATTGACAACGTCTAAGTATGCAGTGTCTTGTTTTTGTAATCCTAATTTTTTCATGTTAATTAAAGTAACTTCATATTCTTCTGGATATCTAGCATCTTGTAAAACACCATTTAAAATCTGCCAGCCATCATTTTTTAGTTGTGACCATTCCATATGAAAATCGTTACCAGGTGGTTGATCATCAAACGTAGATGTAAATGCTCCAGATGGGTTGGTAGTATAACTTTCTATAATATCTTGGTTATATTTCCCTGCGCGGTACAATGTAACTGGCTTTTCTTCAAATGCACGAGTTTCTGCAATTATTTTATCTTGCAAATATTTACCGAGTTGTGTACCACTTATTATTTCTGTTTTAATTTGGTTCCTTGCTTCATCTTGTCTGTTATTATCAC
>Ga0116171_10002738_pt1 | contig 16578 bp, 14 predicted proteins | sample AD_JPNHW2_MetaG_FD_89798 | JGI IMG/M metagenome (GOLD analysis project Ga0116171, IMG submission 89798) | Active sludge microbial communities of municipal wastewater-treating anaerobic digesters from Japan - AD_JPNHW2_MetaG | ecosystem: Engineered > Bioreactor > Anaerobic > Digestate | place... | reverse complement strand
GGATTTCCTCCGTGAAGTCTCCCGTCTTGTGCCTGAACCGGTTTCACAGCAGTATTTTGGATATTATAGTCCGGTTTCGAAAATGGCAGTTTCTCTATATGCGGAGGTATGCATGACCATGTGTTGCCTGAATAAGACGGGTGCAATAAAAAAGAATGTAATTTGGAATTTGCCAATAAAGCATCAGTCTACATAAGAATGCAGGATGGCGGCCCCGTCTAAGGCTATATACCTAAAATAGATTTCTTTTCATCAAGAATGTGCTTCAGGAACGCCCCGGTCAGGTACTGATAAGCTGTCTGAACCGCGTAATGGCTGCTCCGTCGAGATATTCATCAATTTCTTGTAATATGTATCTATTCAATAATGCAATAAATTCTTCGTCAGACATTGAATTTAACCAATAATCAATTGTTTTTATTAATTCATTACGGTCATGGACAACAAACCGGGGGATCTGATCATAATAGGTGCCCCTGAACTTACCCGTGGCATCAAAATATATGGCTTTCCTCTTGGCACCCAGTGATTCAATGGTTGGAGAGGTAAAAGGGGCGGAGATAACAAGATCTGCTGCAGCAATAGTTTCAGAGGGATCAGAATCAAGTTCATCAGTAAGATAACATCGAGGGTGATTTTTAACTTTTTCATACGAATCAACAAGGGTTGGAGACCGGAGAGCAATTTTTTTAAAGGACCATTTATTTTTAAAAATTACCCCAAATGCTGGGCGATCTTCCAGCACCTGCAAGATTCCGTCAATAAAGGCGATCATATCCTTATCAATAAGGGGTGCGTCATCACCGGTACTTACGTCAAATACACCAATAATTTTTTCCGGATTATAACCGGTATTTTTTAAAAATTTTTGCTGAAACGCCTTGAGGGTATCATTATCTCTTCCGGTATCACGAATCGTTTTCACATGCTCTGACCATAAGCAGCCGAGTTTATGAAATTGTCGGATATTATTCGGATGAGATCGGTAATATTGCTCCATCTTTTCCCCCCAGACAACATAATGTTCATAATAAAAATAGGTAAAAAGTTTATCACGAATATCCGGCTGGTTTTTCAATGAAAAAAAATCATATGTCGCGATAGAATGTGCATATAACCAGGTCTGGATATTGTTATTTTCAAAGATGATATTTCTGATGATATCAGAAGGCAACTGCTCATTATACGAGATATAGTGCTTTATAGAATAACATTGATCGAACCGCGTCCATAACAGATATCTGAACAGAGATTCTGCATATAACCGGACAAAAAATGGGGGATCCTTAAGTATATTTTTCGTGCATGTTAACCAGAGGGGGATAAAGGATTTTAAAAAAATAGATTTATAGAAGGCAATATCGGCATTTTTAAGGATATTCCGAATTTCCACATAACTATAACCATTGGTGATAATTGTTTTCATTAATTCGGGTGAAACCGGTTCTTCAATACAAAAAAGAGTATTGGTTTTGTTGATTCTGACGTTGTCCAAAAGAAAATCGAACCGGCGGTATTTATTACTAAGGGCCCACTCACTGCTGCTTAACCGGATACCGGCGTTGAAGTTTTTTTTAGTTCCCACTTTTCCGTCAGGCATTCCTATTTTTAATGCGATCCAGAATGGCAAACCGATCAACAATAAACCGCTTTCCAATCGTAAAAATATGGCCGATATAATTCCATATATTCTCCCAAGAAGGGGAATTTTTATATATTTTTTTTCCTCAATACTTTTACTGAGCCCTGTAAGATTTTTTAAATTATAGCACATCTTTCCCGGCACAAACAACAATTTCACAGACTTGCTAGATCTTGAAAAAAACTGGTCAAGATATACATTCATACGATAATAATCAAAAAGTTGATAGATCATACTTTTTTTAAAAATAGTTTCAGATGCTGCTGATTCAACAAGAGCATCGAGATTTTCTATAGCGGTATTATGAAGAAAATTAGCCCTGTACACAGATTCAATTTCGTCAAGTATGATGTTATTCAGATTGAATTGCTGGGAGCGATCCTCATCAAGGTAAGTTATTTTGATAATTTTTTTCCTGGATGCCAGATTTTTGGTAATCCCCCATTTTTCCAAAGTGTTAGTCATGGAAAAACAATATACCCGAAATCCCCGAAGAAGGTAAAATACTACAAAGGGGAGGGCCAAGAGATCAATATCTTCAAACCAGATTGATTTTTCACCGGTATTATTTACATCGATTTTCAATATCTCACCTGTAGTCGTAATATCTGCGTTTTTATCCTTGGATCTTTATAGTAGTATATACATTTGCGGGGGACAGGGGATATTAAAAAGAGTGAGATAAATATGCAGCTCACGAGTTCTCATTCCTTTATCCGTACATATCTCACTTAGCCGGACCAAACAAAGTGTCCAGTTATAACTTTTTAATTATTGTCAGAATTTCTTTTTTTGTCAATAAACGTGCTTTCCTTGAAGAGAATTCCTCATTCTTCGCTTTCTTAAATGACCTGGAAACTTTTATCTCAAAGGGTACTTCATTTGTAATTTTCTGGGGCATAATCAAGAACATTTCTTTGTCCTCATATGCATATTCCGCCTCTTCTTTGGTCATAAGTTCTTCATAGAGTTTTTCTCCCTCACGTTTACCTATGATTTGTTGCTGTATATCCTCTGGGGCATATCCGTACTTAGGGCCGAATTCTTCTATCATCACGTGAGCTAAATCAGATATATTCATGGCGGGCATCTTCAGAATAAAAATTTCCCTTCCCTGACTAATTTTTCCGGCTGTAAGGATCAGATTGACTGCAGAAGGGATATCCATGAAAAAACGAGTCATTTTTTTATCCGTTATCGTCAGGGGGCCCCCTTTCTGAATCTGCTTCGTGAATAGCGGAATCACCGATCCGCGTGAATTCAGGACATTCCCAAACCGGACACTAGAAAAAACTGTCTTTTTTGTCCCCCGGTAATAATTTGCCGAGATCGTAAGTCTTTCTGCAAGAAGCTTCGTTGCGCCCATTACATTGGTTGGACTGACCGCTTTGTCGGTACTGACATTTATTACTTTTCCAACTTCTTTTGAGAGTGCCGCATCCAAGACATTCTGGGTTCCAATAACATTAGTTTTAACCGCATCGAACGGGTTGGATTCGCATAACGGGACATGTTTCAGTGCCGATGCATGAAAAACAACATCTATCCCTTCAAATGCCATAAGGAGGCGGTCCTTATCACGGATGTCCCCAACAAGAGGGCGGATTTTATTCGAATTTAATTCGTTTTCAAGATCAAATAATCCCGTCTCATTGTTGTCAAAAACTCTTACAATAAAAGGATCATACTCCAGAAGTTTTTTGACAAGTTCCCTTCCTATTGAACCTACACCACCTGTCACCAGAATCCGTTTGTTTTTGTAGAATGAGTTATTGTCCATTTAGTTCACTCCATAAAATCGTTCCACCGAATCAACAACACAATCCATATCAGACTTCGATATACCCGGATAAAATGGCAGACTGATTATTTCTTCTGAAACTGCGTCTGTAACGGGCAATGAATCTGAATACCCCAATACCTTTTGATAATAATATGTTTTGTGGACAGGGGAGAAATACACTTTGGTCATTATTCCCTCTTTTTCGAGATGTTTTATAAGGTTATTGCGGTTCTTGGCCCTTATTGAGAATAACTGGTATACGGGACATGTTTGTGGTTCTTCCGGAGGGATTACTAAATGGGATATTGTATTTAATCTGGACCGGTAATAACCTGCATCTGCCCGTCTTTGTGAAAGGATATACCGGATTTTCCGTAATTGTGCAATTCCCAGAGCTGCTGTCATGGTTGAAATACGCAAATTATACCCGAGAGAGACATAATCCAGCACATCGGTAGTTGAAAAATAATCCACAGTATCCGGACGCCCATGCGATCGTATAAGTTTCATCCGTTCATAGAGTTCTTTATTGTTTGTGACGACCGCGCCCCCCTCGCCTGTTGTGACAATCTTATTCTGGCAGAAACTCATGATTGCTGAATCCCCGAATGTTCCAACCTTCCTTCCATTCAGGCTGGCGCCAAAAGATTCAGCCGCATCTTCAATAAGGGTTATTCCATGATCGGCGGCAATTTTTTGCAATTCCCTGATTTTACAGGGAAAGCCCCCGTAATGAACCGGGATTATCGCTTTTGTCTTTGAAGTGATCTTGGATTCAACTTCTGCTGGATCGAGACCGAGGGTAGATTCCTCAATATCTGCAAAAACCGGTTTTGCTCCAACAAATTTTGGGGCATTTGCCGTCGCAATGAACGTAAATGAAGGGACAATTACCTCATCGCCAGGTCCAATACCATACGATAAAAGTACCGCATGGAGTGCAGATGTACCGGAGTTGAAGGTTAGGCAGTAATCGGTCCCAATATAGTCGGCAATCATTTTTTCAAATATACCTATCTGAGGACCCGATGCCCAGCTCATACCGGTTTTTATTGCCGCATTAACTTCTGCAACGTCATCCTCATCCCAGTACATCTTAAAAAGGGGTATTTTCCAGGTCATTTATCAGCCTCTTTAGTATCAGCACTTTTTTCTTCCGGTGACAGCGGCCTGATCACCCGGGCAGGTACGCCATATGCCACCACGTTATCGGGAATATCGGAAGTTACAAAACTGAATGCTCCGATCCTTGAATTTTCGCCGATTGTTACACCGGGCATTATTACAGAATGCGTACCGATTCGGCAATTTTTCTTCAATAAAATGGGCCCCTCTTTATTATCGATAGTGGATACCGAATAGAGGGAGCAATGGGATCCAATCTGGACAAAATCCTCAATAGTCACTCCGTTCAGTGCATTGATGTAGGAAAACGCCCCGATATCGGTTTTATATCCAAGAGACAGATGTTTTTTGTTTTGAACGACCCAGTGATATTTTGTCAGGATTCCTTCGTCAATGCGGGGATATTCCCACTGAGAAAATCGTGACGACATCATTAAATAATTTCTCTTATCAGCATAAAGGCTTCCGCATAGTCCACTCCAACCTCGGAACCTCTTTTTTTTGCTAATGCAGAAATAAGTTCAATTGATCGCGGGTGTGGTGCGATTTTTAATTCTGATTCATACATCTGCATCGCATCTTTTTTCAAATTAATATAATCCGATATATCAACATATATGTCAGGTTTGAATTGTGCGATTGAATGTCCCCATTCTGTTTCTGACAGGGTTTCATAGGCAAGAATTTTTTTTATAGGACTACTGATTGGGCGGGTGGCAACCAGAGCGGCTTCATGAACAATCCGATGATCCTTATTCAGATCACCATTGTGAGGAACAAAAACAATATCCGGTTTTATATCAACAATTACTTTTAATAAAGAATCGTTCAGTTCTTTTTGGGGGACTGTATCCAGTTTTACTGTTGGAAACCCGAGAAATATCGTCTGGGATACCCCTAGTTTTTTATTGGATTTTTCAATCTCCACTTCTTTTTTCTCAATGTAGTCTATTGGCCAATCCGGGGAGTAGGGTTTCGTCACTATGCAGAGTGTTACAACATTCCCTTCACTGGAAAAACGACCGATTGTTCCCCCACAACCGAGAACCTCATCATCCGGGTGGGGTGCTATTATGAGAATATGCATACCTGAACCTCTAATAAGTAATTTTTTTCTTGAAAATATCTGGAGTAATCGAAATATGCGAAAGAATGTCTACTATGCGTTGACTTGCATTTCCATCCCCATAAGGATTCGTACATTTCAAAAGAGAGTTCTTAAATTCTTTGTTTTGAAGAACATAGTTAATGGCTTGTTTAATCTTCTCTTTATCGTATGGCGTATCGACAACGTTAGTAGAACGTTCTCGTCCTTTTTGCCGGTCACCCACATTTACTACCGGTAGATGAAATGATGATGACTCGATTATTCCGCTGCTTGAATTACCGATAATTACTGATGCAAACTTCAACAGGCCCAAGTAATCTTCAAAGGGGATATTTTTATGTGCAATGATCTGCCTAGGAAAATTCTGACGGTATTGATCAATTACATTAATAATTTTCATCCCGCCCGGATCGTTATTTGGATAAATCACAAGAATCTTAAGTCCGAGTTCAATGAGGGAGTCAAGTGTAATCCGCATTTGTTGATCCGCGAAATCCGGCTCGGTACTAATGGGATGCTGAATGACGATTGCAAACTCCTGATCCCGGGCAAGACCATATTTTTCGAACAATTTCTTTTTTAAAGGCAATTTTTGGTGGAAAATAGTATCTAACGCAGTCGAACCAACAACAAATACATTTTTAGGATTCTCCCCCATCTTAATAATTCTCTTTGCGCTTTGTTCAGTTGACGGAAAATGAATATGACTGATTTTAGTTATTGCGTGACGTACATATTCATCATATCCCGCTTGAAGAGTATCTCCACCGGAAAGATGTGCAACGAGATATCCGCCAAAGGAAGCGGCAACAGCTGCGGAGAAAATTTCAAACCGGTCACCAAGAATGAGAACAATATCCGGATCAAGCTTTTTCAGGATAGATGTGAACGAAATTATTCCCAAACCGATAGAAAGTGACATAGCTGTATTATCATCCCCTGCAACGGTCATTGGAATGCAGGCATCAATAGAAATACCATTTCGACTAATTTCCGAAACTGTTTTACCATATTCTGGAAGGAGGTGCATTCCAGTTACAATGACCTGAAGTTCAAGCAAATCTGAACCCTGAATCTTTTTCATTACTGGTAGTAACAGTCCAAACTCAGCTCTTGTCCCGGTAATGACACAAATCTTTCGCCGTTTCATTATTCCTCACTGATTTCAGCGTTCCAGATAATTAACTTTTTATTATTTTTAATTATAAACGCACCCATATAAGGTTTTGAGAATGCACGGATCTTCCGGTAGATAATATCAATCGAATCAACATCGAGATCGATTTTATTATCTGCCATTGTGCGTTTTAAGAGATATGTTGCATTACGATTATCTTGAGGGACCCGTGGCGCGAATTCCTGGACAAGCATAGGGATGTATGTTCGGACGAGCTGTTTCCCACATTGGGTTACTCTCTCATAAATATCATGCGCATAATCATCTGGTCCGACCGTAAAAATCTCTTGACCGATAATATCGCCATCATCAAGTCCTTCAGAGAGATAGTACATCGATACACCTGATTCCTGAAACCCTTCGAGGATTGTATTAATGATCGGTGCAGGTCCTCGTCCTTTAGGGAGGAGCGTCGGATGAAAACCGATCATTCCTCTTTTGGGCAGATCCAGCAAATCCTTTTTAATAATCTGACGCCAGCCGCACATTATTATGATCTCCGGTGAATAGGATCGGATCATATCCAATTCTTCGTTAATATCCGTTATTTCGTGTACGGGTATCCCAAATTCATACCATTTCGATAGATCTACAGAATCGAACATCTTAGTTGGGGATGAGCCAGATAATGTAAAAATTACGCTAATTTCAAAATCTTCAACTTTTATTGCCTCACGCAATAGCTCATATCCGAACAAATTCGCTGATACCCACGCAGCCCGAACCATTTTTTCATTCACCCGCTATGATCACTACAGATAACATCATTCCAAGTCAGGATCTCATCTTTTTTGATGTTCCTTTTCGTTCGTGTTCCAATAATTGTTGATAGATGATCAGAGCTGATCCCGGTGCCAGGTCTCTTGATTGCCACATCATTAGAAGTAATAATCGTATTTTTTGGGAGGTCCTTTTCAGCCACAATACTTCTCCGGATAGCTTTTTTATTTTCCAGTTCTGAACGGGTGGGGATCTTGATTCCGTTGCCCATGGCCATCTCAACTTCCCGAATTGCTTTTATCATCGATTTTAATTCATCCGGATCAAGGGACGCTTTGTGATCGGGCCCGGGAAGGTTTTTATCCAAGGTGAAGTGTTTCTCAATAACACACGCGCCACGCGCTACTGCCGCAACAGGTATAACAATTCCGAGAGTATGATCTGAATATCCCACAGGATAACCGAATGCATGGCGCAACGTGTCAATCGCACGAAGATTGACCTCCTCTAGATCAGCGGGATAATTGGTGACGCAATGCAATAGGATAATGTCTATATTTCCCTCTTCTCCGATAGCTCGAACCGCTTGTTCAACTTCACCGAGTGTTGACATCCCCGTTGAGAGAAGTATTGGTTTGTGTTTTCTGGAGATGTATTTCAGAAGGGGAATATTGTTAATTTCTCCCGAAGGTATTTTATAAGCCGAAATATCAATCTCATCCAGAAAATCAACACTATCAATATCGAACGGAGTGACTAAAAAGACCAAGCCTTTCTTTTTTGAATATTCTGACAGGATTTTAAATTCGGTTGTTGTTAGTTCTAATTTTTTTAACATTTCATATTGGGTTGTTAGAGGAGATCCGGATTGTTTTTGATAATCAGCTTTTTGTGCATCGACAGTCACGATATTCTCGGCTTTGAAGATTTGGAATTTGACTGCATCTGCACCACTATCAGAAGCTGCGTCAATAAGACGCTTTGCTAACGATATGTCACCATTATGATTTACTCCGGCTTCAGCGATGATGAAACAGGGATAATTGGGACCTAATGTCTTTCGCTCAATATTCATCATAGGCTCTGGATAATTATTAGATTGTTCCGACGATATTAAAAGAATTTGGTCATGAAGTGGTTTCTTGCTGGAACCGGTTATCGAGATCCGAGAGGGGGTAACCGGGACAAGGTGGGTTAAATATGACGGATGATGCGGAAAAATTATACGGAGGACCAGAACTAATCTGATTTCAAAGATCTAAAACAGCATCCCCCTCGAATTGTTCAATATAACTTAAACATTCATGGGGTGTAACAGTGCATTGAATGTCACCATATCCTGTTAATTAGATCGGATATGTTTTCAGAAAAGCCAATTTCCTTTGGATACGTAAATTCAGTTGTAACCTCATCCTTTTCGTATAAGGACTTTGAGAGATACAATGTAAGGTATTCTCAGCCAATTATAATTTTTTTAAAGGAAGGTTCTTATGAAAAAAAAAGGATATAATATGAACGAGTCCAACAATGCCTCTGCGAATTATTGCCCGTTTGGATGTTAAACCACCTTATGTTGTGAAACCTGTGCATTTTGACGGCTTAAGAAAAATGGGTACTCCCCAGGATCTTGCCTTAAAATACTATAATCAGGGTGCTGATGAAATCCTGTACGAGGATATCGTTGCAAGTTTGTATCAACGTCCGATATTACTCGATCTCATCCACCAAACATCTCAGGATCTCTATATCCCGTTTGCTGCCGGAGGGGGGGTTCAGACAACTGAACATTTTGCGCAGTTACTCCATAATGGCGTAGACAAAGTCATTATTAATACATATGCCCTCCAGCAGGACTCTTCGATAATTAAAAGGGCTGCTGAAATATTTGGGTCGCAGGCCGTCGTTGTTCATATCGTCGCAAAGCAATGGAATGATTGGTGGGAGTGCTACAGTGACTGCGGGAGAATACGAAGCGGGAAGGATGCACTGGAATGGGCAAAAGAGGCAGAATCGCTCGGCGCTGGAGAACTTCTCGTCAGCTCCGTAGATCGTGACGGACGAAACAGGGGCTTTGATAGTAAATTGATTTCCGCGATAGTAGCGAAAGTGCGAATCCCGGTTATCGCCGCGAGTGGGGCTGGATCGCTTGAAGATATCAAAAATATGGTACTCTTGGCACATCCAGATGCAGTTGCTGTTGGAAGTCTTCTTCATTACAACAGAGCAACAGTTGGTGGGATTAAATCGTACCTTGCAGAGCACGGTATTGAGGTAGCACTATGAGTATTGTAGTCGGTTTGATGAACTACTGTGTATCGGGAAATATTTACAGTGTTCAGAAAGCTCTGGAACGTGCCGGGGCAAAGGTAAAAATTATTAAAACAAAAACGGATTTTAAAGCGGTCGATAAAATCGTTCTTCCCGGGGTGGGCAGTTTTAAAGATGCTATGGAAAATCTTGGGGATCTCAAATCAATTCTCTACGATCAGATTCAGGAACATCCGACATTAGGGATCTGCCTGGGAATGCAGATCTTTTCAAAGATAGGCTATGAATTTGGTGAAACGCAAGGTTTGAACCTCATCGATGCCGAAGTAAAAAAGATGGAGGTGAGATGCAAAGTACCTCATCTGGGGTGGGGAAAATTGTCCATTGTAAATGAATCACCACTTCTCTCAGGTATAACTAAAGAAGATTGTTTTTATTTCATGCATTCATACGAAGTTGTAAATTACACAGATGTAATTGCACTTACAAATTATTGTAACCACAACTTTGTTTCAGTCCTCCAGAAAAAAGACATTTTCGGGGTCCAGTTTCATCCGGAAAAAAGTCGTGATGCAGGTATTGCAATTCTGAACAATTTCATAAATTTATAATGTGTTTTCAGCCATGACAGAAGAATTCGGCATGTACGGTCTGCCAACAAAGGTAAAGTTCTGCAAGAAATGTACAATGAACAACCAGCGACCTTCTTCGACTATCGAATTTAAAAATAAACCGGGAGATAAAAAAAGGGCCATCGCTTTCGATGATGACGGGATCTGTGAAGCCTGCAGATTTGCAGAGAGAAAAATTACAATAGACTGGGAAAAACGGCAGAAAGATCTCGAGGATCTCTGCAACCGGTTCCGGCGAACGGACGGAAGATATGATGTCATTGTCCCGGGAAGCGGTGGCAAAGACAGCGTAATGGCGGCTCACATCCTGAAATACAAATACCATATGCATCCGCTTCTGATCACATGGCCCCCCCATATTTATACACGCGTTGGAAGACGGAACTTTGAAGCATGGCTGAACTCAGGTTTTGCGAATTATACCTACTGGCCAAACCAAAAAGTGCATCGCCTTCTCACCCGCATGGCTTTCGTAAATCTTGTTCATCCATTTCAGCCATTTATCATCGGGCAAAAAAACCTTGCTCCAAAATTTTCGACACAGATGAACATACCTTTGGTGGTTTTCGGGGAGAATGAGGCGGAATACGGCAACCCGGTTGCGGATAACCAGAGCGCAAAACGTGATTCATCCTATTATTCGATGGAGCAGGAACTCGATCAGATCTACCTGGGAGGAGAGAATGCCAAAGAAATCATGAAAAAGAATAATCTTTCTTTATCCGATCTTGAGGCATACCTCCCGACGGAACCCTCACATCTGGACAAAGTCGGGACTGAAGTCCATTACCTGGGGTATTATCTTCCCTGGCATCCACAGGAAACCTATTATTATGCTGTTGAGAATTCAGAATTCCTGCCCAATGATTTCAGAACTGAAGGCAGTTACAGCAAATACAGTTCAATTGATGATAAAATTGACTGGTTGCATTTTTACACAATGTATATAAAATTCGGGATTGGACGTGCCACATTCGACAGCGCTCAGGAAATTCGAAATGGGGATATAACCCGTGACGAGGGTGTTCGACTTGTAAAGAGGTTCGATGGCGAATTCCCGAAAATGTATCTGAAAGATTGTCTGGAATATATGGGATTGGAAGAGAAAAAATTTTATGAAGTTATCGATAACGCACGCCCGGATCATCTGTGGGACTATAAAAACGGAACATGGGAACTGAAACATAAAATCTGGGAAAAAAAAGGTTAGTTTTTATTTTTTATAATGCCGGGCGCCACGGAATGTGCTTGCACCTTCAAAATATAATTTCCTGAACTCCTCAATCAGTTTATTCGCGGCATTCTCGTCTTTTGAGGTGTGTGCATAATAATCGAGGATTAAATCCTTGTTAACTTCAAAGAGCAATTCATATACTCTCTTTTCAGGAATTTCCATGAAGTTTACCATCATCAGGTCAGAATTACTAAATCGTTCAAAGAAATCATCCGGACCTTTTAACAAGCCTTTTTCAATTGCATAATAATAGAGATCACAGCCCGGGTACGGAGTAACTGGACGAATCGTCCGTATGTAATCATACGTAGTATATTTTTTAATCAACGCTGCATTGTTTTTCAGTGACGCTTCGGTATCTCCAAGATTTCCCCAGATAAAGTTTAACCCAAGTCCGATTTTGGCGGTCTTTGCAATTTCCGCGGCGTGTATATTTTCCTCAACAGATGTGTTTTTATGCATCAAATCGAGAACATTCTGGTCAGATGATTCCATACCGAAATTTAAAAACTGGCAACCGGCTTCCTTCAGACATGAAGCTACCTCTTTATCAAAAACATCCACGCGGGCATTACAAACAAATTTTATTTTTATATCTGTTTTTTGTAATTCATCCCTAAATTCAAAGATGCGTTTTTTCGGATATACAAATAGTTCATCATTCATTAAAAAATAATTAACACCATATCGCTCATTTAATATGCTGATTTCCTCGATTACATTTTTTATACTCCGGAATCGGATCCCCTTTTCCATACGGTAACAAAAATTGCATCTATTGATGCAGCCCCGGCTTGTAAGAATGCCAAAGCAGCGATCTTGGGGTTCATATCTAAATAACTTAAGGCATGAGATATACTCCTCCATCGGGAAGAGAGTCCATTCAGGGAAGGGAAGAGAATCCAAGGTATGAACCGGTTTTCGCCGTCCCGTTGTCTGCAACACCCCATCATCTTTGAAAGCGATCCCGTGGATTTTTGAGAGATCCCCCCCCACAAGTTTGCATTTCAGTATTTCAGGGAGAGTATCTTCTCCTTCACCAATTACTACAACATCTGCTTGAGTTTTGTCAAGGATATATTCAGGGATGGGAGAGGGGCCATGGCCTCCAAGAATTAACCATGCAGATTTCTTGTGTGTAGTAATTACCTTACAAAGATCCAGAACCGTTTCCTTAAATCTCGCAGCTAAGAAACCAACACAGATCAGATCGTAAGAATTGACCTTAAGCATCTCGGATAATTCATTATTTGAATAATGAAAAATATCCATGCAGTATACATCGATATGTGCGCCTTCATTTTTCAGAACCGCTGACAGGTAACCAATTCCAAGAGGGAAGTGATTATCATCCTGGTACAAATCATGAATGATGAATAAAACATTACTACCTTTAAGATCCATGCAGTCTCCAATCCTCAAGAATACCTGCTTTCAAAAATCTATTATCTATTTGACATAATTCTTTCCTTTGCAACTATATGTTCCTAGCTATGGGATGACTGCTTACATAAGGTGACAAATCGCTTCTTAAGAGAGCCCCGATTTTACATTACCTAATTATTGTTGGGGAGGAACAAGTGCCCGCTTTTCCATTGTTGCCGGATTGATCCCGAAATTAATCTGATAATATCGTACCTTTCTCCAGCAGGAATTCGGCAATCCTAAAATCGACAGGTCTATCAATATCCACACAGCGATCTGCCGGCATAATATAGGAACCAGTATTATTCGTAAAAAAACCGGAATGTTTTTTAAGTGTCGCTGGTGATGAAATATAGATTGCACCATTTGGCCGGAATGTTTCAGGTAGGTCCTGCCTTCTGGCAAATAAAAATTTTTTGTTAAATATTGGTTTGAGGCTCTTATTATTAGACATAGTGAAACACCAGTAAGGAGAATGATCCGTTTCGCATACACTAATAACTGAATTGAAATTTCCTGTTAAAAAAATTCGGATGGCAGAATCAATATCATCAGAATTTCGCAACGGTGATGTTGGTTGCAACAGAACGATAATATCCGGGGAATACGCAGAGTTTTTCTTTAACGCATCCATTACATGATAAAGGGCATCAATTACCGGTGAAGTATCCTGCGCCAGGGAATCCGGCCGTAGTATTACTTCCACGTCATTTTTTCCTGATATTTGAGCAATTTCCGAATCGTCTGTCGAGACGATAATTTTATTAAGAAATTCTGATTTTTTTGCAGCAGAGAGGGTATATTCAATTAATGGTCTGCCGGCAAGCATACGAATATTTTTCCTTGGAACTCCTTTACTCCCCCCCCTGGCAGGAATTATTCCAAGAATATTAATTGTGTGAAGGTCACTTTTGTTCATGGTAAAATAATTGGAGGAATGTATAATTAGAATGTTTCTCCTTCAGTAGAGTAATCATTCGATCCACTCCCCCCAACCTGAATGTTATACATTCTCCAATAATCCCCTTTATTCTTGAGTAACTCCTCATGCGTTCCTGACTCGGAGATCGTACCTTCTTTAATGACATAGATCTGATCTGCATTTATTATTGTGGATAACCGGTGTGCAACAATGAGGGTCGTGCACTTTTTTGCAACATTCGATATTGCATCCTGAACCGCTCGCTCCGATACTGTATCAAGGGAACTTGTCGCCTCATCCAAGATAAGGATCTCGGGATGGCGGATGATCGCCCGAGCAATTGCGATCCTTTGACGTTCTCCCCCGGACAATCTCAGCCCACGATCGCCAACAACAGTTCCATACCCTGCAGGAAGTTTGTCGATAAATTTTTCTGCATTTGCAAGCCTTACTGCCTCTCCAATTTCCTCATCGGAGTAAGAATCCCCAAATGTGATATTTTCTTTGATAGATGCATTGAATATGAACGTGTCCTGACTTACAAACCCGATTTTTTTCCGAAGGGATGTCAGATCGTAGTTAGTTATATTTTTGTTATCTATCTCAATCGTGCCTGAATCAACATCGTACATACGTAACAAGAGATCGATCATTGTGGATTTACCGGAACCGGATTGCCCCACAATTGCAGTTGTTTTTCCCGAGGTTATCGTAAGTGTAATTCCCCGAAGAATCGGCTCCCGCTTTTTATATCCAAATTCAACAGATTTAAAAGATATTCCTGGTTTTTTTGCGGTTAACGGAATCTTGCCGTTGACTATCTGTGAATACGATGAATCTCTCTGAATATCCCGGACGAGGGATAAATTAGGAAGGGCACTCATAATTCCCATTTGGTAATTTCCAAAATTTGCAAGTCTTGGTAACATTGTCAAGACTGCAAGTGAGAATGTTCCTAAAACCGGGAGGAATGCAATAAAATTCTCCGGGTAATACAGTTTGATTCCAATTATCACAAATCCGATAACAACAAATATTAGAAGATACAGCATCAACGACGGGATCTGGAGCCAGAATGTGTCTTTTTTCCAGCAATTCCAGTATTCCCTGACAGAGTTTTCAAATTGTTTTATCCAGAAGTTTGATGATTCGGATGCCTTGATCTGTTTTACTCCATTAATGTATTCATTCAGGGTAACATTTTCCTGTTCATTTGCCAGGTATCGTCCAGTACCTGTTAGGTAAGATACTTTCAGACTGATATATCGGGTAAACAGGTAATATCCTAAACCTGCTATGATCAGAACAACCGTCCCATATAATGAGATAGAAATAAGGAGAAACAATGTTGAAACTGAAAGAAGGGCATCACTAAAAAGTTTGGTTAAATTTATAAATACATCAGAGATATACTGAGGCGCTCTTGATATCCTATATATGATATCCCCTTGTTTACTATCAATAAATAACTGGTAATCCGAACAGGTATATTTTTTAAAAATTTTTTCTTTATGCTGGACCGTAATGTCTGTTGTAATTTTAATTGACACTATCATAAAAACAACAGTCAGAATAAAGGATAAAATTGCCGTACAAATAAATAGCAGGCAGGCAGTAATCAGAGGATCCTGGATATTAAAAAATTTTGAAAAACCCTGTTCGAAAAGATCGATCAGGGTAAAAATAATATTATGGGGTTGGTATGTCTGATTTGTGCTGATAGATAGAATCGGATACAGCAATGCAAGATTGAGCATGCTAACTAAAGCCATTACGATGCCAAGTAACAATAATCCCAAGAAAATATATTTATAATCCCGTAAAAAATAACAGATTAATTCTACTGAATCACGTTCTTTCATATGTCCCCAAAAATTATAGCAATGTAGTTCGTACCGGTTTGCATTTCAGTACTGTTGAAATTGATTAACCTTATATATCTTCAGGTTTCCCAATCGGATACTAACAATTAGTGATCAACCTCATTACATGTTTAAGATATTTTTGACGTGTATTTAATTAATGATTGTGCACAACCCCACCCGTTCCTAGATTAATTTCCCTGATCTTCCTAGCCCATTCTGAGAAATCATGTGTCGATTCTAATAGAGGTACCTGTCAACCCGCGCCAAGTATATGCTGTAGCATCTACGGATAGTAATCCAAAAAGGCCTTAATGAACTACGAGTGGTGGATATCAGATGTAGCGAAGAAATTACCTCCTGCAGATTTTAATACAATTCTTTCAATTAGCACGGGCCCTAAAAAGGTCTCAACAGGGGTGCGAGTTTTCCCGTTCGGCCCTATATGGTATCATTGTACATAAGTATTAGTACGAGGATTTTTTTCAGCAACAAAATACTTTTTTCAAAAATTTATCACTAGATCCCCAGCCGTTTTTCCTGACAAATGTGCCAGAAATGTTTCGATCAATAGCAAAATCATAGAATTCTCGAAAAAAACGATTTAAGCCCCAGCCGAGATTTGAACTCGGGACCTGCTGATTACAAGTCAGCCGCTCTGCCAACTAAGCCACTGAGGC
>Ga0116171_10002737_pt1 | contig 16581 bp, 19 predicted proteins | sample AD_JPNHW2_MetaG_FD_89798 | JGI IMG/M metagenome (GOLD analysis project Ga0116171, IMG submission 89798) | Active sludge microbial communities of municipal wastewater-treating anaerobic digesters from Japan - AD_JPNHW2_MetaG | ecosystem: Engineered > Bioreactor > Anaerobic > Digestate | place... | reverse complement strand
TTACTAATATTTTTTTTATTTTCATTTATCTTTTTCTGATTATTAAATTTTAACACTTTTCTGATTCATAAAAGAACTTGTCAATTTTAATTTGTTACAAGTGAATTAATGGATTAATTTTTTTAAATGATGTTACATTTGATTCCCGGACTTTTCAGAGTGTATATGAGTACAATAAATATCACAGCTGCTTAATACGGCAATTATATAAAAGCATATTGCTTATAAAAAAACTAAGGTATTATTATTGGTATGAGAATATAATTGAATTATGAATGAAAAAGAAACTACATATGAATTGATTATCAATAATGGATTGGAAGAAGGATATGAACGCCGTATCCTTGATAAAAAAACATTCATTAAAGAAACTGCAAAACTGCTTACACGGCCGAAAAAAATATTTCTCGGGCTGGGGGATTTCCTTGAGCTTGGAGATTACAATAACCTGATTGATGCAGTTCTTCTAGATCAGGAAGTTGCCAAACTTGAAGGAATACTGGATAAGAATAACCGTAAGATATCTGAAGAGGGCGACATACCGTTTTCATTTTTTAAACTAGCCGTTTACTATCCCGATTTTCTTTTTAAAGGGGTACCTGTTGAATGTATTTCAACCATCGGGAAAAAGGCAAGACTTTCTCCCGGCTCTGAAGTTTTCATCCGCCATATAAAGAAATATAATCCGCTTGTATTAACAGCCATTCCCTATGAAATATCCATTGAATACATGAAAAGAATGGGATTGGGTAAAATCAACCTTCTTGCAACAGAATATAAAAAAGCCGTTGTTAACAACAAAGAGATATTTACCGGTGATATTATAAGATTTATGTCCGGAAACAGAAGAAGTCTCGCAATAGAAAAAGTAATGGCCGAAATGGACTATAGAAATGATGACATTCTTTACATCGGGCGTGGCGAGGCCGGTTCCAATACATTTACAACATATAATTCCATAGCATATAATCCGGCTGAAGGAATTCTGGGCAAAGCAAAATATTCTATTTACGGATCAACTCTCGAATCACTTCTTGTTCTTTTTAATTATGATAATGAAAATGAAGATTATCTAATGTCAGATCAGTATGAAGAAAATTTACCGTCAATGATAGTATACTCCCGCAAAAAAGAAAAATGCAGAGAGCTGATTGAGCTGGAGCTTGAGCACCGGCAGATGCAGGAAAATATAATAGGCCTTAAAATTGAACATTCAGAGGATTCATACGCGTCATTAGAGAGAGAGATTAACGTTCTCCTCGGAGCATCACTGAATATCACTCTTGTAAGAAACCTGATTTTTACGAGGATGCGGAAATACCTGGATGATCCTCAGGGGCTTGTGAAAGATATTTATTCCATAGCACGGGAAAGATATAAGAATTTTTGTACCGCTTAAGTTTATTATAATAAAAAACTTGATTAAAGCAGCGAGTTTTATTTCAATATTATTTTAGAACCGTGATTTAGTTATACAGTGCATCTAAACGTTCACATTTGAAGAACCGTGAATTAAAAAATAAATCAAAGGAGAATACAATGACATTTATTACAGACATTATAGCAAGAGAGATCCTCGATTCGAGAGGGAATCCGACTATTGAAGTTGATGTAGAGCTTGATTCAGGAGCTGTGGGACGCGCCGCAGTGCCATCAGGCGCTTCAACCGGTGAACATGAAGCTGTTGAGCTTAGAGACGGCGATAAAAAACGTTATTCCGGAAAAGGTGTTCTTAAAGCAGTTACCAATGTCAATGATATAATCGCTGAAGCTCTTCTCGATATGGACGCGATGAACCAGATTGAAATCGATAACACGCTTATTAAACTCGACGGAACTCCTAACAAAGGAAATCTCGGCGCCAATGCGATTCTTGGTGTTTCAATGGCCTGCGCGAAAGCAGTATCTAATGCGCTTGATATGCCTCTGTACAGATATCTTGGCGGAGTAAACGCATGCGAACTCCCTGTTCCGATGATGAATATTCTTAATGGAGGGTCTCACGCTGATTCTAATGTTGATATGCAGGAGTTCATGGTAATGCCTGTTGGTGCTTCAAGTTTCAGGGAAGCTCTCAGAATGGGAGCAGAAGTCTTCCATGCATTAAAAGGTGTTCTTAAAGATAAAGGCTATGCTACAAGCGTAGGTGATGAAGGCGGATTCGCTCCAAGCCTTAAATCAAACGAGGAGCCCCTTGAACTGATAGTTAAAGCAATCGAACTCACAGGATTGAAAGCGGGTAAAGATGCGATGATTGCACTTGATCCGGCGGCGAGCGAGTTTTATGATACGAAGAAAAAGAAATACATTTTTTCAAAAAGTGATAAAAGCGAAAGAAGCAGCGATCAGATGATCGAATTTTATGAGAAATTGATCAAAGCCTATCCGATAATCTCAATAGAAGATGGTTTTGCGGAAGATGATTGGGATGGTTTTAAAAATTTTACAAAAACTGTAGGTTCTAAAGTACAGGTTGTTGGAGATGATCTTTTCGTTACAAACACAGAGAGACTCAAAAAAGGTATAAAAGAATCATCAGCGAATTCTATCTTAATTAAACTCAACCAGATAGGAACCCTGACAGAAACCATACAGGCAGTTGAGATGGCTAAAAAAGCCGGTTTTACAGCAGTTGTATCACACAGGTCCGGTGAAACTGAAGATACTACAATAGCAGACCTCGTTGTCGGCTTGAATACAGGTCAGATAAAAACCGGATCAGCATCAAGAACAGACAGGATCGCAAAATACAATCAGCTGCTCAGAATTGAAGAAGAACTTGGAAGTATGGCGTTATATAAAGGCAGAGAGGTGTTCTATAATCTTGCATAAAAGAGAAAGATTTAAAACATTTATTATAATTTTTATATTAACCGGCTTGTATATTTTTGTATTCAGCGAAAGCGGAATACTTGAAAGAAGAGCATTGAATAAAAAATATAATCAGTTGGCGGAAAGAATTGATAATATTAAAACAAGTAATTCAATGCTTTCAAAAGAATGCGAGAATTACAGATCGGGAATATACAGCAATAGCGACATTATAGGTTCCGGTTTTGTTTACAAAACCGGAAAACTTATGTATATTAATGATACAGGAAAAGAAAAAGTTCCAATTGACGGAACAACCCCGGATGATTTTCTCATAAGCCTGGATCATCTTCGGATAATATGGATTCTGATTTCGGTAATGTTCCTGTTCTACTATTTCCTTAAAAAAAATAAAAGTGATGATGCAACAAATGGACCAGATTTTAACTGAATACGACCTGAATGATTTAAATGTAATTAAATGGCAGCTGAACACTGACTGTGTGAATATGACCGGTATAGTGAGAAAATGCGTTTACGGATATCCTGCGATTATTTTACTAAATCCCGTTGAATGTGCTGCTGAAAACAGCAAAAAAAAGCTTAATTTTATGGCAATTTCTAATCCTCTCTGGCTAACATGCCCTTTTTTAAATAAAAAGATACACGATTTTGAATCTATTGGTTATATTAAGAGTATAACAAACTTAATAAATTCTGATAGAAGCTTAATTGAACTTATGAAAAATGCGCATGCAAATTATTACTATTTAAGAAGAAATCTTTATTCAAGAGAATTTGGAGAAATAAGTTCAATTGAATTCAACACAAAAATCCTTAATTCGGGAATTGGCGGAATAAGAGAGATTAATAACATTAAATGTCTCCATCAGCATTACAGCCATTTCCAGATTTGCGAAGATAATGTCGCGGGGAGAATAATACATAACCTCTTAAATGGAATTAATTATTGCAGGGAGAGATTATGCGATGACGCAAGTCAGTAATAGCCAACACCTGATTCATGATGTAAAAAAACTGAAAAAGGACGGTTCTATCCCGTCTAATTGTGTGGAAAGCATTGTAAGATCCCTTAAATCGGGGGAGCTTATAATTATGCCTATAGATTCCGTATATGGAATTATAGGGCTTAGACGGGACGATATTATTGATGAAATTATAAATATAACGGCAGAACCTGTAGACAGTATCGAAATTGTAATCTCAAACTTCAAAATGCTTGAAGAAATGGCACTTGTTGATAAATTCGTATATAATTTTCTCAAACGCGTGTGGCCGGGAGAAGTTATTGTTCAACTGAAAAACAGGGAATGCGCTGCTGTTTCAAACCTTTTTATGAGGATGCCCAGGCATAAATATATACTGGATATAGTGAATGGAGTCGGAATGCCTATTGTGTACATGCCGGCAAGATCATCGGTACGAAAAATGATTTTCAATGATAAAGACATTATGAAAAGATTTAAAGATATATGCTCCATTCTTATAATCAGTGAATTTAATAAAAATCATTCGCTCCCCACATTAATCGATGTCAGTTGTGATAAACTTAATATTATCAATGAGGGACGGGTAAGCGCTGAAGAGATTAAATCACTGTACTTTCTCGGCGATCTTTAAACTTCATAATGAATAAAACAATAATTAAATTTCAAATTCTATTCCTGATTTTTACATGTCTTTTCTTATCAAAGAATGGATTCACTTCTGCTCAAATTTTAACTACAGATCACTTTATCATCCGCTTTAATAATAATTCCGTCAACTGTGCAGTTGCTTCAGCTTCCCGGTTAGAATTGTATCATAATATAATAACTTCATATCTGGGAATTGAAACAATGGACAGGGTTAATATATTTCTCACTCCCGAAAAAAATATAAGTTTTATTCCGGTAAAAAAACATAATGAATTATACATATCAACAGACAGCAATTTCACTGAGCCTGAAAACAAAATTTATAATGAATTATTTCTATTGTACCTCCGGGAAATTATGCCGGACGGGAAAGGGATTTCAATAATTGATAAAAATATCATTCTTGCTTTAATGCGTTATCCTGTTACGGAACAGAAGTTTACGGAATTAATTATAAATGATCTTGTGAATAACAGCAAAATTACATCCATCGAATTTACCGGAATAAATAAATATGATAAAGAAATTCAGCTCAGTATTTATACTGCCTTAATAGATTTTATTACAATCGATTATACTAAAAAAACCCTGATACAGGCTTTAAAAGATGCGGATTACTACGGCGGATTTTATGAATCTCTTTCAAAAATTACAGGAGATTCAGTACAGGTAATTTCCGGAAATTTTAGTTCATATCTGCAGAAACACAAATCTGATATGAACATTGCTTCCAATAAGCTGCTTCATGAAAACGGTGAATATACAGATATAAGTTATTCAATATCTGAAAACGGGCAGTTAGCTGTCCTACAAAAAAATAACGGTGATTTCCGGCTCATACTGAAAGATGAAAAAACCATTACAAAAAATATCCTCAAACATTCAGAGAATGGAACTGTTTTTAAAAATCCTGTTTTTATCAGCAACAATCAGATTGCCCTGACTGAAATTCATGAATCAGGAAGCACCATCCATATTTATGATACAGGAAGTAAAACATTTTCCGGTAAAATGTATATTCCATATTTATTTATATCCGACATAAATTATCTGAAAGACAGAAGTTTTATTTTTTCGGCAGGATGCGGTTTAACGAGCGATATTTATACTCTTGATATGAATACGGGTAAATTCAATATTATAACTGAATCCGGAAATAATTTTTCTCCTGCAATACTGAATGATAAAGTTTACTTTATTTCCAATACGGATAAAAGCAGCATTATTGAATTGAATGTTAAATCGGGTGAAATAAAAACTCTGTTTTCCACTGATCAGAAGATTTCTCATCTAAACAGCGCAAAAGGAGAAAAACTTATTTTCTCTCTAAAGATAAGCGGTTTGGAAAATATTTATACTTTTGATTTACAATCTGGTAACCTTCACCGGGTTACTAATGATCTTAACTCCAGTATTGCGCCTCAGATTTATGAACGGCATATCTTTTATCTCTTATTTTTTAAAAGTAAATACCAGCTTTTTGTAAACGAATATAATCCAGCCGATATTTGAAGAGTGATTTTTTTAAGACTTGACTGATTAGCTGTAATATTATAAAAATAAGAATGTTTAATATTATTGGTTATTGTATAATCGTATATTAAATGAAAAACTTTGTACTCGGGGAATGATGGATGGATAGAATTTCCGTTATAGTAAGAAAAACGCTGGAAACAGATATCAAAGTAGAAATTAACCTCGACAAATCTGTTCCTTCAAAAATACAAACCGGTGTTCCTTTTTTTGACCATATGCTGAATTCCATGGCCAGGCATGGCCGTTTTTATCTGGAAATAAAATGCGCGGGTGACATTCATGTTGATGATCACCACACTGTTGAAGATATAGGAATATGCCTGGGAAAAGCTTTTAATGATGCTTTAGGAAACAAATCCGGAATAAAAAGATTCGGACATGCCATTATCCCGATGGACGACGCGCTGACTCTTGCAGCAGCAGATCTTTCAGGCAGGCCATTTTTTAAATATACAGGAACTGATTTAAAAGGTTATATCAAAGAATATAGTGAAGAATTGACTCTTGAGTTTCTGCGTTCATTTGCTGATAATGCCGCAATTAATCTTCACATCGAACAGAAATATGGCGACAACAGGCATCACATCCATGAATCAATTTTTAAAGCGCTTGGTATAGCTTTATATAACAGCTGTATGATTGATGAAACACTTAAAGGATCCATACCTTCAACGAAAGGCACTATAGCATGATAACTGTTATTGATTACGGGATGGGGAATCTGAGATCTGTTACAAAGGCTTTCGAGCTTTTTACAGATAAAGTAGTTGTCAGCAGTAATCCCGATTCTATTTATGAATCTTCAGGGCTGGTGCTTCCGGGTGATGGAGCATTCCCTCAGGCCATGGAGAATCTTGATAAAAATAAATGGATTAAACCTCTTAAAGAATATATAAATAACGACGGTTTTTTTTTGGGAATCTGCCTCGGTTATCAGCTTCTTTTTTCAGGAAGTGATGAATTTACCTATACTCCCGGTCTTGATGTAATTCCGGGAAAAGTTGTTAAATTTCACAACAATGAATTAAAAGTTCCCCACATGGGCTGGAACCAGGTGAAGTTTAAAAAAGACTCTGTTTTTTTAAATGGCATTGATGATTTAACCTATTTTTATTTCATTCATTCATATTATCCGGAGATAGAAAATTCGGACTGGATTATCGGAACATCTGAATATGGTTCGGTTTTTCCGTGTATTGTCGGTAAAAAAAACCTCTTTGCTTCACAATTCCATCCTGAAAAAAGTCATAAATCAGGATTGAAAATTATTGAAAACTTTTCCAGATTAAGTAATGTTATATAAAAATAAAGCTTACTTGATTATTGCAGATATTACAGTAATTCACTATTTAGATATTGTTTGTTTATTAAATATTCAGCAGGTTTGCCTGAGATAACAGACGCATGGGATTTATTACTGTTTTTTAATTATTATTGTTTTAGTTTAAATTAGAAAATCAATGTGAGGACTATAATGGATTCTTTTGATAAATTTGATGGTGATGTTAAATTCCCCCCGCTTATTGAACAATATGAAAAAAAGATATATGACCTTCATCAGCTCATTGAAATAAGCAAAGGGCTTAATTCAACACTCGATTATAATATTCTTATTGATTCAATTCTATTAACCTGCATGGGACAGCTGCAGCTTTTAAACGCAGGCATATTTCTGGTCAAAGTTCTTGGAGGCGAGAAGTTCACACTTCACAGAAACTATAAAGGTTTTGATCTTGATCATACTATCGAGTATTCTTTTCCAATAAATTCTCCATTGATAAAATTCATTGAGAATGATTACAGATGTTATACCTATAAGGAAATAATCGGAGACATAGAAGATGAGTCCTCTGAAATAATGAAGGCTCTTAAACCGGATATCCTTGTACCGCTGATGAGTAAAGGCGAAATTAATGGTATTATAATACTCGGCGACAGAATAAATGATGAACCGTTTATTGAATCCGAAATTGAATATATACTTAACATTGCATCACTGGCGGGTATTGCCATCAACAATGCAAGACTATACGAAATGGCAACTACAGATATGATGACAAAGCTAAAGATTCATCATTATTTTCAGACCATCCTTGTTGAGGAGATAAACAGAGCAACAAAATATGACAGGCCTCTCTCTTTGATAATGGCGGATATAGACCATTTTAAAAATTTTAATGATACGTACGGCCATGTTGCAGGAGATGAGGTATTAAAGAACGTCGCCGCAGTTTTCAAAGATAACATAAGATTAATTGATATCGGAGCGAGATATGGCGGTGAGGAGTTTGCTGTTATTCTTCCGAAAACTGATATAAATGAAGCGATTATTGTCGCGGAAAGAATCAGGTCGTCTATCGAATCTTCGTCTTTAAGGTTTAATGAAGAAGTACTTAACGTAACAATATCAGTCGGTGTCGCACAGTTTGATCCTGCAATTGATCAGACAAAACAGAGCTTCATCGAGCGGGCTGACAGAGCGTTATATATTTCCAAGGAAGAGGGAAGGAATAGAGTATCATTTTTATAATTCTATTTCCAGAAAAAAATTTATGAAAAAAACTATTTCAGTCATTACATTAATTATATTTCTGGCGAGTATTTATTTTATACCATCTTTATCAGCAATAACACTCGGTGAGATTAAACCGGACAAACAGGAAAGCGAGTCTGTAAAAAAAACCAATGAGCCGGAAAATCTGAATAAAAATAAACCTGAAGAAAAAAAAACTGAAAGATACGATAATACTGATAAAAAAACAGATGAAAAAGAAGAAGTTAACCCGAGATTGGTATGCCTGTTGTCCGTTATAATGCCCGGAGGAGGTCATTTTTATCTCAACAATGATGCGAAGGGTTTCGGATTCTGTCTTGCTGCGGGAATAGGATATACTGCAACCGGCTATTTTATGGTTAAAACCATGCTCGCCGATTCAGGCACAGTTGCTTATAAAAATTATCTTCTTCTTACAGGTTTTTTATTTTTTATTACGATAGTTGTACATTTTGTAGGAATCATTGAAGCATACAGTGATGCCGAGGAAATGAACAAGGAAAAATTGTTCGGTAATGACGACAACAATCCATTCATTACCGAATTTGTATTAAGATAGAAACTTTTTTATGTCTCATTAGGTTTTTTACAATATTTTCTTGACATAAAAAAAGTGATAGAGATATATGGCTAAAGTAATAACGGGCCCATAGCTCAGTAGGTTAGAGCGGCTGACTCATAATCAGTAGGTGCAAGGTTCGATTCCTTGTGGGCCCAAATTAAGAAGATATAAATCTTCTTAGCCTTATTATTAAGTTGAATGAAAGGATAACGAAATGTACGCAATAGTAGAAATAGCTGGAAAGCAGTATAAAATCGAAAAAGATGCGGTTATAAATGTTGATAGATTGAAGAAAACAGAAAGCAATATCACACTTGATAAAGTTCTTCTTTATTCAGATAATGATGACATCAGAGTAGGTAAACCATATTTAAGTAATGTTCAGATTAAAGCTGAAGTACTTGGTGAAATCAAAGGTAATAAGGTTTTTGGAATAAAATTCAAAAAACGTAAGAACTATACAAGAACAATCGGTCACAGAGCAATTTATTCACAAATCAAAATCAGTGATGTAACTGCAAGCTAAAATTGATAACAATAGTTTTTAAAAACATTGTTTTTAATGAAAAAATTGATTTAGATATTAGTAGTACAATTTATTTAGAAATATCCGGACATTCAGATTTAAATAAAAAAGGGAATGATATTCTCTGTTCAGCAATATCAGCTCTTTCCCAGACTTTTATATTAACTGTTGCCAGACTATTAAAGATTAAACAGCAGATAAGCAGGGATGAGGGATTCTTAAGTTCGTTAATAACTTTAGATAATGTTTCTGCTGAAGATAGATCGAAATTAAAACTTTTGATTGAGTCACTTTTAATCGGATTGTTAGAGATTAATGGTGAATATCCTGATAAAATCAAAATTGAATTTGTCAATGATTAAGGAGTTGCGTTATGGCACATAAGAAAGGTGGCGGATCCACCAGAAACGGAAGAGACTCGAATTCTCAAAGACTTGGAGTAAAAAAATTCGGCGGTGAATTTGTAAAGGGCGGAACCATCATTATAAGACAAAGGGGAACAAAAGTTCATCCTGGAACCAATGTTGGTAAAGGCGGAGACGATACACTTTTTGCAACTATTGACGGATATGTAACATTTGAAAGATATGATAAAAAAAGAAAAAAGGTATCTGTTTATCCAGCAGCCTGATTTTTATTTGAAATTAAAATAAGAGCAAATTATTATCGCGTATGATTTCATACGCGATTTTGTTTTTCTAAGGGAGTTAGTTAAGTGTCAAAATTTACAGATGTAATATCTATACATATAAAAGCAGGAAATGGAGGCCCGGGATGTGTTGCTTTCAGAAAAGAGAAATATATTCCATACGGCGGCCCTGACGGCGGTGACGGCGGGAAAGGCGGAGATGTCTATGTTATAGCTGATAGACGTTTTTACAACCTGTCACATTTTTTTTCTGACAGAGTCTATAAAGCCGACAACGGCGGGCAGGGTTCCGGGTCAAACATGCATGGAAAAGATGGCGAAGATCTTGTAATAAAAGTTCCACCCGGTACAATGGTTATCAATAGTGAAACAGATGAAGTAATTGTAGATCTTCTTGAAGAGGATATTCCGTTCAAAATAGCATCAGGCGGTGTAGGCGGCAGAGGAAATGCTTTTTTTAAATCAGCAACGCACCAGACACCCAGATTTGCTCAGCCGGGCATACCGGGTGAGGAGTTATTGGTTAACCTTAATCTTAAATTAATTGCAGACATAGGGCTTGTGGGACTTCCAAATGCGGGAAAATCAACTCTCCTCGGAGCTATTACAAACGCGAATCCCAAGATTGGAGATTATCCCTTTACAACCCTCACGCCCAATCTTGGAGTGGTTGAATATAATGACAGTACCGTTTACAAGATAGCTGATATTCCGGGAATAATTGAAGGTGCACATCTTGGTCATGGCCTCGGGTTATCATTTCTGCAGCATATTGAAAGAGTAAAATGCATACTCTATATTATTGATTCATCAGAAGAAGATCTCAAATATACTCTTGAACTTTTAAAAAGCGAATTGAATACTTATAATCCTGAACTTCTCAATAAGAAAAGCAAAATTATTCTTTCAAAAATAGATCTAATCACGGATGAGGAACTTTCTTCAAAAACTAAAGAGCTTGGAGGAGATGTAATTCCTATTTCTGTATTACTTGATGATAAATTAAAACTGTTATATTCTGAAATCAGAAAATTAATGGAGACACATAATGAAACGGAGTGATTTTTTTCGAAAGACCAGGCGGATAGTGGTGAAAATAGGTTCATCTTCGATCACCGGTTCTGATACTATATCTTCGACAAAAATTTTAAAATTTGCATCAGATATTGCCGGGCTTAAAGAGATGGGATATGAAGTTGCAATCGTTACCTCCGGAGCAATCTCATCAGGTGCCGGTGTTTTAAAACTGGACAGAAATAACCTTTCAATCCCCGAAAAACAGGCCCTTGCTGCAGTTGGACAGGCTGTCCTGATGAATGAATATAAAAAGTGTTTCGATAAACTGGGTTTTAATATAGGGCAGATTCTCCTCACTGAAGATGATATGCGGAACAGAAAACGTTTCCTTAATGCACGCAATGCGCTGGACTCGCTTTTTAAAATGAATGTAATCCCCATAATAAATGAAAATGATACAGTAACGGTTACTGAAATAAAATTCGGAGATAATGATACCTTATCTGCTCATGTATTCAATCTCATCGAAGCGGATCTTCTTATTCTACTCAGCGATATAGACGGGTTTTATTATGAACTTGATGATCCTGAACCGGTATATGAAATATTCAAAATTACTGATGATATACGCAGAAGAGCAGGGGGTGCGGGGACTTCTCATGGGACCGGAGGTATGATTACAAAAGTAAATGCTGCCGAGATGATAATGCGTTTCGGCGGTTTAATGGTAATTGCTGACGGGAAAGAGAACGGTATACTGACTAAAATTATGTCCGGCGAGCGGAAAGGGACTCTCTTTGCCGGAGAAAAAATTAAAATCAATGAAAGAAAAAAATGGATAAGTATGAGAAAGACCAGAGGTTCCATTACCATAGATGATGGTGCTGTTAAAGCTCTGGTCAGCGGTAAAAAATCTCTTCTTGCTACCGGTGTGGTTGATATTCAGGGAAAATTCGGAATGGGTGATGTCATCGGTATTGCTGATTATAATAATAAAATTTTTGCAAAAGGTATAGTTAATTATAACTCAGATGAACTGTTTGTAATTAAAGGTAAAAAAACCAGCGAGATTAAAAATCTGCTTAACGGGCATTTCTTTGACGAGGTAATAAACAGAGATGATTTGATTATACTTTAAAAATCCAATACTGTCAGCTTAAAGCGTTGTTTCTGATGAATAAATTTCTTCTGATATGTCCTGAATGCAGTTTTCTATTGCGTATCTCTCAAGTCTTGCCTTCTCCCTCTCAATATTATATTTAACCTGCAGAGGTAAATTTTCAATACTTCCGAATTTTGTAATTATCTCACTCTGGTATTTGTTGAAAAAATTTATTTCATTCTTATAAAAGTGATATTTGGAAAGTTTGGTTATGCCGATTTCGTTAAGCATAAAGTACCTCTAATTATTTTATCGGCTAAACAGTCACTAAACTTGAATTTTCAGAATAATAATCGGAAGATTTTATTGAAATAAAAAAGGCATAAAAAAACGTACTGTTAAAGTACGTTTTTTTATCTTATGGTTTATGCTCCCCCGGTAGGACTCGAACCTACGACCAATTGGTTAACAGCCAACTGCTCTACCGACTGAGCTACAGAGGAATATACTTAAAGACAAGAAGGTTAATAACAAATTATCACACTTTGTGTCAACAATATTTTAATAAAAAATTTTGCTTTAAGAAAAAATAAGTGATAGCACTTTTTTATGATCAATATTTAACTGAAGTGTACTTTCGGATACCAGATATAAGCTAAAAAATAATTCTAAACCGGTTCAGCTATGCGGCTGGTGAGCTCGATCTACTAATGTAGAATTATTGTGACTCACGTCCGCGTTAAGATTATCACAGACGGAGGCACAGTTACATTATTTCAATCATGAAGTACTTTAAAATTATTAAAATCAAAATTTTTATAAAAACTATTCATTCCGATAATTATGACATATGAAACGTCCTTCTTAACATTATTATTTATTTTAATATTGCAGATATATGTGCATCAATTGTTATCAAGTAGAATTGTTTTTTTTCCGTTAATAGTTATAATAATGGAGGAATGTTTGAAGCCGGAGAATTACCTTAAAACAGAGCTTGAGATTGTCACTGTAAATGATCTTGATGGTGAAGTCACAGCGGAACCTCAGGAGAGAAATCTTCTCAGAGAGAAAACATTTAATACCGAGTTAGGTTCGCTTGTTAATAAAATTTTCAACAACGAGAGAATGAGTGAAGAACCTGCTGATACTTATAATGAATTTGATTCAATAGAAAAAAATTCCCTGCTTATGACATGTGAAAAACTAATCTACCGCTTAAAACATGAAGATGATTTACAGACAGTTTCCTCATGCTATAATCCTTTCGATACAGATATTAATGTCTACGATGATATTGATGATACCGCAGATTACATAAAAGCAGGTTTACTGCAGTGCGGCTATTCGAAATATCAGATTTTAAAATATAATTTTAACGATAAAGCATATAGAAGCGACATCAATTTTCTTGATCAGTCATACTCATCTGATATGTACTTCAGCATAAATGATCCGGTTGTTTTGCAGATAAACGGACATGCTGAAGGTTTTGTTTTAAAACCTGATTTAATAAAATCAGATCCGTTTTTTTCTAAAAAATTCATGAACAAAGAAGCAGGAGATTTCGCTCCACGGGCATACTATATTATAAAAATATCTTCACTTTTCCATGGTTCAATTATTTTTAAAACATCCGAAAGCAGAATCAACAAATTCGAAGAGTTTCTCTCTCCCTTACTTCTCATTGAACTTAATGCTGATGAAAACTTCAAACCTGACAAAATTTTTAAAACATTAAAGGAAACTGCAGCGCTCCCTTTGATTATTTATTTTCTGAAAAACCAGGTTAGTTTCAGTATCAAAAATTATTCATATGAAGACACTCTTCTTATGATAGAATTGTTTATTAAATCAGCAGTTAATTCCAAATTAAAAAGTTATATAATTACTTTGAAAGATTATTCAGCTAAGGATAATATATTTATACTGAAGTTTTTTTTATCAAAAATAAGAAGAGTACTTAAAAAGAATTCTCTAATTTTAAGAATCAGTATTAACAGGGCGGTTCTGATAACAACAGCAGAAGAGCTTGGTGATATAAATATTATAATCGATAGAGTTAACTCCGATATTGAGATGATTGAAATGCAGTCTATCGACTATAATGAATATCTCAACAGCAAAGAATTTGTTAATCTTTTTCTGTAGTTTATCCAATGAGATTAATTTCTTGCATAATTCCCGAACATATAGTATTCTGATTGGAATATTATGAACAGGTTAATTATAATAATAATGACTGCCTCCATTCTTTTCTCCGGAACAGCAATTCTTTATGCTGAAGGGAGCATTGGAACCTCCGGTGCTGCCTTTCTTGAGCTCGGTGTCGGGAGCAGGCCTCTTGCCATGGGTGAAGCTTTTGCAGCAGAAATTAATGACGTCAATTCCATATATTATAATCCAGCCGGTCTCGGCTCCATCAGGTACCCGGTATTCTCCGTTTTTCACAATGAACTTATTCTTGATTCAAGATTCGAAAATTTAAGTCTTGCATATCCTATGTATGGCGGATGGCTTGGAGTATCAAACTCATTTTTCTGGGTTCCGGCTTTCGATAAAATTGATATTAACGGCGAAACAACAGGAAAAGTTCAGTTCTACAACGGTAATTTTACAACAGGTTACGGATACGATCTTGGTCCTCTCTACATTGGCGGATCAGTTAAATATGTTTATCAGAAAATCGATACTCTCTTTGTAAGCTCATTCGCAGCAGACTTCGGGATACTGAAAGGAATGTATCTGTATTCACCCTTTGACAGCCCGATCAGAAATTTTCATGTTGGTTTCTCTATTCTTAATGTAGGGACAAAAGCGATGGATGACCCGCTGCCGAGAATGATAAGGCTTGGTACATCATACAAGCCTACAAAATGGTTCGGTTTCAACCTGGACATGGCGGAAAATTTCATCAATACTTCTGACCTTTATGATTTTACATATCTTTTTGAAGAAAGCTTCCGTGTTAATGCGGGCATTGAATTCAACTATATGGAACTTCTTTACATACGGGGAGGGTGGAGATTTAATGACGCAGGCACCTATTCATTAGGTTTCGGATTCAACTACGCTGTACAGAATACAGCATTCAGTGTTGATACATCTTATTCGGATAATGGAATTTTCGGGCCTGTTTATTCCTTAAGCGTTACTGTTAAACTTATACCAAAGGTTATTACTGTCGGAGATAAACTCAAAGCGGAAGTTCACTATAAAAAAGGAATTAAACACTTTGTCGCCGATGACCTTGACTCCGCGATCGATGAATTTAATACTGTTAAAGATTACAATCCTTACCATAAAAATATAGATAGAAAAATAAAAGACCTGGAAGAAATAAAAAAACTCAAAGAAAAAAATAAGGAACTGGATGATGAACTCAAAAAAAGTGAAGAAAGAGGAGAGTTTCTCTACTAGAGAAATTACTGTTCAAAAAGATTTTTGTAAAAATGCTTACGGGTCAGTTCTTTTCGGTATGGGCGACACGAAAGTAATATGTGCTGTTAATATTGCCGACGATGTTCCTGAACATGCAAAAAAAAAGAATAAAGGCTGGCTCTCCGCTGAATATACGATGCTTCCGTATTCAACATCCTCCAGAACCAAAAGAGACTTTATGAAGCGTGACGGACGTTCTGTAGAGATACAGAGACTTATAGGGAGATCTCTCCGGGCGGGGATAGATCTGGGGAAAATACCGGGATACTCTATATACGTTGATTGTGACGTTATACAGGCAGATGGAGGCACCAGAACTGCTTCTATTACAGGCGGTTATATCGCAATGAAACTGGCCGTTGACAGGATGCTTCGGGAAGGGCTCATTCAGGAAAATCCTCTTATTTCAAATATAGCAGCTATTTCTGTAGGTGTTATTGATAATGTTGTTCACCTCGACCTCGATTATGAAAAAGATTCTAAAGCAGATGTCGACATGAATATAGTGATGAACGGAAACCTCGAATTCATAGAGATACAGGGAACAGGTGAACAGGCCTCTTTTTCAAGGATACAGCTTGATGAAATGCTTAAGGCTGCAGAAACCGGTATCCGCGAGCTTATAGCAGTTCAGAATTTATACTGATTCCTGACTGCTGCGCGCATGATAAAATATAATATATTTAATCTGTGAATCAGCCGATAGAATAAGAAAACATTATTCA
>Ga0116171_10002734_pt1 | contig 16592 bp, 11 predicted proteins | sample AD_JPNHW2_MetaG_FD_89798 | JGI IMG/M metagenome (GOLD analysis project Ga0116171, IMG submission 89798) | Active sludge microbial communities of municipal wastewater-treating anaerobic digesters from Japan - AD_JPNHW2_MetaG | ecosystem: Engineered > Bioreactor > Anaerobic > Digestate | place... | reverse complement strand
GGCTCAAGCAGAGGAATGATCATCTCAAGGTTGTCATCAACAGGCTGACCTGCCTTCACCATCAACATCACCTTACGGGGTCTCTTAAGGTTTGAAATAAGTTCCTGGATACTGTATGAAGGAATTATCTTCTTTCCTTTTCCGCGTCCTTCGGCAAATTTTGTGACTTTATCAGTTGAACGGTTGAAAACAGCAACGGTAAAGCCTTTGCTCTCCATGTTTAATACAAGATTCTCGCCCATTACTGCGAGACCAATAAGTCCAATGTCAGCTTTCATTTAATATACTTTTTATTATTTCACATTAAATCCTAATCGGGTAACTATTGCGCTACACTCTTTGTTATCCGTAATTACCGTGTAAGAGCTGAATTCTCTTCTCTTACGGTAATTATCGCGCAGCGACTCAAATTTCTCAGGGTTGTCTTTAAATATGTTGTTGTCCTGTAATATCGGATAGGTCGCCATAACTGCTTTTCCTGCAAGCTCCAGTGCAGAGCACGATTGAGCTGCTCCGGTGAGATCTATCTCAGGGTTTTCAGGCAGAGGCAGGGACGAAGGTTCCCAGTCCAGCAGCGGTAACCCGAGAACGGAGGAAACCTCATGAACTGCCTTAATGGTGCCGTTTGCCTTGCCATCGACCGAATAACCTGCTATATGAGGAGTTGAGATGTCGGCACGGGCAATGAGTCTTCTGTCAGCATCCGGTTCTCCTTCCCAGACATCGAGCACGGTACCTGCAACCTGTCCGTTTTCAAGAGCCTCGAGCAGTGCTTTGTTGTCCACAACTTCCCCTCTGGAGGAGTTGAACAGATAGCATCCCTGCTTCAGGTTACAGAGATTGCCACTGTTGATCAGATGATGAGTCCTGTCAATACCTTCCTTTGTATAGGGAACATGTATTGTTATAATGTCTGATTCAGCAAATATCTTTTCAAGTGATACAAAACCTGCCGGCCCTTCTTTTCTGCTTCTTGGCGGGTCGTTTTGTAATACATTCATACCAATTGCTTTTGCCGAAGCAACAACTTTTGATCCTACATTTCCCACGCCAATAACACCCAGTGTCAATGACCTGAGATCGAGCGAATGTTTTGCAGCAAGGTAAAACAGCGATGCGGTAATGTATTGCTTAACCGAACCTGAGTTGCAGCCGGGAGCATTTGTCCATTTTATGCCGGCACTTTCACACCATGCTGTGTCAATATGATCGAACCCAATAGTGGCCGATGCTACTATCTTAACACTGCTGCCTTCAAGAAGTGACTTATTGCATTTGGTACGTGTACGCACAATGAGAGCATCGGCATCGGCAACCAGCTCTTTATTTATGCTGCTTCCTTTGCAGTAGATGACCTCAGCGTATGGCTCAAATACGTCGTGTATGAATGGAATTTTATCGTCAATAACAATTTTCATCTTCTAACAACCGTGAAGGTTTACGTAGAGACGCAATGCATTGCGTCTCTACAGTAATGCTTATTTTGCTTTCCAGAGTCCTGTTGCAGGGTTGGAGATATAAAAGATCTCCTCACCGTCAGGCATCTTGTTAAATCCATTCTTCAGCACAGAAGGATCATATTTCTTTATCAGTTCTTCAATTTTGCCAAAGCTGTATCCTACCGACTCCACCTCTTCTTTTGAAAGATGACCCGTGGCATAAACCACCCTGAACCTGTTTTCAGGAGAGCCGTGAATGAGGTGAGCAGCAGCACTGAGATTACCTCTCAGGTCTTCGTTCTCATCTACAAACCTGAGTATTTCACCGGAGGTCCTGTAACCATACTTTCTGATGAGCCTGTCAATCTGAGGATCCTCTCCAAAGGTTTTTACTCCGGGGGCAAGAACGATGAGTTCGCCTTTGTCGGCAATGGCCATACGTGTGCGGTAAATGCTCTTGTTGCCAAGCCATGTGCTTTTGAACTCTTCAGGATCGAGATAGACAACCACCTTCTTAAGGCGTTCGTCGAGAGTTACAAAATTGACTTCTCGTGCCAGTGCGGCAGCCTTGTTGAAGCACTCTATATCGTCGCCGATAAACAGACCTTTCATCTTAAGTGCGCCTGTCTTATCCGGGCCAATAACTGTAAGGACGTAAACAATTGGCAAAATACCCGATACCAGGTCGGATGCTTTGTTAAGTACTTTTCTTACAGGGTTTTCAGTTGTCCCGAGTATTTTCTCAATACCGTGAACTGCTCCTATAAAATGGCTCTTGTTTATTGCTTCACTGCCACCGCAGCCGACAAATATGTTCTTGTTATAATTGGCCATTCCTGTAACTTCGTGAGGGACAACCTGTCCAACAGAGAAGATCAGGTCGTGTCCCCCTGATGCCAGGAGTTTGTTAACCTGTACAGGGTAATCAAAACTGAGTCTGCCACCAGTAACCTCACTGACAAATTCTCCGGGAATTCTTCCCATTTCGGTTACATCTTTTCTCCAGTTATGTTCGCGGAAGAGTGAGTGCGGAACTTTTCCATACATCTTTGAGATTTCATCCTGTTCCATTGGCACATGTGTGCCCAGCGCCGGCATAATATCTTTTATCCTTTCACCGAAAAGCTGCCATAGCTGTTCGGTTATCATTCCTGCACGGGAGTGAGCGCGGGTGATATCCGGGGGGAGAACAAGAACCTTATTCCTGTTACGGAATGTTTCAGCTACTGCCCTGAGCGCCTCTTTTACCTGTTCATCTGTAATTATCTCTTCAGGGCTTCCTTTTGAATAATAGAGCATCTTTTGTCTTTTTAAATCCACGATGGTTTTTCAGGAAGCGACTTATCAAATTCCCTGAGAAGTTTTTCCTGATATTCACCTTCATACTTTTCATTTATAAACATATCCAGAGCCTCGTCGAAGAAGAGCTTCCAGGATTTGTTTTCCATCCCCGGTATGACAGGGAAGAAGAGTGCGCCATTTTCATGGGCTGCTTTAAAGTCGCCGGGTGCATCACCAATCATAAGTATATGGTTACTGCTGTATTTCCCTTTGGCCGCCATGGCGATGTGTTCTGTTTTTGTCCCCAGTTCCTGGCCAGCAATAGCTCTGACATATCTGTCAATCTTATGCTCTTCCCATTCACGGGTGAGGGCCTCGAGAGGTGTCTGTGACACCACAATGGCATCGGCAACACCATGCAGTTTTTCAATGGATTTGCCTGCATAGTGAAAAGGAGGAACATTTCGAAGCCATTTGGCTATATCCATATTTATAGCCTCGGTCCATTTAAGGATAGGCTCAAGGGAAGGATGGGGATTAGTCCTGCAGTATTCCTTAAACACCGGATTGCCAAGCTTTGTCTCTTTCTTTATCCACTCTTTCAGTGGCTCCATATCGGGTAGCGGGAAGTTCATTTCTATTATCTCAGGCCGTTGCGAGAGGAGATCCATTGCCCTGACAAGTGCAGGGAAACGGTTTATCCCACGGGTTTTTGAATAGAGATTGACAAAATCCCATGTCTCGCGGACATATTTTGAGATCGCATACAATTCAAAAGCTTTGACTGTATTCGGAACAAAAAACTCTTTGTGCTTTACCTCCATCGTGTCAAAGACACAGCCGTCGGAATCGATCCCAATAAAAAAGTCTTTCTGCGGTTTAAGCCCCTCAAGTATATTCATTTCAATTAACAATTAACAATTAACAATTAACAATAGGTCGAGGTAATGAGCATTAACAATTAACAATTAACAATTAGCAATAAGTTGAGGTAATTAGCAATAACAATGTCTTATTGTTCATTGTTAATTGCTAATTACTAATTTTTTATCACACTCCGGAGTAAGCGCTGAAGCCACCGTCGATAGGTACAACAACGCCTGTAACGAAACCAGCCAGGTTATCAGAAAGCAGATAGAGCATGGTACCTACCATCTCTTCAGGTTCAGCATAACGGCCCATTGGAGTTGCGTTAATGATCTTTGCGCCGCGCGGAGTCATCTCACCGGTTTTTTCATCTGTCAGCAGGAACCTGTTCTGGTTGGTAAGGAGGAATCCCGGGGCAATTGCGTTTACTCTTACTCCGGCAGGAGCAAGGTGAACGGCCAGCCACTGTGTGAAGTTATTTATTGAAGCTTTGGCTGCAGAATATGCCGGTATCTTTGTCAATGGCCTGAAGGCATTCATTGATGAAATATTCAGAACGCATCCCTTTCCTCTCTTAACCATCTCTTCGGTAAACACCATGGTTGGAAGGATCGTTCCCTTGAAATTAAGAGCAAAGACATCGTCGAAACCGTTTATGTCAAGACCAAAGAATGTATCCTGAAGGTTTGTCTCTCCAGCCCTGACCTGCTCTTTGCCTGTTGTTGCGGTAGGTTTATTGCCACCGGCACAGTTAATGAGAATATCGATCTGGCCGACTTCCTTATTGATCTGTTCCCTTACTTTAATAAGAGATTCCTTGTTAGTTGCATCAGCACCAAAACCAAATAGTTTGCCTCCTGTAACTGCTGCAACTTCCTCAGCAGCTGCTGCTCCTCTCTCAGGAGAGATATCCAGGATCACAACAGTGATGCCTGACCTGCTCATACCTGTTGCAAGTGCTTTACCTATCACACCGCCGCCTCCTGTTAATACCGCTACTTTACCATTCAGATCGGAGAAATCGTTTTTAATCATGATTATTTTATTTTTAATGTTTGTTAATCTTCAATAAGTTTAAATTTCGGAACGAGTGACTTCATAATCAGCCATCCAATGATATAAGCAACAGCACAGAAGCAGAATACTATGAAGTAACCTGCACGGATACCTTCAAATCCCATAAACCTCAGTGGGCCTGAAACGTATTGTGAACCTTGTGCCAGCAGTTCTTTAGTCATAACCACTGTATTATTGCCTATCATTGTTGTTCCGGAAGCGTAGTCAAATAGTTTGCCTGAGCCTTTGAGTATTATATATGATCCCACTCCTCCGGCCATGCCACCTATACCTGTTACTGTTGCAATAGCTGCCTTTGGGAACATATCACCTACTGTTGAGAATATATTAGCAGACCAAGCCTGGTGTGCTGCAGCAGCAATGCCTATAATAATTATTGGGAACCATGGAGATATGTGTCCAAGCGGCTGTGCCATAAGAGCAAGCAGAGGAAAGAAAGCAAAAATCAACATGGCGCGCATCCTGCCATCGTAAGGATTCATGCCCTTTTTGTCCACGAAGTAAGTAGGAAGCCAACCACCTATAATAGAAAGCATTGTTATTGCATAAAGAACAAAGATCAGTGTCTTTGACATAAGTGAGTTTGATGTATAACCATATACTTCACTCAGGTAAGCCGGAGCCCAGAAAAGGTAGAACCACCAGACGCCGTCGGTCATAAATTTCCCTACAGCAAAAGCCCATGTTTGCTTGTATTTAAAGCATTGAAGGTATGGCATTGATTTCCCTTCTTTCTCAATATCGTTATTTTTAACACTTTCTGCAGCTTTGTCCTGAAGGATGTAATCAAGCTCGGCTTTGTTTACCTTATGATTATCATGAGGCTTTTTATACAAAAAGATCCAGAATCCCATCCAGATGAAACCGAGGGCGCCTATTATGAGGAATGACATCTCCCAGCCGAATCTTGCAGCAATAGTTGGGATGGTTACCGGGGCAATCAGGGCTCCGACAGTAGCTCCCGAGTTGAAAATACTTGTTGAAAAAGCCCTGTCTTTTTTTGGGAAATACTCGGCTGTGGATTTAATCGCAGCCGGGAAGTTACCAGATTCACCAAGTGCAAGCACAGCACGGGCAAACATAAACAATCCCACGCTGGAGGATGCAATCAGACCAGCGTTGTCTACCGCTTTAATTGCATTCCTGGCACCTTCAAAACTCAAGGTCCATTTGTCTGCAATATAGCCAGCTGCACCTATTCCGCAGAAAGCATGCAAAATAGCTCCCACAGACCAGATGCCTATAGCCCACAAGTACCCTTTACGGGTATCCATCCAATCCACAAACTTACCGGCAAACAGCATGAATATGGCATAACAAATAGAGAAGAATGATGTAATGTTACCATAGTCGGTATTTGTCCAATGAAATTCAGGAGCAATAAAATCTTTCCATGTCAGTGAAAGAACCTGCCGGTCGAGGTAGTTGACCGTTGTTGCAAAAAATAACAAACCGCAGATGACCCACCTGTAATTAGTCATTTTTTCGTTTGTGGATGTGGTAGACATAGTTTAGGGTATAAATGGCTGAATAATAATGTTTAGTATCTATTTCTTGTATTTCTTAATGATGTGAAGTGCTGCGGCTATGTTTTCTGTCAGCGTCTTCCAGTCGTGGTTGGCGATAAGTTCTGTGGTGATCAGGTTTGATCCCATACCTACGGCAGTAACCCCGGCTGTGAACCATTGTTTCAGGTTTTCTTCAGTGGCGTCAACACCACCTGTGGGCATAATGCTTGTCCATGGGCAAGGTCCCTTGACTGCCTTGACAAAGCCCGGGCCTCCGACCGATGGTGCCGGGAATATTTTAACTATCTCAGCACCCAGTTCCTCTGCATAACCTATCTCGGTAAGGCTGCCGCAACCAGGTATCCAGAGGATCTTTCTGCGGTTACAGACCTTTGCCGTTTCAGGATTAAGTGAAGGGGATACCACAAAGTTGGCTCCGCATTGTATGAAAATAGCAGCGGTCGCCGGATCAGGTACTGATCCTACTCCCATGATCATATGCGGGCATTCAACTGCAGCCCATTTATTCAGATCAGAGAATAACTCGTGCGCATAATCACCGCGGTTAGTAAATTCAAAAACTCTTACTCCGCCTTCATAACAGGCTCTTATCACCTCTTTGCATACCTCACTCTCCTTGTGGTAAAAGACCGGTACCATACCAATCTCAGCCATCTTCAGAGCAACCTCTATTCTAGTAAACTGTGCCATAAGACTTAGTGTTTTTTGAAATATTAAAAACCAAAGTAATTTTTAGCATTATTGTAGCATATATCCTCAACCATTTTACCGGCAAAGTCGATCTCTGAAACAGGTATTTTCCCTGCTTCAATATCGTTGCCGATAAGGTTACAAAGTATGCGCCTGAAATATTCATGTCTTGGATATGATACAAAGCTCCTTGAGTCTGTCAGCATACCCACAAACCTGCTCAACAGTCCCAGAAGAGAAAGTGAATTAATCTGATTGGTCATGCCTGTCTCCTGGTCAAGGAACCACCATCCCGATCCGAACTGAATTTTTCCGGCTACAGAACCATCCTGGAAGTTACCGGCCATGGTAGCGATAAGCTCGTTATCGCGTGGGTTAAGGTTATAAATAATTGTCTTTGCCAGCCTTCCGCTGTCGTCGAGGCTGTTAAGGAATTTTGACATGTTTTTCCCTACATTGAAATCACCTATTGAGTCAAAGCCAGTGTCAGGGCCCAGTCTGCGGAAGAGGCGGCTGTTATTGTTTCTCAAAGCACCGTAATGGAACTGCTGCACCCATCCTTTATCGTGGTCCATCAATGCAAGTTCATAAAGCATTGCTGTCTTGAACTTACGGGTCTCCTCATCTGAAGGCATCTTACCGCCATAGGTATTGGTGAAGATGGTGCTTATTTCATTTTCCGTATAGTCTTCGGCATAAAACTCCTCTATGCCATGATCGCTGAGCACGCATCCCGCTTCAGCAAAGAAATCGTGCCTTGCCTTCAGAGCCTGAATGAGTGTCTGGTAACTGTTTATGTTGATGCCTGAAACTTTGGAAAGCCTGTCGACATACTCATGATATTTGTGCGGGTCTTCCACTGCCATGGCTTTGTCGGGCCTCCATGTAGGCAGTACTTTTATCTCAAAGCCTTCTTTTTTCAGCGAAAGATGATATGCCAGATCATCCACAGGATCATCGGTGGTACACACGGTTTCAACGTTGAATTTCTTCATGAGCCCGCGTGCTGAATATTCTGGTTTCTGAAGCAGCGCAGTACACTCATTGTATATTGCCCTTGCAGTAGCTGGTTTGAGTATCTCATCAACACCGAAAACCCTTTTGAGCTCAAGGTGAGTCCATGCATAAAGAGGGTTTCTCAGGGTATAAGGAACCGTCTCGGCCCACATCTCAAACTTTTCCCAGTCGGTGGTCTCTTTACCTGTACAATACTTTTCATCCACACCATTGGCCCGCATCGCACGCCATTTATAATGATCACCTTCAAGCCATAACTGGCCAAGGTTGTCAAATTTTCTGTCGGCTGCAATAAAGGCAGGATTAAGGTGACAGTGATAGTCTATTATTGGTTGTTTCTCTGCATGATTGTGATAAAGGTCCTTCGAAAAATCATTTTGCAGAAGAAAATCTGGATGGATAAACTCTTTCATATTTTATGCATTTTATTCAAAAGTGGAAACCCTCTTTTATCCGTTTTCCTGTTCTTAAAATAATTGTTAGTACAATGCAAATATCAAAAAAAATTATCTGAAAAGTCTCAGAATATGACGGTCATAGAGGTTTCCTGTAACACAGCGTGCAACTATTTTCTCGTTTGCAACAAGTGCATCGGTGTAATCTTTATTCAATTCTGATGCAACTTTATAACCAACATGCAACAGCTGCCTTAAGCTGGGGTTATAAGCCGGATTTAGCTGTTCATGCTGAAGAGCATCGGCAAACTGTTCTGCCGAATAGCCATCAACGGTATCAGGCGAAGGGAGCATTTCTGCCTTGATGTCAATAACTGTTGCATAAGGTGCACAGAGCTCATCTTTTCTCTCATATGCTCTCCTGTAAATTGTTTTTGCAATTTCAAGGCCTTTTCCTCCTGAGAGAGCCAAACCTGATACTTCTTCGAGCCAGGTTGTGCCTGCAGTCTTTACATGAATCCCTTTATTGTATTTCTTTATTATTGAACCCATAATCGGGTAAATTGAAAACTTGTCACTTCCGGAGTGAACGCTGAGTTTAAGATTTTCAGGTAAGCCAAAAGATTTTACAGCATAGTCAATTACCAGGATGTCTTCTTCAAACTCTTTCCCGAACTGAACAGGATCTCCTTCATAGTCAACACCCTTGTTAAATCTCCCGGTGAACTTTGGAGCAATAGTCTGAACAGGTACTTTGAGATCGGCAAGGGTTTTAAGGATGAAGAGCATGTCGAGAGGTTTCTGTGGTTCATCAACCTCGTCCATTGATACTTCGGTTATAAAGTTGCCGACTCCTTTCTTTGAGGCAATGTGCTTGTAAATGTTTGAAGCCTCATTGACAGCCACCAGAAATTTTTCAGCAAAGTTTCTCAGATATGCTTCAGTAACCTCAAACTTGTTGTCAATGCCTGGTATTGATAGAGCACCGCAGATAGGTTTGTGCTTTGTAACGAACGCTTCAATATCTTTATCAGCAGCTTTTTTCCCTATATAGTCAGCCACATCGAGAGTGAAGAAATCTGAGTGGTCAATGAACCGGTCTACATTTGTCATGTTAATATGGTCGGCATCGACGAAATACTGGCCCTTGAAATTCATTGCCCTGACGGCTGCATCAGCTTCACGTCTTGTATCGGCAGGGTCAGAATGAACAATGTTATGTTCCCTGTTGGATTTATTCCAGACGATTGTTATGTCAATACCCGGAAACTCCTTTGCTTTCATTATAGCTGCAAGCTGTGCTTCACCCTGGTGAGAGAACCTGTCACCGGTACCCATTGAATATTTTCCTATCTTAATCATAATACTGTTATATTGCTGTTTATTGATTTACCCTTTAACGAAATGCCCAAACGGATAATGTTTATCTGCTGAAAAAAGATTATTCCATGCTAACCATAAAATTATAAAAAAATCGGCACAGCGGCATCAAATATTATTTGGTGAAGGGTATATATATCTGGCATTAGTTTTTTACCTGTTTTCCGTTAATCAACAAATTCTTAAACCGGACTCTTTCGGCACCTTTTATAAAATTGCCCTTCTCTACTCCATTGAATGAGCAGTCATTGACGGTTATATCAGAGATGTTTGTTGATTCATTAAGTCCTTCAATGAAGACTCCGTATTCGCTTGCATTTGATGAAATGTTTTCAAGTGTAACGTTCTTTACGAAAGGAGGGAACTGTCTCTGGCATTTCTCATCGGGTTCATAAAGAAGGCTTATGTGCAGAACAGCTTCCTTGCACTGTCCTACTTTTATATTTCTCACGTTAATATTTTCTATTATTCCACCGCGGCAGTTTGATGTTTTAATTCTGATCACTCTCAGCAGTTCCGGGCTGTCCATCCCGCAGTTTTCCACGAAAAGGTTAGAATAGCCTCCGGATATTTCGCTTCCTATGACCACTCCACCATGGCCGGCAGCCATACGGCAGTCGCGTACGATAATGTTTTTTGATGGGATGTTCCATCTTCTGCCATCGTTATTTCTTCCTGATTTTATTGCAATACAGTCATCACCCGTATTGAAATAGCATTTTTCAATCAACACATGGTCGCACGATTCGGGATCACAACCGTCTGAATTGGGGCCTTCGCTCATTATTGTTGCTCCGCGAAGGATAAAATTATCGGTTAAAAGCGGGTGTATCACCCAGAAAGGTGAATTTTTTATTGTCACATCCTCCACCAGTACGGTGTTGCATTTATAAAACTGTATAAAATGCGGACGTAGCGCATCCTGAAGTGTAAAGACTCTTTTGTCAACAGGGGTCTGGTCCTGTTCATAGCCCAGGAGCTTGGGTCTGCCTCCTGTATGCTGAGAAATCATTCCTTCTTTCCAACCATATTCAGCTCGTCCGTTCATCCACCACCAGTGTTTTGGTGATCCCTGTCCGTCAATTGTCCCTTTGCCTGTGATGGCAATATTTTTTGCTTCAAAGGCATAGATCAATGGATGAGTATTGTAGCAATCCATACCTTCCCAGCGGGTCAGTACAGCAGGGGTATAGAGGGTGCTGTCGGTTGAGAAAAGCAGTATGGCCCCATCCTCAATATGGAGGTTTACATTGCTTTTCAAAGTGACAGGGCCTGTGAGCCATGTGCCTTTCGGGACAAGGACCACACCACCACCTGCTTCACTGCATTTTTCAATTGCGGAGTTTATGGCAGTACTGTTCAGAAATGACGGATCTGAATTTTCTGCTCCGAAGTCTTTGATATTAAATGTATCGGCGGGGAAGGAGGTGGTTGCTATTTCATTCCCGATCTTTGTCATCATCGCCCATTTATCTGCATGAGTGCATGAGAGCAGCATAAGGGAACCGAGAATAGCAGCCTGTAATGAAAGAAGTTTCATAAAAAATAAATTATAAGGTTATTCTTTGGTCTGTTTGGTAATGGGAGAGATCGAAAATGATCTCTCCCTGTCAACCAAACCATTAATATAGTTAATTACTAAACTAGTAACCAGGGTTCTGCCAGAATCCATTGGGATCTTCTGACTCAGTTCTGTTGGATACTGCATCCATCTGTGGCTGAGGAATAGGTCTCAGCATATGGAAGTCCTTTATATTACCAACGGTAGACCCGTTATAAAGCGGAACCCTTGTAAGGAGTGTGTTTGTTCTCTTGAGGTCGAACCAACGCTGCTGTTCGCCGCAGAGTTCACGTGCTCTCTCATCAAGTATGACCGCGATGTTCTTGTTATTGACCTGGGTCTGTTCAGCAGCTGTAAGAGTATTGTCCTGACCGCTTATTGCACGTGCATTACGGAGGTCGTTGAGCCTGCTGATTGCATTTACACTGCTTCCCGACATCATATAGCCTTCAGCTGCAATGAGGTACATCTCTGAGAGACGGAACACAAAAGCATCCCTGTCGCCAAGGTCCCTGATAACAGTAGCTGTTGAGGATATGTCGTCGAATTTTTTCAGTGATATATACATCCTGTTACCCTTGTAGTTATCAGCTCCAAGTGTTGTGGTTGCTATTGTTGGTAAAACTGCGGCTTCACTCTGATAGAGAGGATATACAACGGAATTGCCTACATCGGTACGTGAGAAAAGCACGTATCTTCCGGCAGCCCTGGCGACCTGGGCTGCAGTTACGGTGTTTGGACAGAGGTAAAGAGCAGTATCACGCATGTTTGCATACCCTGTAGGAGGTGCTACGCCGCCTGCAAAAGCTGTCTTGAATGCATTGGCTACATAGTATACATCACGGAATGATGCCTGGTAACGCTGGTCAGTGGTCTTATTGAACACGTCAAGAAGGTAGCCTGATGGCACAAAGCGGGTGAACCCTTTTGAATAGGCCTGGTAATCCAGCCCTACATTATAGGTTATGCCATTCCATTTGATGTTTTTATTAACGTCAGTATCAGTGCGTTTGAGTATCCCGGAGGTTGCAGGAACAGAGTTCCATACACCAACAAACATAAGATGCGACGCATTTCCTCCAAGAGCGTTTGCAGCATTACGCAGGATCATTCCTGCCCAGTTCATTGGATTGCCATTTTCATCAAGCTTAAGCCTCTTAGGCAGGATATTATTTGCAAGCTCAGATGAGTAGTCAACATACCAGATAACTTCGTTGTTGCTTATTCCATCCACATGTGTTGCTGACCATACATCAGAATAATTTGAATAAAAAGAGCAACCGCTGCCAGAGATTACCTCTTCGGCTTCAGCTGCAGCAAGAGCATATGATGCAGACACTCCAAGCTGGCTTGCCTGGTAGAGAAGGAGCCTTGCCCTGAGAGCCTTTGCAGCCCAGATGTTAATTCTTCCTGTCTTTGCTGTCTGTTTTGCGAGATGGACGATCGCCTCATCAACATCATTGAGCATAAAGTTATATACGTCTTCTTCCGAATTACGGTGTCCGATGGTTGAAGCGGTGGTTATTGGCTCAGTGTTTATCTGAACAGGGCCCCATGTCTCAACAAGATGCCAGTAGTAGAATGCTCTGAGGGCTTTTAACTCACCAAGGTAAGCATTCCTCTGGTCGTCACTGAGAACTGACGAAGAAGCTGCGTTGACATATTTTATGCCAGTATTGCAAAGGTTGACAGCACCATAAAGAAGCTCCCAGTATTCATCAAAACAGGCATTCATTGTCTCTTTTGTAGTGGTTGCAACCTCAGGAGTGATACCTGTATAATTGATCAGCACCTTCTGCCTGTTATCATAGCCTGTCAGCCAGGTGTCTGTTCCGCCTTCGCTTAGCCCATATGCGGCCTCTTTTCCATACCAGCTCCTGGTATATGAATAACAGGCTGCCACTAGACCGTCAATACCGTTTTTGGTAGAGTAGATGAGGTCCTCAGTCGATCCTGTGCGATTATTCTCGTCCAGGAAATCCGAGCATGATGTACCTGCCAGAAGAATCATGGCAAATACAAGAATGTAATATTTTATTTTAGTTTTCATAAGCTATATCCTTTGTATTGGAGAATATTAAAAATCGACATTGATACCAAACACTGCCTGTTTTGTCATCGGGTCAGATATTTCACCCTTACGTTCAGGGTCATAGTTGTCGAGGTTGCTGAAGGTGAAGTAGTTCTGCAGAGAACCATATACTCTCAGTTTGCTCAGGCCGATCTTTTCAATGTATTTGTTCGGTACAAGATATGAGAGGGTGACCTCTTTAATCTTAACGAAAGAAGCTTTCTCAAATGCCAGTGCTGGGAGATCGTTCTGTGATGCTATACCCGGACGCGGGAATTTGGCATCCTGATTTTCAGGTGTCCAGAAATCAACAGCCGGTGAAGCATCCTGTTCTGTGGGTTTGTATGCTGTGTTATAGTCATACTTTATCCATTGACCAACGCGGGCATAAAGTTGAGCTGACAGAGAAATGTTTTTATATGTGAAAGTATTTCTCATGCCTAAAATGAATTTTGGGCTTCTGTCGTAAACTCTCTTGTCATATTCATTTATAATAGTATCATTCTTGATATCACGGATTTTAACATCACCCGGAACTTTAGAGAATAGAGCAGCCGTGGAAGCTTCATCTATTTTCCAGCATCCGTCTGCCTCGTAGTCGTAGTACGCATAAACTGGTTTATCAACTATAAGGGGTTTTTCAGGATCAGATACATTCTGTTTTTCGCCGCTGGAGAGGGAAAGTAACCTGCCTTTGTTCATGGAGTAAGTGAAGTCAACATCCCATGAGAAGTCTTTTTTCTGAATCACTTTTAAGCCAAGAGCAGCTTCAAAACCTTTGTTTTCAGTTTCACCAACGTTTGCCATAACCTGAGGATAGACATCAGTGGCGGGAAGACCTTTATATATCAGGAGCCCTGTTGTTTTTGAATAGTATGCATCAAAAGCACCGGTTGCCCTTCCTTTAAAGAGTGAAACATCAAGACCAACATCATAGGTGCCGGTTTTTTCCCATCCAACCCCTGAGTTACCAAGTATTGCAGGTACCATGCTTGAATAAACAGTGCTGCCGAATGAATAATAAACCTTATAGCTGCCAAGACTGGTGCGTGTCATATAAGGAGATACAGATGAGTTACCCGCAATACCCCAGCTGGCTCTTAGTTTCAGATTGTCGAGATTGTTTACATTCTTCATGAAAGATTCTTCTGAGATATTCCATGAAGCAGCAACTGATGGGAAATAATCCCATTTATTACCATCTGACAGTACTGAAGCACCGTCACCTCTCAGGGTTGCAGTCAACAAATACCTGCCCATGAGTTTGTAATTGACACGGCCAAAGTATGAGAGCATTGCCTGTTCTTTGTAAGTATCAGTGAGCGCTCTTCCTGTTGTGAGGATATTTGACAGATAGTAAAATGAATTGGTTCCATAATGATCCTGAAGCCCGAAGCCAGAAACTTCATGCGATTCTACAACGCTCTTTATTGCTTCCTGACCCATAAGAAGTTCGATATTATGAACTTCGCCAATCTTAAATGAATAATTCAGTGTATTTGACAATGTGAAGCCGGATCCTATACTGTTTGTGTTCTCAAGATAAGAACTTCTGCCTGACTGGTAGTTGCCGGTACACATATAATCTTCATACTCGCCATCTCTTTTGGAACTGACATCAACACCTAGAGATGATTTGAATGTAAGTCCCTTGATGATCTCCCAGCTGACATAAGCGTTACCAAACAACCTTGTTGAGAGAACATTGTTAGCATAAAAGCCCGGGACCTCATTAAGAAGAGGGTTTGTATGGCTTGTTGCTAATTCGGAAGGTTTGTCAAGAATAGTACCATCAGCAAGATAGGGTTGTGCTATAGTATGCATTTTAATAAGCTGTGAGTATACACCATCGTTTCTCTTGTCCCAGTCTTTATAAGTAAACATAAGATTTACACCTGCTTTCAGTGACTTTGTAATCTTCTGATCAACACTGGCGCGGAGGTTATATCTCTTCATCTCATCATTCTTAAGAATGCCATTCTCATCCATATAACCAAGAGAGAAGTTGTAGGTTGTTTTGTCACTTGCTCCGCTAACAGAAATCTCATGATTCTGAGTGATACCCTGATGAAGCATCATTTTAAACCAGTTCACTCCACCTTCCTTGTAAAGCTGATAGGATGATTTCTCATACGGAGATGAGATAATATTTGAAAAGACTGTCTCAGGACTATAGTCTGATAATTTTGTTGATCCCCATGTGTCAGCTATATTTTCAGCTGCATATCTCTGTCTTTCTGCAAGGAAAAGATACTCCTGCTGAGCTGTCATGACCTTTGGGAGGTCTGTTACGTTGTTAAAGGAAACATAAGAGTTTAAAGAGACCACAGCCTTTTTAGCACCTGCTGCAGATCCGCTTTTTGTAGTAATAATAATTACGCCATTGGCACCCCTTGTACCATAAATGGCTGTTGAAGAAGCGTCTTTAAGTACTTCATAGGAAACAATATCCGATGGGTTAATATCGAGTGTTGAACCATACTCAACTCCGTCGACAAGGAAGAGAGGAGCATTACCGGCATTTACCGATCTTCTCCCGCGCAGAACCATATCTACGCCTGATCCTGTTGCACCGCTAGATTTTGTAATATCAAGACCGGCAACTTTACCCTGTATTGCCTGAAGTGCGTTACTTGTTGCTGTGTTTGCAACCTCATCAGCTTTGATAGATGTGACAGATCCGGTAAGGTCTCTTTTTTTGACGGTTCCGTAACCAATAACAACAATCTCATCGAGGTCTGTTGTCTGTTCTTCCAGAACTATGTCAATTGTTGTACGATCTCCAATTGTCGCAGTGGCTGTTTTGTAGCCAATCATTGAAAATTGGAGTGTGGTTGCTCCCTGGGGAACATTTAATGAATACTTACCATCAGCATCTGTAAATGCACCGATTGTTGTTCCCGGCACAGTCACGCTTGCGCCTGCAAGTAATTCGCCCTTGTTGTCAGAGACTTGTCCCTGAATGGTCCTGGCCTGGGCATGTGCCATCAACCCAATGCAAAATGCAAAGGTAAGCAGAACCAATTTTCTGAGTGTTGGAGGTTTAATTACCATAGGTTATTTATTTGAGTTTAGAAATGAAATCAATGAACCAAATATATGGTTATGGCTCTCCACCAATGTGAACTTTTGGTTCAAAAGGGTGGAGTTTTTGTGTTTTTGGGAAAATAAGCCTCAGCTTCTAAGCGGCTTATTCAGAGATGTTTGCATATTCGAGACTGGCCATGATAAAAGGAGCCACACCCTTGGGATCGTTATCTCTTATCTTCTCATTAATATAGTATT
>Ga0116171_10002728_pt1 | contig 16618 bp, 15 predicted proteins | sample AD_JPNHW2_MetaG_FD_89798 | JGI IMG/M metagenome (GOLD analysis project Ga0116171, IMG submission 89798) | Active sludge microbial communities of municipal wastewater-treating anaerobic digesters from Japan - AD_JPNHW2_MetaG | ecosystem: Engineered > Bioreactor > Anaerobic > Digestate | place... | reverse complement strand
CGGGAGATCGCATTTACGACAGAATGTTAATTTTCCATCACCGTCTTTATACGGGAATCCTGCGTTGAGAAGACTCGGACAGTCTTGATCACCTTCAGTTCCAGCAGGATAATCATAATCAGGAAGCTCAACATCTTCATCCATTACGGTATCTTTATCAGAAATAATATCCTTGTCCTGTTTTAAGGAATCGGCATCAGAGTTTTCATCCGCCTCCGTTAAAACTTCGTCGGACAAGTCAACATCAATTATTTCGACAGAATCTTTATCAACTTCAACAACAGAATCAATATCATTCAGCACAAGATTATCACCATCATTCTTCGGATTATCCGAATTGCAGGAAGTGCAAGACCAGAATAAAAACAAAAGCAATATAATTAATGTGTTACGCATTAAATCCTCCGCAGGGGCGAATAATCATTCGCCCCGACAACAATTTCAAACCTACCACCCGTCACCTTCACAGTTAGCGGTATTGTATCCGCTGCAAGTCGAATTGCAAGTGGCTGTTCCGCTTACGAAATCAGAGCTTAATGATGAACACTGCACTGTTCCGCCGTCACATGTTTCACTGAACCCTGCAGAAAAAAGTGGACAGGTAGTTAAGCCGACTTACACTAATTGAGAAAAAGTTGTAAAGGAGGTGAAAAACGGTTGAAAACAGGAAAGGTTATGACAGGGAAACTGCAAAGCATGAGCGACAGAAGCAACTGTTATGACAATGCCGTCTTTGAATTCATCGAGATGTTTTATAACAGAAAAAGATTGCATTCGTATTTGAACTATTCCTCACCGGAACAGTTCGAAAAAAGCTACTATTATGAAAGGTTTGGAGAATGTGCTTAACTTACTGTCCGGAAAAACCGGAGGGGATCATTTTAGTAATCCGGCAAAATTTTACAATAAAGTTTTATCTGCTATCATTTTTCCGGATTTAAACTACCGGAGAGCACATGAAAAACTACATTCTGGCGATCGATGCGGGAACAACGAGTTCCAGAGCGATAATTTTTGACAAAAAAAGTAATATCATCGGTTCTGCACAGAAAGAATTCAGGCAGATATACCCAAAACCCGGCTGGGTTGAACATGATCCTCTCGAAATATGGAACACTCAGCTTGCCGTAATAAGGGAAGTTGTAAAAGAATCCGGCATAGACCCTTCTGAAATCGGTGCAATAGGCATAACCAATCAACGGGAAACAACCGTTGTGTGGGACAAAGAGACTGGAATTCCTGTTTGCAATGCTATTGTGTGGCAGTGCAGAAGAACTGCCGATTTTTGTAAACAGCTGAAAGAAAAAGGGCTCGAAAGATATATCAGAAAAGCTACAGGACTTGTTGTTGATGCCTATTTTTCCGGAACAAAAATACACTGGATACTCGAAAATGTCACCGGCGCAAAAAACGACGCAAAAAACGGCAGGCTCATTTTCGGCACAATTGACAGCTGGCTTTTATATAACCTCACCGGTGGAAAGGTACATGCAACAGATGTCTCAAACGCTTCAAGGACTCTGCTATTCAACATCGAGAAAATGGATTGGGATGATAAGATATTAAAAGAATTAGACATTCCCCGCTCAATGCTTCCTGTTGTCAAACCTTCAAGCGGATTTTTCGGCGTTACCGACTCTCATATTTTTGATGGAATTGAGATCCCTGTTACCGGAATTGCCGGCGATCAGCAGGCTTCACTTTTCGGGCAGACATGTTTTACAAAAGGAAGTGCAAAGAACACTTACGGAACCGGCTGCTTTATGATGATGAACACGGGTTCAGAAATAGTCAGATCAAATAAAGGACTGCTTACTACTGTTGCCTGGCAGATCGGAGCTGATGTGACTTATGCTCTGGAAGGGTCTGTTTTTATTGGCGGAGCCGTCATTCAGTGGCTTAGAGATGAGTTGAGAATGATTGACAAAGCCGAAGACAGTGAATATTTTGCAACAAGCGTTGAAGATAACGGCGGAGTCTATATCGTTCCTGCTTTTGTCGGTCTGGGGACACCTTACTGGGATTCATATGCAAGAGGCACAATTACTGGTTTGACAAGAGGAACAGGAAAAGCTCATATCATCAGAGCAGCTCTTGAGTCAATTGCATATCAGACAAAAGATGTATTTGAAGCTATTCACGAAGAATGCAACCTTGAACTTAACGAATTAAAAGTTGACGGCGGAGCGTGTTCCAATAATTTTCTCATGCAATTTCAAAGTGATATCCTGAATGTGCCGGTGCTGAGGCCTATGGTGATAGAAACGACGGCTCTCGGAGCGGCATATCTTGCCGGATTATATACCGGCATGTGGAAAAATATACAATCAATATCAAAAAACTGGAAAATAGACCGTACTTTCGGGGCAAAGATGACTCACGAGGAACGGATTTTGCTTTATAAAAAATGGAGGAAGGCAGTTTTAAGGTCTCTTAAATGGGAGAATTAGAAATGGTTCAGAGATTTTCGTTTCGTGCAAATGACAAAACAGAAATAATGGCAGGCAAATGGATTCCGGATAGCGAAGTAAAAGGTGCGGTGCAAATCGTCCACGGGATGAATGAACATTTAGGCAGACACAGGGCGTTTGCCGAATTTCTTTGTTCAAAAGGTTTTGCCGTTTATGGTATGGATCTTCGAGGACACGGATCAACAGCCAGAAAAGGTATCAAAGGACACTTTGCAGATGAAAATGGTTTAGAAAAAGTTCTGGATGATATCTGCGCCCTTACAAAAATCATTAAAAATGACTACCCTGGCAAGAAACTTTTTATTTACGGACACAGCATGGGTTCTTTTCTTGTAAGGAATTATCTTTTCACATCTTGCGCCGAATACAACGGAGTGCTTCTTTCAGGAACCGGAGGACTGACAAAATACAAGAAACTGCTTGATAGAATACTTATGTTCTTTCTGAAAATTACAGTCGATCATGACAAAAAGCTTCCGTTTCTCCACAAAGAAGGGATGAATGAGTTCAATAAAAGTTTTGAACCTAGACGCACTGATTACGACTGGCTCAGCACTGACCCGAAGGTTGCAGATGAATTTCTTGAAGATACTATGTGCAACAAGGTTAACACGGCAGCATTTTATTATGATCTTGTCAAAATGATTGTTGAAATGGAAAAACCCTCCAATATAGCTAAAATTCCTAAATATATGCCGATATTCCTGTTTTCAGGAAGCATGGATCCTGTCGGATTGAATGGTTTAAAAGTCAATGAAGCTTATGAAGCCTATAAAAAGGCAGGATTAAAGGATGTGAATAAGAGAATATATCCGGGACTCAGACATGAACTGCACAACGAACCGTCAGTCAAAGATCAGCTTTTTAAAGATATTTTAGCCTGGATAGAGAAAAGGTTATAATCTATACTCCTCGTAAAAACCTTCCGGTTGCGGACCTTCATCGTATTTTAGAAGCCATTTCTCATATTTTTCCGTGTCGTTCAGCAGAGATAAAATATCTTTCATCTGACCTTTGAACATATTGAACTTATCTCCACCAAGCTGCGGAGTTGCGATCATCCGTTTGTTAAGAGGATTGAGCCACTCACCTTTGGGACTTTTGATGCCGAAATGAAGGTGAGAACCTGTTACTCTTCCTGTGGCTCCCATTGAAGCTATTCTCTGCCTCGCCCCTACTTTTGAACCGGTCTTCACGAGGAAACTGTTCAGGTGCAGATAATAAGTTTCAGAATTGTCGGAATGCCTTACTGTAATCTGCTTTCCACCATAGGCAGTTGTTTTTTCTTCAATTACTTTGCCCGGAGCAACTGAGTAGACCGGAGATCCGACAGGACCGCCATAATCGACACCATTATGAAAAGCCCGCGCACCGGTCACAGGATGTCTTCTCATACCGAAAGGACTTGTGATGTGAACAATATCAACAGGCAGTCTCATTGCACTGGGAATCAGGGCTTTTCCTTCCTTTGTATAATGTGCATTGAAAGCAGATTTGGGGTCAGCATCTTCAAACCGGAAAGCTTCATGAAAACCGGCTCGTTTTCCTTCGTATGAAGCATATATTATCTTTGATCCAGGAACAAGAGTACCCTGATAAAACTCCTCTTTGACAAGTATCCTGAATTTATCACCTTTTCTAGCATCTGTATTAAAATTTACGATACATTCCAAGATACCGCTTGTGACAGCTCTGATATTTCTTGTTACATCTTCTCTGTCGATAAGAGCCTGATTAAGCGTTGTATCCACTTCACCTTCGATTATTCTGTATTTTATTTCCGTAGACAGTATTTTTGAAGTATATTTCAGCTTTCCATCAGATAGATCTCTTTTCAAAATATGGAAAGTTATTATATCCGGATAAAAAACGAACTCTTCAACTTTGCCGTCTTTTGAAAGCTTGACCTTAAAACCCTCACCGGCCTTTATCTGGCTCAGATCCACATAATCTCTGATTCCATTAATTATTTCCATGGTATGAGAAAGCTGGACACCGGGAAGTTTCAGCAAAGCTTCTTCGAACCCTTTATTGGGAAGAATCTTTCCATGAATAAAACCCTCTTTATCAACTTCAGAATTTTTATCTTTTACAATAGGCTCTTCCGGAAGTGTTTTTTCTTCAAGCTCTTCAGGGTTGTTTCCGGCAGGAATAGATGAAGGAACTGATTCATCGGCAACTTCAGCATCAGGAGCAGCATCTTTATCACTTTTATTCTTAATTGTATCGGCATCAGACACCTGACCGTTTTTTTCCGGAATGTCTGATGAACAACCGTTGTAAATAAAAACTGCGCCAAAAAGCATTACGCAAAAGACGGAAAGAATTAGAAAAGTCCTTTTCTGATTACTCATAATCACCAAACAGTCAGTCAGCAATTCAAAACCAACAGCTGAAACTAACAGAAAAAAAGTGCTCTGTCAACCTGCTTCTAAGCAATACAGTCAATTGTTCTTGAAAATAGGATAAAATAAAATATAGTGTCTTGATGTTTATCTTTGGTAAAATAGCGGGTTGTCTTTGAAAATTAAATTTTTTCCGGTGATTTTATTTATTTCTGTTTTTACTTCGCTGTATGCTCAAAGTGAGGTCATTACTCTTGATGAAGCGATAGAAAAAGCTTTTTCACAGAATCCCCAGCTGATGGCTGGAAACTATATCGTGGAAGCTTCAAAAGAACGGGATAAAAGATCATATGCCGGATACATGCCATCTCTCAGCTTTACAACTTCCTATGCCCGTCAGACCGGAAACCCGACCTCAAAACCGGGTGTTCCAATGACAGCCGGAAGCTCACCCGATAACACAAGCTACAATTATTACAGTCTTGGTATCACACTCAATCAGACAATTTATGATTTCGGCAGAACCACAGGAGCTACAAAAGTATCTGAGGCACAGTTGAAATCAGATATTCAGGATATTAATGTGCTTAAACTGTCGGTATGGGAACTGGTCGCTTTGCGTTACAGTCTGGTCCTTACCAATCAGGAACTGCTTGCTGTGTCGAAAAGGAATGTAGAATCGTCACAAAAACATCTGGAACAGTCAAAAGCACTTTTTGAGAACGGTTTGCGACCCAAACTGGATATGCTGAGACTTGAGGTTGAGCTTAAAAACGCCGAGGCGGTTTATATATCAGCGGCATCAGCGCTCAAAATATCTAAGAATGATCTTCTGGCGGCACTCGGAATAAAGGACTTTTTTGATTTTACTGCTGAAAAATTTGATGTCTCCTGCTCTAAACCGGCATTTTCCGGCATTTCATCTTATTCTACCGATGCGCTTGATGCAAGACCTGAAATGACTGCAATAAAAGAAAAGATAAAACTGTCCTCTATGACACTTAAGACCATAAAATCAGATTACTTTCCGATACTTGGCTTTACAGCGACATTCAGTGATGCCGGCACGGAAATATCTGATCTGGCTTGGAACTGGGGAATCGGTATCGGCATCTCGTGGCCTATTTTCACAGGATTTTCAACATACCGTTCGATGAAAGAGGCCCAAAATAAGCTTTCTGCACTGAAATTCTCACAGACAACCGTTGAAATACAGATAAAGTCCGAGATAATGCAGGCATTTGAAAATATCGAAGCCGCAGATGCCCGTATTGCTGCTTACGAAGCCGCCGTGAAATCTTCAAAAGAAGCCAATAACGCAGCAGAAAGCAGATATGAATCAGGCAGCGGCACTGTAATTGAACTTCTTGATGCTTCTACAGCTCTGGCAAACAGTGAAGCGAATCTTGTTAAAGCTGAATTTGAGAGAGCTCTTGCCTATGTAAGATGGCAGAAAGCTCTCGGGAAAATACCTGAGAAATACAGCAAATGAGGAATTATATGAAAATGATACCCGTTTTAATGGCATTTTTTTTCTTTCTGACTGCATGCGGCGCAAAAGAAGGATCAGAAAATCCGGTAATCGCAAAAAAGCGTATCCCTCAGGTTCAGACTGTTAAAGTTAAACCACAGACAACCGTTTTTTCCCGCTCTTTTCTTGTTACGCTCGAACCTTGGAAACAGACAGCCATTGTTTCCAAAGCTACAGGCTATATAACTAATATTATTGCAGATAATGGAGATTTTGTAAACTCGGGGTCGAAGCTTGCGGTTGTTGAACCGGATGAACTCTTGGATCAGAAGACTGGAACAGAGGCGGCACTTGAAGCGGCTCAATCAAATTATGAAAATGCAAAAAAAAACATGGAACGGTCGGAAAACCTTATTGAAAAAGGCTTTATTTCACAAGCTGAAGCCGACCTGACAAAAACCGCATATATTAATGCTCAGGCACAGCTCAAAGCCGCACAGACCAATCTTAAAATAACTGATAGAAAAGCTACATATTCAGAAATAACAGCACCTTACAGCGGTTATATCATAAGCAGAGATATCGAGCAGGGAACTTTCGTTTCTCCTCAGAGCGGACCTGTTTATACGATCGGTTCTATCGAAAAAATAAAAGCTCACGCCGCTGTATCCCAGAATGATATCCGCTTTTTTATTTCAGGCAGAAAGGTGGCACTTGTCATTGACGGAATGCAGGAAGAACCTTTTGAAGGCAAGGTAAAGAAATTTTCAACAACTTTGAATCTCTCAACAAGAACACTTGATATTGAGATGGAGTTCGACAACTCGAAAAAGCTGCTCAAACCCGGCATGTTCGGCAGAATAACAATAATTGACGAAGATAAAAAACCTGTGATCATCCTTGATCCGAGAGCGATAATCAGAAAAGGAGACAGCATTTCGGTCTATACCGTCGAAAATTCCAAGGTCAAAGAGGTGAAAATTCAACTCGGCAGAATTCTGCCTGACGGAAAAGCTGAAATAACTTCAGGCATTTCAGAAGGAACAGAAGTTATTGTAATCGGTCGTGACATTGTGAGAAACGGTATCGAAGTCAGTCCCGTTCCTTATATCGAGCTGGAGCAGCAGTAATGCTTACAAAAATCGCGTTAAAAAACCCTGTCGCCATTTTTATGATAGCTATCGCCTTTATTGTTCTTGGCATTCTTTCATTCACCCGTATTCCGGTTGATCTTTTCCCGAAAATATCAATGCCGGTAGTCATTGTGGGTGTTGTTTATACCGGTGCAGGGCCTAAAGATATTGAGTCATCTGTCACTTATCCTATTGAAAAAGCAATATCATCCGTTCCGAATGTAAGTTATATAGAAAGTTCATCAAGACAGGGACTTTCAGTAGTCAGAGCATATTTTAACTGGGATGCAAATGTGGACACAGGAGCCAATGACTGTATCCAGAAAATTCAGCAGATAATGAGTTCTCTTCCGTCTGGAGCCGCACAGCCTTTTGTCATAAAATTTGATATTTCGAACATGCCGGTACTGGGTTTTACTGTTACAGGTGCAGGATTTGACAACAGAGAACTTTATGATCTTGCTTTTAATACGATCGGACCGCAGCTTGAGCATGTGTCAGGTGTTTCAACTGCTTCAATTTCAGGCGGTATTGCAAGGCAGATAAATGTGTTAGCCTCCAGAGACAGTATTGCAAGCAGAAATATATCTGTAAATGAGCTTGTAAGTGCAATTCAAGGTGCTAATTTTCTTATGCCTTCCGGTGATCTTAAAGTTGGAGTCATTGATTACAATCTTTACACCGAAACCCAGATAACGGATGTTTCAAGACTGGGTGATATTGCAATACGGTCACCTCAGAAAAACGAACCGTCGGTTTTTCTAAAAGATGTTGCAATGATAGAAGACGGCGGAGAAGAAATTTCCAATATTGTGAGTATTGACGGAAAAGCCGGATTGAACATTATGATAAGAAAACAGCCCGGAGCGAATACTGTCGAGGTTGTTGACAATGTATTGAAAGCGGTTCCCAAACTTTACGGCGTGCCGAAAGGCATTAAAATAACTCCGGCATTTGACCAGTCGACATATATAAGAAACTCAATAAACAGTCTTCTGAATGAAGCATTGATGGGAGCGCTGCTTTCAATTTGTATCATATATTTCTTTCTTAGAACATTCCGCTCCACAATGATAATATCAACCGCTATTCCTCTTTCAATAATGATGACTTTTGTTCTCCTTTATTTTCTTGGTGAACAGACTCTTAATGTTTTTACGCTCGGAGGTCTTGCCTTAGGCATTGGAAGGCTGGTCGACGACTCGATTGTCGTACTTGAGAACATATTCCGCAACAGGAAAAACTATGCAACTGCAAAAGAGGCCGCCCTTATCGGAGCAAACGAAGTTGCAACGCCGGTTCTTGCCGCGACAGTTTCTACAATATGCGTTTTCTTTCCCGCTGTATTTCTTGCCGGTATAGCTAAACAGCTTTTTATTCCGATGGTCCTGACAATTATATTTGCTCTTGCCGCATCATACTTTGTATCCATGACAATTGTTCCTGTACTTTGCTCCAGATTTCTGCCTAAAGAAAAAGAGCTTTCGATAAAATCCCCGAAAAGAGGTGAAAGAATACTCGCAGCATGGGCGGCAATGTTTTCCAGAATTGATTTATGGTATGCTTCGTCATTACGGTCTGCATTGAAACACAGGCTGATAATTGTGACATTCATGGCTGTTCTGTTCTTTCTTTCTATACAGCTTTTTTCTCTTGTCGGATCTGATTTTTTTCCTAAAACCGATGAAAGCAGGTTTTCGGCGAATATCAAAATGCCGATCGGAACCCGTGTGGAAGAAACAGCCAGAGTGGCTAAAATTGTTGAAAACGCTGTTTATGAAACTATCGGCGAAAGTAACATTCTTGCACTCAAAACCGATGCAGGCATAAAAACATCCGGCATGGGTACAATATTTTCAGGAAACACCGGACCGCACTCTGCAAATGTGGATGTGAGTCTTGTTCCCCCGGATAAAAGATCTTTCTCTGATATTCAGGCGCTTGAAATGGTAAGAAAAAAACTGGACGGGAAACTGCCTGGGATTCAGCTTTTCTTCTCTTCCGGCGGAATGATGTCGAGAGTCATGAATTTCGGTTCCGATTCACCGGTAGATATTGAAATATCAGGCTTTGATCTTGAGACCGGAGGACAGCTTGCGAATACTGTTTCCGAAATTGTCAGGAATGTCAAGGGAACTGCCGATGTTAAATCAAGTCGAGAAAATAATTACCCGGAACTTGATATATCTGTTGACCGTGAAAAAGCATCAAAATTAGGACTTTCGACAAAAGATGTTGCACAGACCGTGCTGACCTCTATGTCAGGAAATGTCAACCTTCCAACCCTTTTCAGCGATCCCGTAACAGGCAAACAGTACAGCATAAGTGTTAAATTCCGGAATGAAGACCGCAGCGATCTGAACGATCTGAACGATCTTCCGCTCACGACAAAAACCGGTGAAACTATTGACCTGAAAAGTGTAGCCTCGGTTAAACAAGGTGCAGGACCAGTTCAGATAGACCGTAAAAACCAGCAGCGAATCGTACATGTTACAGCCAATACTGACAATAGAGCTCTCAGCGATATAGCAAAAGATATTGAAGCAGAAATAAGCAAACTTGAGATGCCCACTGGTTTTTCGGTTCACATGGGCGGACAGATAGAAAAGCAGAAAGAATCATTTAACAGCCTTTTTCTTGCAGTGCTGCTTGCACTTATGCTTGTTTATATGGCAATGGCATCTCAGTTCAATTCACTTAAAGAACCGTTTATAGTCATGTTCTCAGTTCCGATGGGAATATCCGGTGTCGCAGTTATACTCTACTTAACCGGAACGCCTCTTTCAATAAATGCATATATGGGAATAATCATGATGATAGGCGTTGTCCTTTCCAACGGTATTCTGCTGGTGGATCTTGCAAATAAACTTCAGGAAAGCGGGATTTCGTCTGTTGAATCTATCATTGAAGCAGGAAGAACAAGACTCAGACCGATACTTATGACAACAATGACTACTCTTCTCGGGATGCTTCCGATGGCAATCGGTATCGGTGAAGGCAGCGAAACGAATGTGCCTCTTGCAAGAGCTGTAGTAGGCGGATTGTCAATATCAACAATATTCACTCTTTTCCTTATACCAATTCTCTATACTTTAGCCGGAAGAAAAGTAAAAACTCAGTAAAATCCTATCAATGCAACGATAATTTATAAGTGCTTTCGGGATAAAAAAGATAAAAAAAATGGCTCCTCGTGACAGACTTGAACTGCCGACCTAGTGGTTAACAGCCACCCGCTCTACCGACTGAGCTAACGAGGAACCTAATACTGAGAATTCAAATGTAATGAACACCAGCGAAGAGTAATATACTTTGAGGTTACCCAGAGTCAAATTATTTTTATAAATTAATTGCAGAAAAAAGATTTTTTAATAATTACAGCATGTTAATTTTTTATTGTTTTTGCTTGACGGTCTGGTTTTTTGAAGTAACATTGGCTTGTGGATTTATCCACATTCCCCTCCCACCCCAGATATGAGGCGCCTTCACATAGGGCGCCTTTTTTTATACTTGTTAACCTGTTTTTAATGCAGATGTAGAAATTTTGACATTGTTGCGAATAACTTCAGGTGAAAGCAGATTCATAAATTCACTTATCGGGTCAGACCACCACATCTTTCCACACTCCGTACATTTAAAAACTCTTCTGTTTCCTTTGAAAGATATGGAATTATGATAACTTCCCCCGTTCTGTTCGTATATTTCCTTTCGGAGAACAGCGAATTCTCCACCGCCGCACAACTCACATCTGAATTTTCTAACCATTTTAACCTCCGGAATAAACCGAAATTTACAGTCAATCCGAGGTTTAGTGTCAGGTGGCTGATGTTTTTATTAATAAAATCAGCAAATTATTAACAATTTAACAAAAAAGATGTTAAGTGCTCATAACTGTTAGGAGTTTTTTAGCTCGAAATTAATCTTGAAATACTTGGTTTCGTATCTGTAGCCATTTGATCTGATTTTTAAAGTTCCTTCAACTTCTGAATATAATATTTCAATAATTATTGATGTGCCTTTTTCCGGAATCACCGGGTTTGTAAATTTAAGATCACCTGCAATAATATTTAATCCTGAATGCTCTGAAACAGACTCAAAACACTCTTTTACAGTCTGCATGAGAAGCACTCCGGGCACCACAGGTCTTCCCGGAAAATGGCCTTTGAAAACCTCATGCTCCGGATCAAACACAACTTCAAAGACAAATCGACCAGTCTCTTTTTCCACGACTTTGAAATTGAACAGTTTTCCGTTGAACATCACTTGTTTTCCAGTATTGACAATTCCATCCTTAATTTTACATTCGAGTGAACAATTGTAATAAAAGCCGGAGTCATTGAACCGCTTTCCGGATAACCGTAATTGATCCCAACATATTCATCTTCTATCTCTTCGGCTTTCCAGACTCTTTTCAATATTTCTGTTTTCCTGTCGATCAGAAAATTAGAGGATATCTCTTTTTTCTCAGAACATGCAAAAAGCATATCTTCCGAGCGCTCATATGTATACCGTTTACAAATTTTATTGCTGAATCCGCTTACAACAAGTAAAGCAAAATCCTCTTTAAAAGTGTTTTTCACATTCTCCCGGTCAAGTTCGCTGAAAACATTTTTCATTTCAGCAACTCCGTTTATTACTTCCATATCAAAAAGCTTGAAACCTGTTTCAGAGATAAGCGACATCCTGAAACTGCCGTCTTCGATCTTTTTTATTGCAAGCAGTCCCGAGAAATACATCGAGTAAAGTTTTATAGAAACTCTGTACAAAGCCGAAGTCGTATCCGAGAACGGAACTTTTTTAAGATCCAGCGCAGCAGAACCTTCAGGTGTGCAGTGCCTGCAAGGAAGTGAGCCGCAGGACATAAGCAGCGACAAGATCAGTGCAAATGCAACCAGTTTAGTGAACAGCAAACTCTTTTTCATCAATTTTTCCGTTAATTTTTTTAGCTGTGAAAACAAGTTCAGTAAAATCACCTGAATTTTCTATCATTGTAAGCTTAGTGACAGTAAAATCAGTTTTATCCATTATCATTTTAATATTTTTGAAATAATCAGTCAGAGGAGTTCCTTTAACCGGAATCATTTCAATAACAAGCTCATTACCGGACTCATTTATCGAAAAAGTAAAATTCTTATTGTCAGAAAGTATCGTACCGTTGAGAGATTTTATCATTATCTCATTTATCTCCTCAAATACTTTACTTGAACTCATATCAAAACTCGAAATTTTCTTTCCATCTTTCATCGTTATCCTAGTGCCGTCAATAACTATCGTATAAATGAACGGAGTAGTATATTCCCATTTCAGACTGTTGTCTGAATCATTTTTACGAAATACAAACTTTCCGCTTGAAATCACCTTATCAGAAAGGAACGAAAGATTCTTTGTCTGTTTAAATGAACTTTGGATAGAATGTATATTTCTTGTGTTTTCAGAAATTACCTTCTGCCATTTTACCGCACTCGTGCTGTCGGCAAGCTCTTTAAAAGCAGTTTCGGCATCCTGCTTTACATTATCAGCGTCAACGGTTTCGGCATAACACGCAGAAAACATTAACAATATCAGGAGCAATATCTTTTTCAAAACTAGTCCTCCGGAAGAAATCTTTCAGGTTCAATAAACTCAAAACCGTTCAATCTGCAATTATCAATAAACTCATCCAGCATTTCAACCGTACCATTTACTGTATCATGGAAAAGTATAATGTCACCACCGGATATTTTTTTTAAAACATGCATCAGTATCTTGTCTCGTTCTTGCCAGAAAGTATCAAGTGATCTTACCGACCATCCCACTGTTTTGTAGTTAAGTTTTCTGACAGCATATGCAATACCTGGATTGGTGACTCCGAAAGGCGGTCTGAAACAAAATATCTTTTTTCCTGTAATATCTTCGATGATTCCTGAAGTTTTCTGAAGTTCTGCCAATATTGTGTTTCTGAAATAAAACGGGAAAAAATTTGAATGGGAATATGAATGATTCCCTGTCAAATGTCCTTTTTCAGAGATCATTTTCACCAGATACTGAGCTTCCTGAGCCTTTGAACCGGTTATGAAAAAAAGAGCCCTGACATTTTTCTTTTCGAGAATTTCCAGTATTTTCTGAGTGTTTACAGGATCGGGACCGTCATCAAATGTCAGAAGAAGTCCTTTCCTGAAAGTTCTGCTGAAACATTTCACTTTTAAATATATGTTAGAACTTATCCTGAAAGATCCGTACACAACCAAAGCAAGATAAGATATTGCGAGAACTGAAAGTATCTCAGGATTTTTTATAAAAAGAACAAAGAAAACAATATAAATAATTGATATAATGCTAAATACTGACATTTTTTATTAAAATAAAAGCGTTTTCCATATTCAGAAAACTGTTCCATACTAGCACCTGTCTTTCACCTTTTTCAACAACTGTCTGCACAGCCATGACAGTGGACAAGGCACCCGCAGTCATAAATTCACCTGTAATTTCCTTGGGATTGACAATTCTTTTCCAGCTATGCGGCATAAGTATCTGCTTTTTCCAGTTGTCGCATTCGCTGTCACCGTTAAACGGGGTGAAAATGACCGTTTTCGATGGATCTATTCCGTTTAATTCGATGAACTGCCTGAAAACGTTCTCGACAGTTATCTTGTCAAATGACGGAACTATTTTGATTGCTGCCATTTCGCAAACCGCATTTTCTTTACTGCCGCTGATCACTACAAACGCCGCACCTTCTCCCGGAACTGACGATTCTTTATAAATCCCCATCCTGGCAGTAATTGCAATATATTCCTCAGTAAGTTCATCAACTCCGCCGGCAAGAATATTAAGTTCGGGAGATTCAGCAGAGATCAGAAATGCTTCCATTAACGCACTTTCAAACGATATTCCTCTGTGGACAAATGTAGAATTATAGCCCGTGCATCCTGTCAGTATGGAAATTGCACCGCCGACAGTGTTATGTGTTGAATAGATGAAAGAAGCCGGATTCAAATTCTCCTCGTTGTACTGCACTATTGAACTGATGAATTTGATCGTGTCGGAAAGACATCCAAGCCCTGTGCCTGTAATTATTGCATCAGGCTTTGGTATTCCGCCGTTTTTTAAAGCAGTCATTCCGGCAAATATTCCGTTTTTGATTATCCCGCTCATTCTTCTTGATTCTTTCGGGTCTATAAAATCCTTTATCTGAGGTTTCGGGCAGACAAACAATCTGCCGTTCTCACTTTTCTCAGGCATCAGAGCCGCTGTGCTTTTTATATACACCGTCATATTAACACCTTGAAAATATTAAAGAACTGTTGTTACCGCCAAATCCGAACGAATTGGAAAGAATATTTCTGACAGGATGATCTCTCAAAGTTTCAGCAAGCGGCATCAGTCCGGTGGATTCTATCGGATCTTTGAAACGGGCGTGACCTGGAACAATGTTTTCTTTTATTGAAATAACCGAAATTACAGCTTCGATGGCACCTGACGCACCCAGAGTGTGACCTGTAAGCGTTTTTGTAGAACTGAGCATCGGAGCGTCAGCACCGAATACCCGTCTTACAGCAACACTTTCAGAAGCATCATTGTTGTCAGTTCCTGTGCCGTGGAAGTTAATATAATCAATATCTTGCGCCTTCAGACCTGCCTTTTTCAAAGCTCCTGACATCGCTTCATAGGCACCGTTACCTTCAGGACTTGATGCTGTCTGGTGATAAGCTTCAGCGCAGTTATGCCATCCTTTCAGCTCGCAAATAGGCTTGCTGCCAGTCTTTTTCATTGTCTCTTCAGTTTCAAGAACAGCAAAAGCCGCCCCTTCACCAAGATTCAGACCTTTTCTGCCAGCATCAAGCGGTCTGCACGGATCTGTGTCAAGTATCCTCAATGAATTAAAGCCGTTGACCGTAAAATAAGTGAGTGCGTCACTGCCTCCGGCAATAACTCTTTCAACGACCCCAGCATTAAGAAGCCTTGCACCGGTGATGAAAGAATTTGCCGATGAAGAACATGCGGTGCTTATTGTTGTTACAAAATCATCCGCACCTATTAGCTCCGACACTTTTGCCGCAGTATCACCGCAGTCGTGACATCTTACATCATCAAGATTTCCAGTTGAATGATCTTTCGAAAAATCTTTGTAGAATATTTCGCTTCTATCCATTCCGCCGACAGTTGTTCCGCAGATCAGACCTGTCTTAATATTGTCATTTTTCCTGATATTTGCACTATTGGCAGCCTCAGTTGCAGCCACTGCCGCAAGAAGTGAGCATCTCGTTATGAATTTATCCCGTGAAACTTCAGCCATCATTGCAAGTTCATCATTGCTGTACTGAACCTCGCAAAGGGGAAAACTCTTAGATAAAGCGGAATCAATATATTTTGTAGTCGTCTGACCGCCGCGACCCTCAATAATTGACATCTTTGTCTCGGAACAGTTTTTCCCGATCGAACTTATTATCCCGATCCCTGTAATAAAAACTCTCACCATACTCAAATCACTCCCCAAAGATTTTGGCTGGTTATAATACTCATTTAAAGCTATTCTTACAAAAAAAATCATCTTGACAAACGATCTATCCACAAATAGTATATACAATGTAGAGTTAATGGAGGAATAAAAATGATAAAGATCATGCTTTGGGGAAACAGTCTGGCACTAAGACTGCCGAAAAATCTGACTGAAACACTTCACTTGAAAGAAGGAAGCCTTGTGAACATCAGGACGGAGAAAAACCGCATAATAGTCGAACCGGCTGACGAAGCGACTCTTGATGAAATGCTCTCTCTTATCACTCCTGAAAATCTGCATGAAGAGATAAAAACAGGTGATGCAAAGGGGAAAGAGGTATGGTGAAATACATCCCGGAGCAGGGTGACATCGTGTGGCTTGACTTTAATCCTCAGGCTGGACATGAGCAATCAGGAAAAAGACCTGCGATTGTCATTTCTCACGGTTCATATAACGAAAAAGTTGGGCTTGCTCTCTGCTGTCCTATAACCACAAGCCGGAAAGGATATCCGTTTGAAGTCAATCTCCCGGCAAACATGAAAACAGGCGGAGTGATTTTATCAGATCAGATCAAGAATCTTGACTGGAACGAAAGAAATGCCGTTTTAATAGAAAAAGCACCCAGAAGCATAATCACAGAAGTCATCAGCAAATTCAGCAAGTTATTTAAATAAAATTATCACACTTCTCCGGCGATTATCCAGAAGCCGTCGTTGAGCCAT
>Ga0116171_10002726_pt1 | contig 16619 bp, 16 predicted proteins | sample AD_JPNHW2_MetaG_FD_89798 | JGI IMG/M metagenome (GOLD analysis project Ga0116171, IMG submission 89798) | Active sludge microbial communities of municipal wastewater-treating anaerobic digesters from Japan - AD_JPNHW2_MetaG | ecosystem: Engineered > Bioreactor > Anaerobic > Digestate | place... | reverse complement strand
GGATCATCAAAACCGATTATGTAATCTTTGCCGAAAGTAAAAACGGGAACTCCCGGCTTGTCAATCTTAAGTTCTTCCAATTTCTGGATATATATGATTTTGTTTTCCTGATTTGCACTTACTTCAAGCTTCCTGAATTCGATCTGAGGATATTTTTTGATAAGCTCATCAACAAAAGGTTCCGCTTTAATGCAGTGAGGACATGTCATTGAATGGAAGAAATAAAAGACCGGTTTTTCTGCAAAAAGCGGAATCATTAAAAAGAAAACAAAAGTTAGGATGATTATTTTCTTCAAGATCTATTCTCCAAAATAAAGACAATCAAGTTTTATGTTTTGTTTTGTATCAAATCCATCATTAAGTTTAATTTCCGGTCTTGGAGATTCCTGTTCCCCTGATTTGAACATAGCGTTTGTTGCAATTCCGTCTGCCGGATAGTATATCTGTATTTTGTTGTTACCTGAAATGTTCAACATGGCGATATAATCCGCAGCATCTGATACGGCTTTACCGTTAAGTGTCACTGAAGTGGAAAAAGGAACAAAAGAAAGAACCTGATCTTTGAGAGTCGTATCAGATGTAAGGGAAAATGCTGAAACAAGGGGAATTCTTGTGAAACTTGAATTATTTTTGTATGTGCTTTTTAAGAAAATATCGAGGAATATATTTACGGTATTTCCTGAAAGAGCAATAGCATACGGTGTTTCTCCGTCAACAACTTCCAGACTGTATGCTGCAACCGTTTTGTCAGGATTCAGAACAATCTCATAACTGTCAATATTTTCATTTTCTGCAACCCATTCCTTGAGTGATTTCCCGTTTACAGTAAATCCGAGATATATTTTTGATGTCGTAAGATCGAAATTCTGACCGGAAAGGTTGCTGTTCACATTTAAATCTCTGTTAATATAAGTCTTAAAAGGAATCCCGAGTATTCCCTCTCCATCATAGATAATTTCATATTCACCTTCCGGAACCATAAAGGAGAAAGTGCCGTCTGTAAGATCGGAGAGGTTTATTACCGGAGTTTCAATACCATTTTCATCTTTTACCTTAATAAAATCGGCATGTTCTGAAGTTATTGCAGTTCCATCGAGTTTTACAGTTCCTTCAACAACCATCGGAGCTATGTTGAAATTTATCTGTCTTTCTGTCATGTAAGTGTCATCGGCGTTAAGAAAGTTGAACTGTGTTGCACTAGTTCCTTCATTGTTGATGAATGATAAATCAATTGTAAAAGGCGAAAATTCAAAGGATCCAGTCACATTGTTCAGATGACTTTCAAATTCCATGCTGTAGGTTTTTGGAAGGTACGGTTGTGTAGCATCATTTGTTTTTGTTCTTCTGAGGATGTAACCTTCATATGTCATATCAGAGCCTTCAGTTCCGAAATCTTTGATTACAAAAGTTGTCAGATCAAAGCCTACAGCTTTAAGCTTTCCTCTTGTGCAGTCGGCTCCTGTGCAGTTTGAAACTGAAGGAAGGTTCGTTCCGCTCAGGAATGTTACAGATCCGTAGATTTTCCCGAAATCAAGCGTGATATTGTGGCTCTGGTTTGATGAGAAATCACTGATAGTCTCAATCTTGAGGTATTGAGTGGGGTAGGTGTCTGCGGCAGGCAGATAGAGAACATTGAACGAAGCACCCTTGGTAAGCTCTACAGAATAGCTTTTTGTGGCAAGATCCGGAATGATTATAGCACTGATATTATCAAAAGGCGGATTTTCAACAAGAACGATCTGTCCGGTTGACATATCATATCCTTCGTTCACAGCATTACCGCTGTATGTCACAGTTTCAATATTGATAGGCTGGTTTAAAGTGTTCTGAAAATCAATTCCATTAGTTGAAGAAAGTACGGTACCTTTGAAAACAGATTGACCTGCACCAAGCTGGCCCTCAAAATAAACGGAATATTTTCCTGTCGGCATGATAAGATCGAAAGCTCCGAAATCGGCATAAGGTATTGTAAATTCGTGTGTTCCTGATTTAAGTTTGATAAAAGTTGCGGTTTCCATTCCGGCATCCACAGACATTGCCGAACCATTTTTCACAACTGAACCTGTGAAATGGAAAAAAGGAAGGTCAAAATCGAGAGTTCTGTCAGATGAAATATCAATATTTTCAAGGAGATTGATTTTGTTGTTCGATGATGTAAGTCTAAAAGCAAAATTATATTTTCCGATTGGAAACTTAAATGTTTTACCTTTGAGTTCCGGAGTGATATCAGCAATTTTGAATTCGCTCAATGTTGCAGTGTTTTCTCCCCATAGCTCTCCTTTAAGACTGGCATCATCTTCATTTCCACTTATAGTTATGACACCTATTGTGATGGTCTTGGTTTTAATATCGACAGTAAAAACTTCACCGGCTTTTATCTGAGTGCAGTTTCCTGTATATCCTCCTGAATCGTTATCGGAATCATTTTCAGTATCATTTTCAATATCAGTCAAGTCATCAGTGTCATCTGAAGCTGCATCATTATCTGTTCCTGAAACATCAGGATCATTATCAGCAACAGTATTGTCCTTTACGCATTCTGAACCATCCCATATGTAGCCTGGATCACAGTCGGTTGAACTGCCGCCGCCGTTACAGGAAACCATGAGCGCAATAATAAAAACGAAAATTAATGAAAGAAATATCTTTTTCATAAATTCCTCCGGGAATTGATATAACAAAATTACCTTCCAATTATAGACGATGAGGATTCTTTTTCAATAAATAAAATAGATTTGATGAATCACCTGTCGAAATCCTTTTCGAAGCCGACTTTTTTGAGGAGTTTTTCTTTTTCGAACCAGTTTTCTTCGATTCTGACGAAAAGTTTGAGTCCGACCTGACATCCGTAGATCACTTCGAGTTCTTCTCTTGCTTTTCTGCCGATCCTGCCGAGTGTGGAGCCTTTACTGCCGATGACGATGCTTTTCTGACTTTTTCTTGCAACATGGATAGTTGCGTCGATAAGAAGGATATCTTTTGATTTGTGATCGGTCATTCTTTCAATTGTGACAACGGTGTGATAGGGGAGTTCCTGAGTAAGTTCCATGAACAGTTTTTCTCTAATGATCTCAGATACTAGGAACGAGTCATCCTGATCCGTCGTCATATCATCAGGAAAAAGTTGAGGACCGGGCTGGCAGTATTTTTTTATCTCTTCAAGAAGAGTATCAATTCCTGTGCCGTCAAGGGCGGAAATGGCAAATGCCGCATCAAATTTGAAATATTTTCTGAAAACTGCGATTGTGTCGTCGGCTCTCATTTTTTTCACGACATCGCATTTGTTGGCAACAAGTATGGTCGGTGTTCCTCTTTTCAGGTTGTCGAGAATGTGCTTTTCCTCTTCACCTATTCCAAGTTCGGGGTGCTGTTTCGAGACATCAACAAAAAACAGAGTGAAATCAGATTCTTTCGCTGCTGAAAAGCTGTATCTGTTCATCCAGTTGTTGAGCATCTTACCGAAGTCGGTGGCGGTAATTCCGGGAGTGTCGGTAAAAACGATCTGAGCATCATTTTTTGTATAGACTCCGCGGATCTTGTTTCTTGTCGTCTGTGCTTTTGGTGTGACGATCGAAACCTTTGATTCCACTACGGAATTCAAAAATGTGGATTTGCCGGAATTGGGAGCGCCGATTATTGCTGCAAAACCTGTGTATTTAAGTTCGTTACCTAACATTATCGTTGTCCTTTTCACCTGATATGCTTTCTATCATGAATTTTTTAACTTTTTCTATTGACTGATATCTTCCCAGAGCAACCATAAGCTTGACCAGTGTAGCTTCCCTTGTCATGTCAACTGCACTGATAAGTCCGTAATACTCGGCTTTCGAAGCAACTTCGTAAAGTCCGAGGTTGACTTTTCCGATCGGTGACTGGCTGCATACTGCAATAGGAACATTGTTTTCAGCAGCATCTTTAAAAAGTTCTTCGAGCCCGGGGTTGTCACTTGGAATATTACCGCTTCCGTAAGCTTCGATAACGATACCTTTTACTTTTTTCTGTCTTACCATGATCGAAAATGTAGAAAAATCTATGCCGGGGAAAAACGGAATTATGATGACATCTTCGACAAGTCTTGTGTCTATTTCAAAAACTCCCGGTTTTTTCTGAAGGTATCTGTGAAGTTTTTTCTCCATACCTATGCCGAGTTTGATGATTGAGTTATAGTTAGGACTGTAGAATGCATCAAAATCCCACGAATCTTTCTTTTTGACCCTGTTTCCACGGAAAACGGTGTGATTAAAAAGAACGACAACTTCCTTGAGTTCGCTGAAAAGAGCAACTTCAATGGAATCGACAAGATTCATCAGTGCATCACTTCTTCTGTTTTTAAGCGGAAGCTGAGAACCTGTCATTACAACGGGTTTATCAAGATTTTTCAGCATAAAAGATAAAGCCGAAGAAGTGTATGCCATTGTGTCAGTTCCATGAATTATCACAAAACCGTCATAGTTATCATAGTTTTCATTGATGTGTTCCGCTATTTTAACCCAATGTACCGGTCTGAACAGAGAAGAATCAATGTTCAAAAGCCTCGTCTGGGTGATTTTTGCATCAAAAAGCGAATTTATCGTATGATCGATGTAGTCAAAGGCATAATTTCCCGGTTTTAACTGTCCATGTTCATTGGATTCCATGACAAATGTTCCGCCAGTATGAATTATCAGTATCCGTTTTTTGCTGTCCATATAAACTCCGTTATCCTAAAGTTATTCTATTCCTGCCGTTGTTTTTTGATCCGTACATCAGTCTGTCTGCTCTTTCAATTACCGATTCAACAGTGTCTCCGGGAATTAGCATTGTGGCACCGCCTGAAATTGTAGCGGAAATAAGAGTGTTATTTTCGAAAAAGAAAGATTCTTTCACAAGTTTTCTTAGAAGTTCTGCTTTTTCCGTAAGCTGTTCAACGGTTACATTACGGAGAATTACAACAAATTCCTCTCCGCCCCATCTCGAAATAAAATCAACGCTTCTTATACTTTCACGGAGCGTATTTGCGATCATTTTAAGCATTTTGTCGCCAGTGGAATGAGAGTATGAGTCGTTTATATGCTTGAATTTATCAATATCGAAAAAGATAAGCCCCATTCTCCAGCCGAACCTGTTCATTTCATCGATTCTGTCGAGTATTATCTTTTCGGCATATCGTCTGTTTGGAATTCCGGTGAGGGTATCATGCATTGAAAGCTGTTTGAGTTCTCCGATCTGAGAAGTAAGCTCAATCCGGGAAGATGAATTTGTAAAAACTTCAATTGCACCCGTGACATCACCTTTTTCATTGAATAACGGCATTATTCTGACATAAACAGGAACTCTGTGACCGTCTTTATGATGAAGGTATATCTCGGATTCATTGGGTTTTTTGCTCTGAATGGCTTTTAGCAACGGGCAGTTTCCTGTGCAAAGACTATTGCCTTCACCGTCGACATGAACGAGCATATTGTCATGGCATCTGTGACCAGCTATCTCATCTCTGGAAAAGCCGGTAAGAAGTTCAGCCGCTTTGTTCCAGTGGAATATCATTCGTTCGTTATCAGTAAAGTAGACAGCCTCAAAAAGAGTGTCAAGAAGTTCGGTCAGGAATTTTTCAGTAAGGTGCATGAATTCTCCGTAAAAGTAACAAACCGCTTGATTATATCAGGAATAACCCCGGTGTCTAATTATTTAAATATCTAAATTTCTTCCATAATAATGCTGTTTGCTGTAAAATCCCTGATGTCAGAATTGAATAGTGGAGATAATGTCATGAAATCCGTTGTCTATTATTTTACCGGTACAGGGAATTCGCTCGTTGCGGCCCGGGATATTGCCGGTGGGCTACAGTGTGAATTGAGACCGATCCCTGCCGCTTTGAAACAGTCAAAGATTGAGCCTGATGCCGATAAGATCGTGCTTGTTTTTCCAGTTTATGCATGGGGTCCGCCAACGATAGTTAGAAGGTTTGTCAGAAAATTTACAAGTCTGAAAGGAAAATCGGTTTACGCTGTTCTTACTTTTGGCGGTTCTCCGGGAGGAACTGTTGACATTCTCGCATCTGAAATTGAGCAGAAAGAAGGTAATATTGTTTCGAGTTTCGGTCTCAAAATGCCTGGCAACTGCATCACGCTTTACGGAGCGCCTAACGAGGAGAAGCTGAGAGATCTTTTTGATGATTATATCAGTAAGATTAATAACATAGTTAAAGATATTGATACAAACGCAGAAGGCTTTAAAAGTGCGAACGGAAAGATATTCAATGCACTGTTTTCAGGTTTTATTTACAAAGCTTTTCTCACAGGGCTTCCCAAATCGGACAGGAAATTCTTCAGCGATGAAAAATGCACAAATTGCGGGATCTGTGCAAAGGTCTGTCCTGCATGGAATATTAAAATGAAAGATGGAAGACCTGAGTGGCAGGGTAATTGCGAACAGTGTATGGCTTGTATCCAGTGGTGTCCGGCAGAATCTATTCAGCATGGAAAAAAGACAATAGGAAGAAAAAGATATCACCATCCGGACATAAAAGTTACTGATATGTTCGAACAGGCAGGAGAAAAATAATGGAAGAAACCCTTTACGAGATCGCTGAAATCACCGGGTTTGTGAATGTGGCACTTTTTTTCATACTTGCATCAGCTTACCTTTTTCTAAAATTCATGAGTCCGAAAAACAAGATGAAAAGATACATTTTCAAACTTCATCCTTATATCGGCATACTTTTTATGACATCAGTTGTAACTCACGGCTATCTCATGCTTCGCGGATTCCAGTGGCACACAGGAACAGTGCTTGGAATCATCATATTTCTGTCGATCATCTCATATGCTGTGCTTAAAAGAAATAAATGGAAAAAAGCACTGTTATTTCATCACATTACAATAATTATAATCTTCCTTGCAATGACGGTCCACCTGATCTGGCCGGCATTGATATGATTATTTCTCAACAAATGTGTATCTGTGGACAACCTGAGCTGTTCCTGAGCCGATAACGGCAAAATCGTTAATTCCCATTTTTGAAGAGTTGATGAATCCTGAAAATTCGATTCCTCTGCTTTCAAATGTAAGATAATAAAGGGCGAGATTTTTGTTGAAGTCGTCTCCGTCCCTGCTCGAAATGGTGATGGAGTCTCCATCGGTAGTTGTAAAATCGAATGAATACCAGCTCTTACAGTCAACTCCTCCGACTTTAGGTGCAATTGTGCAGGAGGTCATTTTTTCCATTATGATAACTTCGGGAATATAATCGGGTTTATCAATTATTACGGTGTCTGAACCGCCGCTTGACACAAAACTTCCGTCGTAAAGTGCTTTTCTTGAAGTGTAATACTCTTCAATTCCGGAGCCTGTCGCTGAAAAGTGGTCATCAAGCTGTGAACATGAAAAGTCATCGCCTCCGCTATGTTTTTCTTCAATGCAGAATCCATCTTCCGGTGTGCATGAGATGACTGACAGGATGATAAGAATGATGAATGAAAAAAAGAATCTGAACATATTCCACTCCGGAAAAATCTTCTCCATATTACCACATTTGACATAATCGGCAAAACAAATTGAAAAATGAGTTTATTATTTGTATACTCGATCGATCCGGAGGTGATATGAAACTCACAAAAAGGGAAATTATTTTCGGTTGCATTGCGATAGTTCTGACAATATTGCTCATTACCGGTATAAACATGTTCTTTTCGAGTCTTGATGAGAAAACTGAGGATTCCGTAATGGTTAACGACTATCTTGAAGTAGACAGAGCTCTCAGGACAAAGGATGCCTGTGATAAGAAAAAAAGTGCAGAAGCATGTCTGAAGACCGGCATATATTATCTTGACGGAAAGCATGTGCTTGTAAACCGTGAAAAAGCAGCTAAATATCTGCTTAAAGCCTGTGATCTGGATGATGCTGTAGGGTGTTATCAGCTCGGGAAGTTCTGGCAGGGAGAAGAAAAAGACATCAAAAAGAACAAAAGAGTGCTCAAATATTTTACAAAGGCATGTAAACTCGGTGATCTGGAATCGTGCAAGCTGATCAATGTGAAAAGTACCGGAGAATAAATTGGAATTTACAGACATCGTATTGAATTTGTTAGATAAAATGGCGGCTTGGTTCATTGAAAACATTTTTAATTATAAAACCAGTGCGGATATTGTAATAATTCTTGCCGCTTTTGCCGGCTCTTTTCTGATAAGTTTTGCAACAAGAAAGTTTTTTACCGGATATATCATCACAGTAAGAAGAAAATTCAGAATGTTTTCCAATCCGATAAAACTTCTGGTTGACCACCTCACAATGATAGTTTTTCCTTTGTTATTATTTATTGTCGACAAGATTTCAACTTTATTTAAATATCATACATATTTCATAAAAACTGTTGCTGTTCTTGCATTTGTTCTGCTTATAATTGATCTTATTTCACATCTGATCCAGAACAAAATGCTTTCTAAATTTATCTCTTTTACGATTTCTTCAGTTGTTGTACTTAAGACTTTCGAAGTGTACACCCCTGTTGAAATATTTCTTGATTCGATTGCTATTGATGTCGGTGAGATCAGGGTGTCCATCTATTTTCTGATTAAAGGGTTTTTCATTTTTGGATTACTGATATGGTTCGCAGGGGTGGTTTCAAAAGGATTTTCCAATAAATTGAGGCAGTCAAAAGAATTGACACCGCTGCTCAAAGTTCTTTTTGGTAAACTTTTTTATATAATTTCATATCTTGTTGCAATCTTGATCGGTTTAAGTTCTCTCGGAGTAAATCTTACTGCTTTTGCAGTTCTCAGCGGTGCAATAGGTGTGGGAATAGGTTTTGGTCTTCAGAAGATTTTTTCTAATCTTATCAGCGGGTTTATTCTTTTGATAGATAAATCGATCAAACTTGGTGATATTATTCAGCTTGATGAAGAATTCGGAACAGTCAGCCATATGGGCGGACGATATGTTTCGGTCACCGCATGGGATGGAAAAGAATACCTTATTCCTAACGAAGATATAGTTACCGGCCGGGTAATAAACTGGACACATTCAAACAGAAATATTCTCATAAATATGCAAATCGGTGTTTCATACAATTCGGATTTTCATCTAGTTAAGGAGCTGATAATTAAGGCTGCTTTGGCAAATGACAGAGTTCTGAAAACTCAGACTCCAGGATGTTATTTAGAAAATTTCGGAGATAGTGCAGTCAATTTTACTTTGTACTGCTGGATATCTGATCCTGAAAACGGAATGATGAGTGTGAAAAGCGATATTTATTTCAGGATATGGGAGCTTTTTAAAGAAAACAATGTTGAAATTCCTTTCCCGCAAAGAGATGTTCATATTAAAAACTGATAATCACAGCAAACGGGGACTTGATGCATAATGTAACAGTTGTAGATTTTGAAACCACGGGGCTTTATGCTGACAGTGGAGACAGGATCACAGAGATCGGCGCAATAAAGCTTCGCGGAAATAAAATAACCGGTGTTTTCAATTCGCTTATCAATCCTGAGAGGGAAATTCCCGAGCTGGCTGTGTCAATCACCGGAATAACAAATGAAATGGTTGCCAGTGCTCCGACAATTGCACAGGCTCTTCCGACATTTGTGGAATTTCTTCAGGACGATGTGCTTGTGATGCACAATGCAGCATTTGACGGATCGTTCCTTAAATATGAAATGAAACACCTCGGACTAAAGAAAGAATATGAATATTTCTGCACACTTAAAGCGGCAAGGAAAGAGGTGAAATCTTCAAATTTCAAGCTTGCCACACTGAAAAATATTCTTAATCTCAGAACTTTCGGAACGATGCACAGAGCTTTATCGGACACTTATGTCACGGCACAGCTGTTTCTTAAACTTGAAAAGAATTTTGGCATTGACACGATCTCTGTGATGGAAAAAGATATTCAGAGGTTGTTGAATGAAATGGAGTCTGATGACCTTTTTGTGATGGAAAATAACTGATATTACCGGAGGATTAAATGTCGTATGATGTTGTGATAGTAGGCTCGGGTCCAGCCGGAATGACTGCCGGAATTTATACATCAAGAGCTCTTTTGAAGACGATTATTATTGAAAAAAGTGTTGCAGGCGGTCTGATGACACTTACCGATAAACTTGATAACTGGCCGGGAAATCAGTCGATTTCAGGCGGTGATCTTGCCGAAAAAATGCTCAAACAGGCAATGGATTTCGGCTGTGAATTCAGAATGGGCGAAGTGACAAAAGTGAATAAACTCGCTGACGGAACTTTTTCAGTTGAGTTGCTTGATGAAAAACCGATTATGTCAAAAACCGTAATATTTGCAGCAGGTTCAACTCCAAAACTTGCAGGCATCGAAGGTGAATTGGAATTTTCGGGAAGAGGTGTAAGCTACTGTGCGGTATGCGATGCAGCTTTTTACAGGAATCTGAAAGTTGCAGTTCTCGGCGGCGGCGACAGTGCTTTGAAAGAAGCGCTCTATCTGACTAAATTCGCTTCATCGGTTACGATCATTCACCGCAGACAGGAATTCAGGGCTGAAAAGATAATTCAGGAAGAAGTAAGAAAACATCCCAAGATAAAGCTTGTGCTTGATTCTATTGCTGAAAAGATACAAGGAACCGATTTTGTGGAGAAAATTGTTGTTAAAAATGTGAAAACCGGTGAGCTTTCCGAGATTTCAGTTGACGGTGTATTTGTGTTCTTAGGTTATATTCCAAAGGTTGATGCTGTAAAACATATTGTGGAACTTACTCCAGACGGTCGTATAAATGCTGATACTCATATGAAAACCAGCGTTGAAGGGCTTTTTGCAGCAGGTGACATCGTAAACAAACTGGTCAATCAGGTTGCAACAGCAGTCGGTGACGGCGCAACTGCGGCTACAGCTGCTGAACACTATCTGGCACTTCATCATAAATAAAGGAGAATAACTTTGTCATATTTAGTCGATCCTCAACTTGAAAAAATACAAAAACTTGTCGATTATGCTTCTGCCAAAGATTCAGAACAAAAAAAACATGTGCTTAATATAATTGAGAAAATGCCGGATTTTTCAGCGGAAGTTTTACAATTGCAGACTGGTCCTTTTCAAAGCGAAGAAGCTGTAATAAGCGCAATTGTCGAAGCAGGTCTCGCTCTTTCGCAAATGAAGTTCGTAAGTTCGGTTTTTGGAAATATTTCGGTTTGTTTTCAGGACAGACTTTATATCTCGGCGACCGGTTCGAAGCTTGCAGATCTTAAAAATTCTATCGTCAAATGTGACATGAATGGATATTCTCTGAATGGACTTATTCCTTCAAGTGAACTGCCGACACACCTTAGAATTGCAAATGAAACTACTTCAACTTGTGTTCTTCATGCCCATCCTTTTTTTACTGTCGCATATTCAATGATAAAAGGGATAAATAACTCCATTTTCGGAGTTCCTGTGGTCGGAGGTGATGTCGGAGGAGGCGATACCGGAATAGTTCACACAGTTCCAGTTGTACTTCAGGCATTTAACATTACCGCAGTCCATGCACACGGTGTCTTTGCAGTTGATTCATTTGATTTCAACAACCCGCTTGTCTCGATATTCAAACTCGAAAAGCTCTGTAGAAATAAGTATATGTCCGAATTTGTCGGTTTAAATTGATTTATTTTCTGGTTTTATTAAAAAAATTTATTCTAAAAATTCTTGCGTAAATTACTAAAATGTAAACACTTTACTTGAAAAAGAGCCATTGTTCTGGTTAGTTATTTGATTTTATAAATGAGGTCAAAATGAATCCATTATCGTCTATTTCCGTAAAAAATTATAAAACTATCAGAAATTTAGACAGATTCAGATTTAATAACATAAATATCCTGCTTGGATCAAACGGTGCTGGAAAGTCCAATTTTCTTTCACTTTTCAGGTTGTTGAATCATCTTACGACTCAGAATTTACAGGATTTTATAGGAAGAAGGGGTGGTGCTGATGCTTTTCTTTTCTACGGTACGAAAAACAGTGAATCTTTTTCAGTAAATATTGAATTTGAAACAGACAAGGGAGTTAATAGTTATAATTTCAGACTTTCTTATGCTGCAAAAAATTCCATGATTTTTTCTGATGAGGTGATTTCTTTTTCAAAAAAAAACCTGCCATCGGAAACAGCTCCGAAATATTCACTAGGAAGCGGACACTCAGAATCTAAACTTCTATTAGTCAAAGAGAATGGGAAAATTCCTATAACCTCTGCAAAAACGGCAAATATTGTTTATAGCACAATCTCAAAATGGCGTTTTTTCCAGTTTCACGATACATCGGAAACATCTGGAATGAAAAAGGACCATTATATTAACGATTGCTCATACTTAAGGGATGATGCAGGGAACATTGCACCATTTTTGTTTATGATGAAGGGAAAATATCCTGATAATTATCGGAAAATCATAAGAATGATTTCGAAAGTACTTCCTTTTTTCAAAGATTTTATTCTTGAACCTCTTGCCCTTGATAATACAAGAACAACTCTGGACTGGATGGAAACTGGTTCTGATAATAGATTCGGAGCCTTTCAACTATCTGACGGAGCTTTGCGGTTCATTGCATTGACAACTCTTTTGTGTCAGCCTGAAGAATTAATGCCAACTGCGGTAATTATTGACGAACCTGAACTCGGACTGCATCCTGCAGCACTTAATTTATTTTCCGAAATGGTAAAATCCGCTTCAAAATTCACACAGATTATATTGTCGACTCAATCTTCTCCATTAATTAATTATTTTGAACCCGAGAATATCATCGTGGTTGACAGGATAAAGGAAAACGGTTTTTATTGTTCAAAATTTCAACGACTTGATGAAGAAGAGCTTTCTATATGGCTGGAAAATTATTCTCTTGGCGAATTGTGGGAGAAAAATATTCTGGGAGGCAGACCGTGATTAAACGCTTGAAAATCATTGTTGAAGGCCAGACAGAAGAATTATTTGTAAAGAATATTCTTGCTCCGTATTTAGCTGAAAATTATGATATTTGTGCCTTTCCGATAATTCTCATGACATCTTTTGATCGAAAAAATGGAAAAAAGTATAAAGGCGGTGTAACAAATTATGTGAAAATCAGAAACGATATAATTTCCGCAATTAAAGAAGACCCCAATGCATTTTATAGTACAATGATTGATTTTTACGGGCTGCCGGATGATTTTCCCGGTAAAGAAAAAATTGGTGGAATGAGCTGTGAAAAAAAAGCTGAATGTATTGAAAATGCTTTGAAAGATGATATCGATTCACATATCTTTATTCCTTATGTTCAGATGCATGAATATGAAACTTTTTTGTTTGTTTCTCCTGAAAACACTAACGAGATCCTTTGCGGAAATGATACAACGCTTAGGGCTTTAGATAAGATTATTAATGGTTTCGGCCGCATAGAGGATATAAATTGTTCTCCTGAAACTTCTCCTTCAAAGAGAATTGCAGAATTGTACCAGTATTCAAAAGTATCAGACGGTAATGACATTGTTAAAAAGACGGGTATAGAAAAGCTTATTAAAACGCTGCCGCATTTTTCAAAATGGATAGAAAAAATAAAGAGTTTTAAATAACCCCGTTCAGGTGTTTTTCGGGATCGTGGGCGAATAGCTTGTCTTTATATCTGTTCTTGATGATGTGGTAGTTTCCTTCAATATTTTCAAATAGTTTTAAGACTCCGCCTTTTTCGGCTTTATGGTCGAACGAAATAGTTTTTTCAAGTTCTGATGATGCAACGACATCAAGGACCGCTTTCATGGTGTCAAAATCAGATCTATTCTCAAAAATTGCGGTGTAGACATGGACAGGAGCGGTGCGGAGTATCTTTTCTACATTTTTTATCAGTTCTCTATCAACAGCTCTCACCGAAATGAAAGAAATACCTGTGTTGACAAATATCTTGTTGAGTTTTGTGAGAAGTTCAAGCGGCTTGATCTCTTCTGTCAGCCAGAGCGTGCCGTATTCTTCTTCGATCTCGACTCCGACAGGTGCCGGGAACGCAAGATTGAATCTCGGCATAGGATGAAAGCCGTCTGAATAAAGTATCTGAATGCCAGTCATTGCAAGTCCGCGGAGCAGAAACGATACAAGGTCAAGATGCCCGATGGAAGCGGCATTTCCCTTTTTTGAAATTGAAAATATATACGGATATGAATTGCCGCGGTTTGTTTTTTCTGAAACGGATGGAACGACTTTGTTGATTACCGCACCTGTGTTTTTCAACGGTTTGACAGTTTCGAAATCACAGACACCGCAATTCTGGCAATCACCGTTGATACAGTCGGGAGTCTCTTCCATTTTGTAGGCTTTTTCTCTTTCTCTGAGAAGAAATCTGCGGTCGATCCGGAGATCAATGTGTTCATAAGGAAGCAGAATGTCAAGCGATTTCGGTTTCAATATCTCATCAAAATCAATACCTGCTTTTTCCATACCTTCTTTCCACAATTTGAAATCGAAACCGTGATCTTCGGTCTGAAGGGCGGTCATGTTTTCAGCAACATATTGAATTACAGAATTAAACTCTCTTCCGGCTCGGGTCAGACAACCTTCAACGGTGCTTATTTGCTGACTGTGCCAATGCAAGTTGAGGTTCCCGATGTTGCGGAGTCCGTCGAGAATTATTTTCTGTTTTGCATTTATTTCGGCAGGTGAGCACATTTTCTCCCATTGAAAAGGGGTGAAGGGCTGAGGGATAAAAGTCGAAAAGCTGGCAGAAACAGTCGCTTTCTTGCCGTAATTTCTAACAAGACGGCATATGTCCTTGAGAAGATTGACCGTTTCGACAATGTCTTCATCTGTTTCAAGTGGAAGTCCGAGCATGAAATAAAGTTTTACATTCTGCCATCCGTTGCTGAAGATTTTTTTTATTGCGGCAAGAAGGTCTTCGGTTGTATTTCCCTTGTTTATAACTTTTCTCAGTTTTTCACTTCCTGATTCAGGGGCGAGGGTAAACCCTCCCTTTCTTCCTTTTTTTATCGCTTCAACGATACTTGAAGTAAGTGTTTCAGTCCTGAGACTCGGAAGAGAAATGCCGATTCCTCTGCTATAACGGTTGTATGATTCTACAAGTATCTGTTCTATTTCGCTGTGATCTGCCGCAGATAGCGACAGGAATCCGGCTTCGTCATATCCTGAAGATTTTACAACACGGTCAAGAATATTGCAGATATTATCGGCACTTCTTTCACGGTGAGGTCTGTAGAACATTCCGGCCATGCAGAATCTGCATCCTCTGGTACATCCCCTTGTTATTTCAGTTGTAAATCTGTCATGAACCGTTCTGATGGCAAATATCGGGGCGTCAAAAGTGACATCTAGGTCTTCATTGAGATCGTGAGCTATTGCCCGTGTTACTTTTGTTTTTATTATTGAACCGTCACTTAAGATCTCTGTTCCATCGGAATTAGTTGTAGATGGTATATAGATTCCGGGGATTTTCGAGAGTGCTTTCAATTGCTGGCTTTTCTTGATGTTTTTCTCAAACACATCCATAACAGCCTGCGCAGAAGGTTCAAATTCGCCGATAAACGCAGCATCAATGAATTTGCTTATAGGTTCAGGATTGCACATAACCGGTCCGCCGGCGAGTATCAGCGGGGTTTTGCTGCCTGTTGCCCGTTCTTTTGAAGTGAGAGGGATTCCGGCAAGTTTAAGAATTCTCAGAAATGCAGGATATTGAAGCTGATACTGAAATGATACACAGATAAGGTCAAATGATCTGAAATCAATTCCATACATTATTGATGTGAGGCTTCCTTCTTTTCGCAGTATTTTTTCAAAATCTGTTGCGGGAGCAAACCCGAAATCAACAGGGAATTTTCTTCTGTGGAAAAGCGAATAGAGTATTTTTACACCGGTATGGCTCTGAGCCACTTCAAAAAGGTCGGGAAAAAGTATAAGCACTTTAGGTTTTGACTGATCGGGTTCAATTCCTGAAGTATCAATGAAAGGTGCAAAATATCTTCCCGGTTTTTCGATTTTTCTGAGGATCGATGTTGTTATTTCCAAAGGAATACCTCTAAAGATAAAATAAGGTTGAAGTAGAAACTGTCTGACAGAACAAAATATCTGCCGGCAGCAGGTGCAAGGAACAGATTAAATGATTCATGAGGCGACACATAGGCTCCAAGCTGTGCTTCAATTGCGACAAGCGGATCAGATCCGGGAGATACCGTGACAATTGTGTGAAATATTCCCTTGAATCCTGAAACCGGCGAACCGGCTGTGATCGAAGCATCAAGGTATCCTCCAAGAAAAACATCGGAAAGAGTTCTGTTTGTGAGAAATACCATGTTGGTTCTAATCGTTCCTGCGGCATTTTGTGCATCAAGCCACTGGAAATCCATGCCGAAACTGAGTCCGGGCTGTTCAAAGCGGTTTACCATAAGTCCGAAATTGATGTTTATGTACTGAACTACCGGTGCGTTATAAAGAAATTCTGACTTTTCAAGAGACACTTCCGAAGTAAGTGAGGGTACTTTATTGCCTGCGATACGACCTTCTACAAGTCCGTAAACATTCAATGAAATCAGAATGATAATAAAAGTGAGGGCTGTTTTAATCACTCATCACCTCGGCATATATTTTGTCAAGCAGCCGGTCAAAAAACCGTGCATTGCTAAGCGGCGTCGAACATTCAAGGATCAGATATTCACCATCTTTCTCAAGTGTTGAAACAAG
>Ga0116171_10002723_pt1 | contig 16633 bp, 9 predicted proteins | sample AD_JPNHW2_MetaG_FD_89798 | JGI IMG/M metagenome (GOLD analysis project Ga0116171, IMG submission 89798) | Active sludge microbial communities of municipal wastewater-treating anaerobic digesters from Japan - AD_JPNHW2_MetaG | ecosystem: Engineered > Bioreactor > Anaerobic > Digestate | place... | reverse complement strand
TTATAGCTGTAGCGGATATCCAGTTCATGACTCGGGCTAAGGCGTTCGGTATTGGTTTTCCCGTATTCAGGAACCCATCTTTCGCCCGGACCGGGGAAAGAAGTATCCTGTTCACTTCCTGTTACCGGTGAATAAGGTGTATTTGAATTAAACTGGAATTTCGCGCTGAGCGTATGCTGTCTGTAAGTATATCCGGCAACAAGTTTAGCTACATGGGTCTGATCATAGTATGAATAAATCCATTCATCGCCGTAGGGATCACTCTCCATGTTTGACTTTTCTTTTGACCTTGAAAAAGTATAGCTCACCCAGCCGAAAAGTCCCTGATCACGTTCGTCGCTGATTTTTGCCATAAGCTCAAATCCGTATGTTTTCAGGTCTGTCCCGTTTTTAAAATCATTTCCGGTGTCAGCCTGTTCTTCGGCGTAAACTATATCCCAAAAGTTATTGTAAAAACCCTCCACCTTAAAAGTATAATCCGACACCTTCTGTTCAAGGCTCAAAGCCCGGTGAATTGATCTCTGCGGATCAAGGTAGTCTGCTTCCGCGACATTCGGAGCTTCGTTAAAATACGTCGCATTTGTCTGGATGAAACAGCTGTAGTATCCCCCCGCGGCGCCGAATGTTGTTCCCGTTGGGAAAGCGATACTCAAGGCGCCCCTTGGATCAAATACATACTTGTCAGCATTCATCAGGTATTCAGAATGATAACCGGGGACAAATGTTATCCACCCTAAAACAAATTTATTCTCCATATAGCTGACCAGAGTTTTATTGATGATAGTTTCACCAAGCGGCACCTGTTTAAAGCTGTCAGGATCTCCGGGATTGAAGTCCGGGACATCCCCATTGGGAATGATAGATACACCGTCTGTTTTAAACCAGTAGTAATTCCATTCCGCCCCGGCCCTGAAATCTCCATGTGATTTCCACCACTCAAATCTGAATTTATCTTTTACGCCGAAAATATAAGGCTTTGAAGTAGTACCGATATCCTTTGCCCAGTCCGCTGTTGCTTCCGGAAGCTCCATCCACCTATAGAAGTCTGTCATTGCTCCATACGCAAGCAGCGTATTGGAGAAAGACTCCCTGGGCCTGAATGTATAATAAATACCGGCATTATGTGATTTCTGACTCTGCTTCCATGTAGCGTTAATCAGGTAAGGATCTGACCCCTCTTCAAGATAATCATCCTTAAGTATAAGCTTGAGCTTATCGCTGCTGCCAAAAGCAAGCAGAGTAAGAGAGTTTGCATCATTTAAAAAATATTTAGTTTTAAACTGGTAATCCCAGTACTCCGGAACCTCATCAAGGTCCTTCCTGAGGACATATTCGTAGAAAAGAGGAATAAACAGCGACAGATATCCGATCCTGGCTGATGCTATCATGTATCCGTTGTTAACAGTTTTTTCTTTCCCGTCAATAAAGACCTTTTCGGTAAAAGGCGTCTTGATCAGAGAACATGCGGAAATCAGCCCCACATCAACATTTCCACCTGCTTCAGTCACCTCATCTATCGTATTAATACTGATGATCGCTCCCTGCGCGTTGGAAAACTGCGAAGGATATGATGATGCATAAAGATCTATCTCTCTCATCAGATCGTTGTTAATGACAGAATGAAAACCTCCGAAGTGCATCGGATTAAATAGCGGAATATCATCCACATAATAGCCGTTAACTGCGGGATCCGCTCCCCTTATTACAAGCGGCCCGAATAAACCTCCGGGTCTGGATACGCTCGGCAGTGCTGTAAGCGCATTTAGAGAATCTCCGAAAGAAGCAGGCACTTCTTTAATCTCTTTTTTACTCATTGTATGACGGGAGATCTTTTGTATATCCTTTTCACCCTTAATTACAACACCGGTACCTTTCGAAGAATAAGGATTCAGAATAAAGTTGCGTGTGACATTGCCTGCAATTGTGACAAATGTAGTCAGGCTTTCAAGGCCGGGAGACTGCACCTTAACGACATATCTTCCGCTTTTAGGAATCTCCATGTAGTAATTCCCCTGTGGGGCATTTACAACAAGCCCGGCCTCCTGTATTATTACAATGGCGAAGTTTACAGGTTTTTGCGTTGTGCTGTCAATTACCTTCCCCTGCATTGAATAAGGGACGGCATATGCCGGAATGAAACCGGATAAAATACAGAGAATCACTACAGCTGGTAAAAATCTTAAATAAATTTTCATAATATGGAAAGGATCCTGTTCTATATTTATCATCATGATTTTTCTATATATCTTAAACACCGGGAATACAGATATCTGTTACTTTTTTTATAAAAAATTATTCACGAATTTCACATGATGTAATAATTATCCGGACCGATTATTACTGCATCTTTTATATGTTTTTGACTCTATTTTCTGTCAATGGAAATATAGATATATATTCATATTTTGATACTTCCGAAAGGATATTAAAACTATTATTTATCAAGTGCCTGACTTAATAAATAATAGTAAAAAAATTGCTCCTCTATTAAAAATTTCATTTATTATCATCTCTATATTCCAGGATATCTCCCGGCTGGCATTCAAGATGTCTGCATATCTCATCAAGAGTTGAAAGCCTGAGGGCCCTGGCCTTCCCGGTTTTAAGCACTGAAAGATTCTGCTCTGTAATTCCAATAAGCCCTGCCAGTTCATTAGATTTCATCTTGCGCCTGGCAAGCATCACATCAAGGTTTATTATAATTGCCATAAACACCTCTACACTATATATTCCTGTTCATCAGACATTTCTCTCCCCGCATCCATTATCCATGAGATCAGAACAACTATCATCCCTATTATCCCGAGAGCAAAATCTGAAGATGATAAACTGAAAGTAATGACTCTCTGTCCGGGAGGATTATGAAGTGAAATAATCACTGACATTGCCGAATTGCGAATTATTCCCGCAATCATTGATATTATTATCAGGTATCCCAGCTTCCGATAGCAGTTCACATTATCGCTGCTGAAGATAATTCCTTTTTCATATAATGAAAAAAGCTTTATAAGAATATAAAAACCTGACATTAAAATACCGGATAAAACAAGACTCGCAAGAGATGAATAAACACGCTGATCAAAAGCAAGATTTACCGGTATAGTTACAAGATACTCCTTCATCATCTGAATCCTGATTAAATCAGGAAGATTATTATAAAACATCCATATAAGAACTGACATGACCGGCGTAATTAAAAATAAACCGGCAAACAGAAATTTAAAAAGTCTTCCGCGTTTTTTAATTCTTTCGAGTCTTTCCATAAAATACCTCCATATCAAAACTTATACAGTTTTAGACTACTGCCTGCTGTATAAATTCTGTTGTATAATTATATTTATGGAGGATATAGTAACTTACTGCTAAAATGTCAATAATTAATTATCGTTTTACGGTAATTAATTATTGATAAATACGAATATACTAATGCTGACTTTATCAGGTTCACACGCATTTGCAGGAATCTGCAGACTTCAGGCTCCTTTTCTCTATAACTTATATGTTAAAAATTCAGCATACGAAGCAGATCGTATAAACCGGTAATTTTTCATTATTCAATACATACAAACTCTTCAACTATCTCTGCACCTGCCTTTTCATCAGCAGACTTCAACGCGCTTATCCCCGGAAGGAATAGAGCTGATATAAAGGCTACAACAACCATAACACTCCCCACCAGGAAAGCATCCTGAAAAGACAAAACAGTAGCATACTGTGCAACCTTTTTGAATATAATGCCCTGAGCTATCTGCGCTGATTGCGCATATGTATAGCCGAGCGAATGAATGTGATGGACCAGGTTCTGAAATGTCTCAGTGAAAACCGGGGATGTCCTGTCCATTGACGAGGCTATTCCTGCTAGATGAAATGGAACCCTGTGGCTGAGAACAGTAGACAGAAGCGATATCCCTATTGACCCGCCTACCTGCTGGATAATATTAAACATAGATGAAGCCATTCCTGCGTCCCTTTGTGATACGGCATTCATTCCTGCTGCTGTCAGCGGCGCCATGAGCAGTCCCATGCCGACTCCCCTTACCAGAGTCGGATTGATCACATCCATCGCAGACATGTTGACATCCATATTTCTGTACATGAACATGAAAAGCCAGAGACCGACAAGCCCGATCATTGTCGGAATCCTCGGACCTATTTTGTCGCTAAGCTTCCCTCCAAAGGGCATAACAAACGCCATAAGGAGTGAACCAGGAAACAATATAAGCCCGCTCTGCATCTCCTCATACCCCATCTGCTGCTGCATAAAAAGAGGCAGCAGAAATATCCCGCCGAAGAGTACAACCGACCTGACCAGCATAACCACGGCGCACGCGGAAAACACAGGCAGTTTAAAAAGGCTCAGTTTGATTATGCCATTGTCGACAGAAGCCTCAACAAGCAGAAAGCACAGGAGCCCGAGCATCGTTGTTATACAGCAGGTTAATATATATGAGGATGTCCACCCCTCCTTTTCACCCTTGGAAAGGCCAAGAAGAAGCGAAACAAGAAATATCGTCAGGAACAGGAATCCCCAGAAATCAAATGGTTTGCGCAGACTGGCATGAGGTACATCCCTGAAAAGCAGGAAAAATGCTGCAAAAAAAACTGCAATTCCTATCGGCAGATTTATAAGGAATATCGATCTCCATCCGAAATGGTTTGTAAGGTAACCCCCGATAGTGGGACCCACAGCAGGCCCCATGATAACGCCCATGCCCCATATCCCCATTGCCTTACCTCTTTCATGAGGTTCAAAAACTTCGGATATCATCGCCATCCCCGTAGGAGTAATAGCCCCTCCTCCCAAAGCCTGAATGACCCTTGCAACAATAAGTGAAGGGAGGTTCCACGCCATACCGCAGAGTACAGACCCGGCGATAAATATCACCAGACTTGCAATATAAAGTGTTCTGTAACCCACCCTGTCCCTGAACCATGCGGTAAGGGGCATCAATGCCGCAAAAGCAATCATATAACCTGTGACAACCCAGCTTATTTCATCAACGCCAGCACCGAAATCCGACATTATCGCAGGGATTGATACATTCACAATACTGCTATCGAGAGCGGCCATGAGAGTACCAGCCATGACTATCCCCATCACAGTCCATTTATAATTATCCGGCTTCGTCTGTACATTTGCTGAAGACATGCTTATCGTACCTTTATTTTAACTTCAACAGACTGTCCTATCCTGAGATTAATGCCAGGATGAGGATCAATCGCTATCTTAACAGGTATCCTTTGAACAAGCTTTATAAAATTTCCGGCCGAACTGTCCGACGGGATAAGCGCAAATGTCGCTGCAGTCGCTTTGCGGACTTCAAGCACTTTCCCTGTGAGTTTACCGCCCTCGTCAATATACACTGTTACACTCTGCCCGGCACGTACAAGTGCCACAGAGGTTTCTTCTATATTAGCAGTTACCCAGGCATGGTCAACATCAGCAACGGTTACCGCGGTCTGATTTGATTCAATGATATTCCCTGTCTGCGCGAGTTTCTGCACAACAACACCGTTTACAGGGCTTCTTAGAGTTGTAAACTCAAGCGCAAGTTCCGCGAGCTGAAGGTCTCCTTCAGCACCCAGGGCTTCCGATCTGGCCTTATCAAGCTGCTGGCGGCTGGCGCCCTCCTGGGCCGCAAGTGATTCCATTCGATGAAGTTCCATTGAAGTGAATGACGCCCTGGCCTTTGCTTTTTTATACTGTGCTTCGGCAGTACGATGATCGAGCTCAACAAGTTCCATCCCGGCAGTGACATTATCCCCTTCGGAAACATTGATCTTTAAAATCTGTCCGTTAACACCGCGGTTTGCTATTTTTATTATATCAGCTGTTACCCTGGCATCATCAGTTGAAACATATGGTCTGAGGAAAAATACCCAGAACAGCAGGATTATAAAGGTTATTCCTCCGACAATATAAGCTGCGAGCCTGGATGCACGGGTCTGCCACCATGCTGTTTTATTTTTTTCAGCCGCAGGCTCTTCAACTTTAGACACTACGGGTATACTTTTTCTGCTCATTCTGCACCTCTTAATATAAATATCTTCTGATTGTAATTGAAGCATCAGAATCTGAAATAGTCATAACCTAAAGCCCTGTTAAGCCTGGCTTTTGATACCTGAAAATCATAAAGAGACTGAACATACATTGTCCTGGCATTACTCAACCCGATGTTGGCATTAAGCAGCTCTGTATTATTTACCATACCGTTTTTAAACTGGATAACCGCAACACGGTATGATTCCTCTGCGGATTTTATATTATCCTTCTGTGAAAGGATTGCATGGGATGATGAATTGATACTTAAAAGCCCCTCCTGAATTTCCAGCTTTATACTCCTGACAAATTCATCCAGTTCCATATCAGTCTGTATTGATAGACTTTCAAACTGCCCGGATTTTCCGTGTGATGAATCCGCAGGACTGAGTGCCCCCCATCTGTATGTAGCTCCGGCAGTAAAATTCCAGCTCCTGTTCCAGCCTTTAGGATTATACTGGCTGTTAATGGCATTTAGAACATCATCAAATGTAGGATCTGGATAACCTGTTTTTACATTCCCTGAAGGATTAATAATCTTCGCTGATCCATAAGAACCATTAGCAAAAAATGTAGGCCAGAGATACACAGATTCGCTCTCGTTCATTTTATCCATGTAGAGATTTTTTTTATGGCTGATCTGGAGAAGTTCAGGCCGGTTTTTAAGCGCAACCGAAACAAGCTCCTTGTAATGGCTCATCCTGTCATCCTCTTTCATGCTGATGATCGATTTATCATCAGGACTATCGAGCTGGAGAGCTGACTCATCAAGCAGGACGGGTATATCTATCTCCCTCCCCAGGTGCAGATTAAAAGCTGCTTTTGCAACTTCATATTCCTTCTTCGCATCAATAAGCCTGGTGGTTTCATTCGCCGCGGCTACTCCCGCCCTTAGAAATTCGAGTTTTGTAAAGCTTCCGTTTTTATACCCTACATCTACTACACGGAGATTCTCCTGCAGCGCTTTTACTGAATCAGACCTCAGTGTCACCATATCCTGCGCGAGAAGCACCCTGTAATAAAGCTGAATTGCTGTTACTGTCGTATCAGCCTTAACCTTCCTCTCTTCGTTAACAGTAATGATCTTTTCCTCTCTGGATGACTGAAGCCTGTTATAAAAACCGCCCGGATTCATCGAAAGTGATCCTTTCACAATCTGCACATTATACTGTCCGTCACTGCTGGACTGTGGACCTTTATCCGCACCCCACATAGTACCTGACGCCCCGCTTACAAGTTCAGGCCATAATTCACCCCAGACCTCGCGGACTTTAAATTCTTTTTCATTCACCTTTTCCCGTGCAATTTTATACCTGTTATTATTTTCAAGTGAAATAGAAATAGCATCATTAACATTGAGCTTTTCATTTTCGGCGGATGAAATTGAATAAATCATAATCATAAACAGACACATCAAAAAACTGCATAAACTTTTCATCTTTATTTATCCTTTTTAATCTGATCATTCTTTCCGGTGGAACCGACTTCAGGAATGCCACTACAGAAAATTTTACAAAGCGTTATAATATCATGTTCAAGCTGCTTAATTGGTGCATCGAAAGAACTGAAAATAATTCCCCTTATCGAATATGTAATCAGATCTGCATAATATTCCGGAATATTTATACAGGCAAGTTTCGCATCTTTTTTAAAAATATCCAATATCAGAGAACGGTGTATAGCTCCGGCCATATTTTTAAATTTAAAACGCGTCTCCGAAGGTAAAAAGAATTCATCATCACCCAGCTGATATATATCCCTGAATTGCTTTCTCGTTGAAAGAATACACCTGCAGAATTCAGAGAACCTTTCATCTGTTGTCTGCCCGATTCCGATGGCATTCCTGAGTTCCGATTCGTATTCCCTGAAATCGTATTCTCCCACTGCAAAGAAGAGCTCCTCTTTGCTTTTATAATAGTAGTATAAAGCGCTGCGTGTTATATTCAGCTTTGCCGCGACGTCATCCATCGTGACTTTTTTATACCCGTATTCCGCAAACACCTTTTGTGCTGCTTCAATTATCTCCTGCTGTCTGCCGCAGCATATTTTATCATTTACAACCATAATTAACCTTTTTGACAATTTGACAAATTATGTTAATTTGTCAAATAATATTATATATTTTTTTAGTTATCAATTAAATGTTCATTTTTATAAATTTATACATAAAATTCAACTATTCCACTGATTAGTATCCAGTGATAAAAAACCTGATTACCGGATCTGAAACAGATTCAATTTAATTTTTATATAACTGATTCTGCTTGATTTTCATAAAGATTATATTATAATATAAATAGTTATATAGAATACTAAGAGCTTTAGTGAATACTTTATCTGGTTGCCGGAGGATTGGCTTTTCGTAATTTTTTAAAATATCTCTTTTCATAAAGTAAACAGCCCCGCACCCCCGGAGGGGGCAAAGACGGATTATTGTCCTGACCAGGGTGTTAGACCGGACAGAGAGCATTATCCGGTTGCGCATAAAGTTTTAATTATTGATGATTATATTTACACAGGAATAAAATATTGGAAAACAGCACATTAACCAGTCTAAGCCGATTTAAAATTGCCGATGAACATCTGATTACTGATAAAGCTGTTAAAGAATCAATATCCAAAGCTTACTCCGATGGAAGATGTTTTGAGTTTTACCCCGATTCATATATCATTGAAAGAATAGGCGCGGGTGATCCGGTTGAGCTGTTCAGAGAACGGTTCTTTGATATGGCCAATGCTATACTCGACAGCTACACCGACCTTAGCGGTTCATTCCGGGAGAAGATGACGGGAGATACAAGATTATTCGGAAGAATAATAAATTCTCTCGCCCTTTTCCATAGGGGAGCTGCAAAAAGCAGCAACAACCTGATCGGGACAAGAAGGATCGTACTGGTTCAGGAACTCCCCGGCAAAGCGACAATACATCATATATCCAAATCGACAACTGCAATAGCACACGTAGGACAGGGGCCTACATGGGCAGAGGTCCCGTCTATCTACCTTGGACTGAAAACATTTGATACTCTGAATGAGTGGAAAAACAGGCAGGACCATAGATTTTTTGACGCTTTTGTTTTCCTTCTCGAAGTAGAGGAGAGAGCCATAGAGATAGGTTTCTCTCATTCCACATTTTATCCTCCTGAAAAATTCGATTTATTGAATACACTGGTAGACGCGGTAATAGATTACGCCGCAAAAGCTGAGGAGAGATATAAAGAGGAACTCCCCGCCGCTGCTGTTGAAAAATTCAGCGATCACAAAAAAAATGAACTTGTAAATAAGCTGAACTGCAGGATTGCCGGAGATGAACTCAACTTTGACTACGATATAAACATTGAAGGTATGAAGGATCTCGAAAATTACGCAAGAGAATACAAGAAGGGGCATGACAATACATCCCTGCGCGAAATAATGAAACTTCTTGTATCAGCATCCGGCCATGATATTCACGAACTGAGGAACAAAGCCAACCTGGTTCTTGACAGGATGCTTTCACCGAAAGAATTTGACGCGCCGCTTGCGACAAGATTCATCAACATGTCAGTCAACGATGAATATAATTTCTCATTCAGTCTCGCAGAACAGGATACCGGTAAAGGCTACTATCTCAGAATATATAAAAATAACATTAAAAATGATTATCAGACTGAGAATAGTATAATTGCTGAAGAAATCTCGCTCGATCTGAACAAACAGGGGATGTACTCCGCCGCTTATAAATTCAGTGAATACGGGCATTATGATTTCTGCGTAGTTTCACGCAGCGATAAAGCAATGTCGTGGATTACCGAGCAGGGCACATCGGGAAGGATCAATGTTCTCCCGGATCTGCAGGGTGAAATAATACTGGAAGTTTTTGTTGATATTCACGGCCACACAAAAGTTTACTGGCGGGATAATGACGGGCATCCGGGACTTGTATACAACGAGAATGGCGAAGTAATCCGGCTGGGGAATCTTTTTGATATAGCCCACCATCTTGAGGACCTGAAGGAAAGATACTGTGTAAGTTCAATCTATCTCCTTGGAGTACAGCAGAGAGGATCAAACAGGGAGGACTGGGCCCCCGAAGCGACATCTCCGTCTCCATTCTCACCAATGAGTCTTAAAATTATTGAACCTTCAATCGGAGGGGATGAGGCGCTGAAGAAACTCGTAAAAAAAGCCCATACCCTTGATATAAAAATAATAGTTGATATAATACCTCACCTCAACAGAAGGAGCACCGAACTTCCGCGCGAATATGCAGTCATGACATACGACAGCGGAGGGAATCTTGTCGAAAGATCATCCACTGACGGAAGATATGGAACATGGGATGACGGGAAACTTCTGAATTACAGGCTTTTCGAAATATGGGAATGGCTCTCAGACTCAATATCAACACTGATTGATGAGTTTGATATTGACGGAATCCGATTTGATTCTGCACATGCGATCCCGATCATGATGAAAAAGAATAACTACACTTTTGCATTTCATCAGAAAAGATCAGACCTGGACATGCTCAATGGAACAATTATTGTCAATGACAGGGAATACGGTCATTTTATGACCACGGGATTTTACGACTGCGAATGCCGCGAAAAAATTGCCGTTCCGCTTCACTACTTTTTAATGCTGAATATAGAAAAGAGAATAAAAAGAAAGAATAAAAATTTCTTCATCAATCTTGCAGAATGTTTCTGGGGGCATGAAAAATATCTCACCAGAACGGGCCTGATCCCGTACAACTCATCGCTTTTTAAAATCTGCGAAAATATAATGCACGGCAAAAGCGACGTTCGCGAGATTTATCATTTATACGACAACTACTATCCGTCCGTGCTCCCTGAGGGCACTGAACTCCTTGGAATTTTAGGCAACCACGATGAACGCCGGGCATTGAACACATTCGGCCACAGGGGACTCCGCGCGGCTGTAGCGATAACATCTTTCCTCAGCAACATTATTATGGATTATGAGGGGAGTGCCGAGGGTGAAGGGTGGAAAGTCTTCCTTGACAATATTTATGTAAACTGGAACCAGTTTGAATACGCTTCACACCGGAGCCTTGATTCATTCTACAATGATGTATACAAATTCCACCGCACGCAGAAAGGGAAAGGGCACCTCATCTGGGCGAACAACAATGAAGCTGCTGCTGCGATAAAATATTCCGGGGACATATACTGGATAGGAATATTCAACTTCAGCGAAACAAATCAGAACGTGTCGCTTCAGTTTGATAATCCGCGGCTCAAGATAGAGGATGATGATGCGTTCATACTCTCCGATCCGCTTTATTCAGCAATAACCGGAAAATTCAGGTACTACACAGGGAAGGAATTAAAGGCTTCAAGAATCAACGCGCCGGTTGCCTACACTGACAGAATAAAAATTCTGAAACTGGAAAAGACTCCCCTTAAAAAACATTATGATGAATTTTTCCTCGATTCATTCCGCAGGCTCTGTGAATTCGAACGGACAGATAAACTCTTTTTTAATTTTGCATTCAGTGAACTTGCTGAGCATTGTCAGACTTATAAATCATGCTCCGCCTTTATAGCAAAAAAACTCCTCAAGTCCGATATGGAATTTGATACACTTGAACTTGGACTTAAAAGAACAATGTTCCATCTTTATAAAAACAAGGTTTTTACCATCGACCAGGTAAAAGAGTACCTTGATAAAATGTCGAAGGAAAAAACTTTTTTCTCAAAACTTGCTGAAAAGCTCTACTCGCATTATAAGAAAGGTGCGATCGTGTTTATGTCCGCGGAGGCTGAGCCCTTCTCTAAAAGCGGCGGGCTTGCAAATGTAGTATATGAACTCCCGAGGGAGATGGTTAAAAGCGGTGAAGACGTTTATGTAATTACTCCGCTTTATCGGAACGGGAACTCCAAAGAGAAAAGAAAAATGGATGAAGCGCTGGAGAAATACGGTGCAGAATATACCGGTAAAAATGTCCGGTTCAAAATCATGGATGCCGATTATGAAGTCGGTGTCCACTTCGCGGAAGTTGACGGAATAAAATATTATTTGTTAGATCATTTCGAGTTCTTTAACGGCCTCTACTGGGGTATTACATCTGAGGAAAAACTGAGAAGAAGAATCGCCTTCGCACGGTCAAGCGCAGAAGTTATACTGACATTCGGTATTGACGCAAAATATACATTCACCAATGACGCGTTCCCCGGACTGTTCAACGGCATAATACGATGCGACCACTACTACGACAGCAACCCGGTATTCAGAAACTGTTCATTCATCCATATAATACATAACGGGGGATGGCAGTATTTCGACTCATATCACAGATTTGAAAAAGGTTTTGATCTTTTTAATCTCTTTAACCTTCCTTCATGGCGTGCAGGAGATTTCTGCGACCCCGTACATGGAGACAGGCTGAACTGTATGGCGGCCGCCATAAGATTCGCCAGAAAAAGTATCACGGTGAGCCCGTCATATGCAAGACAGGTGGAGATTGCCTCTGACGGACTGGAACGGATTCTGTTTAATGTGGGCGGTATAAGCAATGCAATCGGTTCCGACTTCCGGCTGAAAACCGAGCAGAACATGAAAAAATCGGGCTTTGTTGAAAACATGTACCCGGTACTTCTCCAGAAATTCGGTTATGATTCGGAACTGAAATTAAAAATTGAGGAACGATACCCTGAAATACTGAAGGGAAATACTTTTATTGAGTCGATGGAGGATTCTCAAAGGAAAAGAATTATTATCCGGATGAGAAATAAACTTCTGATACAGATTGACAGGAACCTTAAAGTTGATCCGGATATAATACTTGCGGTAATGATACACAGGATTTCCGAGCAGAAGGGATTCCAGCTCCTCCTTGAATCTTCAGAGGGAATTTTTAAAAATCTGAACTTCCAGATAATTGCAGGCGGAAGCGTTTCAGCGGGTGATACAAGGGGTGAAGCCATTGCTCACGGGCTTTATCTGTTAAGCCGGTATTTCCCGGATAAATGCAATGTCTCTTTCGGATACCAGGATGTGAGCATTCCTCTTCTTTCATGCGATTATTTTCTTATGCCGTCAATGCATGAACCGGGGGGAATATCACAGCTTGAGGCCATGACTGCAGGATGCCCAGTAATAGCAAGAGCAACAGGCGGTCTTCGTGACACTATTAAACCGGTCAGCGGTGCAGGGAATACAGTGGAAGGATACGGCTTTCTTTTCTCTGACTTTTCACCATGGTCATTCTATGATGCTATGGAAAGGGCATCTCAGTTTTTCAAAAAAACTGATGATGAGACTTTCGCTATTTTAAGGGAAAACGCCGAGAGGGCGGCATATTACTGGGATAAACCGGCAGCAGAATATATTAACACTATTTATGATTTAACTGAAACCATTAATATAGAATAAAATATATTTCCGAATCTCGGCAGATTCAAATGAATAAAAAAAAACGGGATATTGCTATCCCGTTTGTTGTAAAAAGACCTACCCTGACTGCCTTTAATTTTCAAGGAAGACCATTGGAGTGTAAAATGAAATAATTCTTCATTTGATATAAATATCGGCTTTAAAATATATTTCTTTAACACTTTTTTTTCTCTGAATAGTTTTTTCTCTTGCAGCGGCATAACCATCTGAATAAATAATGGTTTAAATGAAGTTCTTACAGGAATACTTAACCGTTATTCAAAGTTGCAGACATAAAGAATTTCACCACCATCCGCCCGTCGGGCACATTCCCCATGGGTAAGAATGGGGAAGGCAGTACCGTGGAATATATTGAATACTCAATAAAATAAATTTTTTTATAATGTCTTCCCCGCCCGCGGGGGAGGTGTCACAAAGTGACGGAGGGGGAATGGCTCAAAAAAAATACCAGACTTCAAAACAGTTCAGCGCTGAAATCGCTAAAGGCTTAAAAGAAAAAGTATTTCTTTTTCTCGGAGAGGAAGAGGGTGAGAAGGATAAAGTTATAAATACTATTCTGGGCTTCATTTTTAAAGACAGTGCGGACCGGGTACAGAACACCGGAAGATACTATATAAATGATGATAAAAATGCCCAGGAGGAGTTTACCTCGGCTGCGGACTTCGCTCTTTCCGGTTCCATGTTTTCAAACAGCAGGGCATGCATAATACGCAATATAGAAAATATTAAAGTGAACGATGCCGTTAAAAATATAATGGATGACATGATGACATCAGTTCCCGCGGGCACAGTAATCATTATGACCTCCATGGCCAATCAGGCGCCGGCATGGGTGGAAAAAAAATATGAGGAGCTCGTACACATAGTCCAATTCTGGAAAAATTTCGACAGTGATCTCTTCACCTATATAAGAAAAAATTTAAACGATAAAAAATTATCTTTTGATGATAGAATAATTCCTCTGCTGGTTGAACTTACAGGGAACGACATAAAAAAAATTGATGAGATGCTTGAGATGATATCTCTCAATTCAAAAGATGTCCCTCTTAACGAGGAACTCGTACGGGATATAGCGGGAGAGATAAGGGAGATAACTGTTTTCGAATTTGTGGATTCTCTTTTCCTGAAAGAAAAAAAATCACTATCATATTTGAAGAAGCTGCTTGATGAAGGTACTGCCGAACTGCTTATACTCAACATGATAATAAGACAGGCGGATGCAATCGAAAAATACTACACCCTGCTGGATGAGAAAAACAATCAGGAAGAGGCGTTCACAAAACTCGGCCTGAGTGCGGCAAAATTAAAGAGGGAAAAATTTGCTTCCATACTGAAAAAAACCGGAAGAGAAAATCTGCGGAAAATTTATCCTCTTATCGCAAAAACAGAATATAGTATTAAAAGTTCAGGTATCGGATTTTCTATTGTAAGCAACCCGGTTTTTGCGCTTGCATCGGAAATACTGCTGCTGAAATGAAATAAATAAGCAGAAATCTCTTAAAACTTTTCTTTAATAACACCTACGCCCGCTCCCGGTTGAAAACGGAGAGAGGGCAAGCAGGCGTCAGCAATGCGCGGGTGAGGGCATACTGCTAAGCAGTAATACTCACCGCCGGGAAATACGCGTAAGGCAGAAGAGATGAACCTCGCCTCTCCACATCCACGGATAAAGTAAAATCACCTTTCATCAGTTCAATAATATTTCCGCTGATCATACAGTCCTTGACCCGCCCCCTGATCTTGCCATTCTCTACGATATAAGCAAGATCCATATTCGCGGAGAAATCACCAGTAATAGTATTGGACTGTCCCAGACCTATAAACTGTTCTGCGACGATACCCCTGTCAATACCTGAAATAATCTCTTTGAAAGATTTTTCACCCGGCTCTACGGCGATTCCGTGAAACGAAGGTGAAGGCAGAGATGAATATCCGCGGGAAGCATTACCGGTAGGTGCAAGACCGAGCCTCTCGGAATATTTTAAATCATTGATAAAAGTTTCAACAACACCATTCTTAATCAGAAAATTTTTTGAAGCAGTCATGCCCTCCCCGTCAAAAGGCACACTATATGGAGAACCTTCCATATATGGATTGTCTGTCATGGTGAATGCTTCACTGAAAATCTTCTCGCCTTTCTTTCCTGCGAATGGAGATACACCCTTCCATACCGAAACTCCGCTGAAACCTGAAGCGATAAAGCCGATGAGTCTCCCGAAAGCCTGGGGCGGGAAGATTACAGGGTACAATCCTGAATCTATCTTTTCAACAGTAAGCGCTTTTTCAATTTTATCTATAAGTATATCTTTTAATCCTGAACAATCTGAAGGTTTAAGCTCAGACCTGCTCTCCCATGTTTCAATCCTTGTACCGTCAGGCATTACATAAGAGCATGACAGCGAAAGCCCGTAGTACGACTCGCGATACGAAACGTCAACTCCCCGTGAATTAATAAGACGGACTGTACCTGTAGAGGATGAAATTCCCATATCGATACTTATCTGTGGATAGACAGAGTTTATATCTTCTATCATTTTCTCCGCGCATTTAATCTCATCAGAAATATTAAATTTTGTAATTTCATCATCATACGGCTCAAATGAAACAGAAGTATTCTCAGGAAGAGTAAAATTCTCAACATCGCCGTAGCTGCACATTGCGATAGCCCGCTTCACAGTATCAGAAACATTACCTGTTTCATTTGTATAAGAAAATCCGGTCTTGTTCTCTCTGTTTATACGTATTCCGAATCCGGAATTTTCACTTTCAGAGATAGAGTACAGCCTGTTATTCTTGAAACTAACCGGTGTGCTTTTACCTGAAACATGAACAGCATCATACCACTTTACCCCTTCCGGAATAACTTTCTCTATCATGTCTCTCATTTCTTCCCTCCGATAAGCACATCTTTTATTTTCATATGAGGCCCGCCGAAAGAAACCGGGAGAGGACTCTGACCGCCTTTACCGCAACCGCCGAGACCGCCGAACATTTCGCGGTCATTCCCGATCATGGTTATATTCTTCAGAGTGTTGAATACATTTCCTGAAAGCACTATGTCACGCACCATTTTCTCCGGCTTTCCATTTTTGACTATGTAGCCGCAGGGAGCGGTAAACGTAAACATCTCCAGGTTAGTCTGCCCTCCAATAACATCCACAGCGTAAAGACCGTCATCGAGCGAGCTGAAGA
>Ga0116171_10002720_pt1 | contig 16639 bp, 23 predicted proteins | sample AD_JPNHW2_MetaG_FD_89798 | JGI IMG/M metagenome (GOLD analysis project Ga0116171, IMG submission 89798) | Active sludge microbial communities of municipal wastewater-treating anaerobic digesters from Japan - AD_JPNHW2_MetaG | ecosystem: Engineered > Bioreactor > Anaerobic > Digestate | place... | reverse complement strand
CATAGTTAATATTTCAGACGGAACATGTACAAATATTGCGCCACCTATTCTGTACAGCAACTTAGTACCATCTGCAACAAGAAGCCAACCTTCTTTCATCAGTATGCGTTTCAACTGTTTGTTAGGGTATACTATTCCAGTGCCGATCATTAGTTACCTCGCCTTATTCTTTAAATGACAGTTTTTACAATCTTCCTCAAAACAATTTCTGCACGGGCTTTTAGCGGGCGCCGCTGGACTTAATATTGTCATTTGCTACTCCTATCACAAAACTTACTAGTCAGACGCAGCACTATTACTGCGTCTGGTAGTATTTTTCATAACTTCAAAAAGCGTTTAACATCTGCGGTGTTTCGCGATCATCCGCGGACACGACTTCTGTTTCGTGCCGTGATTAATGCGTGGTTTTCCATCCTAAGATATGCCAATTTGCACTAACCACGACCAACTTCGGTTTTACAGACCGATAAGGTTGGACATGTGAGTCAACCTACGTCAAGTAACGAGTACAATTTTACAGTGCCGTTTTCACTATTATAGTTATAAACAAGCTGAGCCTGTGTTTTAGTAGGCTCTTCCACAACGCATTGTGAAGGTTGTTCCGGCAGCGCAAGTCCAATTGTTTTATCCATGGTTATAGTATCTTGTCCTACAGCAAATACAGCCTGGACACAGACAAAATAATCATGCAGCTTGACAAGGTAAGAAGCACGAGCAATTGTTACACTATTAGTACAGCTTTCATTCTGCTCAACTTGCTCTTTTGTTGCATTAGCAGGAAGAACGCAGGTCGGTTCCTCAAGCACTGGCAACGAGCCGCATTTTTCAATGACCGAGTCAGCAGCTTTAGTTGCTGTAGTAACAGTAGCACAACTCACAAAGGGAATACACAACATTGTCAAAACAATCATGAAGAGAAATAATCTTCTCATTGAAACCTCCAAGTTTCAACTGTTATTAAATACTGACGCTATTAACGAGCGGCAGTAACCATTCAACAACTTTATAAGCAACCACAACAATAATACCAATAATTGCGCCAATTGATATTATCGTAAAACAAAAAGCAAGCATGCTTAGTGAACCAAGTATTAAGGCACTAACTGGCTTTTTTAACTTTAACAGCAGACTTTTTTTCACTGTAAGCCTCCTCATAACTTATGAAATCACCATCAGCAAAGTAGTCGCCATCACACTTTATGCCATCGTTAAGGCAACTTGCAAGAACATAAGCGCCTTTCGCTTTGTCCGTACCCCATTTGCGTTTAGGATCATTAGGCAATGACTGAATGCGCAAATACGGTTTATTGTTCGACATTACATTTGACCACTGCTGACTCTCACTAAGCTGCACGCCAACAGTCTTTTTGGTAGGGACTACTTTGTCATTAACTGCAAACTTCTTAGCCATTTTTTAACCTCTTACTTAACTTCTCTATAAAAACTTCAACTTTGTCTTGATCGTCACCAAAATCTACATAACACACTGAAATATTATTGTTACCTTTCGAAAACGGACAAACTTCATTTATGTTGTTCAACAATAAATTTTCCACTCTGTTACTACAGCTTACGTTGGTACATCCAAACTGATCTTTTATTATCTTAGCGAGTTCCAACATACTTGCGTTGAGCGAAACGAAGTGCTGTAACAACACTTCGCTTTCAACTTCAACAACTTCCTTGTTCTTCGTCATACAGTCCTCAAAGTGGCGCGGCAGGTCGTTCCCATTATTAAACCTAAAATAAGTTTATTTATGTCCTGCCGCATACTATTTACAAAACCTCGTAATTTCTTTTTTACATTTATCAAGACTACCTAAGCAAACAATCTTATTATTCAGCAATAAAGTAAAAATTGTGGTTGAAATACTACCATCGATCATAGCCGGGGTGAGCGTTAAGCCGTGATCGATGGCAAGCATTGCGGTTGCCCGCATATCGTCATGTGAGGTGACTTCTACGTTAGGAGCACTATTTCTTATTCTACATATAACGCAACGATTTTCACTATCTTGTCCAACTTCTTTACATACTACACAATCAATGTTATCTTTATGTTTATCATAACCAACAGCATCTAAATAACTCATTACCACCTCCTCACATTCTTTTTAATTATATCATATTATTTTACGAATTGACATTTTTTAATTTACCTAAATACAACTTTTTTGACATATTGTAGTTTTAAGCCATATTTTATTTATCAATTCAAAAATATTGAAAATTGAGGCTCCAAATCTCAATCTTAGATTGAATATATTGAGTGGCGAGGCATTATACATTAATGATTTTATGCAGTTGTCTAGGATAATCATTTTTTATAACCTATTAAAATCATTGACAAAAGCTTAAGGCTTAGTGGTAATAAGCAGCGATTTGAATCCGTGCCATGTACATAATTCATTGTACTTGACAACATTCATCTGATGATAAGTTGGATTGTGGTATGCTTCTAACCCAGGAACATCTCTGTTAAGAGTGGCAAGGATTATGCTTTCTCTGAGTGATTCGAGGCTGTCAGGATCAGTGAAGTAACGTTTATACTGATGCTTCAATGTATCAAGGTTACGAAGTATGTTTCCTACGCTGCCATAAGCTTTAATCATGTCAACAGCTTTTTTGGGACCGATACCTGGAAGACCTTTGAATCCATCAGCGGAATCACCTACAAGAGACAGATATTCTTCAAACTGCTCAGGATAAATACCGTACTTCGCAAATATCGCATTTCTATCAAACATAGTTCCTGTCTGCATATTGTACATAAGGCAAGTGTCATCCACAAGAGCGCAAAGATCTTTATCAATTCCACAAATGACAGACGGTATTCCCATCATTTTATAATACGTTGTCAGTGTAGCTATCAAGTCATCAGCTTCATAACCCTGAACGCGGCACATTGGAATATTCATCGCTGTAATAAATGAGATTAAAGCTTCTCTTTGATACTTAATCTCATGAATAGATTCTCTGTGAGCTTTGTACGTATGCACTTGCTCTTTTTTAAAACAATACTCACTGTCTATTACAGCAACTATTCTTTTTGCTGACTTCATCAACTTAACAAGACCTTTTATCGTTGTGAACAATCCACCTATTGCCTGGCCTCTGCTTGTGAGGTTAACAGCAAAATGGCCGCTGTAGATATAGTAATTTATATCCACAAGGTACACGGCTGTTCTATCGATAGAATTACATTCTATAGACTTAGTAGGCTTCTCTACTTTCTGTCCGGCTACGTAAGTATCAACTTCATCAATTGAATATTTCTTTTCTTCTGTCATAACTATCTCCTACTTGCTTATTCCCCGTACTACCAGCACTATTGCTAGTATATACCATAATGGACTAATTGTTCTTGCTACGAAGCAAGCTAACCAACACAACAAAAAGCAATATACTAACTTCATGTTACCTCTTTAAAAGTACTTGTTTACTTTCCATCCGTTAAGTCGAACAGATCCGCAAGGTAGAGGATGGCTTTGACATCGCTCAAAATTATGTCCAAATCAAAAAATGTATAATAAATAAAACCATTTTTAACAAAAACTTTTTTTATCTCTGTTAATTCCATAAGTTGATTAAATTTACACAGTTCTTCGCTTGTCAACTCCAAACTACCGTCAGGCAATGGCTTGCGTTTTACCCATTTACCAACAACTTGAGAGTCATATTTTAAATCGTCTGAAAAATCATCTCTACATATTTCCAATGCTCTTCCACAATTACTGCAAATTGCAACATAATTTTTATCACTCATCACTCCACCTCCACTAATTAACTTCATGTTACCTCTTAGAGCGGTTTACTGCCAAATTCAGTCCTATACGTTGTTTTCTTCAACGTACTTTCGCAAATGAATCTACTATCGGCTTCGCTAAGTCTTAAGCTGTTGTCCGTCATGAGTGCAACTTCATTCGTAAAAATTCTTATTTCTTCTGCAACATATAAATGTTTACGTGCCGATACTGACCTGTCAACTGCTTTATTGAATATGTCAATAGCTTCGCTGAACTCATTCGCAAGTACATAAAATTCCTTGTTGTCTTTTGTTCTAATAGCATAAATACTTAACATTGTTTACTCCGTACAATCAATGATTGTTACTGTTACGTTTGAGTTGGTAAGTAGCTCCATAGGACTAATCATATAGTCTTCTGCAGCTGCCACTGAAACAACTATCCTTGTTATTCCAGCCATTATAAGAGCCTTGGCACAATTGATGCACGGGAACAATGTCACGTAGCACGTAGCACCTTTAAGGGCTATTCCATTTCTCGCAGCTGCAGCAACAGCATTTTGTTCAGCGTGCATCGCTCTACAAGTATCTTTATTTGTTCCATGCTGTATATTCATTTGATCGCGCAAACAACCAATGTCAATGCACTCAGGTTGCTTTGGAAGTGCTCCGTTATAACCTGTACTAAGTAAATAGTTTTCTCTTGTAATAACGCAACCAACTTGCTTACGTATACAAGTGCTTCTTGTCGATACCATCTTGGCCATAGAGAAGTAGTAGTCATCCCAATCCAATATCTCAGGTTTGTCTACACGTAAAATGTTCTTAGGTTCCATTGTTCCCTCACGATATAGTTTGTTTTACTTCTACTACAGCATCATTTTCTATAATAAACGTATGACCCACAACAAGCTGATTTATAGCACGTAATGTTAACATACAAAATGTTGCGTACAACTCTTTTGTATACGGAACTTGTACATTAAATACAGTGTCAAACACCAACCCAATTTCATTAACAATTGTTGGCGCATGCACATTGTACTTATAACAAAACTGTTCCAGTGTATACATCTCCACTTCTAATCTCCGTTGCTGCGGTAACACTCTGAAAAATGACCAATTTACACTATTAATCATTTTCTAATTTTTCCGCTCTTGTCATCTCTTTTGGCTCAGCAACCTTAGGTATAACTGCTTCTTCGTTTTCTGCTTTCAACACATTAAGAAGTGCCTCGGTGTAAAACTCAAGTGCCAATCTTGGTACGGCTGAAGCTTTAACACTTATACCAAGTTTTGTACAAGTCATACGTTTTGTACCTTGAATCTTTACAGAACTATGTTTTTCACCGCATACACAGAAGAATTCAACATTATGCTTGTTGGTAATAATAAGCGGCATCTTGTTTGTATAAGCAGCACAAATCTGCAATCCCAGCATTGTTATAAGTCCGCTCGGTTGAAATAACAATGCTTTCTTATTACATTCCTTAAGCAATGTTTTAAGGTTGTACTCATTGTCTAAGCCAAGCCTGTCAAACATAGCTTTCAACGAAGAAGACAGCAGTGTAGTTCCAATCTTTGTGAGAAGATTACGAACTTCAAGAACTGTTCCGTTGTGCGCTTTTATAAGCAAATCAACTTCATTGTCTGCAGTAGACCTTAACGAGGGCTTACTTGCAAATTCAACTTTTGGTTTATCTTCATCGTAAACACCTGGTACTTCACCGAACTGTCTGTTGTCTGGTTTATTCTCCTGCATGCTTTTTCTCCTTAGCTTCAGTAACTGTTTTTAATTCTGCCAATAACGCGCAACGTCTTACCATCTTTTTATATTCTGCATTATCCATACGTAATTTTGCTATTTCTTTCAACGTTATTAACTCTGAACGTTGTACCCAGTGTAAATCACCAGACTTAATAACTTCATCTGCTTTAGTAAACTCCATAGTTGTTGAAATAAGATACATTTCCAAATAAGGCAAGTCATAACCTATAACACCATGTACATAATACAATTTATAATCTTTTAACTTACCTTTTGCACTGTTGTTATTGTACTCATCGATTGTGGCTATTATTACAGCAGTCTTGAGCGCCAGCATTCCTAATTTCTTAAGCTGTCTATTTATTAGTGGTTTTGCCATTCTTTTCCTTCCAATCTTTCCAAGATGCTTTATCACTCCAACTTCCGCTACTTGCTGATACATCAACCAACATTGGAACAGGAAAGTCTTTCAATGGAGGACGTTCCATTATTTCAACAATGTCGCTAACAACATCACTTTCTACAGCGTAGTTTTCATCAATCTCAAGGATAACTTCATCATGAATCTGTGCTATCATATTAACTTTAGAATGCAGATTGTGCTCTCCTATGTATTCATACATAGCATTCTGTGAACGCTTCATGATGTCTGCAGCACTTCCTTGAATTGGGGTGTTAGCAGCACGACGCTCGTCACTCGACCTCAAGTCACGCCTTGACGAATTTATGTCATTCAATACTCTTTTGAATCCGTAGATAGTATCAACAAAACGTTGTTGCCTTGCTTTAAGCGCAACATCTTTTTGGAACTGCGGAATACCTGGATATGTAGCCTTGATCGCATTAACAATCTTAAGACACTCACCAAGACTAATACGAATATTCATAGTCTTCAGCGTGCTTTGAAGAGAGTGCTCCGTGCCACCGTAGTTAATACCGAAGTTTCCAGCCTTGGCAAGTGACCTCTCATGCTTAGTTACATCTTCTTGCTTCTTACCAGTCATTGCACTTCCTGTCATTCTATGCAAATCCCAACCTTTATTCAATGCTGTCAACATTGTTTCATCATTCGACTTCCAAGCCATAAGTCTGAGCTCGAATCCTGCATAATCAATAAGTATCAGTATTTTGCCTTTAGCTGCTCTATACAGCGATCTAATCTTAAGCGGGTCATTGTCAGGACGTGGAACATTCTGACCATTAGGCCTTGATGAATTAGTTCTGCTTGTCTCAGTCCATACTGTGTATGAACTGTGTATTCTTCCTGTGATTGGATGCTGGTACTTGCTTCTGCCTTCAATATGCGACGAAATCAACGTTCCGTACTTCTGCATGTCAGTTATAGCTGTAAGAAGCTCTAACAACTCTGTTTTAAACATTGCATCAGGTCTGTGCTTAACGTCATAAGCTTTGATCTGTATCGCATTCATTTTTGAGAAGTCTTCAGGAAGTTCAATGCTTAACAATTCCTCTTCCTTTAACGACTTAAGATTGTGTTCAACCATAAATATCATATCCAACATTGACTCTTTGTCTAATGAAGGATCATTAGTCAATTTAGACGTGCTTGCAACAGGTGCTTGAAGTATATCAAACAACAACGTTTTTACTATTCCTGTCTTTCCTGTCTTTCCAGCATTGATATTTCTGAACAAAGCAACATGCGTTTCAGGTATACCACTTGCAACTATTTTATCACATATCCTGTTACATATTTCTGTGATTTTTGCATTAGTTAGTTCTTGCATCTCAAGCGCGTACTTGTATATTCTTTCACATTCAAGCTGATCCCATGTAAAACCATGATACCTCATCTCTCCAATTACTCTCATAAATGGCATCTCGATATTACACAGCCAATCGCAGTACGTTGAATACGGACTACTTGAGTTTTCAATCGGAATTAATGATGCTACTTCAGACCAGTACTCTGCTAAATACAATGAATATATAGCATCTTCTGCTGAATACTTTTCTGCGTCAGGATCGTCAGAGCTTAACTGATTAAAGAACTCAACATTCTTGGTAGTAAGAAGCTCTTCGAATTTTGTCATCTCTACACCAAGCCATTGGCGTGCCATATCTTTAAGACCTTTTCCTGATGACGGTTTTTTAGCATCGATAATTTCATCCCATTTAACGACCTGCATGCAACGTACTACAGCAATGAATGGGTCAAACACTGGAGTTAATATATATGCACCGTGCTTAAGTGAGTGCATAGCTTCGAACTCAAGATTGTACGCTACCTTAACAACATTTCTGTTATTAAATATGCGTGACTTCAAGGTATAAAATAACAATTCACGACGCTCTTCCATATTGAAGTTTGTACCATCTAAGAATGTTCTTTTACCTTTGTTAAGCAAGAACACTACAGCGCATTCTTCAACGTTACAGCACATTGATACAGCACAAATATCAGACCTGTGCGGATCAAACGCTGCTTCCTTAAACCATGCTGTCTGATTAGCATATAACTCTGTCAATTCAACTTCACGCTGTTTCAGAACTTTTGCTGCTGCTTTAATGGCCATAGCACCTTTTGCCATCTGCACGTGAATGTTATAGTCATCAATAAGCTCTTTTAGTTTATGTTTATAAACGTCTGTGTCAGTAGCATGTTTAAGATAGGTTGCGTAATCAGGTCCAGTTTCATAGTCAAATGAGAAAGTCTCAGCAGCCACACACTCGTCTAAGAATGAATTCAATTCTTGTTCTGTTGTTATTACTCTCCGTTTAAACGGCTTAATCTCAGGCTTTGGTGGCCACTTTATATCATACAATGAGCTGTTCATTTTGTTTCCTATTTAATTCCGAGTTTTGCAGCTTCTTCAGGATTGTACAGTTTGTCAACTGTTGTCTCAATAATTGGTTTGCCTGGAGCCTGTATAGTCAAATAACCTTTTCTATACAGCGTTATAACTTCTGCTTCTTTATGATCGAGGAACGTTATACTACTTACCACCTGAAGTCTCGGCAACACATGCTCGTGATACTCTTTTATGTTACCAACTGGTCCACCTCTTTCTATCTGATATTCTCTGTCAATTATTGGTGTTCCTTTCTTTGCGTATACTACTCTACTTACTTCCATTTTTCTCTCCAAAGCAAAGTTCCATAAAGAATGGCAGCTGCTCACACCATCTACAAAATACACCCCAATCTTCCGGCAAACGTTTCGCGTCTCCATTAACGCGCTGGCTATATATTGTCTTAAGCTGTAGATAGTTTGCTGTTATCTGCATCCACAATGTCAGTCCCATAGGAACATTTGCCATTATGTACAAGAACATCTCTTGTGCAAGCTCGTCGTCAAGATTGCGCTTTGCTTCGTTGTATCTTGCAATGTAGTTATTTACAGCAACCATTACAGCATTATCAACGTAGCCGTTTGTGTTCTTTTCTGATACACCCATTCTTGTTATTCTGTGCATTTTTGACTGACTTGAAACTATATCTGCAAAATGATAACGCTGAAACTGCATTGACCAATATTGCGTATAGTTTATATCAGCTTTAACAATTATACCTTTAAGGAAACAATCATTACCTGAACCAATGTTCATACTACCAAGTCGTGCTCTCTTTTTAACAAGGTCTCTTACTTCAACGTAAGGTATCTTATCTTCTTCAGGATTAAACAATTCTACTTGCATTGGGTAGCCTGCAGCAACAAGTGCTGAGCGCAATCCCATTATTTCAAGATTGATTATCTTCACTTTACATTACCTCCTGTTGAACCAAAGCCCGCATCACCTCTTACTTGAAGGTCGCCTGCAACAAAGTCTGCTCTTACAAAAGGCATGATAACAAGTTGAGCAATTCTGTCACCACGATTAATGTTACAAGCAAACTTTGCATGGTTTGTTACTATAGCATGAATTTTACCTGTGTACGAAGGATCTATTGGAACAGGTGCTACATATAGCCCTTTTGTTGCGTTGCCAGAGCGCGGCATTATAAAGCCTACGTAGCCATTTGGTATATGCACGCTAATTTCCAAACATATTTTTTCCGTGCTACCTGATATGATAGTTACATCTTGCGGTGCAAACACGTCAGCACCGGCATCCATGTCTTTTGAATAGCGTGGAACATATCCACCCATATCCAAATCAACATCAATTTTAATTTTCATTTACTGTTCTCCGTGAAAAGTGTTCAATTTTACTTCGATTTATTAAATGATACGCTCTGTTCCTTAGTGCCGCGAGCTTCTCTTGTCTAAATGCATCTGCATCTATGTTTTCAAACAACTCTGATATAATATCCACGAACTGAGTATTATATCTTGCCATGTTACAAAGCTTCTTGTGTTTTTCAAGTTTAAGATGCTCATGTCTTAACAGCTTAGTTGTTCTTACAATCTTACGTTCTAAGTACATTGACTTTCGTTCGTTGTACTGCGCTGTAAGTATAAGTTTGCGCGCGAAGAAGTATCTCACAGGATCACGTCTATACTTTTCTAACAACTCCGCATCTACAGCACAAGATGGAGAAAAGAACCTTACCACTTCTTGGATAATGCTACGCTTCACTTAGTCCTCCAAACTTTTCAATGTTATTGTACTCAAAGCCACTTCAACCATAAGCACGTTAAGCGCTGATATTTTGAAGTAGTATTTGTACAGTTGACTGATCTTCTCAAGTTGTTCTTCATTGACATAGTCTTCACCACGGCTGAACGCACGTGATTTAAGGATCAAGTCAGATGCTGTACAATGGAAGATAATTGCTTCGTTTTCCAGCAGATAAGAAGTCAACTTATCTGCATCTTCATGACCTATTCTGCACTCACGACCAAGTACGCGTGAATATATTTCTTCAGATATAAACGTTCGGTCTATTATGCCACCACGTTTAAATTGTTCCATGAACCACTCAAATGTAGCAGGATCTTTATACGTTCCGTGCACATAGTTCAAGTTAAAAGTGTTAGCCAATAGTTTCGCGAGCTTCGTTTTACCTGCACCATCTGGACCTTCAATGATAATTAATCTTGACATTAGACCCCCTGTATAGCAAGAGGGTCACAAAATTGTGACCCTCTTTTCGTTTGGCGAACCGGTGATGAATTATTTCTGTGCTTCAAGTTCCGCGATGCGTGCTTCGAGTGCAGCAATGTGCTCGGCCTTCTTAGCAACTTTTTCCTGTTTGATCTTCTCTCTTGTCTCGCCTTCAGCCGCTTTTCTTTCTGCTCTGATAACTATACCGTTCTGGAAAAGTTCCATATCGATAAGTTTGAGTCCTTCTCTTCTTGACTTAAGTGCGTGATAAGAAATCGCTTCCAGTTCGCTCGGATCTGCGAAATTTTCTGCTTCAGATGCAACGACATTCGCGATACCGATATTGTTATACTTGTGAATCTGCTCACCAGCTACATACACGATTGTTCTCGCAATACCTTTGTTGTCATCTTTCGGGAATGATCTGTAGAGAATGTGACCGATAACTGTGTCAACTTCAACAAAGCCGGATGCTTCATTAAGCATGTGAGAAGTTGTGATGCTGAGGCTTTTAGGTTCTGCTGGAGGATCTGCTTTAACGATCTTCTCGCCTTTGGCTCTTACAACTTCGCTTTTTGCTTTTGCGAGTTCTCTTTTGAGCTTCTCAAGCTCTTCATCAAGAGTGAGAACTTTTGCAGAAGCTTCTGCTTCTGTTGCCGGTGCTTTGCTTTCTGTTCCTTCCGCCTTTACATTTTCTTCGATCTGTTCAACTTTTTTCTTGTCTTTTTTAGCCATGACTTTCTCCAAAATAAACTGTTAAATAAACATCGATGGTTCTTTAACCATTCATTCTTATCATATCACATTAATTCTCAAAAATAAATTAAATTTCATACTTTTTTGCACTATTTTTACACTTATATGTTTGTGCGATGTTTTCATTGAGGACTACTGCTTTAGCACATTTCAATCTTAGTTTAGACACAATATTAGTCCTCTTATAATTATAAGATAATAATATTATTAATGCACAAGTATCTGAGATTATTCAGATTTTGAGTTTATTGCAGCAATAACTGCATTTACCTCGAACATAACATCGGTAACTGTTTTGTTGTCGGTTGCTATGACTGTGTCACACATGAAGTTTTTGAATGCTGCGTCATCATGCTCAAGTCTATCCATTATCTTTTTAGCGCTGTCTCCGCGCGCATCCATGCGATCAATACATGCTGCTGCATTTGTTTTAAGTGCAATAACATGAACTCTACTTTTCATAGAGCTACGCTCAAGTGCTGCAGCACCTGCCGGATCAAGCGCAACGAGTGATATACCTTTTCCTATCAGCTGTTCCATTGTAATCCAGTAATAGTTCTCATCAAAGTATGTAAGTGCAAGCGCGTTGCCTGCTAAAACTTTGTCGAGGTCAAATTTATCTATGTCAAAAAATGTATGATCTACATCTTCTGCATTTCTCTGCTTCCTCGTTGTATAAGACTTTACAAGGTTGTACCCATACATTGAAGCAAGCGCTTTCATAACTGTTGTTTTACCTGACCCAGACCTACCAACAAGAACTATAAGTTTATCATTGTAGATAAGCCCATTGTTTTTGTTACCGCAAAATAGTGCTTTAATTTTAGCCCACATAATACACCTCACTTAGTCGTTATCAATATCAGCCGTTATTATACCATCAACGAAACATTTATCTATGAAAGAATTAAATCTTGGAGTCTTTCTATATCCGCTTGTAGTTGCCACTAACATTTTCAATTTAGCAAGTACCTGAATTAATAATTTAACATCGCCACGTTCAAGACACAACAATGCTTCTATATCTCCAAGACGAAGATAACTTTGTGAAGCAAATATCTTTATAAAGTTAGTAAACATCTCGTCTGATGCTAATACTCTAACTTCACTTTTCAAAGCCAGTGATAACTTCTCAAATTTATCGTCGTTAAGTGTCTCTTCTTTAACCGCAAGTTTTACATAATTATGTAGCCCGCAGCTCGAATTACAATATATGCTTATTAAGTAATTATAAATGTATGCAACATGAGATTCTTCCACAACAACGTTATTGTCTCCATCTGTTGAATGCAATAACAGTGCTAAGCTACTTGATAACCGTGCAAGTTTATTACGTTGATCTGAAGGAGACACTATCGGAACATCTGTTGCATGTCCAAACTTGTTAGACAATATAGTTGAATACTTAAGAATTAAATCAATAGCCTGAGTAGTGAATCTTATCTGGTCTGGCGTTCTGCTCCACGCGAAAAGAATATTGTTCTTAAGTATATCTGTCTCTAAAGCGGGTTTAGGATCACGCTCCAGAGTATTATACTTATCTGCTGCAACATCAGTCGCTTTCATAAATAACGCAAAATCAAATCTACGTATATCCTCATTGTTAAACATGTGCTTTAAAGATTCAACACCCTGAACATAATCAGAAAGTCTTTTGCCCTTGACTGCATTAGCTGTCATTATAGCACGTACTCTACAATTTGTCTCCGCTGTTACAGCTCTTTTAACTTCAAGTTTACCGCTACTTCTAGCGAGTGTCATTTGACCATATTCTTCTTTAGGAATACCTGAAGCTTCATCTATCCATATAAAACCTTTATCACACAATGGCCAAGCACCCCAAACTATGTACCATGAGCCTGAATTAGACTGTTCCATTTTATAAGTAAGGCCTGTTCTACTGGTAGATTCAGCGTTAACGCGTTGTCCTAAGCCAATGTATTTCATTAACTTTTCTATCATAGCAGATTTACCAGTTCCAGTATCACCTACTATTATAGTCTCAAGCCAGCCTCTTATTGCAGCACTGTCCCAAGGGACCATGACTTTAAGTGGGCTGTGATAAACAAGCAAAGCACCTAACAACACTTGATCTCTTTCTACTATACCGGTTACATTGTAAGTTATAGCACTTAATACCTGGTCTATCTTAGTAGCAATATCATTTAAGTTATTAGTTTTTGGCTTGAAGAAGTTTAGCGATTTCTGCACTTCTGGTGTGTACTTAAAACTTTCTACTACATCTTGCAAAGGTTTAACTGACTGAATAAGGATAGTTCCTTCTTGATTTTTAGGATGAGGAAATACATATCCTGCAAGTTCATAGTATCTGTTTTCAATAATGTTAGAATTACCTACAGAATATATCTTTCTCAAAACATAGCTATTATCATCATCGTCAGCAGATACCATAGGAATAACAAGAAGTTCTTCTATATTAACTGATTCAACTATTTCAAGTTCAAACTTAAAACATTTCTTTACACCTGAAACATCTCTAAGTATACCTAAAATGTTTGTGTCGCCTACACCACACATTTGTATTAATGCACGGTCTTTATTTGTAAGATCTTTATACGCTACTTTCTTAGGCATATTGTAAAGTGGACAACCGGCTCTATCACAGCTACTGAAACAACTGTACTTTATTCTGTGAGGTACTATGTAAGGTGTACTTTTCTTTCCTGCAACCATTACTTTAGTACGTATTAATTTACCAGTATACTCAGAATTACCTGTTTCAGATAACTTAAGTTGTAGAATATTTTCGTCGTCTGCTGCGTCTTGCTTTAAATGTACACATAATGTACCGGCACAAGGTATTCTTTCATAAGAACCATCTTCTTGCTTATCACCATGTAAACTACGAATAAATGCACAACCAAACTTATAGTTGTTATCACCGTGGTATACTGTGTAAAGAACATTCCTTGTATTTGTTATTCTTTTTTCGATAAGTGCGTAACTATCACCATTAGAGAACTGTTCAACCCACTTCAATATCAAGTCACATGCTTCTTCATAAGTGTATTTAGCTGCTCGGCAGTACGCGGCAAGCTGCATTGTCGTGTTGTTCCTGTTATCTTGATTCCATTTGCGATCTAAGATATACTTAACACAAACTGGAAAAGACTTTTTATCAAAGACAAATTCAACGTCACTTGAACTTTGTTCATAAGTAGACAAATCTTCATAATCTTTTAAATGTCTATCGTAGAAGTCGCCCGCTTCTTTGGTGTAGCGTGCTGCAAGAACTAATTGCTGATCAGTGTACAACGCGCCGCGTTTAGCAACTGCAAGATTCTTTATCTCATCAATAGAAAGTGTTTCAAGTTCTTCATGCGTAAGTTCTATCTTATACAATCCAGTCGTTGCATGCTTTGTGTTAGGAACTCTTAACATCCTCTTAACTGTATAAACGGTCTTGTCTAAAGCTTTCAACGGGCTGCGACCAGCAGCAGTCTGTTCCCCGAGTTTAAGTGACAAAAATGTCATTATATACTTAAAAACTTTGTGTAAATAATTATTAGGTTCCATTCCAAAAACCTTTTCATTAACTAGAACGTGAAAACCTTTCTTACCTGAAAAGTATACACGCACGGCTAAATTATCTATAGAAAGTTCTTGAGTAAAAAATTTGCAAACCTTTACAGCATCAGTGCGAGCTTGCTCAATGTTATCTTCCATATCGAAGTCAAAATAAAGAGGAGCAATGAACTGCTCTTCATTGCTCTCTCTTTCATTCGACTTAAACCTTTGAATGGTGGCGAAGCAATCTATACTATTGCATTTTTCAACATGAGGTATTATGTTATCAGTGCGAACCCATCTGGTCTCAGCACTTCCTGAGCGGAAATCGACAAATTTATAGTCTGATGCCTTGTATGTCATAACTTAACCACCATTCAAAAAGAGGATTAACCGAGATGTTTTACAGCAGTGAAATCAAGTGTAATGTAAGTTGTGCTGTTGCCTGTTTTTTCGATTGTAGAAATTTCCACAAGCACTGAAGGAACAGATGTTCCGCGTGGAAAGCCCATTGCTGCATACGCACCAGAGAAAAGGTTAAGGCCCCATTTTCCGTATGCAAGTTTAGCAGTCGGGCTGAATGACATAAGGTAAAGCTTCGGCACTTCTGCGTTGATCGATTCTTCAGGAATCACTGTAGCAAGGTATCTGCTCTGAATGTCTTCAGCATGATACTTACCTGCAGTAAGTGTGTTCTGAATCTCATCAAGCTTCGCGCGAGCCGCTGCTTCTGTAGGTTCAGCGATAAGAAGCTGTCCCATTTCTGCTGTATCCTGTTTTCCCCAAAGAGTATAACGCTCTTCACCGGCACCGATAACAACTCTGATTTTGTCTCCGTAATTTGTTGTAGGGTTATCTCTTTCAACAAACTGGCCTTTCTTATTTACAACGAGCCACTGACCCATGTAAACATAGTCAAGACCAAGACCTTCGTTCGCCTTCATAAACTCATCCTTAAGTTTACGAATAACACGCACTGCATAAGACACATTTTCCTGACCAGCAGAAACTTCTGGCTTTACCATACGTGCAACTTCTTTTTCTGTAGGTTTTGCCGCTGCATCTTGTTTTGCATCGATAACTGTGCCATTCTTCTCTTCTGCTTTCTCTGTTCCTTTTGCTCTGTCTTTTAAGCTCATCTTTCTCTCCTTTTATCTGTTGTTTGTAAGGAGTGCTACTGACTCCTCTTCATACCAATGATATGATTCACCTTCCGACCATTTCTTGCATATTACCTTTTCATTGTTACTATCCTCCACAAAAAATAACGGTTTTACAAATATATCTTTTAAACCACTTGCATCCTGCACTGTGTATATGGAATTAAATAACAACTTTGACTGTTTAATACCTTTAATTATAAGATTATTACTCTTTTCACCAACTTCAACTTCAAATATGTGCGAATGCTGCAGCACAAACATTTCAAGTGCAAGCTTCGGCATCCCGAGGTCTTTTGCCAACCATTTAGTATACAAACACTTTTTTCTGTCTTTATACATGTTGATAACGTGACACAACAAATTTATAAGTTTATTGCTGTCAATAGAATACGCTTTAACTGTATACAACTGTTTTGTCATAACTTAACTCCAGGAAGTGACTTAAAAAATGTTGACATGTCTTCATCACGCTTTGTTGTAGGTTTACGCGGCACGTCTATCAACAAACGTTTATACACCATACAACGCGATCTATATTGACCTTTTAACACCGTTGTTTCGTAGTCAACATAATCATATATAATACTTTTCTTTTTAGGATTGCAAGGATCAGGTCTCATCACGCGACCTACTTCCTGCTCAAGCACATTACCAAGCTCAACACCCTCTT
>Ga0116171_10002717_pt1 | contig 16651 bp, 13 predicted proteins | sample AD_JPNHW2_MetaG_FD_89798 | JGI IMG/M metagenome (GOLD analysis project Ga0116171, IMG submission 89798) | Active sludge microbial communities of municipal wastewater-treating anaerobic digesters from Japan - AD_JPNHW2_MetaG | ecosystem: Engineered > Bioreactor > Anaerobic > Digestate | place... | reverse complement strand
TTTGACTTCTGCAGATCTCTGATTGAATCTTTCAAGAATTTCAAGAAATTCACTCTCAATCTCAGAATCATACTTTTCATGAACCTTTTTTTTCTTAGCCGCTTTTTCACAACCCTCAGGAATGTATTTTCTAGTCATGACGATTTCTCAAAAAATAATTGATTTGAGTATATACATACAGATTTTTTTTACAAACCCGAAATCCGTTCTTTGTCAAAACTTCCTAAAATTGACTTTATATCCCTAAATAATTAACATTTACGGTAAATTTTAAAACTGGGGCGGTTTATGAAATTTCTTTCGTTCAGTCTTACTGATACAGGTTTGAAGCGAAAAAACAATGAAGATGCTTTGATCGACATGCCGGGCACAGGTCTTTTTGCTGTCGCTGACGGTATGGGCGGTGAGCAGCATGGTGAGGTTGCATCTGAAACGGCGGTAAATTCTGTCAAAGCTTATGTGAAAGAGAACCGTGCGGTGATAGATGCCTTTTCCATGAGCGAAACTCAGGAGAATCGCAATCAGGTTCTCAATATGCTTGCCGATGCTCTCCGGACTGCCAATACAAAGATTCACCGTGAAGCTGAAAAGATGAAGCTTAGCGGAAAGATGGGAACCACTCTTACTGTGCTTCTGGCAGTTGAAAATACTGGCTTTATGGTTCATGCCGGCGATTCGAGACTTTATATGATTCGCGGACCTGAAGTAAGTCAGCTTTCCACCGATCACACTGTTGCAAATGACTATAAAAAGCAGTATGGCGAATCAGATGAGGGTTTTGATGAAAGGTTTAACGGAATTCTTACAAAAGCTGTCGGAATTCAGGAGTATGTTGAACCTGAAAAACTGACTTTCACAATAGCGCCCAACGACAGGTACCTTCTTTGCTCAGACGGATTGTATAACGCTCTCGGTCCTGATCAGAAATCTGTGTTGGAAATGCTCTGTTCAAGAGAGCATGAAGTTGAAAATGAGGATGGATTTCTTTCCAAAGCTTCAGACAGACTGCTTGATATAGTCTATAAAAACGGTGCAAAGGACAACATAACAACTGTTCTTGTAAGTGCTTTCAGTATGGATGAGGAGGAAGTGACCGGTACAAAGGAGCTTATCAGGAAATATGATGCAGTAAGAAAAATAGAACTGTTTGAAAAACTTGATTACAAAGAACTTCTTGCAGTAATGGAAAGAACTGAGATCAGAACATATAACCGTTTTGATGTCATTTCAAGGATGGAGGCTGATGATAAAGAGCTTTTTATCATTCTCGAAGGCAAAGTTTCATCTCTGAAAGGATCAAAACATATTAAAACTTTCAGAGAGGGTGATCATATCGGCGAAGTCGCCTTTCTGACAGAAGAGAAACCGCAGTTCAACCTTTTTGTTGATAAGCCGTCAACATTCCTTGTTATTAAGAGATCGGTTTTTTCTAAGCTTGCTCTTGATAATCCTGCTCTCGGGGTGAAACTGTTGTGGCAGCTTGCAACAGTACTTGCCAGGCAGACAAATTCATCAATCGGCTTAATTAAAGACGAATGACAGCCGCCGGTTTATTACTTCTGCTTTTTTACGGTTCATCTTTTGAACTCAATTTTGAAGGGAGTAATATAGAAGATCATACCGATCAGAAAATTCACTATTATCAGCAGTTTACAAAAGAGGAGCAGAAAAGCTTCTGTGAAAACGGCGATCCGCTTGCCTGCAAGATACTTTTTCTGACTACGCTTAACTCTCGTAATGCCGATGCTGAAGAACTGGAACAGTATATAGATCTCGCCGGTCCTGAACACAGATCGGTCGGGCTTTATCTTTATATCACTGAAAAATGGCGTGATATCAGCATTGAAAAGCTTAAATCATATCTTGGACTTCTACCCGAGGAATATTCACTGAAACTTTATGACATATATCTGAAGAAACTCTATTTTTCGGGTGATAAAAAAGCTTTTATGGAAAATTACCGTCAAGGAAAAAGTGAAGAACTTACGCTGCTTTATATAGGTGAACTTCTGAAAAATAACCCGTCTGAAGCACTTCTATATCTCAGAACGCTGAAAGTGAATTTCACCGGATATTTCTATGACCGGATTTTTGCAGAGATTCAGAAACACTCAAAGAAATTCAGTGGAGATCAGAGCAATGAGTTTAAGATATGGACAATTGAATATAACTATCGCAAGGTGAGATACGGTCAAACTATTCAGATGATAGAAAAATGGTTTCCGAAGAAGAAATATTCTGACAGATATGAATGGCGTGCACATCTTTTCAGGGCAATGACTTATACGAAAAAAAGAGAGCATTCAAAAGCCGAGGCAATCTACGGAAAACTTGAGGAATATAAGGATAATCCGGAGCTCGAAAGCGGTGATCTGTATAATTATTTTCATGAATACGGATATTCTGAAGGAGCGCTGGGGAACAACGAAAAATCGATACTTCTTTATCTGGAAGGCTTTGAATATTTTATAAACATTGATGAAACCAGCGCAGCGGGTTTTCTTTATCAGGCAGCTGATATGGCAAGGCTTAACAAGGACTGGGATGAATCCGAAAAGCTTTTTCTGTCATTTATTTCCAATTTTTCACAGTCAGGCAAGGTCGGGATTGCGAAATTTCTCCTTTTCTGGATAAATTACAAACAGAACGACCTTGATGATTCGAAAAAATATCTGTCGGAGATAATCAGTGAAACTTCAGAGACAAGCTATGATTATGTCCGTGCGTTGTACTGGTATGCCAGAGTGCTTGAAAAAAAAGGCGATAATGACAATGCTGTTGATCTTTTCTGTAAAATAAGTGGCAGGTTTCCTGCTTCATTTTACGGATCGCTTGCGGCTTCGAGGATAAAAGAGAACGGTATATGCTGTAATAACGAGATGTCTGAAAACGAAAATAATACGGCCGAGTTCCATGAAGGTCCGATGATCCCTGAAACAGGGTGGATTGTCGCCGCACTTTTTGACGGTGAAAACAAAGTGACTGGAAAGGTGCTCCGGCTGACCTCCAGAATTATTGAAGAAAAGGGTCGGGAGATAGACAGATTGACAGCGAGCTACGCCGCAAAAAAGATAGGAGAGCATTCCATGGCTGCGGAACTGCTCAAATCAATCAGCAATTTTTCAGGTAACACAAAAGAGTATTTCAAACTTCAGTATAATATCGCTTTTGAAGAGGAAATACTGACCCATTGTGATTTCTACGGTGTGCATCCGATGTTCGTGTTTTCAATTGCCAGACAGGAAAGTCTTTTTAATACCGGTGCGGTTTCTTCAAGTTATGCTATCGGACTACTCCAGCTTCTGCCTGAGACGGCACAGCTTCTTGCCAACAAGGAAGGGTATGGCAAAATTACGGCTGATGTGCTGAAAAAACCGTTGACAAATGCACGGTTCGGGATCCGGTTTTTATCCGATCTTTTAAAACTTTTTGACGGATCGATTGCACTTTCTTCAGCTTCGTACAATGCCGGTCCGGGAAGGATACAGAAATGGATCAAAAACAATCCTGATGCTCAGATAGATGAATTTATTGAGGATATTCCGATATTTCAGACACGCAACTATGTTAAGAAGGTGATGAACAACTTCGCCATTTATCATTATATTTTTGAAGGTACGGTCTATGACGGAGTTAAGTTTGCACTTCCTGTAAAAAAACAGACTCAGTGAGGTTCGGCAATGAAAATTTTATTTATCCCTCCTTGTTCAGATGAGATCAGTGACAACAAAAACAAAGAATTTCTGTTTATCCATGATCTGACAGACCAGATTTCAAACTGTAAAAACGGTACTTTGTCATTTTCCCTCGATCTTTCGGGCGCAAGCGCAGGCAGCATGTCTGTTTCAGAGCTGTCAGGAATAATTGCAAAGATGCCTGAGCCGATCGGAAATTTTGACATAATTCATACTTTTTCGGTACTTCCTTTTATTTTCAGAAGCATGTTCCCTCAGCTTGTAATTTATTCTTTTGATCACGATGCTATTGATGATAAATTCCGTCCGTTCATTCCTGAAACTGATGCTCCGGGATATGCCAGATATGACATTTCCTCATTGACTTCAACAGCAGTATGTGAACTTTATGGTGATATTTTTAATAACAGGCGCAAATTCGATAAAAGACCCTGGGGCTGGTGGAAGTCACTGATACTGTCGGGAAATTATAAAGTTAAGCAGATATATGTCTCCAATGAAGAAAAATTGAGTCTTCAGACTCATAAATTCAGAAGTGAGATCTGGGTCATAGCTCAGGGCAACGGCTGGGTTACTGTCGGAGACAAGAGAATGAATGCTGAAAGGGGGGCGGTTTTTAATATAAACAGAGGTGAGATACATAGAGCGGAAGGCGGTGAAGGCGGTCTTTATATAATTGAATTGCAGATAGGCGACTATCTTGGTGAAGATGATATTATCAGACTTGAAGATGCTTACGGGAGGAAATGATGAAACTCGTTACAATAATAATGGCTGGCGGAAGCGGAAAGAGGTTCTGGCCGCTTTCAAGAGAATCAAAGGCAAAGCAGTCTTTGTCACTTTTTTCTGAAAAAACACTTCTTGCAGAGACAATTGAACGGATTCTGCCTCTTTGTGATGATATAACCGTGGTTTCATCAATAAAACAGAAAAAGGCGATAGATCCTGACATCAGATCCTATTCTCAGGCGGAAGTCATTTATGAGCCGTCAGGAAGGAACACAGCGCCTTGCATAATGCTTGCGCTTCATTCCATAAAATCAAGGTTGGGCGAAGACTGCGCTGTTCTTGTGCTGCCTGCGGATCATTTTATTCAGGATAGTGAGAGTTTCAGAAAAACTGTAGCCAGAGGGTTGAAATATCTTTCTGAACACAAAGAGTCTGTCGGGACGATAGGTATTGAACCTGCATATCCTGAAATTGGTTTCGGTTATATTCAAAAGAACAAAACAGTGAAAGAAGGGGTGTTTTCGGTCAAGTCCTTTGAAGAAAAACCTGTTCTGGAAAAAGCTAAAATGTTCGTGGAAAGCGGAAATTATCTTTGGAATGCAGGGATATTTCTCTTTTCTCTTGACACAATGCTAAATGAATTCAAGACTATGAACCTGGATATTTATGAAACAGTGGTCAAGATAAATTCATTTAAAACCATAGATCCGGTCCTTTACAATTCGGTCCGTTCAATTTCATTTGACTATGCAATAATGGAAAAGACCAAAAGACCTGTTTTTACTGTTCCGGGTGACTTCGGGTGGAGCGATGTGGGTAACTGGCTTGCTTATTATGAGCTTCTTGAAAAAGATGAGTCTGGCAATGCCGCAAAGGGAAAAGCCTGTTTTGTAGATTGTGTGAACTCGCTTGTGGTAAATCAGACCGGCAAGACGGTATTTCTGTTCAACCGCAACTGTGAACTGATAATTGCAATAGATGATGTCATACTTTCCGCTTCTCTTAACGATCATCAGGAATTAAGAAAGATCAGCGAATATCTTGAAAGAACAGGGAAAACAAATTTCTTATAGTTTATCGGGTGCCATTAAACATTTGGTGCAAATCCGTCAAGGGAGCATCTGTAAGTTTTTGAAGTAGCAAGAGAAACTTGTTTTTACACCTTCAAGAATTTTAACCTGTTGTCTTCCAGAACAAAACAGGTTTACCAGTCAACCTCTCAGTTTAGTGATTAAAAAGCCGAATCAGACAAAAAGGTCTAATTTGACTATGTCCTTTTTAGAACAGGTGTTTGAGAGATGCGATTAAACAAAACCACCGTATAAAGAGGGTTTATGAAATACTTTATTATAACACCTTTATTTAAAGAGCCGATTTCAAAACTCTGTAATTCCCAATAATAAATCTGTCTTGACTGTCATGACATGAATTAGTGCAGAAAGGTTTTCAAACGAAGCTGTCACATTTTAAGGGCAGATCCGGAACCTTTCTCTTGCCGGAACAGCCGTAGCCTTTTTCCACTAAGGCTGCGACCATTTAAAATAAACCGCCTCTTTTTTTCAGACCGTTGAGAAAATATCTGACTGTGTAGGCAAATCCGCCTTTTTTCAGGCAGTTGAATAATTGTCTGAAGCGGTATCCGGTCCGGTATATTTTTCCGGTGATAGAGCTGGAAGAGGTAAAAGAATATTTTTTTTCAAGGATATTTTCTTCAAGAAAATGCCGATCATCCATTGTTGCAGAGGTTTTCTGATCTCCGTGAATCCTGAATTTTCCAAGAAAACTGTCGCAATATATCCAGTTTTTGAAATCTTCGTTCAGAAGAAGCCACAGAATAAAATCGTTATCCATCAGTCTTGAAAGGTTTATATCAAAGCCGGGGAATTTTCTGTGGACTGAAGCTCTCCAGAATATCGACTGGTTGTAGGCTTTTATATTTTCTGCGGGAAATCGGGGTATTGCAGGTTTCAAGGCAAAATGTTCCATTATTGTATTTCCCGACCCGTCAATAGTCTTCCAGTTGCCGTAACATACAGTTTTTTCCGGATGTCTTGAAAAAAGATAAAGCACGGTATTTAACGCACCGTCACAAAGAAGATCATCGCTGTTAAGCCAGTAGAAAATATCTCCGGTCGCAAGGGCGAATCCTTTATTAAGTGCATCGCTCTGACCTTTATCAGGTTCACTTATTATTTTTGTAACTATCTTAAAACTTTCTGCTATTTCTACAGTTCTATCTTTTGAGCCGCCGTCAGCGAGAATTACTTCGATGTCGTTACAGTTCTGATCTGCAACACTTTTAAGCGTTTCAGCAATATATTTTTCGCTGTTGAATGATGGAATTATGACAGATATTTTCATTTTTCTTTAAGTATCCTTTTAAATAAAGCGTGAAAATTCTCAGCACTTTTTCTGAGACTGAAATTTTCGATATAAAAATCTCTCAGATTTTTTGCAGGTTGTGTGGGTAAGTAAATCATTTTATTGGAGAATTCCTCAATACTGCCTGACGGGACAAGGTTGTCTGACTGTATTTCGCCCATTGCAGTGACGGTTCCTCCGGCATCAAAAACGACAGATGGTATATTGCAAAGTCCGGCTTCAACAATTGTCAGCCCGAAAGCCTCTCCGGCGGTAGGGGAAGCGTTTACATCAGCCGCATTATATAAAAAAGGCATATCATTCCGATTGAGATAACCGGCATGTATGTGCCTGAATTTACTGCTGGAAAATTGGAGAGTGCTTTTTCCTCCTGTCAGAAGAATAACTTCATTTTTTATTTTTTCAGCGGTTTTTTCGAGAATATTTTCAATGATATCTTCGCCTTTGGTTTTTCCTGAAAGCTTTTCAGCTGTCAGAAGTATTACAAATGCTTTCTGATCTATTCCGAATTTATGCCGGCACAAATTCTTTTCCATCGGTTTGAAAAGTTTTTCATCAATACCGTAATTTATTGATTCTATTAGTTTGTTTTTCCACATAGGACTTTTTTCAAGGGAATCATATATCCATTTCGAAGGAGCCGAAGCGATAATGTCCGTTTTCTGGATCATGTCCATTTTTCTTTTGAACAATTCAGCGGTTCCGTCAATGCCGAGAGCAGGGTAGACATCAAGATTCGGACACTTGCCGCACCCGGTCATCCACTTTGAACAACCTTTTGTAACTGTGCAGTGTCCGGTAAGCGCCCACATATCGTGAATGGACCATACAACCGGAGCGAAATCACCTAATTTTTCAAGCAGTTCTGTTTCAAAATAGCCTGAGTGGATATTATGAATATTTATGATGTCAGGCTTAAATTCTTTGACCGCCTTGAGTATTCCACGCCTTGAAAAAGGGAGAAATCCGTACTCAAAACCTGCTTTTCTTGTAATTCTGTCGATAGATTCTTCAATTATCCAACCGCATTTTCCACGGAGTTCGAAGGTGTCCGGTCTTATCGCTTTTGCCGATGCGAACATTACATCACAGCCGCAATATTCTTTCAATGAATCAGCGAGTCCGGTTGAAGCTATTGCTGCGCCGCCGCCGTGGTCGCTTTTATTTATCATTAATATTTTCATGGAGTTAAAAGATGTTCCTGATAGTCTTCTTGATCTTTCTTCTAATACTTTTGTTGAAAAAATCTCTTAATTCATCAAGTATTCTGTCATCTGTTGACATTATTGGTGGAAATATCGGTATCCTGATGCCGTCATTGAGAGTTGTTTTGTATCTGTCTGTCGATCTGACATTACTTCCGGAATTGTCGCAGCCGCCATTTGCAACAAGTGATATTGCAGGCACGACACTGAGTCCGTTATTTCTGAAATGGGCGTAATTCCACCTTATCGCCCATGAATCGATATCTCCTTTCTGCTGTCTTTCCAGCATGTCTGTCAGGTCGCTGCCGGCCTGATCAAATGCGTCTATGCTGAACTTGTTATTTATGAAATCCTTGAAATCAGACACTTCCCAGTCAACTTTATCCCATCTATCCTTCCAGCTTGCCCATCCCCATGAACTGCATCTGGGAAGCAGATATATGTCATATTCGTAATCTCTCAGCGTTTTTAAAGGAAGTGAATAGCCTGATATCGAAAATATTTCATCGGACTGACGGTAGAATTCGAGTGCTCTGTCCATAAAATCAAGAAACAGCGGTGAAAGTATCAGATCGTCTTCGACAACTATCGTCTGACCGTAACTTTTCATCACTTCCGAAACACCGGAAATGATGTTTTTTGCAAGCCCATGATTTGATTCGTTATGAATTACGGTAACATTTTTAAACATGGAGAATGTTTTTGCAATTTCACGAGTATTATTGACAAGTTGAATGTCTTTGCTGCTATCTTTCGGACCATCTGAAAATATGAAAACAGGATGCTTTTCAAACCCTTTGTTACCTTTTAAAGATTCCAGTGTTTTTAGTAAATGATCAGGTCTGTTGTATGCAAAAATTGCAACTGGTGAGCGGTTAGCCGGAACACTCATTCAAATCTGCCCTGACAATGAATTCTGATGCACTGCATAATATCAGAAAAATCATTTCAACTCAATGAAAAAGGTTGATTTACCGGTTTCGGTGATTAAAGAATAAGCGGCACTTGTTTGGAGGGAGATATGTTTTTTATACTTCTGTTGCTTTTTGTTGCGCTTCCTGCCGCTGAGATATGGCTTCTTATAAAGGTGGGCGGAATGATCGGTGTGATGCCGACGATCCTGATGATTCTTTTCACCGGAGTTGCAGGGGCATATCTTGCAAAGATGGAAGGGCTTGCTGTTATCAGGAATATCCAGAAAGCATCTGTCGAAGGGCGGATTCCCGGAAATGAGATGATTAGCGGTGTGCTTATATTTGTCGGCGGAGCGCTTCTTCTTACCCCCGGTTTTATAACTGACTGCATGGGACTTCTGATGATATTTCCTCCGACGAGGATGCTGATCGCTATAAGTATCCGGAAATATTTTGAGAAAAGGGTGAAAGCCGGTTCAGCAGGATTTTCAATTCACTCCAACATGAATGTTCAAAGGCCGAAGATCAAAGATCCGACTATAATCGATGCCGATGATTTCAAGGATAATTAAATTTTCATTTTGATCTGAGATAGTGTAAAATATCTCCGTAAATTTCTTTACTCATTTAAAATAAGAGGTGGATCATGAAATTAAGTTTAATGTTTGCTGCTGTAATTGCAGTGCTTTTTATGGGTTGTTCGAGCGGAAGTAGTAAAACAGACGAAGAGGCAGTTGCAGATAATGCCGTTACAACTGATGATGAAGTGACTGACAATGAAGTTACTGATGATGCTGTAAATCCGGTTTGCGGAAATGCAAATGTTGAAACCGGTGAGATCTGTGATGGCGGCGAAGCTGATTGCGCTACTGTCGATCCGGCTAAATGGGAATCAGGAAAGGCTTCCTGCAAGGAAGACTGTTCAGGTTATGACGAAACAAACTGTGTCGAAATAAAACTTTGCGGAAATGAAACAGTTGATACTGGCGAAGTCTGCGACGGAACAGGAACTCTTTGCGAAGAGATAGGTTTTATTTCAGGTGTTGCCGAATGTCTTGCCGACTGTTCAGGTTATGACACATCAACATGCCTTCCTCAGTGCGGAAACGGTGAACTTGAAGAAGGCGAGGACTGTGAATATAAAGAAGGCGAAGAAACTCAGGATTCGATAAATTGTCATAAACTCAGCTGGCTCGAATACAAAAGTGGTGACGCTGTTTGCGGAACTGACTGCAAATGGGATAAAACAGCCTGTGTGGCACTTGATGTAGTTCCGCAATATGGAATGATATCACAGCTGGGTGTCAATACTGCCAAAGGTGTCACAGATGCTAAAAAGCTTTGTGTTCCTAAAACAGATGGAACTGACGGTTGCGATTTTGATTCTACTTTCGCATTGAATCACATTGGAGATACAACTTTTAATATTTCAGGAAGTTATAAAAATAACACAAAAGTTATTTTGACAGCTCCTTCAGGATTTGATGTTATTACAAAAGACAGCAAACAGGCTTGTCTTGCAGTCAATAAAGGTTTTGATCCGCTTCCAGAGAAGTTTTTTACACTTTTTGCATCAATTGCGTATGACAGACTTACATTTCAGAACATTAAAATGTACGGACCTCAGGTTGTTCTTATGTTTAATTCTGAAAACATTCCCAATACAACTGCCGGAGTTAATGATTATTACAATATCAGCGGAATCGGAGATGATGATATTCTTATTGCAATAGGAGAGCAGATGGGTGACGGAACAGCAGAGATAGATGTGAATTCTCTTTGTATCGCGGCGATTGCTTTCGGAAAGAAGATGGAAGTTACAAATGCTTTCAATGTTATGCAGGACGGTGGTGGCGGGAACATAACTTACTCGGGCTTTGACATTCCTCTTTACCACCCGACAGAAACTCCGCTTGGAGATCTTACCGAAATGGTAAAAAAATACGGACTTGAAAATATCTGTGAAAAATAGCTGGAGGTCCTGATATGAAAATAAATAGAACAATTTTCCGGCAGTATGATGTCAGAGGTTATGTCGGTGTGGACCTGACCGATGATTTCGCATACAGCCTTGCAAAAGGATGTGCCGCATATTACAGAAAAGAGCTTCCTTCATTGAAAAAGGTAAGTATCGGTTATGACGCAAGAGAAAGCTCTCCTGCTTATGCCAAAGCCCTTATCCGCGGATTTAATGACAGCGGTATTGATACAGTTCTTCTCGGGATGATTCCGACAGGACTTCTTTATTTCTCAATGTTCAATCTGGATGTTCAGGGTGCTGTTATGATCACGGGAAGCCACAATCCGCCTGAATATAACGGTTTTAAGATCAATCTGATCGATCTGCCTGTTTATGGTGACGGAATTCAGAAAATTGCCGACATTATGGAAGCTGATGATTTTATTACGACTTCAACAAAAGGGAAAAACAGCGAATACAACATTATTCCCGATTTTAACAACTATATTCTCACTCACATTAAGCTGACAAACCCTGAAAAGCTTAAAATTGTTATTGATTCTGGTAACGGTGTCGGCGGTTTTGTCGCAGTTCCGCTTTTGAGAAGGATGGGTGTCAATGTGATAAGCCTTTTTGAAAACCCGGACGGCACATTTCCGAATCATCACCCGGACCCGACCGTTGAAAAGTACATTCAGCAGATGATAAAGACTGTAATAGAGACCGGTGCAGATATGGGAATCGGTTATGACGGTGATGCTGACAGGATAGGACTGGTTGACAGGAACGGGAAGATAATATGGGGAGACAAAATTCTTACTATTTTTGCCAGAAGCATTCTTAAAGAAGTTCCCGGAGCAACCATTGTCGGCGAAGTTAAATGCAGCAAAACTCTTTATGATGACATCAGGAAAAGAGGCGGCAACGGGATAATGTGGAAGGCCGGACATTCGCTGATTAAAGCTAAGATGAAAGAAGTCGGAGCTGAATTCGGCGGTGAGATGAGCGGACACATATTCTTCAAACACCGTTTTTTCGGTTATGATTGCGCAATATATTCAACTTTCAGACTTCTTGAGATCGTTTCAAAAATGGACAAGGTCGATTTTGACAAGCTTCTTGAAGGTATTCCTGAAACATTCTCGACTCCGGAGATCAGGGTTGAAGTCGATGACACAAAGAAATTCGGTATAGTTGAAAATGTTGTGAAATATTTCAAGAAAGAAGGGTTTGATGTCAATGATATCGACGGTGTCAGAGTTACTTTTGATGATGGCTGGGGACTTATGAGACCCAGCAATACCCAGAATGTAATCGTTATGCGTGTCGAAGCTGAATCAAAAAGCAGAATGGAAGAGATAAAAACGCTGCTTGAGAAAAAACTGAAAGAATTCAACAGATAACCGGAGTAGAACATGTCAAAAGCCCTTGTAATGATACTCGCCGGCGGCCAGGGAAAAAGACTTGCCCCGCTGACACTTGACAGAGCGAAGCCTGCTGTTCCTTTCGGCGGCACCTACAGAATAATCGATTTTGTGCTTAGCAATTTTGTAAACTCAGGCTTCATGCAGATCAAGATCCTCACACAGTTCATGAGCAACTCGCTTAATCAGCACATTTCAAGGAACTGGACCCTTTCACCTACATTCAATCAGTATGTGGACTCCGTTCCTGCACAGATGAGGACAGGCGACAACTGGTATCTGGGAAGTGCCGATGCAATTTATCAGAACATCAATCTCATAAAGGATGAAACCCCGAGACATGTTTTTGTTTTCAGCGGAGACCATATTTATAAAATGGATGTCTCCCAGATGTACAATTACCACAACATCAAGAAAGCCGACATGACCATAGCAGCCCTGCCTGTTCCGATAGAAGAGGCGGGCGATTTCGGTGTAATTGAGATAGATAAGGATTACAGAATGATCGGGTTTGAGGAGAAGCCGAAAAAACCGAAATGTATTCCCGGCAGACCGGATCTGGCTCTTGTAAGTATGGGCAATTATCTTTTCACAACAGATGTTCTTGTAAGTGCTGTCAATGAAGACGCAAAAGATGAATCAAGCGAACATGACTTCGGAAAGAACATAATTCCGGCACTGTATCCGTATAAAAGGGTTTTTGTGTATGATTTTCTCAGGAACAGCATATATATGCCTACTGAAGACGACTATGAAAAACCATACTGGAGAGATGTCGGAACTATAAAAGCTTACTTCGATTCACATATGGATCTTGTTTCGGTTTCACCTGCGATAAACCTTTACAACAGGAACTGGCCTATATTCGGTTTTCAGGAAACGAATATGCCGCCTGCTAAATTTGTATTTGCCGATGACAAGAACAAAAGACTCGGTGTTGCAACAGATTCAATAATTTCGGAAGGATGCATAATAAGCGGCGGAAGTGTAAACCGTTCCGTTCTTTCTCCCGGTGTAAGGGTCAACAGCTATGCGTCAATTAAAAACTGCATAATTCTTAACAATGTCAATGTCGGAAGATACTGCGAACTTAAAAATGTAATTGTCGACAAGAATGTCATCATTCCTCCCGATACGAAGATCGGTTTTGATACTAAGCGGGATATAGAAAGAGGCTTTACAGTTACTGAAGACGGTATTGTGGTTGTTCCGAAAGGGTACAGTTTTCAGGAGGATAGATAGTTCTGATGACAAAAGTTGTCTTCTTATGGCATATGCATCAGCCTTACTATAAGGATGCCTCTACAAATCTTTATCTGATGCCGTGGGTCAGACTTCATGCAATGAAAGGGTATTATGATGTTCCTCATTCCATGAAAAAATACGGGGTGAAAGGTGTTATCAATCTTGTTCCGTCGCTGATGGAGCAGATAACTGATTATGTCCAGAACGGCGCGACAGATGCGTGGCTTGATAATACGATAGCAAATCCTGCTGATATGAAAGAAGAGGACAAAGCTTTTGTAATAAGGAACTTTTTCATGATAAACTGGGAGAGGCTTGTAAAAACATCTCCGAGATATCATGAGATACTGAATAAAAGGATAAGATACGAAAAAAAGCTGAACTGGAGCGAAATGGCGAAGCTTTTTTCAAATGATGAGATATTCGACCTTCAAATACTTTTTAACCTGAAATGGTTCGGTTTCATGGCGCGGGAAAAATATCCGAGACTCCGCGAGCTTGATGAAAAGGACAGAGGGTTCTCGCAAAAAGACAAAGAGGACATGCTTTCTATTCAGAAAAAGATAATTTCTGAGATAATTCCTCTTTACAGGGACCTCGCCGCTGAGGGAGCTATAGAGATAAGCTTTACCCCGTTTTATCATCCGATCTTTCCGCTGGTCTATGATACCGATATTGCATCAAGAAGTTCAGGAGCCCGTCTGCCTGAAAGATTCTCCTATCCTGAAGATGCAAAATGGCACCTTGTGGAAGGCAAGTTGTATTCTGAAAAACTGTGGGGTCGTGAAATATCAGGAATGTGGCCTGCGGAAGGTTCTGTTTCACCTGAAATTATTCCTGCCTGTATCGAAGCCGGTGTAAAATGGATAGCATCTGATGAAGGTGTGCTCCTCAATTCTCTTGGAACTTACGACAAATCTTCAGTTCTATACCGTCCATACAGGCTTAAAGGCGGTGATGAAAAGTTCGTGACAGGATTTTTCAGGGACAAATATCTGTCTGATCTGCTCGGATTCTCATTTTCAAGGATGGAACCTGAGAAAGCGGTCGACATTTTTATGAATTATGTGAAAAGCACTAATTTCAATCTTCCCCACGGACATCCTGAACCTGTAGTTTCAATTATTCTCGACGGTGAAAATGCATGGGAATCGTATGAAGGAAACGGAGAATTTTTTCTGAAGGCGCTTTTTACAAGACTTAATAAAAGTACTGAAGTTAAAACGACAACTTTCAGTAACATCGTTGCAACTGAAGATGCCAATCTTATGCAGCCTATAGCAAGAGTCTTCTCCGGAAGCTGGATAAACAGCAATTATGATATTTGGATAGGCAGCGAAGAGGATAATACAGCATGGGAATACTTGAAAAGAGTAAGGGATTTTTATTCAAAATATAAAAAGACCAAGATCGTGACTCCCAGAATAGACGAAGAAATCATGCGCTGTATCTACCGTGCTGAGGGAAGCGACTGGTTCTGGTGGTACGGTCCTCAATTCTCAACTGAGAACGACTGGCTGTTCGACAGACTTTTCAGAAGACATCTCAGAAGAGTGTACAATCTTCTTTGTGAAGAGAACCCCACATTCCTTGATATTCCCATAAGCTCTTCATCAAGTGTGAATGCGATAATCAACCCGACAAATATGATAAAACCGTTTATTACAGGCAGGGTTGACAGTTATTATGAATGGTCGGGAGCCGGAGTTTTCGAGAATTCAAGAAAGACCGGCGGTGCGATGTATAATTCGATAAAGCTTATTGACAAGGTCTTTTACGGCTTTGACAGGGATAACCTTTATTTCAAGATACAGCTTGTTGATCCGCTGAGTTTCTATGAACACAAGAGATATACTCTGAAAGGTTTTATCATGAACAGCAGGGATATCGATTTCGCACTTCCTATGATAAGGATAAATCCGGTCGATTTTGCAGTCCATTATAATAATGATGCAGGCTATGTGGCTGAAGTGATCGGTGCCGGTGTAGCAGCTTTCGAGGATGTGCTTGAGATTAAACTTAATTCAAAGAAAACCGGCTTAAAACCCGGTGAAAAGATTAAGATCTATTTTAAAATAGTTTCTGCGGAAGGGATAGAGCTCGAAAGGGTTCCGGCTGCCGGTTCAATAGACATTGTAATTGCTGATGAATCGACTTTATTTACACTTTGGGATGTATAAAGGTGAAAAATGATAGAAGGAAGTCTTAGGAGAGATCCTCTAAATAAGTGCTGGATTATATTTGCTCCTGAAAAGGTCAACACGATAATACAGCAGAGTTCTGAAAAAGAATCCAAGTTTGATATCAACCCCTATCTTCCGGGTCTGGAATTTGCGACAGGAAAGGATATTTTAAGAAGAATAAATCCTGCATATGCTGACAAAGGCTGGTCATCGAGAGTTTTTCCTGCAAAAAATCCGATATTGAAGATCGAAACCGAGAAAAATTTCAGAGGTGAGGGGCTTTACGACACAATGTCAAGACTTGGTGCGCATGAAGTGGTTGTGGAAACACCGAGAAGCGATATAAACTTTGACAAACTCTCGATAGAAGAGATTGCTGATGCGTACAGCATTATAATGGACAGAATAGGCGATCTGAGGAAGGATTCAAGGTTCAGATATATTCTTGTCACAAAAAATAGAGGTCTTGATGCCGGAGGGACTATCAATCACAATTATTCAGAGATAAAGGCATTTCCTTTCATTCCGCCGCTGATTAACAGGAAAATAGAGAACTGCAAGGATTATTACAGAATGAAGGAAAGATGTCTCATGTGTGATATTATCGATCAGGAACTGTTTGACAGAAAGAGGGTGGTCGTTGAAAACGACATGTTCATCGCCTTCTGCCCTTATGCAAGCAGATATCCTTTTGAAATAATGATAATACCGAGAAAACACAGGAATATCTTTGAAGGCCCGAACGACGAAATGGTCAAAGAACTTGCAAAAATAGCAAAAACATTGTTCTACAAAATAAGGGTTGCGTTGAATGCACCTGCATATAATTCCGTTTTCCATTTCCAGCCTGTCAACAGTAAAGAAGACGAAGCCCTCGAAACCAAGGCATATCACTGGCATATTTCAATAATTCC
>Ga0116171_10002709_pt1 | contig 16678 bp, 14 predicted proteins | sample AD_JPNHW2_MetaG_FD_89798 | JGI IMG/M metagenome (GOLD analysis project Ga0116171, IMG submission 89798) | Active sludge microbial communities of municipal wastewater-treating anaerobic digesters from Japan - AD_JPNHW2_MetaG | ecosystem: Engineered > Bioreactor > Anaerobic > Digestate | place... | reverse complement strand
TCTTTTTCTCCATTTTCGCTTCCTTCATAAGTCACTCCTTCTTTTTTCTATTGTGTCAACTTATTTAGGACGGCACAGATTTTCCTTAGACATTCCAATCCCTATCCAATGGGATACCAATCCAATACCAATCCCATTCCAATCTCTCTGGATTGGAATGGGATAAGAATGCCATTGCAATTGCTTTGTTATTGCATAGGTTTGGTTATAAGGCTGGGTATGTACCGCCCTTACAGGGCTTATAAGGTAGGGGATTTTATGCACCGGGCTTCCGCCCGAGTGTTACGGCAGAATGCCCATACTGGGCAGAAAGATAATCGTTACATTTTGATTTATGGAATTTGTATCAGACAATAATAGCTATTACTCTACTGATAATCATCCCAGCGGGATGTTCTGATAATAACGCTCGGGCGGAAGCCCGGCGCGGCAAAAAAACCTATTATTATATGAAGCCCCTTCGGGGCGGTATATGATAGGAGTAGTGTCGCCCTTTCAGGGCTTATAAGGAAGGGGATTCTACCTCGAACTTCGTACATCGCACTTCGAACTTCTCAAGAGGTTCCGCTCCGCTCCACCTTAGGCTATGTTATTTCGCCCTTGCAGGGCTAATAAGGAAGGGGAATTCATGCACCGGGCTTCCGCCCGAGTGATATGGCAGAATGCCCATAATGGGCAGAAAGATAATCGTAACTTTTTGATTTATGGAATTAGCATCAGACAATAATAGCTATTACTCTACTGAAAATCATCCCAGCGGGATGTTCTGATAATAACGCTCGGGCGGAAGCCCGGCGTGGCAAAAAACCTATTATTATATGAAGCCCCTTCGAGGCGGTATATGATAGGAGTAGTGTCGCCCACAAGAGGCGCTGAGATTCACGGGGATACCTTTCCTGAGTTTGCGCTCCGCTCCACCTTAGGCTATGTGCTGTCGCCTTTAAATAGAATGAACGAAAAAATATCTTGAACGATTTCAGCATTTCTGTGTTTTTGATTTCTTGATAACTGAGCAAGAATAGGAGTCGTTATGTTAGAAGACTTAAGGAAACGGCAAAAATATGTCATTTGGGTTGTCATTGTCGCATTTGTAGTCGGTATGGGAATCATGGGCGTGAGCAGTCTTGATTTCTTCAAAACGAAGAATCTCGTGGGTAAGATCGATGGTAAAAAGATCACATTCCCTGAATATGAGAAGATATTACAGGCTGCAATCCAGAACTACACGCAGGCAAATCCCGATGTGGAATTGACTGAAGACACGATCAAGTCTATCAATGATCAGACTTGGGATCGTCTTGTCATGCGTACATTGCTGGATAAGCAGGTGAAAAAGCATCATATTTCGTTTACCGATAAAGAAGTATTGGATAAGATGAAGAATAATCCGCCTGACGAAGTCAAGCAGAGTCAGTATTTCCAGACAAATGGTCAGTTCGATTATCAGAAATATCTCGCAGCCCTCACCAGCAACGAACAGTTTGCTACTGCCATCGAAGAGAACGTAAGAGAAACTCTTCCGTATGAAAAGCTGATGAAGGCAATCAAGGAAACAGTTAAGATCACGCCCGACAGTATTCGTCGCGAATTTATAAATACAAACAATACTGCTGATGCGAAGATCATATTCTTCGATAACCAGAAAGCAGGTAATTTTAACGTAACAGATGCTGATATCAAGGCATATTACGATAAGAACAAGGAAAAGGAATTCAAGCGCAAGCCTGCTTCCAAGTTCCGCTTTATCCAAATGAATCTCACACCGAGCCAGGATGACTATAATACCGCCAAGCGTGATATCGACGACGTCTATAGCCGTGTTCTCTCCGGTGAGGATTTTGCCAAACTCGCTACCGAGTTTTCAACGGATCCCGGCACAAAGCAGAATGGTGGAGACCTTGGTTTCTTCGGACATGGTCAAATGGTTCCTGAATTCGAGAAAGTAGCTTTTTCCCTTGAACCCGGTCAGGTTTCCAAGCCTTTCACAACAAGTTTCGGCTGGCATATTGTCAAAGTCACTGAAAAGCGTGTGAATGAACAGGGACAGCCTGAGGTTAAGGCAAGCCATATCGTGATCAGGGTAACACCAAGCCAGACCACGAAAGACGAGCTCCTGACGAAAGCGGAAAATATTCGCAAGATGGCAAAGAAGATAGGAATTGAAGCCACCGCCAAGAAGGAAAAACTTGAAGCACCTGAAACCGACGAAATTTTCAAAGATGCCAAGTATCTTCCCTATATTGGAAAGAATGACATGCTGTTAGCATGGGCAAAGAAGGCTCGCCTTCATTCCATATCACCTATCGTTCATACTCCTGAAGGTGCATTGATCATTGCGCAGATCTCTTTTAAAGCAGGTGATCATTATGCAGAAATGAATGATCTCCTGAAATCACAGATCAAGGCATCCGTCATTAGCGAAAAGCAACTTGCTGTGATGGAGCAGAAGGCTAAGCAGTTCATGTCACAGTACAAGCCAAATCAATATCTTGCCATGGCTGCCAAGGATGGAATCCAGGTCATAGATGCACCGGGTGTGAAGAAATACTCCGGAATGCCTACAATTGGAATCCAACCCGAACTTGCCAATGCGATTCTGAAGGCAAATGTCGGACAGTTCACGCCTCTCATCAAATCCAAGACAGGTTTATTCCTGGCTTATATCGAGAAACGAAATGTTCCTGATATGAAGAACTTCGAGACGCAGAAGGAATCTCTGCAAAAGAATGCTCAGAAGCGTGAGGAAGAAGCCTATGCCAACAAGTGGTATCAGGATTTGAGAGAAAATGCAAAGGTTATCGATAACCGTGCTGAGTTTAATTTCTAATCAATGATCATATATTCCAGCCGATGGAAACATCGGCTTTTTTTATACAGAATGGAGGTTTAAATGAGCAAACTTATGGTCAGTGTTTCAGGTATCAGAGGTATCTTTGGAGAAACATTTACTCCTGAAGTCGCCTTCCAATATGCAGCACATTACGGTATGTTCTGCGGTAAAGGAAAAATTGTTGTGGGAAGAGACTCGAGAACAACCGGAGAAACCATATATCATGCAATCGTCTCAGGTTTGCTCAGTGTTGGATGCAGTGTCGTCAACCTTGGTATTGCTTCCACACCCACCATTTTGCTTGCAGTTGAAGAATCAGATGCAGTGGGAGGACTCGCCATTACAGCTTCCCATAATCCTGCTGAATGGAATGCATTGAAGATCGTGGGAAAGAACGGTCTTTTCCTGTTCCCTGAAGTGGCACAGGATTTCCTCACTTCCCTGGATAAACCAATTCAATATGCTAACTGGGATAAACTCGGTACTGTGGAAGATGACTACGATGCAGGATATAGACACATTCAGAAGGTTCTTTCCATCCCTTATCTTGACCTGGAAAAGATCAGAAAGAGAAAATTCAAAGTCGTCCTGGATTCGGTCAATGGTGCAGGTGGTGTCATATCACCCACACTACTGCTTGAATTAGGCTGCGAATTGTTCGAATTGAATTCAGCACCGACTGGTCATTTTGCTCATACACCGGAACCCTTGAACCAGAATCTCAAGCAACTGGAAGAAGCAGTAAAACAGCACAAAGCAGACATTGGTTTTGCCACAGACCCCGATGTGGATAGACTTTCAATCGTATCAGAGAAAGGCGAGTGCATTGGAGAGGAGTTCACAGTCCTTCTTGCAGAAGAGTTTGTACTACGCAAGAAGAAGGGAGATGTGGTCATTAATCTCTCCTCGTCCATGGCATCTGAGGATGTAGCTTCAAAATACGGATGCAAGGTAAAAAGAACCAAGGTTGGTGAAATCAATGTCGGCAAGAAGATGATGGAGATCAAATCACCGATCGGCGGTGAAGGCAACGGAGGAGTGATTTGCCCTGATGTGCATTATACAAGGGATGCCCTTGCCGGAATGGCGCTTGTGCTTGGATTACTCGCTGAAGAGAATAAGAAAGTCTCACAGATGGCTGAAAAGATACCACATTACTACTTTGCGAAGGACAAGATCAATGTAGCGCCCGAGAAACTCGATGCAATCATGAAAAAAGCGGAGACACTCTATCCCGAACTGGAGAAGGATACCCAGGATGGATTGAAGATCATTGGTGACAAGCACTGGATTCATATCAGGAAATCAGGGACAGAACCGATCATACGGGTTTATGTGGAAAGTGACAGCCCCAAGGGTTCAGAAGAGATCTGCAAGAATACGATCAAGCAACTGCTTCGTGATTAAACTTATTGGCTGATGGCGCGAAGGGCATTATCGAAGAATATCTTTCGAATCTCAGACTTGTTCATACCTTTATAGGATAGAAATTCTGCAAGACTCGGATAACATGCAGGGTCTTCCAAGCCTTGTTCAATATCGGTCAATCCGTCAAAATCCGATCCCAGGGCAATCATCTCAATACCCCAATTATCAATGATCTCAGAGATAATTCGATATAAGTAGTGGTAGCCTATGGGATATCCATCTGATGGAAAACTCTCCTGCTCGATGCGAAGGAAGTCAGGACAGAACGTAAGACCAATTATGCCATTCCTCTCTTTGAGCATATCCATCTGCCTGTCGGTGAGATTTCTCGGGAAAGCATTCAATCTCAGAAGATTTGCATGTGAAGCGATGATGGGAGTATGAAGCAGGTTCGCCATTTCGAGTGATGCTTCCGGTGACATATGTGATATATCCATGATGAGGGACAGTTCATTCATCTTCGCAGCAAGGTCTTTCCCTCTCCTGAACATTCCCCCGCCTTCCAGGAAAGAAGGAACAAACGGCAGCACCCGATTCCATGTAGGAGCAACCATCCGAACCCCAAGTTCAGCAAAGATATCAAGCAAATCGAGATTCCCCTCAATGACTTCCAAGCCTTCGATGGTAATGTATATGCCTGTTTTATCATCATTCAAATGAGGAGTTACATCTTCAGTATTGCGAACTTGAAAGAGGTTTTCATTCAAGGCAATGTCCTTCTTCATCATTTGAACCATCTGTAATGAATTATGAAGTGCGCCTTGCAGACTGTATCCAGCAAGATACAAGGATTGTGCCTGGACCTTGACATTCCCGAGTATCAGGTTTTCGGGTGTGATAGAGATCATTTCCTGTGCTGATACAAGTTGATTATCCAGGTTGGATCGGTGAAAGAAAGCCCTTCTCAAAAAGCGATGCTGGTGAAGAAGAAGTTTTTTATAATAGGTATCGGCATGCAGGTCAAAGACTGGTATTTTATCCATGCTACCTTCTCGAGAACTCGAATATATCGTAATCATAACCAACTGAAATGAAATAATTCAAAGTACTGTCTTCAGTGATACCAAGTCCAACACGCATGGGACCGAGAGGACTTCTATACCCAATCACGAAACCACCACCCATGGTAAGGTTCTTGAAAGGTGTCCAGATATCAGAATCAGCATAATTCAAACCTGCAATCTTGTATTCAAGAAACAGGTTGTTGATCGGTTCAGTTCTTATCGTGAATGTATTGACCTTATAGAAGGGAGCGCTCTTTTCTGATTGCTGGTAACCCATGAAACTGTCTATTCCGCCGAAATAGAAGGGATCGAATTGCACGACATCCATTTGTTTGAAATAGGAACCATATTCAAAATGATAGAATGCAGATAATCTATTTACAAGGGGGAATCCAGTCTGGAAATTCAACCTGAATTTCTTGTAAGTGGCATCGCTCCCAATATGACTGTCAGCTCCCGAGAACTTCGCAAGCAATTGCGTTCCCTTCATGGGAAAGACATAATCATCCAGGGATTCATGATAGAATTTGACTCCGATTCCGGAAGAGGTGAATTGCTTATCATCGATGTCAATATTCGATATATCCCGGTACAACCTGGTGTTGTAAGCAAAGCCGTAACCTTCCACGATCAGGATTTTTCTGGCAAAGAAACCAATCCCGGCAGTGGAACCAAACTCGAGTGAGCGGACACTGCTTGTCTTTTCATGGTTTTCATTATAGAGATACAACTTATTCTCTTCGATATTGGGAAATGTCCTGAAATATATCCCCCAATTATTCCCGAAGTTCTTGGCATAATCGATATTCAACGCCTGTCTTCCTCCAACTTTGACTTCTGCAAGTAGTTTGGAATTCTTTTGAAGGAGGTTCGTAAAACTGAATACCACTCCTGCAACCAGTTTATCATCCTGGTTATAAGTCAAATTTATGGCTGCGGATTTACGTGCCATTTCATTCACCTTTACATCCAGGGAGTATTCATCACCGGATTTGGAAAGAATTGGGTAGATGGTATCGAAAAGACCAAAATTATATGCATCCCGAGAATGATTCAGAATTTGCTTCTTAGTATATTCATCTCCCGGTGTCAAATCAAGATATTCCTTTACCTTGCTTGAACTCAGATATTCATTCCCGCGTACATTGATCCTTTGCAGTCTGACTCTTTCAGGGATCGGGGGAAGGGTATTTTTCTGGATAGGGTCTTGCCGTCTCAGTTCCGCAAGTTGTTTCAATTGGTCGATATGCTCTCTTGCTGCTGCTTCACCGGCGGCAATGATCTCGCTGATATTATCATAGTCCGATGAATTGAATGTACTCAAGTCGGGTTCAATGAGAAGATCACAGTTGGGAATTGCCAGGTTCACCTTGGTCGTGATCCCTATATTGATGGTCTGATCGAGCACTTGAATAATATCATTCAGGTTGTTCTTGTTCCGCAATTTGGAATTAACCTTCAAGCCGATGCAGCGTGTCACTCCCATTCCGGGCAGAATATCAGCAGGTAAATTCTGACTGATCCCACCATCGATATATAGTTGTCCGTCCAGTTCATACGGATGGAAAACACTCGGTGTTGACATCGAAGCACGAACCGCTTCCGCCAGCGAGCCATTTGCAAAGACTTTCTTCTCTCCTGTGATCAGGTTTGTCGCCACACATCTGAATGGGATGGGCAGATCATCAAAATTTGTAATAACTGAAGCAGGATAGAAGAGAGAGTACATCAGTTCATCAACATGCTGTCCGGGAATGAAACCAGAAGGCAGATTGGGGATCAGTCCCTTATTCAGTGTAAAGAAGTAGTTCCCGTAAGGTGCCCATCGTTTCTGGCTGACAGATAAATCCCCACGTTCGAGCGAATCATTGAATAGTTGCTTCCAATCTATCTTAACACAGAGACTTTCAATCTCCGTTGCTGAATATCCCATTGCATATAGACCACCTATGATTGCACCAATGCTTGTTCCTGATATGGCATCGATGGGAAGCCCCACTTCATCAATTACCTTCAATATCCCGATATGTGCAAACCCTCTTGCACCTCCACCACTCAGTGCAAGTCCAATCTTTTCAGTTGCTCCAAGGCTGCACAGTAATGATAGTAAAACAAGCAAAAGGATTGACTTTTTCACAGCGTTCCTATCTCAATCAGTATGAATCTTTCTGTTCCGGAGTTGCCTGTTCACCCGATTTAACGACTTTGAAATGAATATCCCCAAAAATGGCATTCGCATTGATCCTTAGCGTTTGAAGTGAATCTCCTTCTGCATTCATGGTATAGCTGTCAGTTCCGAACATGCCGATATCATGTGATGGTAATTGAACATCACCGAAAACTGTGCTCACATCAATTTGCGTGTGCATCTTATCGCTTAGCAGTACAGTTCCCGACCCGAATATTACGTTGATATCCCTTTTACCTGCCAGTTGAAGAGTATCCACCTGTGTAAGATCGATCTCTCCCGTTCCAAAGATGATATTGAAATCACGGTTCCGGCTCGTGCTTGACCAATGCCGATCATCAAAGACTGTCGTTGAATGGACCTTTGTTCCTGTGGCTCCAACCAGCAACTTGACACCTATCAAGATGATGATGAGACCAAAGAAAATCCTCACTAATGGAATATGGATGTTAAACGCGCGGAGTATAATACCTAAGCCGATTAGGAGTATGATCATACCCCAAAAGAAGGAACCAAATACAAAATGCATCTTCATTTCCTCTCCTGATATTGGTTAACGGTAAATGGTAAAACTCTTTCCATGAAAGATGATCTCTATAATGGAAGGCTTCCCTCCCATATTTCCCTGATTTCTTTGATATCAATTCTAATGGAATTGTCAATCATTAGATTTGATTCAACTACCTTTCCAAGAATATGATAAGGATAATTCCTGTCTCTTATGATCTTTTCCACATCCTGAAGATTCTCAGGGGAACAGGATATGATAATCCTTCCGTGCGCTTCCCCAAAGTATTCAGCATCCCTGCGATATACGGGATTCACATTGATTTCCGCACCAAAACATGTACCGTCTGCTTTCATACAGGATTCAGCAATGGCAACCACCAAGCCTCCATCTGAACAATCGTGGGCGGAACGCAACAACCTGTTATGATTTAATTCAAGTACCAGTTCATGAAGTTCTTTTTCCTGCTTCAAGTCAACAATTGGGGGGAAACCGCCAATCATGTCATGTATGGTCTTGAGATATTCCGAACCGCCTATCTGCTTGCAATGTTCTCCCAAAAGAATGATACAGTCTCCGATTTTCTTGAATTCCTGGTTTAACACGAATTCCAGATCTTCCACCAGTCCAAGCATTCCAATGGTCGGTGTAGGATATATTGCACCTTTGGGATTTTCGTTGTAGAAAGATACATTTCCACCCGTTACCGGAGTATCAAAAGCTCTGCATGCATCAGACATTCCCCGGATAGCCTCGGAAAAAGTCCAATATACTTCCGGTTTGTAAGGATTACCAAAGTTCAGGCAATTCGTAATTGCCAGAGGTTTAGCGCCACTGCACACGACATTTCTCGCAGACTCTGCCACTGCTCCCTTTGTTCCTTCATAAGGATCGAGATAACAGTGTCTCCCGTTGCAGTCAGTAGATACGGCAAGCGCTTTCCTGGTTCCCTGCACACGAATCACCCCGGCATCGGAACCCGGTTCTACGATTGTATTGACCTGGACCATATGATCATATTGCCTGTAGATGTGCCTCTTATGAGCCAGGTTGGCAGAAGCAAAGAGCTTTTTGATCGTATTGTTGTAATCCTTGGGTTCAGGCAGGTCATCCAAATTGATATGATTCAGTTCATCCAAATACTCAGGTTTTCTCATTTCTCTTGTATATACGGGTGCATCCCCACCCAGAACAAGCATCTTTGCCGGAAGTTCAGCTTTCACATGTCCGTCTTCCAGTACCCGCAGCAAACCGTCTCCAGTCACTTTACCAATAATCACAGCCGATAGATCCCATTTATGGAAGACGGCTTCCAGTTCAGCGAATTTATCCGGTTCGACAATGATGAGCATCCTCTCCTGCGATTCGGAAAGCATGACCTCGTAACTTGTCATTCCCGTTTCACGCTTGGGGACTTTCGCAACATCGAGTTCGATTCCAACTTCCGATTTCCCTGCCATTTCGCTGCTGGAACAGGTCAGACCCGCAGCACCCATATCCTGGATGGCTACGACCAATCCCTTTTGAATCACTTCCAGTGTCGCTTCCAGAAGGAGCTTTTCCATGAACGGATCACCCACCTGTACGGCGGTACGCTTTTCTTCCGATTCCTCCGTCAGTTCGACTGATGCAAATGTCGCTCCATGGATCCCATCCCTGCCTGTCTTGGCACCTACATAAACCACATGATTGCCAATACCTTTCGCAGATGATTTAGCCAAATGCTCATGCTTGAGAATCCCAACAGCCATTGCATTGACTAACGGATTCCCTTCATAACTGTCTTCAAAATATACTTCTCCACCTACGGTCGGAACACCGAAGCAATTACCATAATCTGCAATGCCATTCACAACTTCCCGAATCAAGTGCTTCACTTGCGGGTCATTCGGATTACCGAATCTCAATGAATCCAGGACTGCCACCGGTCTTGCTCCCATCGTGAAGATATCCCTTAGTATTCCGCCAACTCCTGTAGCGGCACCGTGATAAGGTTCCACGGCAGAGGGGTGATTATGGCTTTCAATCTTGAATGACACAGCCATTCCATCACCAATATCGACCACGCCTGCATTTTCTTCCCCAGCCTTCGCCAGGATAGCGGACCCTTCCTTCGGGAGTGTTTTCAGCAGACGGATGGAATTCTTGTAGCTTGCATGTTCTGACCACATGACAGAAATGATGCCTAATTCGGTGAAGGTAGGTTCCCTGTGGAGTGTTTCTAAAATCTTCTTGTATTCGTCTTCATTAATGGCATGTTCCCTAATCAAATCGTTGGTAATGGCTGGTTCCTGCATGATACGTCCCTTATGTAATAAAGCGTTGGTCGATTTCGATCAGGATATTGACCAAAATCTCAATTTTCTCCTGTATATTATCGTAAGTATCACGATAGACTTCCAACTCCTTTTCGAACGGATCCTCAATACTCCCTTCAAATCCTGTGAATTCGTTCAAAGCGTGAATCTTATAAGCATATTGCGGATACATGTTTCGTAAAAAGACCTTTTGCTGCACTTCCATTGTTAGGATCAGCCAACTCGAACTGATCATCGATCGATTCAGCACCCTTGAAAAATGCTCACTCGCATTGATCTGATGTTCCATCAGCACCTGGAGTGAATATCTGGAGATGGGTACACCATTATTGATTATACCTGCTGAGGCTGTCCGATATGGCATTTCCAATTCAGTGAACAACTGGCGAGCCACATATTCAGCAATTGGACTGCGACAGATATTCCCTGTACAGGTGAAGAGAATCAGCGGATGCTCATAGGATTCCCTGATCTCGAAGAATGGTACGGAACCTTCACGATGGCATTTTAACTGATGATCGATGAATTCTATGATCGTGGATGGTTCCATCTCGTTCTGCATTTGCTTTTTTGTTGGCACGAATCCAAGATCAAACCAGTCCGGTAACTTTTTCTTGATTTCCATCATGTCTGTCATGAAAGGCATACCGGCTTTATTGATACTGGTCGAAATAATTGGCTCCCCAATGGCGCTGATCAATTCCTGAAGCATGGGTTGATAGGGAACCCGAACCGCGATCTTCCCATGTCTCGCCAAATATGCGAGATTTTCATCTTCCGTGGGAAGCAGGAAAGTCACATTCCCGGGCCAGTATTGCTCCATCAGTTTCACTTCGAATATGGAACTCCTGATCTTCAGTTTTTCCAGCCAGGAAATATGCGGAATCAGAATGATGAACCCTTTCTTTCCGGGTCTCTGCTTGAGTTCATCCACCCTATCCACTGCCTCTTTACTGAGTGCAGAGCATCCCATGCCAAACATGCTTCCAGTATAATGCAGGAAGACTGTATCAGGAGACCAGTGCCTCCGGATAAGGCCTGGAACTTCACCGGGTGTTACATTCTGATATAATTTCAAATTTCTTCACCTCTATTGCAGGTAAGCAAGCGGATTAACCGGCTTCCCGTTCTTTCGGAGTTCAAAATGGACAGAAGGTTCTCTGGCTGAACCTGTCTTGCCGGATAATGCGATTGCCTGACCTTTTTTCACCTGTTGTCCTTTGCTGACAGTTAGAGAATTGTTATAGGCATAGAGAGAATAAAATCCATTCTTATGATCAATGATGACCAATTTTCCCTGCCCGCCAAACCTGTCGGCAAATACAACCTCACCATTATCCACAGCAATGACGGACGTTCCTTCAGGTACCGCGATATCAATTCCATTACTGATAATACTGGTATGATATTGTTCGTTCTTTTCCTCACCAAAATCCCTGATGATCCTTCCCCTTACAGGCCAAGGCAAGCGATTGGAACTGAATTTATAGGTCTTCGGTTCATCACCGGATTCCATGTCGAGTTTTGTGATGAGTTTCTCGAGTTCGCGAGCATCCTGCCGAAGCTGCTCTATCTTTTTCATGTATTGACTTTTTTCACTTTCGAGACGGGAGACTTCCTTCTGCAGGTTCTTCATCTGTGCCAGGTATTGAGTACTTTTGCGTGATTCGGTCACTTTCGATTCATGAATTTTGGAAAACTCAACCTGATTCTCTTCATTCACTTGCAACAGATTATTTCGCTGACCTGTCTTCTCATGGATCGATTTAACCGTTGCATTCGCCAATATGGAAAGAAACATCTTATCGGTTGTCCTGGTTGCCGTGTAACGATCCTGGTAATCGAGATAGAACAATTTGATGAATTCTTCACTGCAAACACGTTCAAGCCTTTGCAGTTCCGTCTCAGCGGATTGAAGTTCCATAGTGGAAGTAACCAGGCTTTGCCTTGCCTGTTTTTCGACGATGGAAAGTTGCTGCACATTCTTATCGATGACCTGCTTCTGCTGCTTGACATCACTTACTTTCTTGGTAGTGAGTTTCTGCTTTTCTTCTGCTTTTCTGATTGCGTCCTGGCTCTTCTCGATCTGGTTTTCAATATCCTGCAACTGACGCTTCTTTTCCTCGATATCGAGCGTATAGGCAGGCATAATAATTGACCACAGCAGTAGAACACATGGAATCATACGTAATTGGCTACGGATAGACACTCTGATATACCTCATCAGAAACCTGAATCTTTGATAAAAAAGAATCGGGTGGAAACCCACCCGACTCAATGGGATTACATATCTTTTAAAACGACTTCGTCGTATAGTTTTTCAAAATAGAGTTTGTGCTGTTTTTCTTCCTGTGCAAGACGATGGAAGAGTTTCTCCAGTTCTGAATCCTGGAAACGCAATGCCATTTCAGAATAGAGTTTCGTTGAATTCTCCTCACGCTTCATGGCTGTGATGAGAATACCCTGGTAATCCAGTTGATCCATGGAAGACTCGGTACTGATATATTCGCTGATATGCAGGTCACGAACATCCTGCAGTACGATCCTGCCGATGCCTTTATTACGGATACCTTCGATGACAGCGATATGCCCCGTCTCCATCATTTCCAGTTCTTTCAGCATCTCGATCATGCCTTCAAATTTGGCTTTATGCTGTAGGTCCTGGTAGAACTTAACCGCTTCCTTTTCACGGTCGGAAGCAAAATCAAGGATTTCATTGAATTGTTCCTGGGTCATTATCTCTCCTTACGTGGTTGGTTTTTGTTTCATTCATCTAAAATCATGTATTTTAAGCAAGAAATTTCTGAAAGAACTCATTGAGTTTACTGATGTATCCTTACGACTATCAATTACAAATGAAACTGGGCTAAATAGACTGATAGATAGCTTTTCCCAACTTTTGAGTTTGTATACATGTAGTCTCCAATCAGAGCAATATTATTCCCCTCTTCAGCTACAATATCAAAAGCATAATTCCATTCGCGTGGGAAGAAGGTAATCAGCTCTTTTTCATTTTGCAGATTCAAATCCTGTTTTGTCACTGTGAGTACCTGGTAATCCTTTATTTTATTGTAACTGGGTCTGAATACGGATTTAAACGTATATAGGGAATTGTCCTTCAGTAAAAAACTCCTGGTTGCACCTTCGACTGTTTTTGCTACAAAGGTATTCTTCTCCATATTGATCAGGACTATTTTGAGGAGTCCGACTTCTTTATCGAAATCCAGTTTTTGGTGATATGACAGCACCATGTAATCCCCGGAAACTTCAAACTGAAAGGCAATATCATCTTTCATTATTTCTGATTCAATCTTATATGGAATGGTCTGTTCCACTGGTTTTGCTTGTTTATCTGCGAGCGATTGCTTGATATATCTGATATCGGCTGAATCTTGCTCAACATAGAAAAGAAATCCATCACTCAGGGAAGCAATAATAGACTTATCAGAAAGGTTTTCAATATTGCTGAGTTTCTTTGTTTTCAAATCTATTGTTAAATGGCAAAACTCATGGTTATCACTCACACAAATAATATGAAGATTATCGTTGGCAATTTCAACATCTTTCATATGCAGCCCGGACGGTATTTGATAATGATGAATCTCTTTTATTTTTAAATGATTGTCTATGTTAATCACGTCTAAAGTATCACTTACACCATTTCTTGTAGTTCCTAGAAGATAGATATCCCTATCATAACAGGCATGAGCTACATGTATCGAGGGTATGACCAGGCTATCCAATATTTCATGATCTCTCATACGAAATGAGTAAATTGTTGAAAACTCTTCTTTCTTATCCTTCTGCGCATTCCAGGTAGGCATGATTAACAGAGAATCTGCAACAATGGCAGTCTCCCCCATGAGGTTCTTCGTGGGAGGATACTGAAATGCATAATAATTTGAAAGTTCCTTCGCTGGTTTCTCGAAGTAAAATACACCCTTGCTACGGTAATAATCGGGTTTTGCGCAACAAACACGCACAATTAGCAGTAATACTAAAATAACCAATACTCGTTTCATTGCATGCCTCCTTAATGAAATGTATTATGGCTTTTTTTTTAATTAACATACTGTTTACTCATCATGCTGCATTATTCTCTTTCGCTGTTTCATTGTCTAAGGGGATTCGTACATTACTCAAAGCAAATATCACTCGGGTCTGCTGACGCGGGCCCAACAAATCAAACTCATCCGTCACAAGACCTCCCTTGTATCCCCCCTTCACTTCGACAAGCTCAGTACAGCGCCCAAGGGGGAAGTGCCACCCTTTCTTTATACTTCGACAGGCTCAGCACAACGTCCAAAGGGAAGGAATTCTTCGCTCTTCAATCTTCAATTTTAAATCTTCATTCGCTTTTTTTCATTACATTGATGTTGTAGATGTAATCCTTGAGTAAGGCAATATTTCTTACTAAAACGGTGTCTTATCCGGATCCCAAGCCCAATTACCATACCTGCCGCCGAATATGCCGATTCGGCCTTTTGTGCCATCAGTAAGGATGAATGTAAAGGAATTTTTAGGGTTTATATACAAAAAAAGACGCCCGTGAAGGGCGTCTTCATTATCATATTATCAATTAGTCAATCGGGACAAACATGTCCTTCCCGACTCCGCATTCCGGGCATACCCAGTCATCTGGAAGGCTTTCAAAGGACACATTTCCATGTTCTGCGGGATCATAGATATATCCGCAAGCTTCGCATTGGTATTTCTGCATTTGAGACTCCTTTATTTAATAGTTTTCTACGAACATCTCGTAAAATGCCTGGGGATGAGCACACACCGGGCAAGTCATCGGGGCTTCAGTACCTTCATGGATATAACCGCACTCACGGCATCTCCAGTATACTTTGCCGTCTTTCTTGAACACTTCATGATTCAACACATTATGCAGAAGTTTCTTATAACGTGCCTCATGCTTCACTTCCACTTTAGCAACCATGCGGAACAGGACTGCAACGTCCTTGAAACCTTCTTCTTCTGCTATATCTGCAAAGAGGGGATACAGATAAGACCATTCTTCATTTTCACCTGTCACAGCATATTCAAGGTTTTTCACAGTGCTCTCCATATTCCAGAATACAGGATAAGCAGCTGTGATTTCGATTCCTTCACCACTCATGCCATGCTCGATCAGCTTGGAAAGGAATAGTTTCGCATGCACTCTTTCATTATCGGCTGTTTCCAGAAAGATGCCGGCAATGTGTTCAAAGCCTTCTTTCTGTGCAGTTCGTGCTGCATACGTGTAACGGTTTCTTGCCTGTGATTCACCTGCAAAAGCCTTCATCAGGTTTTCGGCAGTTCTTGTTCCCTTTAGATCTGGCATATATACATACCTCCTAAGAATTAATCCATAATCCGTGTAATGTGCAATATTCACGTGCGAGTCTGACATCCTTCATCAGTACGGGGAAGAAAGCCTCGGGCTTCATTCCCGGTTTCAGGTCTGCACGAAGGACAAGACTGTCTGTCATGACTTCAATACATGCTATATAATGGTTATCCAGCATTGGATGTTCAACAGCACCCACCTTCACAATCACTCCACCAGGAGCTTCTTCGATCACGGGTACATGTTTTTCCTTGGCAGCATCAACTGTATTTTCAACCAAAAGTGTCATTTCTTCACCGCAGCATACGGGGATGGGACCACCGGCGACAAGGACCTCAACCACATTGCCGCACAGCTTGCATTGGTATATTTGTTTGATAGCGTTCATGATTCCTCCATTTTTGTAGTGCCATTTTTCTATAAAATAGGTGGTTCATGGTGAATATGCCAACCAAATTTTGATGAATGATTAAGAAATATGAGAAATGCTGTCAAACTCAATTATATTATTTCCAAACATGATAAAATGTAAAAAATCTCTTTACAAGCTGAATGAATCGTGCTTCGTGATTCTTATCACTTCATGAGTCATGAGGGAATCGATATTCGGATTTCACAGAGGTGCATACTATTTATTGGTGTTTATGCACGAGGAGGATATATGTTGAAGAACCGAATCCTGATCACTGATATTGGTAGTACAACCACCAAATCTCTTCTCTTTTCACGACAGGACAGTCAATACAATCTCCTGGGATTAGCAAATTTCCCCACTACCGTCGAAAAACCCGAAGAAGATGTGAAGATAGGTATCTATCGTTCGATCCGAGCTTTGGAAGAGAAAACGAAGTCCTCTCTCCTGCTTTCCAAAGCAGAGATGGAAGAGATCAAGCTGGAGGATGACATCAGTTTCCTTGCCACCAGTAGTGCCGGAGGCGGACTGCAGATACTTGTCATTGGTCTGACTCTGTTTGATTCTGCAAGCAGCGCAGAAAGGGCTTCCTACGGAGCAGGCGGAGTGTTATTGGATACACTTGCAATCGATGATCAACGTTCACCCCTGGAGC
>Ga0116171_10002708_pt1 | contig 16681 bp, 12 predicted proteins | sample AD_JPNHW2_MetaG_FD_89798 | JGI IMG/M metagenome (GOLD analysis project Ga0116171, IMG submission 89798) | Active sludge microbial communities of municipal wastewater-treating anaerobic digesters from Japan - AD_JPNHW2_MetaG | ecosystem: Engineered > Bioreactor > Anaerobic > Digestate | place... | reverse complement strand
GTGCGGCTATTTTACATAATAACCATTATAATTGACAGGCTGCTACTCTGTCCAGCCTACCCAGCGGCGAAGCTCGTGCATCTCTTTAACCTGTAGCTTATGCCTGCCTGTTTTATAATGCTTGTTATGTTAAAAAAGCAACGATACTAAATCTACTAAAATAGCGAATGGCAGACGGGTAAAATACGTGGGTGCAAAATGCATTTTATCCCGGCTGCCTTAAAAAAATAAAAAGTCATATAAATTATTTATTATTTTTATAAAGCAATTCTCAAAAAATTAAACAAAATGAAAAAATTCTTAATTATTATTTTAAGAATGCTGGTTGAAAAACTAATGAGTATATGATGAAAATTGTAAAAGAAAATCGTAATAAAAAATCGTCAAATCATGCGTTAGATACAGAAAACATTTTGACTAAAATTAAACCAAATAGCATTAAAATAAATCCTAAATTAAAAGTTGAAAGTCTTGATGAATATGAAAAATTAAGTAGAAGGTCGAAAAATATAATCAAAAACGAAAACCTTGATACTTTAAAAAAATTAATCCAATATTATTCTAAAAAAGGAAATTTTAAAGATTTACCCAATTGTGGCGAGAAATTAAATTTTGAATTAATTAAACTCACAGAATCCATACTTCAAAAATCAAATGATATAAACAACATATTGTTTAACTTAACTGATGATTACCTGGATTTTATTCATGAAATAAAAACCACCTTCGGCATTAATGCTCTGTCAAATGAAAACCTACACAAACAATTTTCAAAAAACAATATTGAAATATTTTTTCTTATAAAGTTTCTAGCGATAAACTACTTTAGCAAGAGGGACTATGCCATTTATTTTTTGTCGAATAAATTTAATGAAGGACAGGAGAGGCTTACCTTAGAGAAAATTGGATACCTGTTGAGAATTACGCGTGAAAGAGTTCGTCAAATAAAAATCCATAAAATTCAAAAATTCAATGAAAACATTATCCAACTTATAAACGCAAATTCTCCCTTCCGGCCATTTTACAAAAAATACTTTAAAACCAATGCTGATATTGTAGTAATTGATGATGCCTTTGCTAGAAACATTAATAAAACTGAAAATTGTGATTTCAGTAAAGAATATATTGGTTTTATTTTAGGGAAAGTTTATATTGATAAATACTTCAATTTTTGTATTACAGATAATTCAACTAATAAGAATGGGTATTTGATAAAGAAGGACCTTGAAAATACCAATAATTGGATGGAGTCATTTAAAATTTAATTCATTATTAAAGTAGAAAGTGCGAAGTTGTATACTTCGCACAACCGGGGTATTTTGTCCCGGCTGAAATGTAAAATTAATAGTTTACATAAAATCTAACTGGGTATTATTTATCATTTAATTTTATATTTGCTTTTAAATGAATAAAAATAATTGTCAAAGAAATTGTCTAAAAATATAATAATATGAAATTAAACACTAAAACAGTAATAATTATTTTATCAATAATTTTACTTTTTTTACCATTAATTATTTATTTAATAAATTTTGGCTCCCATCCTTTATCAGATGAAACCGAAATCTGGGGACAATTCGGAGGATATTTGAATGGAACATTTATGCCATTAATTGCATTAACAGGGGTTTTTGTCACATTGTATTTAGGTATCATCTCAGAAAGAAGGAATAAAGCAAATCTAGTAATTGAACAGCAAAAGCGAAGACCGTTATTACATTTAGAATATTTTGATGGTGAGGATATAATGTTTATTAATATTATTAACAAGGGAGATGGTCCATTAATTATTACTGATTATTATTTACTTAATATTATTACAAATGAAATAAAAGCAAGTATATTTGAAATACTTCCAAGTATTAAAATAAAATATGATAATTATTCTGGCAACTTGAAGAATCAAGTACTATCAGCAAATGAAGAAATGGAAATATTTTTATTTGCATTATTTTATGAAGATGAAAACGATAATAATATTATTGCTGAATATGAAGATGCTAAATTAAAGGTGAGAACTATTTTTAAAGATTACAAAATAGTTTTTAAGTATAAAGATGTTTATGGTAATAAAATGGATGATTACATTGTCAGTTTAGAGTGGTTTGGGAGAAATATTAAAAAAAATAACAATGGATTATGAAAATTTTGAAAATGAAAAAGATGTAAGAGAATATTTACATTTTTTCACAAACAACTATTATTCGTTTGCAATTGCAACAGAACGAATTTGGACTGATCCCGACAAGGTTGAGCATCTGAAAAACGAATGGTTTTATCAACTTATGCCGGATAAGTTAGATGATGGTTTTTTTGATTGGTATTGTTGGGTTCGGCCCAACAACCAATTTTTCAAGACACAAGAAATGTGCATTCTTTATTTTGTCAGGTACTGGACTGAATGGACGAGAAAAGGGAAACCAAGTTGGAAAAAAAACTTGTAAATTATTAATCAGATGGAAAATAAATATTACGTCTATGTTTATATTGATCCAAGGAACTTCGAGGAGTTTTATTATGGAAAAGGTACATGGGACAGAAAGCATTCTCATTTGAAAGAAAAAGGAGATAGCTACAATAATAATTACCAACAAATGCCAAATTACTGGAAGAATTTTATATGGAATATTATGAAGACAACTATTAAAAAAATATGTAATGGTGACAATATTACCTCACCATTTAATTTAAAATTCGATCACACAAAAGTTACTGTTTGCGACTATCGTCAAAATCAAAAATTACTCTTTGAGTATAAGAATGATGGACCCCCAGATAGTATTGTTAGAGATTTTAATTATACTGGGTTTTCTTCTACTCATTTAATACTAGGTTATCCAGAACTATTTATTGATAATAATATACTTGATATTGACCCCGATTTTTCTACAATAATTATGTTTCTATCACCATTTGAATATAAGTTTTGTGAAGATAACGACCTCGAAGTAGCAACTGCAAGAATCTTATCTATTGATTATCAGCCATTACAAGATTATAATAAAAATACTAATGAGAGAGGCGCTTTTACACACATAACTATTAGTAGAAAACAAAAACAATTCAAGGCTCAAATTTCAATATTATATGAAAATCACTATTTACTCATTGATTTTCTTGATCCTTATGAAGGGGGCTTTGAAATCTAAAATTATTTAATATAAAGACATTTAAATATGGCATAGGATATAGAAAAAGTGGGATTCATTTCATTCTAATTTCGGGCATGAGAATTATAGGGCCAGTTTTTGAGAAATACTGCCATTATTCCAAATATAATTAATATAACTTAGCCTCTTCTAATTTTATGAAGATTAGAATAAAATGAAGGATCTTGAAGAACTCGTATATCATTATTTGATTTGAATTCATAACATTTTAAAGGGAAAGAAACACGATTATTTGATTGAAGCTCCGAACTAAATTTATAATCTGAAGATACTTCATTGAGGTATTTAAAAAACTTTTTAAATTGTGTTGAAGCAAATTCCTTAAATTTCGGATCTGCCTTACATCCAATTTTGCTTTTTACCAATAAGTCATCAAACCAACTATATGAGACTACATCAAAATTTTTATAAAATACATCAAAATCAATACTAGAGTCTTTAGAATTTAAGAAAGATTCAAAAATAGAAGGTACATTATCATATACCTGCTGATCCTTATTTGAAGAATAGATTTTCTCTAATTCTTTTAAAAAGTCAAGCATTAATTTTGTGAAATATTTTTGGAATAAAGTATTGGAAGGGACTTTTTTCACTAGAATTGTGTCCATTGTATAATTATTTATAATAATAAACAATTTTTGAAAAAGCATTGAATAGTAATAAAAAAATATGACTAATTATGCTTTTGTTGGTAAAAATAATATATTTGGTAGTTAAAGTCAAGTTATTTTTTTAACAAAAAACGAGAATTATTTTTTTTTGAGTGCAAAGTTATGCATTTATTTATTAACAACAAAATGTTTGTTTTATACATACAAATAAACGAGTTTTTATAGAAAAAATTATTTAAATGACATAAGAAATTCATTATCAATAAGATGGTAAGACATGTTGCAATCATTCAATGCGAAAAAAACTGGATATTCAGTATTTTTAATCAAATAATCGAAAAAGAAATGCTTAAAAATATTAAAAAACAATTTACGCTCTTGGTCAAACTCACCTATTTTTATCTTTAACTTCTTATAGTCGTTATCATTATCATAAATATCATATAGGCTGTATTTACTTGTATAAAAATCAAAAATAGATATATTTATATTGCAGTTACCCTTATAATTATGGATTTCATTGATAATGCTGTCAATAAAGGAGGATTTTATTATAAGACCAGATTCATTTTTTGAATAAAGTTCTTCGAGGTTTGAAAAAATAAAATGAATAGACGTTTTATCCGGTTTATATATGTAATGGTGAGGAGCAATACCATTTTGGTGTTTTAATAATGACTTTTTCCTTGCGCTTATGGTAAATTTATTACGAATAAATTTATAAAAATAGGGATCTGAAGGATTTATTGATATTATATTTGGTCTGTAGTTATCACCAACTGAAATTGTTTTAGTTATTTTTTTTCTATCAATAAAAAATGAATCTTGATAATCCTCCCAACGGAAATTATTACTTTTAAGGCGATATATATAACGTGTATGTTTAACTAAGTCATATTGGACATTTAATATGGAAAATGAATTATTTGGAAAATTTGCCTGTCGGTTAAAAGGTGAAGTAGTTTCAATAGATCCGTCTAAAAACATTCCTGAATAAATGACATTACAATTTTTTATTTTAAAACCAGGGGTAGAGGCATGCTCATGGCCCACTAAATGTATATTTGATCTGTCAAAAAGTTTAAAGATTAATGGTTCTTGATCAATGAAGAGTGAAAACCTCTCTTTTCTGTGAAGCCAATCCGGCGGGTGATGAGAAAACGAGACAACCAATGGATCATTTTTCATTATATTATCAATTTCATCCCAATAGTTTTTTTCTTCAAATAAATGAAGAATATATGTCTGATTGCCGTATTCCTGAATAGATATTTCATTTTCAGTAATAACCATGGATTTATAGTTATCAGTATAGAAAAACGACAGGTTCTTATGTAACTCTTTGCGTTGAGGTTCGCCAAATGAAAAATAACAACTATTTATTAAAATAAATAGACAATTATGCTTTTCATCATAAAAATATCCATATATACTTGGGTTCTTACCGCCAACGTTATTATTTAATATTTTAAGATTTTCTTGAATGAAATCGTTTTTATAATAGTTGCTAAAAAAAGAATCGTAATTAGCTTCGGTCTTTTCATCAATAACTTCATAAATTTCACCTGGGGCCTTACTTTTAAATTTATCTATAACTTTATCTTTAATTATATCCCATTGAACATCATGATTGCCAGGAATAAACATATAAACAACATTCTTGTTTAATTCGCCTTTTAAAAAAACGTATATTTTTTCTTTAAATAATTTATAATCATCTTCTAAAGCATGGCGAGCAATATCACCAGTAAATATCACATGGGTTATTTTAGCAATATCTAATTTCTTAATTTGATTTTCAAAATCAGTAATGTATTGATTGAATTTTTTTCTAAAACGATAATCACCTTTAATATGAAAATCAGACAACCAAAGTACATTGATTTCGTCTGCTCTTTTATTTGTTATTTTCATGAGTTTTATTATAAACTGCAATTTTTTTATATTTCTTAAATAAATCTAATTTTGAAATATTACCAAGATGAATTAGGGTTTCAAAGATTGCATGCTTAAATTTCATGGTTTCTTTGCGTGCATTCATATCAACTGTAAAAAAATCACCATTAGGATCAACAAATAAATAATTGTCTTTTTTGCAATTAATGAATTTTTCTATTGGCACCCCCATATTATAATCACGGCGTAATAGACATATTTTACCATGTGTTTTTCTATAATACCACCGTAAGGTCAAATAGGAAATGCAATTAAAAAAATAATCAAGTGGTAAATCAAATTTTGATTCATCATAAAGAATTGGTTGACTATCTTTATCGATTTTATCAACATTATCTAAAAAGAATAGTTCTAACAATCTCCAACGTTCTTCAGAAATTCTAATACTGTCATTATCATAAAAAGGTCTAAGCTTTTTATTAATTGAATAGGTATGTAATTTGTCTTTGTAGACAGCAAAATCATCACGTGATTCAGTACTATCCAATTTTAGATTTCTATATATAGATGAATTGACATCTTCTATCATTTCCCAATTCAAATCGGAAGTAAATTGAGTATTCTTCCTTTGAATGATAAAATCATTATATATAAATATTATTGCCTTTACGATTTTTTTAAACCCAGTTGCTTGAATAAGTAGAAGAATTATTTTTTTTATTTCAAGAAAATGCTGATCCCAGAGACTAAAAACCTCGGGGATTGGGGTATTCATGTTTTTTAAATACCCCTTATCAAAAGTTGAAACGATTAAAGTAATCCGCATTAATTCACTAATGAAGCTATGCTCATTGATGCTACCTAATGGAGAATATAATGAAGTGTTTTGGAAAAAATATATCCATGACCAATAAACGTATAATTCTGTATTAGCATTGAAAGTATAAAAGTACTTGGTAACATCTATTAAGAAATAATCAAGATCAAATAAATCAAAGTATGAACTATCTCCGAAGCCAATACCAAAACATAATTTATTATTAATTGACTTGTTTTGCTCAATTATATTTGCAATTTCATTTGAAATTATTTTTTGACTATCTAATATTAACTTAATGTTATCTTTAAGTTTGGGAATATTATTTAAAGTATTGTCGTCCTTACTTTCAAGAGTTTCCAAATTTGTTTTAAAACTATTTAGTATTTCTTTTGCTATTGTATTAAAAATAAGGGCAGGCTCGAGTAAATGGAACGAATTATAATTTATAGAAATAAGATTGGAGACTGTAATAAGTTCGTTTTGACGGACAAGCATCTTTAGGTCATAATCAAAAAAATATGGAGAAAGTAATTTAATAAGAGAATCGTAAGTGCTTATAAGACGAGTAAGAGAAGTATTAAAATCAATATTGAAATCATTTATATCCTCATAATTATTATTATTAAGAATTCGATCACAATACACGTCGTCAAATGTTTCCAATATCTTTTCAAATTCTATTTCAAGAAATCTAATATTAAAACTATGGTTTTGTACAGATGATATTTTGCCATGAATTAAGTTGTCGATTTGCTCTGCATGAGTATTTATTTTCCGTTCAAGAAATTTTAAAAAAGGTAAAAAATCAATGAAATATATGTATGAAATGGTTGTGATTCCATTATTATAATTATGAAATACCTTACGTATTTTCATCCGTAATTGTCTTGATAGCTTTATTTTTTTTAATGATGAATGAATTGTTAATAGCTCATTTTCGCTAAATTTAAAGTATCTTAATTGTTCATTTATATACTTACCTGGATCATTAGTTTCTAAATCTACACACAAACCTTGTTGTTGATTATTGGGATTATCAAAAAAAGGCGTGGTTTTTATTTTTCTAACATGCTCAAATGCTGAAGTAGACCTCAACGATGTAAAAATATTATAATTGGATAATAATTTGGTTTGTTCCTTTTCAAGTGTTATATAATCTGTCTTACCACATTTCATGAAAGACTTTTCAAATAAAATTTCTTTACTATTAATACTATTATAAAAAGAATCAAAATGGCCTGGTTTCAATTGCCATTCAACCTCGGTATTCAAATTTGATGCTTTTATTTTTGGATAATCATCTAAATGATTAAAAACTTTGTGAGAAATACCAATATAGGATTGTGTATCAACAAAAATATGTGAATGTAGAATAGTATCATAGTTAAAATCAAAAACTTTTTTATATAAAGAATTATTAATAATTGTATTTGATTCTGTTGCATCTTGAATAATATTACCTAAAACAAAATTTCGCAGCGAGGACATAATATTGCATAAATTGGAAGCATCGTCACTAATTGTAATCAAAATAAGATCAGACCAGTTAAAGGAATTTAATACAATGAATTTGATATTTGCTTCATGTGGAGATAAAAAGGAAATTATTTTTTCTACAACGATGTCTCGAAAAAACAACCCATTACCAATAAGAATACCATTATTTAATTTAAGATTCGTAATTTGAATGAATGGATATTCAAGATGTAAATCGTACAGGGTGGATTTTGACTCTTTAATAAAGAAATTTTGATTTATAATTGCACCCGTTTGAACCTGATAAGTATTATTATTAGAAATTTCTAGTTTCTCGTTGTCAAAAACACCTTGAGCAAATTTATAACTATCAATCAAACTGATGAAAGCTATATCAAAATGACCAAATAAGTGATATTTAAGTGGAAAATAAAATTTATATCTTAAATCATCAACAGGATCAGGGAAACTACCAGAATATAATTTGACACTGTTCCTAAAGTTTTGATAAATACCTTCTATGATTTCTATATAATTTTGATCATTACCTAAAGGGAAAGTAGTTAATGCGATATGTACAGCTGAAGATTTGAAGTCAATATTATTCATTCGAGATTTTTTTAGCTTACAATATTAATAAAAATATAATAAATTTGAATTTAAAATAATATTTTTAACTAATCATGATTAATAGAGACAAGAGTATAGAATATTCTTTCGGATTCTGTTGCTGAGTTAATTATTGTCTTTTTTTCTAATTGGCCGCTATAATGAGAACCTATTGTCAATGTTTTCGCTTCTGCAATTAATTCATTCGGATAATTACCTTTAATTGTTTTTTTATCATCTGTTTTTATTTCAAAAGTACCTCTTAAACTTATTCCAATTAATTCACCTGAAAATAAAACAGTTTCAGGGTCACTAATTTGGAGATTGTTTAATGATTGAGCAACTGTTACCAAGGACTCTTTGGTCCCTTTCCAATCAAACTTTTCGTTAGTTGGTGATGTCCAATTGAGATCAATTTCTAAATCGGCGTTTGAAATTGCAGTAACAAATTTGTAAAGTTTTTTGACACCATCTTTTCCAATTTTGGATGCTGATTGGGTCAACTCTTCAGGAGATTGAGATTGTAAAAGGTTAAAAGTATGATTTAAAGATTCTTCAGATAAGCTTCTGCCAAATAGATCCGGAGAACTGTTAGCAGTAATAAAAAGTCGAGTTGAACCCGATGAAATACCTGCTAAACGCAAGTTTACAATATTATTAATTTCTGTTACTTTCTCTTTATTTTTCTTTTTACCAAATTGAATAAATAATGATGAATTAATAATAGCACCAGAAAAACCATCAGCAAGTTTAGCTAAGACTTCAAGAGGTAAAGTACCATTTGCTGATTTGCCTATTAATCTTAATTCAATCACTTCTTTATCTCTTTTTGCTTTTTCAAATTGTAATTGATGTTCAAGTTCTAAAATTTGGCTTTTTAAAGAATTAATACTTAATTGATGTGAAAAATTATTAGGGTCGGAAAGTAATAGTGATTCCGCTTGCTCAAGCAACTTAGCAATGGAATTTATTTGACTTTCTAATTTGTTTATTTCATTCATAATTATATTATTATCCGTGCAAAACCTTTTACATTTTCCTCTCTAGTATAACCAAACCAACCTCTCCAATAACTTCTTAAATCAACCCTGTCATTGGGAAGGAAGTATACATCACAATCATAACGGTATTTAGATAATGAATTATTGGCAATTTCATTTATTAAGTTCTTCTTATCATCTGATAATGCATTAACTTGAACAGGATCATAAAAGAATGCAATATCAATATCGTTTGGTTCTTCTTTCTTTGTAACAAATGAACCGTCTATCCAAATCTCAAAAGAAACGCCAATTTGTTCAACTTTTTCAATCAGGTAATTGAATCTTTCAATTAATTGTAATCTTTTCTCTGTATTATTAAATGGTGTGACAAAGTGATTTGATAAATCATTAATCGTTATGTCATGAATGCCGGGCTGAAGGAGAGGTTCAAATTCCATTATGAGTTTTCTATTAAAGGTTAAATTTTCACCTCAATGATCTTACTAGTGTCTATTCCTAATATATCAACAATCTTTACCATGACTTTGTAAATACCAGGTTTGTTATATTCATGAGCAATACTTGTATATTCGAGAGAAGGGTTCTTCTTTGTGCGGAAGCTCTGCCATTCGTTTTCGAAAAGGTAGTTACCGGTCCATTTTTCTTCGATTTTACCTTTGTCGTTTTTAACTTTTATTATTTCTTTTTTGTCTTCAAAGTTAAAATCTATAGCCCAATAATCTATCCAATCATACCAATGTTCGGTCAATAGAGTGCGGGTAAAAATTCCGCTTTTCTCTTTTTCAATTTTAATAATTTGACCATCTTCAATAACAACCTTACTTCCTGCACGCATTGACTGTTGAATATCTTCAATATCATCTTGTGTGTAATGTGTTACAAAGTCCGTTAATTCGATAGTTAGAGTATGGCCTTTTATCTTTTCTTTTGTTTTTAGGTAGGCGACATCAAAAAAACGGGCCTGACCTTTTTCAACAGCCCGTTTATCGAAAACCTCTTTAGGTATGTATTTAAGCGTAATGGATACACCTTTATCCTTTAATTCCTGAATGAATTGAGGAGTTAAGCCCATTTCAAATTCAAAACCTAAAACATCTATTTGAGTATAGAGTTTTTGGCGGCACTCTTCAAAAATATCTACTAATCGGCTTTGGGTAACTGGAACGTCCAAAGGACCAACATGAACAAAACGACCTGCTTTGCTACCATGAATTGTATTATGACCTTCAATTCTTTTAGATTTATATGCATCTAAAATTAAATCAATATACATGTCTTCTTTTGCTTTCCGCTTACCGTTCGTTAGATCGTCCATAAAAAACTGACGTTCGTATTTACCAAGATTTAAAATTTCAAAAGCCCTGAAATCTTTGCCTGCTGATTGCAATTCTCTTTGCACGCCAATTAAACGTTTGCGTTGTGTGTGTATGGCAAACCTGCCCAAGTCGCAACTTATCCATTTACGGCCTAACTTCTCGGCAACAGCGGCTAATGTGCCACTTCCACCAAAAAAATCAGCACATAAATCGCCTTCATTGCTTGAAACTTTTATTAATCTTTCTAAAAGTTTTGTAGGTTTTTGAGTTGGGTAATCAGTCCTGTCATTTGAAGCTCTATTCTCAAATGTTATATCTGAAAACCAATCTCTTGGTAATATTCCTCTTTTATCCTTAAAATAATCTCTGTATGTCCAATCTGGATATTTTTTTTCATCTTCTAAAGATAATTGTTGCTTACCTGTTAAATGGCCCCCACCACCTCTAATCTGAAATTTATCACCATTTTTATCAGTCAGATTATATTTTTTTATGCTCCCTTCTGAATAGGGTAAAGCAATATCCCAACAATTAAATACTCTATTGGGATTGTTAATATTTTTCGCATAGAATAAGATATTATCATGTTTACGATTGTATTTATCTTGTGATATCTCTCTTTCTCCATAACACCAAACAACTTCATTTAGATAATTATCATTGCCGAAAACATCATCCAATAGTAGTTTTACATAAGAATTTAAACGCCAATCAATATGCACATAGATACTTCCATCATCAGATAATAAGTTGTACATGAGTTTTAAGCGTTCGTACATCATTGTTAAGTATGATGAAATTCCTTTGCCCCATGTATCACGATAAGCAATTTCTTCAATGATACTTTGTTTTTTTTCGGCTGTTTCACCATTAATTTCAATATCAAAACCAAAATCAGCACCAACGGCAAATGGAGGGTCAATGCAAATAAGTTTTATACCACCTTCTCTTTCAATTTCTTCACGCATAGGTCCATTAGCCAATGAGGAAAGAATGAGTTTGTTGTCGCCCCAAATGAGTTTGTTTGTCCAGCCTTTTAATTGGCGCCCGCGAAAATCGGTTTCAAACATAGAAAAAGAATCGCCTATTTTATCTGTTTCTTTGCGTGGCTCATCAATATGTTCGATGCTGTGAAAGGGTAAAGCAATATTGGTTACATCTTCTTTGCGGCCATTCCAAAAAAGAAAAACATCTTCTTCGTCTGAAAAAAGTTTATAGATGTATTCTTTGGGCAGTTTTTCCCCTACCTTTATTAATTCAATGATTCTCTCTTTATCTATATCGCTTAGGTTCATAAATCTATTGGGTTATTAATTATTAAATCAATAATATGGTCAAAGTCATCTGTGTTTCGAGTTATTAATTCGGTGCAATGCAATAAAGTAGTTGCAGCAATAATTGCATCTGCAGCTTTCATTTTACTTTGTTGCCTTAATTCGATGGCTTTATTTATAATCTCAGTTGAAATTGGAATTACAGTCACTAAAGAAAAAACTGCATAAAAATATTCTTCTTCTTCTTCTGTTAAGTTTCGAAAACCTAAAACCTCCAATTTTGTTAATTCTGAAACCGCAATATCTTCTTGCTCTAATAACAGCCTTAATTGTGGATATTGAGGCTTTGCTGCATAAATTAATATGTTACTGTCTACTAGTCTCATAATCCTTTTATTTTGCGGTCCTTCCTATCCTTTTTTTGCCACTGAATCGGGTCTCCAAAATTTGAGACATCAGCGCCTTTATTCAAAATTCTTTTCGCTTCATCCTTTGGGAATGTAGTACTAAAATCTTTTAATTTAAAAATTGTAATAATATCTTTAAATGATTTTAAATCATTTTTCACTACTTCCCATTTCTCTTGCCTAACATAAACAGGTGTGTAGGAGTATTCTTTTTGTGCTGCATTTACGTCTTTACACCAAGTGGACAAGCGTTGAATTTTTCTGATATCATTTAAATCTTCTCTTCCCTTAGTTTCCAAAATAAAAAATGTTTTGTCAGAGGTTTTTATAAAAAAATCTGGAAAATATGGTGCAATATTTCCATCTTCTTTTTGGTATTCTATACTAAAATTGACACCTCCTACGCCAATAGTGTTTTTTGCATAGGCCATTACATCCTCAAAACGACTTTCTAGGAATGATGCTAATTCCAATTCAAAAGGGTTGTCACCGATAATCTTATTGAATACTGACTTTTTGGGGACAAGGAAAGATTGGTTCTCGGCAACTTTTGGCTTAGTATGCTTTAGTGATATGTAATTTTTAATCTCAGAAGTCCCCTTGTCGGAAACTGTTAAATCATCAATGGCTTTTTTAAATGAAGTTTTTAAAATTTCCTTTGGATTTAATTCTGATAGGTTTCGCATGGTTTGTGGATCGCTAAGTTCAACTTCTTTAGTGAAAAGTTGATATTTAATAAAACTTTCGACTTTGGGATAAAGTATATTAAAACCACTAACCAAGCGGCTATCTTGTAAAATAACAGATGTAAAGAATCCTATTACATTGCGGTAATCGGGAGTAGCGTCTTTGAAAATTGTTTTATGAGAAAAATCTCCTTCAATGTCGGTAAAAATAATTTCTTTTAACTCATCACTACTAAATATTTTAAATGGAACTTTTATATTTTTGAATTTGCTTACATCTATCAATTCCAAATTCTTATATTCCCGATATATTCGTTGGCTCATTTGTGGGATAGGAATATCCAAGGCATCTAAATCTTTGTTGGGATTTTCTTTATCAACCTCAATAATAATAGGCGATTTCCCTTTAGTGCCTTTACCCATAGGACTATATTGAAATTCTACTCCTTCCGTTTGCAGTTTTTCAACAATTTCTAAAAATTTTTGAGTTCCAATTACAACTAATTCTTCCCGGTCATCAAGTGAAAACATTTTTCTTAAACCTCTGCCTAAAGTTTGTTCTGGTAAAATATCAGCATCAGAATTGTATGGCCTTAAACCAACTATAGTAGTTACATTTTTTACATCCCATCCTTCGCGAAGCATTAAAACAGAAACAACTGCTTTATAGGGTGAAATGTCTTTGTCAATTTCATCAGCAGCTTTTCTCAAAGATTCTAATTCTTCTTTATCTCTTTTAGTGGTTGCTGTTTCTTTGATTTCACCGGAATTGTTGGTATGAATGGTAAGAACAGCATTTTTCATCAAGGGGTAGTTCATTTCCAAAAATTCGGCTGCCTTATCAGCTTCTTTGGTGTTCATTGTCATTATAAATAATATCGGAGTTTTACAACTTTTTAACTCCTTATATTGTTTTTCCCATTCTAAATAACCTAGTTGAATAAAATCTTTATAACGTTCAATAAATTCGCTGCTTTCTTTTTCTTTAATTTTTTGTCTAGAAGCTTCGTCTGGCAGAACAGGTGATTTTACGACGTTTTGTTTGATCGCTTCAACCAATGGATAATCGCAAATAGTTTGAACGAAAATAGCTCCGTTGTTATGTTTTGGTGTTGCAGAAAAATCAGTTTGCAAGCTTATACCATTACCAGTTTTGAGTTTAAGCTTATTACTAATGTCCTCAATGTTTTGATACCATTTTAATGAACTATCATGAATATGATGAGCTTCATCGTTTAAAACTACTAAATCTTTGATCTTATCGCTTCTTAAAATCTTACCTAAATCTAATCCTTTTGAAGTATCAGCATCTGGTTTGGGTTTAATGCCAATGAAAGTAGTTTCAAAAGATTGCTCTGGCTCTTCGTTAAATCCAACTCTGTGAGTATTGGTAAGAAAAATATTGCCAGATTCGGTAATGGGTTTAAGGTCGTCTTGAATATGTACTGTCAATTGAAAATCATTTTTCCAGTCTTGGTCGCCAATTCCATTATCAGGAATAAAAGGTTCATTTAGAAACATTTTAAGGCCGTCAAAGTCCTTGCGTAAGCGATTAAGCACAATAATATTTGGAGCAATTATCAAAAAATTATTTGATAAAACACTGTCAACTTCATATAATTTATGAAAGTATGACCAGACCAAAGTTAAGCCCATGACTTTGGTTTTTCCAGCACCTGTTGCCATTTTTATAACATATCGTGTCCATGTCTCTTCAAACATACCTGTGCTAATACGTTCAGAGGAATCGAACCGCATTAATTCAAATTTATCTTTTGCATGTGCAACTTCGTAGAGGTAAATAATAGATTCAATAGCTTCACGCTGTGAAAAGAAAAAACAGAATTTGTTTTGACCTATCAAATGTTCTTTATTAAACCAAAAATTTAACAATGATTTTGATGTGTCAGATGCACCTTTATAATTATCCTCACGCCACTTTGCAACTGCAAGCCTTACTTTGTACACTAATGGAGGAAGCAGTTTTTCGTAGGCATTTTGGAAAGCATCCATTTGGGATTGAGAGGGTGCCCAACGTTCATTTGGTGAGAGAATTTGAAACGGGTCGGAAAGTTTCATGTATAAAAGTATTTAAACTTAAATTTGATAAATTTTAACAATTTCAAAAATAGACATTTTTTTAATATTGAGAAGTACTTGTTGGTTAAAAATAAAATGGGTAAGGTGGGTAAGAGGATTTGATGAAAAGTTATATTATATGAGTTTTAAGTTATAAAGCATACCAAGTTTATTTAGCACAATAAATATAAATTTTGTGGTTTTTCTCTTACCTACCTTACCCTGTGTGGTTAGAAAGGTATATCTAAAGGTTTATTAGCGTTTGCTTCAGCGTCCGTGTATGAAATTTCTTTAACAGCCCAAACATAAACACCTCCTTTTTTAGTTTTTTCGAAACCGTGCTTTTTTAATGCCTTACCTATACTTATTACTGCCCCGGTTGTGACATTAACCTTAGTATAATTAGCAATTTTAGCGAGAATGTGCGAAGCTGAGTAAAAAGTAAATGCATCGGTTAAAGACACCGGCTCAAAATATGTGAGCAATAATTCTTCTTCTGAAGTGCGAATTTGAAACTGTTCGTTATTCAATGATATCAATGCAATATCATTCTTTTCGAACCAGAAAATAAAGCCTTGTTGAAATAATGCTAATGCCTGTGAATATACCTTTTGTAAATCAACACCATGTTTGTAATCAATAGATTTTACTTCAAAACAAAGAAATCTCCTTGAACCTGTCGGATCGTTAAGAAATTGCCCTGCGTTAACAGAACCCATAAACGATGCCCTCCGAATCAAACTTTCGCTGTTATGACCGTAAGCCCTTCGTAATCGTATTGACGGATTAGTGATAATTTCTTTTAATGTGCCTATTTCGGTACGGTTCATGTTTTCGAGTTCGTCCATATTGATAAACCAACATTCAGATAAATGCACTAGGGTATCTTTATTTGTAGGGTTAATAGTGCCGGAAAAAAGATAATTTTTGAGATTATTTGGACAAAGATTAACCATCCATGTTGTTTTACCTATTCCTTGCGGGCCAGAAAAAATAATTGCTGTCTGATTAACAATATCATCTTGCAGAACAGAAGCAACAGCGGCTATTAGCCATTTTTTAAAGCAATAATACCAAAGTTCATCATTTGTGGTCGAAATGGTTTTGGAAAGTTGTAAAATATGATCTGTAGTACCATCCCATTGTGGCAGACAGTCGAAATATTCTTTAAAGGGGTCGTACTTCTGGCAGAAATCGGAAAAAAGAATGCTACGAAGTTTGGAAGTAGAGCAATTCAGGTTATTTTTAAGCAACTCACGAAGAATAGAATTTTCAATATAATCGGTAATAGGAAGGTAATCTGGTTTATTTGCTTTTTTAACCTCCAAATTGG
>Ga0116171_10002707_pt1 | contig 16685 bp, 12 predicted proteins | sample AD_JPNHW2_MetaG_FD_89798 | JGI IMG/M metagenome (GOLD analysis project Ga0116171, IMG submission 89798) | Active sludge microbial communities of municipal wastewater-treating anaerobic digesters from Japan - AD_JPNHW2_MetaG | ecosystem: Engineered > Bioreactor > Anaerobic > Digestate | place... | reverse complement strand
TTAATATGTCCTTCGTAATTCTACGGTTTTTAAACCGTAGATGAAAGTATCCGCCGTGAGGCGGACAGGCGAAAGCCTGATGAATATGATGCTACGGGTTTTAACCCGTAGAGATTCACTTTTATTATGCCGGTTGATATGCGGCATACATATTTACCGCTTGAGCCTCTGATATTTTAAAAAAATTACGACGAATTTCGGCTAACCGAGTTGCTATAATAACGGTTTGCAGTTGGTAATATGGCTTAATTGTGTTATAATTCCGTATTCGCCAAAAAATGACTCGCTTGTGCGTTTACGGCGAGACATCAGTAAATGGCTGTAAGCAGGAGAATAAGATTTGAGCGAAGAGAATGACGCCCTTCACGATACTGCCGCGCTGCGGTCGTTGGCAATGAGCATTAATAATGCGTCTGACGATGAGGCAGCTAATGAGGTTTTTACGCCGACGGATGGCCAGCCTGCCGAATCCACTGACGATTTTTTTGAAGCCGCCGCCGAAGGCAAACCCGCCGAGGTTGAAGAAGTCCTTACGGTCGCTTCCGAAGAGCGGGAAGAACTCGTTCGCGTCGAGAAAAGTATCGGCAGTAAAAATGGCGTTGCCCTGGCACGCATACAGACTTTGCAGCGGACTATCCAGATGAGAAAGATAGGCATACCGATTCTTTCCGCAATTGCCGGAATATTGTTTTTGATATCGGTTGCCACCCTGTATCAGGCCTACAATGCCCTGCCGGAACAGATAGATGCAAATCCGCTGCTGCAGAATGCTGGACTTTTTGCGGCAATAAGCATATTTTTAGGCGTTTCCCTGCTAGCCGGCGTCGGCTTCTTCGCGTTTGAAATATCGCGGTATAACGCCTCGATAAAAAAGATTGAAGCGGCCATGCTTTGATTTTGAAATTACCCTGTAAAAACATGGCCTGAAGTGTCGTTTTAAGCGATAAGAAAATCTCATGATTTTCGATAATCATCGCGCTTCATGTATTTTACCATGTTAAGCGTGACACTGGAAAACATGTTTTATACAACGCAAAACGGAATCGGAAAAAAAATGTTTCATCCAATTGAAGAAATTCTTCAGGACCTTCGTGAAGGAAAAATGGTCGTCCTTGTTGACGATGAGTCGCGGGAAAATGAGGGCGACCTTCTCTGTGCAGCCGAAAAAGTTACGCCTGAGATAATCAATTTCATGGTCAAGTTCGGCCGTGGCCTGATATGTCTGCCGATGACTCGCCAGCGGGCCGACGAACTTGATTTGCCGCCGCAGACCAAATTCAACACGTCAGCGTTTTCCACCGCGTTTACCGTTACCATTGATGCCGTCAAAGGTGTGACGACCGGCGTAAGCGCGGCCGACCGCGCGAAAACCATTCTGCTCGCTACGCGGGATGACGCCAAAGCCGCTGATTTTGCCCGGCCGGGCCATATTTTCCCGCTTCGCGCGGTTGAAGGCGGCGTGTTGCTTCGGGTCGGCCAGACAGAAGGCGGCGTTGACCTGACCAGGCTGGCTGGCCTAAAGCCGATGGCTGTCATCTGCGAAGTCATGAATGAAGACGGTACGATGGCTCGCCGCGACGACCTTGACGTCTTTTGTAAAAAGCATAATCTCAAAATGTGCACCGTGGCGGACATAGTCCGCTATCGTCTCGAACACGAGCAGCTGATAAAACGGGAAGTTGAGATTGACCTGCCGACGAAGTACGGCAATTTTCGCGTCATAGCGTATTCATCGCTGGTAGATCCTCAGCCGCATCTGGCGCTCTGTTGCGGCGGCGTCGGCGAAAAAGATTCTGACGGCCGGACGATAATTCATGAAGAGCCGGTACTTGTGCGGGTTCACAGCGAATGTCTTACCGGCGATGTGCTTGGTTCGCTTCGCTGCGACTGTCAGCAGCAGCTTCACACGGCACTGGAGACCATCGCCAAAGCCGGCAAAGGCGCCGTCGTGTACATGAGACAGGAAGGCCGTGGCATCGGCCTGATTAATAAATTGCGTGCTTATAAGCTCCAGATTGAAGATGGACTGGATACCGTGCAGGCTAATGAGCATCTTGGTTTTCAGCCGGACCAGCGCGATTACGGAATCGGCAATCAGATACTGCGGGACCTGGGCCTGCGGAAGCTCAGGCTTATGACCAATAATCCCGAAAAAATTTACGGCCTTAGCGGTTACGGCCTTGAGGTGGCTGAGCGGGTTGCCATAAAAATCAAACCCTGCCAGTATAACGCCAAATATCTCCGCACGAAAAGAGACAAGATGGGGCATATGCTCGATTGACGTTTTGAATCGGGTCCGGCTGGGTGACATAGATGTTTTCCTCATGGCGAAAAAAAACAAGACTGTTTCGTTCCTGGGTGGCAGGGCGACCCATATGGTGTGCCTGGCAGGTCACGTATCGTTGCAATTTCCGTTGCAAGTTTTGCGGATACTGGAACGACCCGCTGGGCCGTCAGCCTGAGCCGTCGGTGGATGAATATAAAATCGGTGCGCAAAAACTTGCCACATTCGGCTCACTGCTCGTGAGCCTTGCCGGCGGAGAGCCGTTGCTTCGCAAAGATTTGCCGCAAATCGTAAGTGCCATCTCTGAATATCATCTGCCGTTCATCACGACAAACGGTTCACTGGTTACGCAGGAAAATGCCGCCGCCCTCATGGCTGCCGGCTTGTGGGGCGTCTCGGTCAGTATCGATTACGCAGACCCAAAAAAACACGACGACGCCAGAAATCGCCAGGGTGCATGGCAGCGCGCATGGCAGGCGGTTGAGTACTTCAGCAAGGCCAGGACGCAGGAATTTCAGCGGGTGAACGTTATGGCCGTATTGCTGGATAACAATATCGACGAGCTGGAAACCATCATGAAGATGGCGGCTGAGCGTAATGCGTATTTCATGGTTCAGCCGTACGGCTATCTCAAAACGGGTTCGCATGATTACGAATGCAGACACAGCAACATTTCTTCGCGTCTGCTCGATATGTGGCGGCGCAACCGGAATTTTCTGTCCAACCCGACGTACTTGAAAAAATTCGATGCGTTTCACAATGGCGGCATAGAGGGCTGCAAGGCCGGCAGGGCGTTTTTTAACATCGATTCCACGGGCGATATTGCAATCTGCGTTGAAAACAAGCATGCGCCTATCGCCAATCTTTATACGGACAGCCAATATAAGATTCTGAACGCGCTCAAATCCGCAAGCCGCCGCAATACCTGCAAATGCTGCTGGTACAACTGTCGCGGAGAAGTGGAAAGCCTCTATAATTTCAAGAGTCTCATCCAATCATTACCGACCTTCTTTTTCAATCACGGCGTTGCGGACGGCGGCAAGATGGGCCGGTGGACGTAAGCTGCAAATCGCGAGGCTTTGAGAACCGCGCTAAGATTTTGATTCGGGGTGTCTGTCTTCATATGGCACAGGCGTGCCGGCTTTGGCGAATACAGCCAGATGCACTTCGCTTGCGCCGGCGTCAAGCAGGGTCCTTACCGCTTCGTCAGCCGTTGCACCAGTGGTTACCACATCGTCCACAAGCAGTATTTTCAGGCCGGACATGAGTTGCGGATTGCGGATTTTGAATGCGTCTTTCACGTTTTCCATTCTGCGCGAGCGGCAGAAATGCGCCTGTTGCGGCGTGTTGCGTATACGGATGATTTCCCGGCTTGCCGGCAGGTTCAGTTTGCCTGCTAGACATTTTGCCATCATCCACGAGTGATTGCCGTTGCGCAATATTCTGCGGGCCCAGAACATCGGCACTGGTGCGACGAGGTCGAACTGCGTCTGCGAAACATTTGGAATGTGTTCGGCAAGCAATCTGGTCAGAGGTTCAATCATCGCCCATTGGCTGTGATATTTTATCTGCCGTATGATTGGTTTTAGAACTCCGGCGTAAGGCCCGATTCTGTAAACGCGGCGAAACCGCGGCATTGGCACGGGGCAGTCGTAACAGCCGCTGTTGGCTTTGCTCGTAAGATGTGGGCCGAGCGATGTTCCGCAAAACGGACAGTATGGCAGTGTGACGCAGTTGAGGAGTTTTATGCGGCATTCTTCGCAGAGCATTGAATGTCCGACTGGTTTGGCGCCGCAACTTGCGCAGACGTTCGGCACGAACATGTCCAGAATTTCGGCGCATATCCGTCTGACATGCAAGAGACTTTTTTCGTCGCGATAAATTTCACTCGTCTGGTTCATTGCTGCGGCATTCCGTAGGCTATGGAATTTCGTCCGCACGCCCATTGCATACGCATGAATCGCATTTGCAGAAGTCTTGTCGATTCGTCGGCTGCCGCCGATGGCGTTGTCAGCGACGGAGCGAGGGTGTTTATTACGGGATTCATTTCCGTTACGACGAAGGATTCCGCAACATCGTTCAGGTTTGTTGCGGCATTGAGCAGCAGGGAGTCCAGCACGATTCTGTCGCCGGCAAACATGAGAGCGGTCCACACCCGCCGCCGGGGAAAGTCCGGAATCCACAGAAGATTGCGAACCTGCTCATGCAGGACTTCTCTGCCGGGCCAGAGCGTCAGAAGTGCACATTGGCATGAACCTTTGGCGAAAAAATCCTCGCGATTGAGACGTCGGTCGATTCTTGCTTCCGCACTTGCACGTTCATTTGCCGAGTCGGTCGCGAATCCGAGCAGCAGTGCGCCGGCGGCTCGTACGTCTGGATTAAGTTCTATGCGTTCGTTTTCGCCTGGCAGCAGCCATTGGCCCAGCGCATAAGCCTCTGTTGAGTGCGTCGCGCCGATGTTCCACGCAATGTAATCGCCCGCGAAAGCCGGCTCGCCGGTCACCGCCTCCCGTACCAGGAATGCCGTGGTGTATTCGACTTTCATCGTCTCCATATCGGGGTTGTCGCCGGATGAAATCAGGAACTCTATGTGTGCCGGACTTATCAGCCATGCAGCCACAGCTGCCGCCGCCGAAGATTTGGGCGTATTTGTGAAATTTCCCTGCCTGTCCTGACGAATCCACGTAGCCGCCTGTCGCAGGAGTTCGAGACACTGTTCCTGCGTAGGCGCGCCGGCTGGCTGATTTGGGGTCACTGCCTGCTCACCCAGCAATCTCGCAGCCGGTATCAGCATAAGATGCCGCCCTGGCTGCCAATATGTTTTTATGAAATCGTAAATTTCCCGCCGACATGGTATGCCCATCTGGTCGAGCGTCTGCATGGCTGCGATTATGTGGGACTGCATCATGCCAGCCGCCTTTTTCGGGTCGATTGCCCGAATGAGTATATCCCTTGCAATGGCGGCGGCTATGGGCATATTCATTTTTGCGCCGGCTGAAAGCATCATGGCGTTGGGACATTTTTGAGCGGCGGAGCATTTTTTGAAATATTCGGCTAACGCGTCGGTTATATCCTGGTCGGCAATCAGCGGCAGAATGAAACTGAGCTTTTCCCTCAAGATTTCATCGTCAGTTTCAATCGCGAGAGAGGCGATTTTTTTCAAATCCGGCGTTGTCGCCTGCATATTTGCGAGGGCCATTGCGCAGGCGGCAATCAGGTCTGGTTCAACTCGACTGGCACGTATCGAGCGGTTGAAAATCGCAATGACGTCGTTCAGGCATGCAGTACGGTTTGCCACGCTTACGGCTATGGTTGCTTCCGCGGCCACCTGCGGGTCGGAATCTGCAAGAAGTTTTTTCAATATATCGTCGTTGCCAAGTTCTGCGGCAAGTGCAGCCGCGGCTTGACGCACGGCCGGCAGAGGGTCGACATGAACAAGTTCAAGTGCGCGGCGAACGTATCGGTTGTCGTCGCCGTTTATGATGAAATCGTATATGAATGTGCGACGTGACATTGCGGCGGCTTTACGGTTTTCAGCCGGCTGGGTCTGCGGAGATTTGTCGGCTGCGAGCAGTTTTTCCAGTTCGATAAGGTTATAGCGGTCCAGCCATACCGGCTGAACGTGTTTGGACGTGAATTTCCGGAAGTGGAAAAGTATGTCATGAATTGCAATGAACTTTGCCTTATCGGGCGTGTCGAGCGAGGCGATGAGTCTTTTTATCATTGCCGGCCTGTTGCTTGCGCGGGTCGCCGCCGCAATAGCCGCATCACGCTGCTGCTGGTAATCTCCTGCACCGAGTTTTTGGATTGCCGCGTAATCCCGCCACGCCGGCAGAGCGAATATGCCGATTATGCACGCGATTATCAGCAGAATCAGCAGCCGCAACTCCCACCTGAGTATTCTGTGATTTCGGAAAAATTTTTTAAGAGGAATTTTTTGCATTCGTTATTCCTTTTGTATAATTCGTTTTTCTTATTATAATGACCAAATCATCAAAATAAAAGGATTACCGCATGAACGAAACCCGAATAGAGCGTGATTCCATGGGTGAAATGCCTGTTCCGGCTGAAGCACTTTACGGCCCTCAGACGGCACGAGCGGTGGAAAATTTTCCGGTTTCAGGCTGGGCTATGCCGCGCGAGTTTATCGCCGCAATGGGCTGGATAAAGCAGGCTGCCGCCGCGACGCATTGCGAAGCCGGTCGACTCGACGGCGAACTCGCCGACGCTATCATTCAAGCCGCCGGCGAAGTCATTTCTGGCAAACTCGACGCACATTTTCCCGTTGACGTTTTTCAGACCGGCAGCGGCACAAGCAGCAACATGAACGTAAATGAAGTCATCGCACGCCGCGCGTCGCAGATTCACGGCGGACGCAAAGTGCATCCGAACGACGATGTTAATCGCAGCCAGAGTTCAAATGACGTCGTTCCGACTGCGATGCACGTTTCGGCTGCGGTGGCCATGCATGACAGTCTTCTGCCGGCACTTCGCGTTTTGAAGGAAATGCTGGACATAAAAGCCGGCGAATTCGACGGCATAGTAAAAATCGGCCGTACACATCTTATGGATGCCGTGCCGGTGCGGCTGGGCCAGGAATTTTCGGGTTATGCTTCGCAGATAGAAGCTGCCATAGTCGTAACCCAACAGGCGATGGGCTCACTGTGCGAACTGCCCATCGGCGGCACGGCTGTGGGGACGGGCCTGAATGCGCCGGCGGATTTCGCACAGTCGGTCTGCCTGTACCTCGGCGAGGAACTTCATCTTCCGTTCGTGGAGACTTCAAATCATTTTGCGGCATCGGGGTCGAGGGATGCAGCCTTGCAGGCATCCTCGGCGATGCGGCAGGTTGCGCTTGCGATGGGTAAAATTGCAAGCGATATCCGTCTGCTCGGCAGCGGTCCGCGATGCGGTATTGGCGAGCTGGAACTGCCGGCTGTTCAGCCTGGCAGCAGCATAATGCCCGGCAAGGTCAATCCCGTGATTTGCGAATCGGTAATACAGGTGGCTTGCCAGGTTGTCGGTTGCGATGCGGCTATAGCGGCTGGCGTAACCGGCGGCGTAGGTGGAATTCTTGACCTGAACCTCGCCATGCCGATGATTACGATGAATCTTATAACGCAGATAAAACTTCTGGCGAATGTAGCCAGGGTATTTGGTGAAAAATGCCTCGCCGGCCTTAAAGCCAACGTCAGCCGCTGTGGTGAACTTGTGGAAAAATCGTTGGCTATGGTGACTGTGCTGGCGCCGATAGTCGGTTATGATAAGGCGGCGGAGCTTGCGCACGAGGCAATGAAAAGCGGCAAAACCATACGCGAACTTTGCATGGAAAAGAAAATTCTGCCGGCTGATAAGTTGACGGAACTTCTTAATCCGGCTGCTCAAACCGGACAGCAATGAAATTGAAGCGGTTTTATTGCGGTTCTTGAAAATAACGCAAGATGAAAACTCGCAACGAGCCCTGTTAATAAAGGCCTGTACATCAGAACATTGCAAGACTTTAAAGAACCGCTCTGGAAACCATATGCAATTATTTTCCCGAACCGCTCTATAAAAAATAACGATTCGATTGTTTGAAAAAAATCAGAAACTGTTTGAATATTCCATTTCTTTCAGCGGAATATCCTCATCCCATCCGCCGCCGAGAGCTTTGTATAACGATATCAGATACAAAGACACGTTTCCTGAACTTTGTATGAGGGAGCTTTGCGTATTTAAAAGTGACTGTTGTGCGCTAAGCACGTTCAGAAAATCAGTATTGCCTTCAGAATACAACACAGTCGATATCTCGACTGCTTTTTGGTTCTGGACGACAGCCTCTTTTAGCGCCTTGACGTGTTCCTGTTCCATTTGCGATTGAATCAGGGCCGTTTCGACTTCCTGGACGGCATTAAGCACCGTCTGCCGATAGGTCAGCAGTGATTCATCCTTCAGTGCCTTTTGCACGTCGATATTTGCAAGCGTTGCACCGGATTGGAAAATGTTCCAACTCATAGATGGCCCGAATGACCACAGGCGACTTGCCGGATTGAACATGGTGTTCAAGTCTGCCGAACTCCAGCCGAGTGAACTTCCGAAATTGAATTTTGGAAACAGGTCGGCGACGGCTACGCCGATATTGGCGGTTGCGGAATGGACATTTGCCTCCGCCATGCGTATATCAGGCCGACGTCTGAGCAAATCGGACGGAATGCCGACCGGCACTGCCGGCGGAGCAATCGGTATTGTCGCGGATTTTGAAAGCCGCTCCAGCAGCGCAGACGGCTCACGATTCATAAGAACGCTCAGTGCGTATATCGCCTGTCTTTCCGATGATTCCAGTAGTGGAATCTGGGCTGATGTCGCTGCGACCTGGGCCCGAGAGTTGGCGACGTCAAGGCCGCTGACGAAACCGCCTTCAAATTTTTTACGAGTCACAGCCTCACTACGCTGCTGTGCCTGCAGATTCTGTTTTGTTATGATTATTCGCTGCTGAAGCGTGCGAAGTTCAATATAATATCTGGCGACCTCGGCGGCGAGAGTGACTTGGACGTCGCGAAGGCTTTCTACGGAGGCTTGCAGTTGTGCTTCGGCAGATTCGATGTTTCGCTGAACGCCGCCGAAAATGTCTATTTCCCATCCTGAGTCGAAACCGGCTTGATACTGGTTGCTTACAGGGGTATTGCCTGACTGGCCGCGCTGATAGCTGCTTCCGCCGTCGAGTGTTGGGCCTATGCCTGAAACTGCTATCCCGTAATTGCCCCGAGCCTGTCGTATGCGGGTCTTGGCGATGCATACGTCAAGGTTGGCGGCCATGGCTTCATTGATGAGCGACGTCAGCTCGGCGTCGTTGAAAATTTTCCACCACTCGCTGAGATTTACTTTTTCGACAGCCGGCTGAGTTTGTGGAGTCTGCTGAGCTTTTTCAATCCAGCCGGCGGGCATCTGCGTTTCGGGCTTGGTAAAATTGGGGCCGACCTTGCAGCCGCTCATGACGGCTGCTACGCATGCCATCGCGAAAATCGCCCCAAATACACTTGTCGATAGCATTTTTTGACAAAAGAGTTTTTGACGAAAGGGCCTGTAATAATGCATGGCAGAATCCTTTCTCCATTTCTGTGCCGGCTGATTTGTGAAAAAATCACTCATATCGCAATGCCTCAATCGGATCGAGTTTGGCTGCTTTCCATGCAGGATAAAAACCGAAAATAATGCCTATGCCGACTGCCACTGAGACGGCTGAGATTATTGCAAAAGACGACGTTTCAACCGGCCATTTTAGGAAAAATTCCAACAGCAGTGAACCGCCGTGGCCGAGCAGTATGCCGATTGTACCGCCAACCAGGCAGAGAATTACCGATTCGGTGAGGAACTGCTGAAGAATGTCGCGGGAGCGTGCCCCGACTGCCATCCGCAACCCTATCTCTCGCGTACGCTCCGTAACCGACACCAGCATTATGTTCATTATGCCGACGCCGCCTACTATCAGCGAAATTGTAGCTACGCAAAGCAGAAGATTGGTCATCAATTTGGTCGAAGACGTCAGCATGTCGAGCATTTCAGTTCTGTTAAAAACCTCAAAGTCATTTTTATCTTTGGGCTGAATATCATGACGTCTGCGAAGTACGGCGGTTATTTCATCAGTTGCCTGTTGTATATGATTTGAGTCTATCACTGACGCCATTATATAATCTATACTTTTAAAACGTGTCAGCATAGGATTGTTTTTAGTCTGTGTAGATGATTGGGACGGATACAGCGAGGGAAGTTTACACGGGACAGGATTACTTAAATCTGTAGATGTGCTCTCGCTGGAACTGCTTTGGCTGGAACTTCCTGATGATGTGCCGTTAACACGATATTTAACCGTTGTCCAAGGTGCTACCACTATATCATCCAGGTCTCCTCCAAACATATTTGCGCCTTTTTTGTCGAGCACGCCGACTACGATGAGCGGGGCGTTGTTTATTCTTACTTCCTTGCCGAGTGGATTTTTTCCGTTAAAAAGTTCATGGACTACTGTTTGGCCTATTACACATATTCGCGCGGAGGTCTGAACATCACGTTCAGTAAAGGTTCTGCTCGTATTAAAGTTTCCTCCCCACACCATAATCTCAAAATAAGCTGCAGTTACTCCCCACATCCGTCGTGGAGTCCAGTTTTTATTTCCGTAAACTACAGGTGCTGTCGACCAGCAGACAATCGGTGTTACGGCACGAAGCGATGGGCATTCCTTTTTCAATGCTTCACAATCATCCGGCGTCAACGACATTACAGAGCCTGAGCCCTGGTTTACGCCACTGCTGGAAATTGAGCCAGGAGATATTATCAACATGTTGGAGCCCATGTTCACTATACTTTCCCGTACAGCCGAAGATGAGCCTTCGCCTATTTCCATCATGGCGATTACCGACCCTATTCCGATAACTATGCCCAGCGTGGTAAGCATTGCCCGCAGAGGATTGCGGCGAAGCGTCTTGGTCGCAGTCGTCAAAGTACGATAAATCTTCATTTCGCACCTCCCGACGAAGTGACTTTATCTTCGTGGCACACGGAAGGTTTTTCAGATTTCGGGCAATCATCGACAATCATGCCGTCGCGTATGTGTATGACCCTGTCTGCCGAATGTGCGACGTCGGCATCATGGGTGACGAGTATTATCGTCAAGCCGTCTTCAACGTTGAGTTTTCTGAACATCTGCAGGACTTCCTGGCTCGTATGCGAATCCAGGTTTCCGGTAGGTTCGTCGGCGAAGAGAATCGGCGGATGGTTTATAAGGGCACGGGCGATGGCGACGCGCTGCTGCTGGCCGCCGGATAACTGCGACGGCTCATGGTGCATTCTATGTTCCAGCCCCACTTTGCAGAGTATTTCGCTGGCCCGTTTGCGACATTCGTGTTCGGAAATGTGATGCCGTGTGTACGCAAGCGGCATTGCTACGTTATCCACAGCACTGGTACGGGCGAGCAGATTGAAGCTCTGGAATACGAAGCCCAACTTCTGGTTACGTATCAACGCTCGCGCATCGGGAGATAGTTTGGAAATTTCATGGCCGTCCAACCAATATTCGCCGGCTGTCGGCCTGTCGAGGCACCCCAGAATATTCATCAGCGTCGTTTTGCCAGACCCCGACGCCCCCATCAATGCCACAAATTCGCCGCGAGATATTTTTAGAGAAACTCCTTTCAGCACAGGCACTTCCATGTTGCCTATGCGGTATGTCTTATATATCTCGACAAGTTCCAGAAATTCCATATATTTTATTTCTCTAGCAGGGCTAACAGAGGCTATCGTTTCCGTTTGGAACTGAAGGGCAGGAACGGATTTACATAATCGTCCGATTTTTCCTCAACAGGTTTCATGCCGATTACGACCTGCATATGTTCCTGCAAATCCTTGCCGGAAACTTCGGCATAGGCTTCATTTGTAAGGCCGACCGAAACTTCCACAGGTTTTACGTATTCGCCGTCTTTTACCCAAAGAATATCTTGAGTTGTTTTTATGGTTTTGTCGGCTGGTTGCGATGAAGGTTGGGTTGCAGTGGTTTTCGCTTCTGCGGCTGGTTGCGACTCGGCTACTTTATAATCCCGATATTCCTGCGCAATCTGTTCCTTTTTGGGATTCCATGACAGTGCGGCTAAGGGTACCGTCAATACATTTTCCCGTTTTGAGACGATGAACCGTACATTTGCCGTCAGATAGGGTTTTAGCTTGCCCTTAAAATTGTCCGTGACGATTTCAACGGTGAAAGTGACAATATTTTGCGTCATCGCCGCGTTGGGCCTTATTTTCCAGACTTTTCCCTCAAATGTTTCATCCGGCAGGGCATCAACCGTGAAGGTTACTGGTTGGTCTTTGTATATTTTTGTGATATCGGCTTCATTTACCAGAACCCAGACCTGCATGCGTCTCAGGTCGCGGGCTATCAGGAAGAGGCTTGGCGTGTTCATGCTGGCGGTCACAGTCTGGCCGATACTGACTCGCCGGTCTATTATCATGCCTGTGATAGGTGATTTTATTGTACAATATTCAAGATTCCGCTGGGCGCGCCAGAGGCTTTTTTCTTTCAGGGTGAGAGTGGCTTCTGCCTGGAGGATTGTAGCCTTGCCGACATCGACGTTAGCTTTGGCTGCGTCATAAGTAGCTTGATACGCGTCATAGCTCGCCTTGGCTAATGCGTCAGATGGGCCCAGCCGTTGTGCCCGTTCCCAGTCGCGCTTTGCCTGGAGGAATTTGGCTTGCAGTTGGCCCAGATTGGCTTTTTCCAGCTGAACGCCAGCCTTGGCGGATGATACATTTGCCTGAGCTTCCGCTTCGTCGGCTAGATACAGAACATCGTCTATTTTGGCAATCACCGAATCTTTTTCGACAATCGACCCGTAATCTATAGTTTTGCCATTCTTATCTTTGCCGAACGAAAGAACCCTGCCGCTTATCTGAGCGCCTACGTCTACGACTTCTTCAGGCTCAAGCGTGCCGCTGGCGGCGATGGAAATGGAAATATCGTCGCGAGTTACATCCACAGTGTCGAAGGTCATTTTTTCTTCGGCTTCGCCCTGCATTATCCATCCGACAATCCCGGCAATTATAGCGAGAATCACAATCGCAAATATAGATTTCCGGACTATATGTTTCATACTTTACCTCATCATTTATGTATGTGGAAAGCCGGTTTCAAAACCTGATTCTGTTATAGAGGAACTTCTATTAGCTGATATCGTCGGAAGACAGGAATAACGTTAAAATTTATATTATTTACTTAACTCTAATTGCCGCACGACACTATATTGAATTCAATTATTAATTTAGTGTCAATGGAAAAGTTATCAAAAGGTTGTATAATATTATCATGATTTAATATTAACAGCCGCGATAATATATCAAAAGCCATCCCCAATACATGGGCGGTTGTTGAAATAGAGCAATTTTGCGGGTCTGGTAAGTAAGAAAAATGGCGGTTATTTTAAGGATATTATATCTTTTTTGACGCCGCCATGGCTGCAAAAGAGCCGATTGCAGGCAGTCAAGTTTTTTAGACAGGTTCTAAAATCAGAGATTGAATTCAGGAGTAACCGGAAAATGTTATCGTTTATCACAATTAATCCGCCTGGAAGTTTTAGCACTGTACCAATCAGACAGTGGGTAGCCGGAATCAATCTTGAAGGAAGATGTCATGAATACCATCCGGATGGAGATTTTTCGCAGGAATGCTATGAATTTGGAGTCATCAAACCTAATTTTCCGCACCATTGGGAGGTACCGGCGGACGGCATTCCATGGAAGAGTTTACATTTCTTTTTTACGCCGTCCGTATCCATGCTGCCGCTTTTACAATTTGATGAAATAAGGCCTGGATTCATGAAACTGCCGCTGGCGGAGTCGCCTTTTTTATACAAGGTGCAGCGAATGTTGTTTAAGAGCCATTATCTTTTGAACAGCCATTGGTTAAATTGTGTCGATTTGGCTATGAATGCGCTGGAAGGCGCTTTGCTTTGGTGCCGGGCTGAAGTTGAACGTGTACAACAAAAGACAGATTCCCGCATTCTCACCGCCATTGAATATATGAATCGTCATATTGCCGAAAAAATTTATCTTGAAGACATTGCCAAGGCATCGTTTTTATCTGTTCCCAGATTAATGTCTCTTTTTAAGGCGAATATAGGCCTCTCGCCGATGGCGTATCTTGATGACGAGCGGATGGAGCGTGCCAGCAAGATGCTGACGACAGGGTATTTCAGCATCAAAGAAATAGCAGCCATGACCGGATATCCGGATCCAGCCTATTTCAGTAAACGTTTTTTGCAGCATTTCAGGATGTCTCCGCTTGCCTACAGGAAAAAGCATATTACTGATGTTTAGCTTGGTACTGTTTTCTGATGCCTTATAATATGGTCGGCGTTCGAGAACCCCTCTGAATTTGCGGAATATTCCGTAAACTTTTCTTAAAGATTAGCGCTTATTCCTACCGATACTGAATTTAATGGATAATTCGTGTATTTTTCTGCGCTTAAGTGAGCGTTGTAAGGATAGCCGTAAAGGAACGCCATGAAAACCAGAATGATTATTATAACATTGCTGGCTGGTGGTTGCATTATTGGATGTGTAGACCCTGGCAAATACGACGTTAACGACGTGTATAAACTTCAGCAGTCCATAATGGACAGAAGCCCTCAGAACCGTTCTGATAGCGGCACAGGGCCGATGATACCCTCAGAAAATTCCGTGCCACGGATAAAGATGGAAAAGAATCCCAAGACCAATCGCTATGAGGTCAGCCTTTCTCTTCGTGAGACGGTCATGCGGGCGCTGGCGAACAATCCTCAGATAGCGGTTGTGAGCTTTACTCCTCAGATTTCAAGAGAACTGGTGGTACAGGCCGCCTCGCAATTCGACTATACCATTTTTGGCGGATACGAATTTACGCACACGGAAAGTTCGAATACAACGACTACCGGCAATATTACCGGCATTCCTACTGGCAAACTCAATGCCAACGATTTCCAGTTCGGCGTACAGCAGCAGACGATAACAGGTGCGCAATGGAGTCTGGCGGCGTCTATGATTTCTACGCGATATCGTCCTACTACGAACGACTGGGATTATGACAACAGCATCGCGTTCAACGTCACTCAGCCGCTGCTTCGCGGGGCTGGCACGGAAGTCAATCTGGCTAATCTTCGGATAGCGCGGCTGAACTACAAAATTTCGATGAGCCAGTTCAACCAGAACGTCCAGCAGACGGTCGTGTCAGTTATGAGTGCCTATTACAATCTCATCAAGGCTCGCCAACTTGTTGTCATTGCCGAAAATCTTCTCGCCGTGACCGAGCAGACCTATCGCAAAGTTAGCGAACGACATAGCCTTGATGCCACAAAGGTGCAGATAAAGCAGTCTGAAACCGCGGTTCGCGAACGGCAGGCCGCGCTTGTACTTGCTCGCAAAAACGCACGCGACGCACAGGATGCCCTGCTTGTGCTGCTTGGAGACGAACAGCTTAACCTGCTGGGCAGAAACATGGACATAATACCGGCTACGACTCTTACGTCTCTGCCGGTTCTGATTGATCCGACAGACCAGTATCTGACGGCATTGCGGCTCAATCCGCAGTTGGAGCAGTTGCGGCTCGCCGTCAGCCAGAGCGACATCAACATAATGGTTGCGGAAAATCAAGCGTTACCGTCATTGAACCTTACTGCCGGAGCAACGCTCGCAGGCGACAGCAGCGGCACGAATCGCGGCGCGTGGAACGGCATGCTTGACGCCAGATACACCAGCTACAATGCCGCCCTAATGTTTGAATATCCTCTCGGCAACCGTCAGCGATTAAGCGCAGTTCGGCAGAGCAAGTTGCAACGCAGGCAGGCTATTTCGAACCTGCAAAGCCAATCCGACCAGCTTGCCCAGCAGATACGTGAAAGCATCCGCCAGATAAACACTCAATATGAAGAAATAAAGATACGCCGGCAAGCACTCGATGCGGCTAAGGAGCAGCTTGACGCCCTTGACGTGCTTGAGAAAATACGTGCCAAGCTGACCCCTGAGTTCCTGAATCTCAAACTGAACGCCCAGGCGACCGTGGCGACGTCGGAAAGCAATCTGATTGACGCCCAGGTACTCTATAATGTGGCGATGCTGAATCTGTCCAGATATACTGGTACGGTACTTGAGTTGAACCAGGTTCAGTTATCGCTGCCTGTCGTGACTCAGCCGGATAATTCGGCTAATCCGCTGACGCTTACGCCGGCTCCGCCGAACGATGCGCCTGTGCCGCTACCGTCGATGCTGCAAAGCAGCAGTTCAAAATAAACGGCTATTCCACAAGCATGTCTTTTTGGGTATTTTGGCGCGCTTATTATACGTTATTGTTTCACGAGCCGGAGTATGCGCGGTTGCATTGTTGCCACTCCGGGGCGTTTTTGAGGCGGTATAGCATTTCGCCGGCTTTTGGAACGTAGAGCTTACCTTCGCTTTCATGGCCTTGCCATTGGGAGATGTCTATGCTTGCCGGATTGCGATAATTCATGCCGATGCGGCGGCAGGTTTCTTCGGGTATGCCGGTCGCCAGTGTTACGGTCACTCGCGGCACTTCACGGCCATTTATCCATTTGCCGATGCCGCGAACATGTGTCGAATGAGCCAGAACTCCCCATGGATAATCCTTATACCTCTCCCACTGGTTGATGAAGAACGGTAGCGAATGATAACCGACTTCCTCTATAATTCTGCCGTGCGTCACCGCGATTTCGTGGATATGCGGCGCATATATTATAAGTTCGCCGCCGTCGGCGACTACGCATTCCATCTTGTACATGCATTTGCCGCCAGTCCAGAGTTCATCATACATCAGTGGCGCACGGGACAGGATTGAATCGTATGCCCTGTCCGTATATAGAATATGCAGTTTGTCGGACAGGTCTGCGGC
>Ga0116171_10002706_pt1 | contig 16687 bp, 14 predicted proteins | sample AD_JPNHW2_MetaG_FD_89798 | JGI IMG/M metagenome (GOLD analysis project Ga0116171, IMG submission 89798) | Active sludge microbial communities of municipal wastewater-treating anaerobic digesters from Japan - AD_JPNHW2_MetaG | ecosystem: Engineered > Bioreactor > Anaerobic > Digestate | place... | reverse complement strand
GTTGCTGTTTTTCCGTTCGAAGTGAAATGAAATAAACTCATTTAAGAAGGAGAGATAAGCCATACGCCAATTTTTCATAAGAAGAAACGGTATTTCAAATCAGTGAATGATTCATCTATTCCATTCACATTTTTCTAATTACCCGCTCTTTTCATCAGAATAATTACCGGAAATAACAGAATCCGGCAAAAAATAAATCCCGAAGAATCTTCGGGATTTATTTTTATACCAAATTTGAAAAACTGGCTGAACTACATTTCTTCGCTATCGTTTTCGCCCGCTTTTCGTTGGCGATATACAATCCGACCAATGGAGAGATCATAAGGAGACATTTCAACGCGGACCCGATCCCCTAACAGAATCCGAATGTAAAACTTTCGCATCCTGCCGGATAAGTATGCCAATACTTCATGACCGTTTTCCAACCTCACCCGAAATTGTGTACCCGGTAATGCCTCAATAATTGTTCCTTCTACACTGATCTTATTATCTTCTTCCTTCGCCATTCTATTTCCTTACTGATATCAATCATCCGTGACCTTTCGGTTTACTCCGGACGACTGCTTACCGTTCGCCGCTTCATACGACGCATTGATTTTTTCCGTTCCACACGTTCTAATTCGCTCTTGGATACGAACCAGCGCTTCCGTCGAACAGTACTTAATACACCACTTTTCACAACCTTCTTTCGAAAGCGCTTCAGTAGCTGATCCTGTGATTCATTCGGACGTAATACTACAGTTGCCACTCATCTCACCCCCCCTCGTATTCCAAGGGTACTTCCATATCGGACTTAATAATTTGTCCGATAAAACACACCGATTATACCCTCGGAATATGCGGCTGTCAAACCGATATCATTAATCAAGTACATTGAAAATATCCTGATTTGAAAACCGATCATTATTTCGGTAAATCTGTGACAGTTACTCTTCCAAATGAAATTATGTTTTATTGACGATATCATCAATTTAATGACGAAAAATTTCGAAATTTTATTTTCGGCTTGTTCTTAAGTTATACTTAGGTCACGGTTTTTATATACACGAAATATAGAGAGGAAAGCTATCCGGCCTATGAAAAGCGAAACACCTGCGATTCGGGAATTTATTAATTCTGAAACGACCTTTCCGGCAGCGATTCATGCCTGGGAAATTCATTTGATCAACGAAGGGCGCACAACCAATACCGTCAAAGCTTTTTTGAGCGATGTTCAGCTTCTGGCATCCTATATTCCGCCGGATCGAACGGTCGGCTCGGTTACCACCCGAGATATTAACAATTTTCTTTCCTGGATGGAAAACGAACGGAAAGTCCCCTGCAGTCCCAAGACGTATTCCCGCCGTGTCACTTCGATTAAATCCTTTTACAAATGGCTGAAAACCTTTGGCGTCATTTCGGACGATCCTGCTGAAAAAGTGATCCAAAAATCGGTTTTAAGCCCACTGCCAGAGATCTTAACATCTGCAGAATATCAAGCGGTTTTGGATGCGGCAAACGAATTCCGTTTCGGCAAAAAACCAGATCCACGGCCAATGGCATTGGTCCAATTATTATTGGCAACCGGAATTAAGAAAAACGAGACTTTGGGAATCTCTCCGAATCATATTGATTTGGAAGATCCGGATCATCCGGTCCTTTACATTCGTTATGACTCGCCCGCGAATCGATACAAAGAGCGAAAAATCGATTTGCCGATTGATTGGATTCCAGTTTACGAAGAACATATCCAACAATATCCGCCGACAAAACGAGTTTTTGATTTTTCTGCTCGCCGGCTCGAATATATTTTGGAGGATATCGGAAAAGCTGCGGGCTTGAAAAAGCATTTATCTTTCAACATGTGTCGTTGGACAAGCGCGGTGCATGATTATTACTCAAATATGGACCCCGAAGCGATCCGCATCAAATTGGGCGTCTCAAAAATCCAATGGCGAGAAATTTTTATGAAATTGAAAGAGCTGCGAGATCAATATGCGCCTCCACCACAAAAAACAGTCGAAGCTTAAGAATCATAAAGAGAAAAAGGTCGGTTTCCAATTCGGGAATCGGCTTTTTTTATACCGGTTTTCCGGTAAAATAGCGCTTATTCAGTCAAAACAGCTTGAATATACAAAACTTCGACGGTTTCCGGGGTAATCTTGCCTGCTTCCGCGGATTGAAAGCCGGGAATCCAAAGGATCCGTTCACGATCGGCAATCACCGGATAAAGAGATCGCAGTTGACGGGGAAGTTTTCGGTTGATCCAAAAGTCGGATAGTTTCTGGCTTTTTCCATTCATTCCGATTGGCGCAAACCGTTCCCCCTTTTTGGCGCAGCGAATGATTATCGGCGGAGATATCTTCTCATAATCCATGAGACAGCAAAAAGGATCTTCTTTACTCAGCCGCAGTAAATCGGAAAAAGTTCCCGGCTGAATGATCTTCCGTTCGGCGTTAAAAACCCAAGGTCCAATTTGGACGGGCTGTCCTTCTTGCAGATAAATTGCCACATTCTCATTTTCGAGTTGCGGATATTTATCAAAATTCAGCGGCGCATCTTCACAAGCAACAATCAGCAGTTCATTTTCGCGCAGCAATTTGAGTTTTTCGGGGAATGAGATTTGGTCCACCCGTTTGGCATTTCGAAAGAATGTCAACCCGCTTTCGATGGCATCGAATCCGAAATCGCGGGCATCGGGTCTTAAACCGAAAGCCGCTTTCCGAAGAATCCGAGCTTGTTCAGCCGGGTGTGATTCTAAAAACAGATTGCGGTTTAAAACGACCCGAGATTCATTCGATAAATCGGGAAGCACTACTTTTTCCCAACTTTGGTTGATTAAATCGTCAATCCAGTCAAGATCCGTCTGAATCACCCGGGCAGTCTTGTTTATATTTTTACGGACTTGGGGGTTATATTCGGCTTCGAGTAGTGGAATGAGTCGATTTCGTAAGCGATTGCGGAAATAATGATTATCCATATTGGATTCGTCATTTACCGGTTGCAAGCCTTTTTCCCGACACCAACTCTCAATTTCCGTCCGACTGATCGGTAAAATCGGTCGGACAAGGGGAATCGTCTTTGACAATTGCGGGAAAAAAGTCCTGGGTCGCATGCCAGCCAAACCATCCGGACCGCTCCCGCGAAGAAAATGCATCAAGACGGTTTCCGCCTGATCATCGGCATGGTGACCGGTTGCCACCGCCGCTGCTCCGATTTTTTCAGCTACATCAAACAGAAATCGATAGCGGCATTCTCTGGCCGCTTCTTCCGTTGAAAGTTTTTGCTTTCGGGCATAAGACAGGACGTCCTGTGTTCCGCTGAGATACGGAACCGACCACTCTATACAGATTCGCCGGACGAATTCCACTTCATCCGCTGCGGAAGGCCGCAGTTGATGGTTGAAGGTGGCGGCAGTTGTTCGAAATCCGTTTTCCTGCAGATGCCATAGCAGATAAAGACTATCTGCCCCGCCCGATACCCCAACTAATATTGAGTCACCGGGGATTATGCCGCATTCTTTTTCGAGAAATTCCAAAAAACGGATTCGATCAAACGGTTCCGGTTTCATTCTGCTGTTCATCAAATCATATTCACTTATAAAAAGGCGCCGAAATCAATCCGGCGCTCTTTCGATTTTTCAATTTCCGCCAACCGCTTTTAGATCAGATCAGCGAATAAACTCATTGGGCCGATAATCAACCCGGTCAAAGTCGGCCCGGTGTGCGCCCCTAAAACTGGACTGACCGGCAACACTTCTTCAAAAATGACGTTCATTTTTTCCTGCAATTTTTCCTTCAGATATTCCACACCTTCCGGATTGATCCCATGAACAATTTGAGCGCGTACCTTCTCATTTTTGAATTTTTCATAATTGATCTCGACGATCTGCGCCAAAGCCCGCTTGAAATTGATCAGCTTTCCTGCGGTAACATAGGTTCCTTTCTCATGTTCCACCGCAATGATCGGTTTCACGTTCAGAACTTGAGCCATTAACCCTTCCAAATGACTGACACGCCCGCCATGAATCAGATAACGCATTTCTTTTAGTGTAAACATCCCATCGACCTGATCACGAATGAGTGCCAACCTTTCCAAAATCTTATCCAATGGCCAACCTTTTTTGATCGCCAATGCCGCGGCTTGAACCTGCCAGCCGAGCCCTGACGAAAGGGTCTTCGAGTCCCAATAGGTGATTTTTGCATTGGGAACCAGCGCTCCGCCTACTTTTGCCGAATTGAGTGTCCCGCTCAGACCGGAAGAAATATGAATGGATAATATTTCTTCTCCATTTGCTGATAGCTCACGATAAACATCTGCAAAATCTCCCGCAGAGGCTTGAGAAGTGCTCGGATAGACATTTGTCTCGACCATCTTTTGATAAAATTCGGCGGGAGTGATAGGATTATTCTTGTCATATGAAACCCCGTTCAGTACCAAACCTAATGGCACAATATGGATCGGTAAATCCCTCTTTTGTCCTTCTGAAAGGTCACAACCGCTATCCGTTACAATTTGCATCATCATTCTCCTTCTCCTTCCTCCCGAACCCTTGATAGAAAATAATTCGTAATTTCGAGCGGCATGGATCAATCTACTTATTTATATTTTACCTTTTCTTCCAAATTGCTGTTCTAACAAGTTAATGCTCAGATGAATCATGGTCGGACGACCATGCGGACAGGTCCGCGGATTCTGGCAGTTTTCCAAATCCCGAATTAAAGCCCGCTGTTCTTCATCCGATAATATCTGTCCACCTTTGACAGCCATGCTTTTACAGACTCGGGCGGCGATCTGGTTTTCGATTTCCGCTTTTAAGGGCTCTTCATCTTCTTCGAAATCCTCAACCACCGATCGGATCGCAGCCGCCGGATTCCCTTTCTTAAAGATCGAAGGAATCGCGATGATGCGAAAAGCCGAAGGTCCGAACGGCTCTATTTCAAAACCCAATTTTTCGAGAATCGGAATATTCTTTTCCAGGAGATCGGCTTGCCACGGCAGAAGTTGAACTACTTCCGGATCCAACAAAATTTGTGAGATGGATTCATCCCGCGGGCGATTCAACAATTCTTCAAAAAGGACTCTCTCATGCGCGGCATGTTGATCGATCAGATACAACCCATCCGGTCCTTCGGCAAGAATATACGTTCCGCCGATCTGACCAATCCAGCGCAAGATTGGGAATCGAGCGGTGGCTCCGGCCTGTGAAACAAAGTTCTCCTGTCGAAAAAGGCGGGATGCATCGGCATCCGAATCCGCTTGAGCCAACCGGATATCCGTATTTTTTGTTTCATCCGTAGAATGAGAAACGGGTGAAAAGCTACTCGGCATCACATTCCGGTCCCCTGCCCATGTTTGCCATTGAATGGGCTTGCTTAATTCCGGTACGGGTGATTGTGACACCAGCCCAAAACGGACGGAACGATGAACCGCTGCAATCACCTTGTCCGCTGAGCGAAAACGAATTTCAGCCTTAGAAGGATGAACATTCACATCAATCTCTTCCGGATCCATCTCAATGGATAAAACCACAATCGGATAGCGACCGACCATGATCAGCGATTGATAAGCCCGCATAACGGCAGAATTCAATTGGATATCCTGAATCCATCGACCGTTCACAAAAAAAATCATCTCCCGGCGGTTAGAACGGGTCAATGCCACCGGACTGATAAAACCGCGGATATGCATTTTGTCATCTTCAAGATCAACATCCAATAACTGCCGGGCAACATCAAGGCCATAAATCGAAGCAAGCACTTCGCGTGCTTTTCCGTTCCCGGACGTCGCCAACACCGGCCGCTGATTATGAGTATATTGCCAGCGGATCGACGGGTATGCCATTGCATATCGTGATACCAAGGTGTCGATCTGATTCTTTTCGGTCGTATCGCTTTTTAGGAATTTCAATCTTGCCGGAACATTGCAGAAAAGATTTTCCACGCTGACAATCGTCCCCACCGGCATACTTTCCTGTTTCATTCCTAGAATGTTTCCGCCATCCACCGTAATTTTTTGCCCATTCAAATCCGAAGCCATTCGTGAGCGAATCGTCATTCTGGAAACGGACCCAGCTGCTGCCAACGCCTCACCGCGGAATCCCAAAGTGTGAATATGGAAGAGATCTTCTGCGTTACGTAACTTACTCGTTGCATGTCTTTGGACGGCATTACGTAGGTCTTCGGCGTTCATTCCGCAACCGTTATCGCTGATTTCGATCAACTTTTTACCGGAATCTTCCACCTGGATCGAAATCTCGTTTGCACCGGCATCGATGGCATTTTCGATCAGTTCCTTAACCACGGAGGCGGGACGCTCAATCACTTCACCGGCCGCTATCTTTGAGATAACATCATCCGCCAATATTTTAATCGTCATATTTTGCCCCCTTCCCCGATCGATTCGAAAGGGATTATAAACCGAATTCCGGCATCTTCTTTCATTTTGATTGGAATCAGAAACCGGCTGAGAAGTACAGGAACAAACTGACCATGATTGTAAAACCGAAGGTGGTGAACAAAATGATCAGTTTGGATTCGTTTTCGCTGCAACGGTATTTTTGGCTGACAATAAAATGGTTCACAGCGGTCGGGAGCATCGCACAAACGACGATCGCTGTCAGCCACCAAGAGTCCAGATGAAAAATAAATCTTCCGATCGACCAAGCAAGCAGCGGTTGAAGGAATGTCTTAAAAAGAGTCACCGTCAACGCCCGCCGAATTTCCGGTTTTGTAATTTTTTGGTCTGCCGGTAAGTAGCAAGTGAACCCCAGCGCAAACAATCCGGTGGCGGCAGCCGGTTTCCCAAACAATTCGGTAGTCGTCAAAACAAATTGAGGAACCCGAATTTGAAACACGAGGAGAACAATGGCAATCAGCGTTGCCACCAATATGGGATTCCGAACCAACAATAAGAGCGAGTCTTTGAAATGAATATGGCTTTTCTTGCCGCTGTTTACGTCCATCAGAAAAACCGTCAAAGGAAAAAAGAAGGAAGCTTGGATCATCAGGATAATCAAAGGGGGGACAACTGAAGAAAGAATCATCGACGCAACCGGAACTCCCACATAAGTTGCGTTTACGTAAAAGCTACCGAAAATCATCATAATTAAATTTTGGCCTTCCGATCGGAAAAGAAAGCGAAAAACGAAATAAGCAAGCAGAATAATCCCGAAGATCGTCAGAATGGCGGTCAGGATAAACCGGCCGTTCAGCAGGTTATCAAGTCCGGCTCGATAAATATTGGTAAAAGTCAGAAACGGTAGTGAAAAATAAAAAAGATATTGGCATAAAACATTTCCGGTTCCTTTGTCAAGGATATGGAAACGGGCTGCGCAATAGCCGGCAAGCACCACAATCAGAATGGGGAGTATCAGATTAATGATTTGATCCATCGGATTCAAAAGTCCGTTTTCATTCGGATCAATCCACAAGGTGAGCCGCATCCCCGGGGCCGGATGACAGCAGATTTTCCACTTCCGAAAGGTTTCCCAAGCGCCCCTTCAATTCCTTCTCAACCTCCTTCGGGCACAAAACATGAACATTGGGACCGGCATCCAAAGTGAAGAAACAGGGAATCCCTTCCCTGCGCCACTGCATAATATTTTTCATAATCTTTAATGAGGCGGGTTCCCAATAAAATAACGGCGGTTCTTGAGTCATCATGACCCCGTGCATCATAGTGCTATCTTTTTCACTGATCGATGCCAGCCGATCAAAATCCCTTTTTAATATAGCTGTCCGGCATTCCAGTAATCTTTCCGGAGCTGTTGCCACCCGAATCGCTTGATACGGGCTGGTCATCGCCCGTTGATGCCCCATACTGGAACCCACTTCCTTATGCCGAGCGGAAACAACTGCGATAATATCGGTTAAAGCCCAATGATCGGGCGGCGCAATGGAAACGGCGATCGATTCTTCATCGGAATCACCAGCCAGCCATTCACAGAAACCGGTGGGGATCGAACGACAGGCTGATCCGGAGCCCAACCGTGCTAAACTGGAAAGTTCCGCCTCGTTGAGATGCAGTCCGGCAGCGGTACTTCCGGCTAAAGCCAGGGCTGCAAACGCAGCGGCTGAGGAAGCGATCCCCGCACCGATCGGAAAATTATTTTGGCTCTCAATTTCCGCAAAGCGTTTTTCCCCAGCCAGGCTCCGAATGCGATCCATAAAATTAGCAACCCGAATCAACGCTTCTCCTTCCGATAAGGAACCATTCACAGAAACCCGGTCGGAACGGCATGCGGAAGAGAAAGCGACAGTTGTCCGCGTTTCCAACGCTCCAAGGTTCATGGAAATCGATCCGTTTGCCGGTAAACGCAAGGAATCATCCCGATTTCCCCAATATTTAATAAACGCGATATTCGGATGTGCGACAGCAGTCGCAGCAGAATCAGACATATGCCCTCATAGATGGTTGATCATTTGCTACGCTAAGTTTATCATGGACCTTGAGCGATGCAAAAGCCGTTTTGGAATGTATCGATTCCCAAACTCGCTGAGTCAATCTGCCTTGTCTTGCGACTAATAATTGGTCCCGGCTATTTTCAAATATTTCGGTCTGCAACAATGTTATTGTGGTGACCCAATCTGTTTTCAATTATTAGGGAAATGACTCAGGGAATAAAACCGAAAGGAATGATCAGACCATCCCGTGACGTAGGTAAGAATCGCCACTATCACTTCCCCAACCGGACAGGTTCTCAGAGGCAATCCGTGTACTTAAGTGGTGGATTCATGGCTTTCATTGACAGAATGAACTTGTCATGTTAAAGTTTTTGAAGGAAAAAAGGACTAAATTAATGCCGGTAATTCTGTAAGGAATTTGTTTAAGTGGATAAGAAGAGCATTTGTTATGCTCTTGTTTATGTTGTTAAAAACTGCCTTACAGATTGAATGAGCACCCGTTTTTATGTTGGTTTCAGTTTGTAGCGCAGTAGACTACTGCGCTTTTTTGTTGTCTTTCTCTAAGAAGAAAATTGAAAGGAATATTATCATGAATTCATTTACAGACCAATTTTTATCAAACGATAAAAATACAGAATTTCTGAAAACTACGATGATGGGACCAAATGCGATGCGAGTAGCAGAGGAATTGGCATCATACTTGGACATCCAAGAGAAAACCCGAATATTGGACCTCGGCTGCGGCAGCGGTCTTTCTACGCTTTTATTGGTGAAAAAATACGGCGCGTGTGTTTTCGCTGGCGACCTTTGGATTTCTCCCACGGAAAATTATGAGCGTTTTCAGTCTATTGGGATAGATGATAATGCCATTCCGTTTGCAGCCGACGCGACCAAAGGGTTGCCTTTTGCTGATCGATATTTTGATTTGCTGTTCACAGTCGACGCTTATCATTATTTTGGCGATACGGAGGAAATGCTTCCGTCGCTTATGCGATTTGTGAAAAAAGGCGGCTATATCGCGGTGGCAATTCCGGGTATAAAATATGAATTTGGAGAAAATGTTCCCGAAGAAATGCAGCCATTCTGGAATGATGAAGTCGCAAGAACAATTCGTTCAATGGACTGGTGGAAAGCTCTGTGGCAAAAAACTGAGAATATTGAAATTGAAGATATTCGCGAAATGGATTGTTGTAAACAGGCGTGGAGCGAATGGCTAACCGCCTACCATCCTGTTGTCGCCGGTGATATCAAAATGATGGAAGCGGAAGGCGGTAAGTACTTTAATTTTATTCAAATGATTGCGAAGGTGGTTTAACCGGATTAGCCTTATTTCGACTGTTTCGCAACCAAAGGCGCACCGAATAAGCATATTATGGCGGAATTTATCCGGATCATGCTCTCAAAATCGCATTCGAGATACTGTCTGATAAAGAACTTGATCTTAGAAAATTTCCTCGGTGGTACTTTTGCTTCATTCGCCAGCGACGGCACCTGTAAAGCCGCCTTCATACATTCCGGAGTGCAACTGTGTTATTAAGACGACCGGTGAATGGATTTGAATAAGAATCTCACGTTATAATCAAATTCAAATCTGATTGATCAACCGCGGGGAAATCTTTTGAACATCCTTTTCGTCGGGAACTGTACACCTTATTTTTCAAGCGGCATTGTCCGAGCAAAACGGTTTTTTCCGTCTCTTTCGGAGGCGGGTGTTTCCTATGATTGGATGGAGATTAATGCCGCGGCCGTACAACGTTGGCTCGAACGATTGGATCGATCGGTCTTCGGAAAACAAAAAATAACCGATTTGATCTTTCGATCGCTGATCCACGGGCTCGGATTACCATATTATTGGGTTCAGATCTTGCGGATATTGAGAAAACAATCCCGTTATGATGTGATTTTCTTTCAGTCTGTCCTCTTACCTCCCCGGCCGATGCGATACCTGGCAAAACGAAATCCAAAAATTATTTTTGATTATGATGACGCCCTCTATGTGAAGCATGAATCAAAAACCCGCGGGATGATCCAATATGCTTGGAAAGTATTCGCCGGAAGCCATGCGCTTTATGACTTTGCGAAAGCGATCAATCCTTCGACGATTTTATTGCCCAGCAGTATACCGATTGAAAAATATTCCGTCGAAGCCAACCAGGAACCCCATACTCCGATCCGGATCGGTTGGATCGGAAGCCCTTCAACCCTGAATCAACTGGAAATTGTAGTCGACCCGTTAAAGAATATGCTTGCTTCCGGCATCGATTTTGAGTTATTGATCGCCGGATCAAAAAATCAGCCGATTCCTCTGAGCAAAATCGAAAAACTGCATATACTTGAAATTCCGGAATATTCGGATGACGATATTCCGGAAATTGTCAAAAAAATGGATATCGGGATCATGCCGCTTTTTGACACTCCCGCGGAACGGGGAAAATGCGCCATGAAAATGCTGATTTATATGGCCGGAGAACTACCGGTGGTTGCCAGTCCGGTCGGTGAGTCGTTCTATATTGTTCGGGAAGGTCAAAACGGTTTTCTTGCCGAAACAGCAGCCGAATGGGAAGCCGAACTCAGTCGTTTGATAGGAGATGCAGACCTCAGAAAAAAAATCGGCAAAGCCGGAAGACAGACCGTTACGGAGAGGTATTCACAGGATATTATTTTTCGGAAAATGATTTCGGAGATTTTTCCGGATGAGCCCATAAAAAATGAACCGCATTCGGATCTCATGGGAACGAATAACGAAATATGAGCATCAAGAACAAATAGGTCGGAGGCAAAATAAATGACATTCGATGAATCTCTCAGCTCGGAACGCGGTCAACCAAACGCCTTTTTCAATGAAGGAATGAGAAGCCAACGCATGCTGTCACAAGCTGCCTTTCAGCTTTCCGACATCGCATCCAGTAAAAGTTGGAAATTCATTTGCTATTGCCGTCAGGTCAAAGCAATTTTCTCGAATTCCGAAGTTCGTTTTCTCCCGAAAATACGCAATTTTTTGACCGCCACTGCCAAGATTGTCGGTTTGAATCATTCGGATATATTCCGCCCCCGTCCGGCAAGTTCTTCCCCAGTGTCACCGGAAGAACTGCAAACAAAGTTATTCGGTCAGAAAATTGAAAAAAAATCCGAGATCGCTGTTGTCCTACACCTTTTTTATGTTGATCTGTGGCCCGAAATAGCTGAACAACTATCAAGTATTCCAGAACCTTTCGATCTTTTTGTCTCTTTACCGGAAGAACAAGAGAATTTCCGAACGGAAATTCAAGGGAATTTTCCGAACGCCCATATATATATCGCTCCCAATCGCGGACGAGATATCGCTCCATTCCTGGAGATTTTTCAGGTAATTTCCCCATTCAATTATCAATTTCTCTGTAAACTCCATTCAAAGAAATCGACTCATCTTTCGGCGGGTGAGAATCGAAGACAATACCTTTTCTCGGAACTGCTCGGTTCCGAACAGCGGGTGAACGAAATTTTACGGTTGATGCGGCAAAATGCCAAAATTGGTTTGGTCGTTCCAAAGGGGTTTCTTCTTAGCGGGGTGGACATTGATACATTTACCAATCGGAAGAATTTAGAAACCCTTGCCAGCCTGTTGAATATCCCGCTACATGATTATTATTTCGAATATCCCGCCGGATCTATGTTTTGGTGCCGCCCCAGTTGCTTGGAAAAACTCGCCGGTTCCGGAATTCAAACAGCAGATTTTCCGCCGGAACGGGGACAGTTAAACAATACGCTTGCTCATGCCGTTGAAAGAATCTTCGGGTTACTCGTAATAGATAACGACCGACAGCTCATCGATACTTCTGTTTTTCAATGATTTTTAAATCGGAAGGAAAAGCACTGAAAATAAAAAAAAGCTCGATATTTTTCATGAAGACACCGAGCTTTTTTTCGAAATCAATTTGATTCGTTCGCTTCTTCCAGAACAGCGCCCAACGCTTTAACGATTTGCAACGCTTGATCGCGCGTAATATAAATATTCGTTTCACCGCCGTAAAAAACTTTCTCATCTTCCGGGCAGTCCTCTATAAATCTTAGGCAAATATTGTCCTCAAATTCCGAATCTTCTTTATCGAGGAAAATTTCTAATTCCAGGCTGTTATCCAAGAGTTTAATGGACATATATTCCTCCTTTCGACAATCCTCTCCTTCCATTATTATACCCAAAAGGAATGACGATGTCTTCCTTAATTTGTTAAGTGTCTGCGAATTCGCTATAAATATTATTCGAATCCACTTATAATAAAGAAAAATGAATAAGCGGAGGGAAATCAATGAATATTCATCCAAATTATTTTTATTCAAAGAATGACGAATGGGTTTCGGTCGAGGGAAATAAAGCCACAATCGGAATTTCGGATTATGCACAGGATTCGCTTTCTGACATTGTATTTGTCGAAATCAGCGTTTCCGTCGGGGATTCACTTGCGGCGGAAGACAATATCGGAACCATTGAATCCGTCAAAGCCGCATCGGATATCTACACTCCCGTCGCGGGAACCGTTTCGGAGATTAATAACAAGGTAGTCGATTCGCCCGAGCTGCTAAATCGGGATCCTTTCGGAGAAGCCTGGCTGATCAAATTAAGCAGCGATACAGGGTTTGATACTTCTCATTTAATGGACGCAGACGCATACCGAAAATATTGCGAAGATCGAGGCTGAACCATGTTTATTCCGCATACGGACGCCGATCGTGAAAGTATGCTGGCAGCGATCGGAAAAAAAGACCTGAACGAATTATTTGATGTCGTTCCGGAAAAATATCGTTTTCCGAAATTGAATTTACAACCGGGATTGACGGAGCCGGAAGTCACGTTTCTGCTCGATGAAATTTCATCAGCCAATCTTTCCCTGGATCATACAGCCTGTTTCACCGGTGCCGGTGCTTATCATCATTATATTCCCGCTGCAATTGATAATCTCATTAGTCGCGGCGATTTTTATACCGCTTATACCCCTTACCAACCGGAAATCTCGCAGGGTACATTACAAGCTGTTTACGAATATCAAAGCCTGATGGCTCGATTAACCGGTATGGAAGCCGCTAATGCCTCTCATTATGACGGTGCGACTGCCTGTGCTGAAGCCGGCGTCCTGGCTTATCACCAGTACCATGGGAAAAGGAAAAAAATTCTGGTTTCGGCGGGATTGCACCCCCATTATTTATTAACCTTGAAAACCTATCTGCAGGATTTTGACGGAATGCAGATCGAATGTCCGAAAGCCACATCCCTTGATGAAATCAGCCCGGAAAAGTTGGAAGAGAAAATTGATATGGATACAGCGCTGGTCTTGGTTCAATATCCGGATTTCTTCGGGCAGATTCAGGATTTTTCCGAGCTTGCAAAAGCCGTCCATGAAAAAGGGGCACTACTCTGTGTCTGTATCAACCCCATTGCGTTAGGACTGCTGAAAACTCCTGGTGAGATGGGGGCTGATATCGTCGTCGGTGAAGGCCAGCCTTTGGGAATCCCACTTTCTTACGGCGGTCCTTATCTCGGAATATTTACCACACGGAAAGAATTGATCCGTAAAGTATCCGGAAGAATCGTCGGCGAGACAGTGGACAACCGGGGGCAGCGGGCATATGTGCTGACATTAACAGCCCGCGAGCAACACATTCGACGTGAGAAAGCCACTTCCAATATTTGTTCCAATCAGAGTTTAAACGCATTGACCGCAGCCATTTATCTTTCGCTACTCGGCCGCGATGGGTTACGGGCAGTGGCGAAATTATGCTACGATAAAGCGCATTATGCCGCAAAGGAGATCAGTAAGATTCACGGATATCGTATCCTGAATCAACGGCCTTTCTTCCACGAATTTGTTGTATCCTGTCCTCAGCCACCGTCGGATATAAATCAGCATTTACTCGATCACGGAATGATCGGCGGATATGATCTTTCAGAAGAATACCCGATGCTGGGGAATGCTATGCTGATTGCAGTGACGGAAATGATCAATAAGGAAGATATTGATGATCTCTGTGAAATGCTGAAGGAAGGAGAGCATCATGGACGCCACTGAGAAAACGATCTTTGAACTTTCAGCCACTGGCAGAAAAGGGTTTCGATTCCCTTCACCGGACGTACCGTCAAGCGATCTGCCGGAGTCTCTCCAACGAAAAGATCTGCCGCTGCCGGAACTTTCTGAAGTAGACGTCGTCCGTCATTACACTCGTCTATCCCGTCTTAATTATTCTCTGGATAACGGAATGTATCCGCTAGGTTCCTGTACTATGAAATACAATCCGAAAATCTGTGAGAAAGCCGCCCGCATTTCCGCATTTGCCAATCTGCACCCTCTGCAACCGATCGAATCGGTACAGGGAGCAGTCCTGATTCTTTATGAAATGCAAATCATTTTACAAGAAATCAGCGGATTCCCGGCTTGTTCCCTCACGCCGGCCGCCGGTGCGCAAGGAGAATTCGGCGGCGTGAAGATGATCGCCGCTTCGCTCCGCGACCGCGGGGAAACACAGCGAAAGATAATGCTGATTCCGGATAGCGCACACGGGACCAATCCAGCTTCGTCCGTCATGAGCGGATTTGAATGCCTTGCGGTCCGTACCGATGAACGCGGCAATATCGATTTGAATGATCTCACATCCAAATGCAACGAACGATTGGCTGGTATTATGATTACCAATCCCAATACCCTCGGATTGTTTGATGAAAACATCGTCGAAGTAATCCGCATCGTTCATCAAGCCGGCGGACTGGTATACGGCGATGGCGCCAATATGAATGCTTTGCTGGGGATCGTTAAACCGGCCGAATTGGGATTCGACGTCATGCATTTCAATCTGCATAAAACTTTTGCCACCCCTCACGGTGGTGGGGGACCGGGCGCCGGTGCCATCTGCTGTACGGAACAATTGAAAGCATATTTGCCGGGTCCGATCGCAGATATTTTGGAAGAAGCAACTGAAGAAGTACCCCCGCTCTACGGATACCGCATGCCCGAAAAAAGTATCGGAATGCTGCGATCTTTCTGGGGGCATTTCGGAATTATTGTCCGGGCTTATTGTTATTGTATGATGTTGGGAGCGGAAGGTCTCCGACGAGTCGCCGAATATGCCACTTTAAACGCCAATTATCTGATGGAAGCATTAAAACAGGATTACCCGCTGCCATATGATCGCACCTGCATGCACGAATTCGTTCTGGATGTAAAATGGCCGGACGCACCCGGGATACGGGCATTGGACGTTGCCAAACGTTTGATGGACTACAAATTTCATCCGCCGACAAATTATTTTCCATTAATCATCCATGAGGCTTTGATGATCGAACCGACAGAGACTGAAAGCAAAGAGACGCTGGATGATTTCATCAAAGCCATGAAAACGATTGCAAGAGAAGCCCGTGAAAATCCCGAATTGCTGCATCAGGCACCAACCGAAACGCCCTTCGGACGAATGGACGAAGTGAAAGCAGCCAGGGATTTAAAAATAGCCGAATAAGGGATTGAAAACAAAACCTCGAAATTTCTCTCCTTTTTCGAAAAAGGAGAGAAATTTTATTGGAAATGATCGGGAATTTTTCTTTTCCGATCAAACAGTTCTTGCGAAATGGCAATTTTTGATCAATAAACAGGTAGAAAACAAAGAGGAAAAATGAGAAACATGATTGACGCAAAAAACAAAATTGAGATTAAAACATCCTTAAAAATCCCTGCTGGAGCGATCCGGTTGCAGATCGTCAGCGGAGCAAAAAGCGAGTTGCTAAAGGAAAAAGGGGATTTGGTCGTCGAAAAAGAAAAATCGAAAACAACCGTTTCTTTCTATACGGGCGAAAAAATCAACCCCGATTCGTATCGTTCTCTTGGAGGAATCATCGCAAAATGGATTAAAAAGAACGGCATCAAAACCGCGGCGCTTCAAATTCCCGCCGATCTGGATGACAGAGATCATAAAGCTTTATTGGAAGGATTGTTGTTGGGTTCATTTTCCTTTGATAAGTACAAGAAAAAAGAGGATCCGGTCAATTCCGTCATTTATCTTGACCCTTCCGAAGAAATATTGCTGCAAACCTGTAAGACGATTTGTGATGCGGTGAATATGGCACGGGAATGGGCACATGAACCGGCTGCGATTATCAACCCGCAGACACTTTCCGAACGAGCACAAAAATTTGCAAAACAATTCGGCTTGAATTGCAAAATTTTGGATGATAAACAATTAACCGAAATGGGAGCCGGCGCCATCGTGGCAGTTGGCCAGGGAAGTAAAACACCCTCCCGCATGATCATCCTCGAATATAAAGGAACCGAAAAGGAAAAACCGGT
>Ga0116171_10002705_pt1 | contig 16689 bp, 18 predicted proteins | sample AD_JPNHW2_MetaG_FD_89798 | JGI IMG/M metagenome (GOLD analysis project Ga0116171, IMG submission 89798) | Active sludge microbial communities of municipal wastewater-treating anaerobic digesters from Japan - AD_JPNHW2_MetaG | ecosystem: Engineered > Bioreactor > Anaerobic > Digestate | place... | reverse complement strand
CGGACCATCCTGGGAGGGGATGTGGTCAAGGCCCCGGTCCTCAAAAAAGGCGGGGTCCTGCTCGCATCCGGCCGCCAGTACTGCTCGCTGGTGATCGGCCAGGACATGAGCATCGGTTTCAACGGCCCGGCGGGGGATGCATTTGAATTTTCCATATCCGAGAGCCTTGCGCTCCTGATACGGGCACCGGAGTCGATCTGCCTCCTCACCTGAAACCGTGGGAGCCAGCTGTGCCAGAAGAACCAGAAATGCTTAAAGGAGAATCATGAACCCGTTACCACCGTCATCACAGACCGTACTCAGGGCCCTTGGCAAGGGAGGGGCAATGACCCACAAGGATATTGTGAAAAAAACCCATTGCTCCCCCAGAACCGTACGCTATGCCCTGAGAAAACTCAAAGAACAAAAGATGCTCATCGAGAAGATGAACATCCGGGACATGCGCCAGATCATTTACCAGTACCGGGCGATTCCCGTCCAGGAAAATGAGATGGCACAGAGCTGAACAGGAAACCGTTGATCTGCTCCCCGCAAGGAAGAAGGTTGTATGAAAGCTGCAATTGACAGGAATGCATGCACCAGCTGCGGTACCTGCTGGGAGACATGCCCGGCATTTTTTGAGGAAAACCCGGAGGATCACTTCAGCAGGGTGATTGAAAAATTCTGTCTCAATGGCAATGGTGCCAAAGGCACGGTACCGGAAGATCTGGAAGCCTGCGTGACCGATGCTGCGGATCTCTGTCCCGTGTCGATCATCGCGCTGGAAACCTGACGGATACTTCCGGCACCGGCAACCAGGGAGTTGTGATATGCTATGCAGGAAATAATCAAAAAAATGATCGCCGAAGCGATGGCTGCCCAGCACGCTGACGTGAACCAGGTAAAAAAGAAACGCGGGCAGAAGTTTGTGATTGAAGATTCAAAAGCCTATGTCGATGCAGTCAGGGACATGAAACCCATCGGTGACCAGAGCAAAGCGGTCTTTGCCCTGCACACCGATTCGGTCAACGCCCATTACACGATCCTGAAAGGGCTGACAACTTCCATCCGGCCCGAGGACGATCCCTTTGTCGAACATTACCAGACGCCGGTCATTCTCGAAATGCTCTATGACGCCGATGCGAAGTTCAGGAAGAGTGCGGATGCATTTATCCAAGCGGTCGGCAGGGCCGAAGCCCTGATAGGCAGAGAATCGGCACGCCGGTACGCGGGCTTCTATGGCCCCACCTGCGTGGTAGACTTTGCCCTGATCCCGGGCAGCAGCAGCAATATCGTCAACCAGATCCTCAGGGCCACGGACATTCCCGTCCCCCACAAACAGGCAATCCTTGCAGCAAAGTCGTGGGGCATGAACACCTCGTACGGAATCGGGGATGTCTTTGCCCACGCAGTCGAGGGCGGCTCAACCCTTGCCGATGCCGTGAAGCAGGAGGTCGCAATGATCCAGTCTATCTACGATACGCCGGTCGATGCGCAGGCAAGGATGATGGACAGCGCTGGACAGTCCTCGTTCGACTGCCGGAAGTACATGAAGGACTACCGCACGAAGATGCAGGGGGCGGTGAAGGCATCGCTCGACGAGGGCGTCCACTACGGCAATATCGTGACCGTGCCGGCCTACTGTGTCGGCGATATCGCGCACCACATCTCCCAGTCCACGTACAACATGTGCAAGGACGATGTCATCATGGCGGTGATCGAGTCCGTGACCGAAGTGATGGACAGGACTCTTGCTGCAGCGGCCCCGAAGATGAAGACCGGGCACGAGGCGCTCACGGTTGCCACCGGATCTTCGGCCAGCGCTGCAGAATATATCCTCGAACTCGACGGGTTCAACGCGATCATGGTCGTTGACCTGTTAACAAAGCGCTACCACAACTATGTCCAGCTCTACCCGAAGCGGGGAGCAGCGATCGAACTCCACAACTGCGATTTCATGGACATGATCTACCGGGGGTGGAAACTGGTGGACAAGGCACGGCGGGTGCAGAGCAGCGAGCCGGGCCCCGTCATCCCGAAAGCCGGCGGGTTCGATGTCGACCTCTCGCCGATCCTGAAAAACGAGGTGATGGCCAACCCGCAGCGGTACGCGTACCCGGCCTGTGCAATGACCGTCCGGTTCTCGGCAATGATGCGCCTTGCCGACTACCCGTGCCTCTTGACCAGCGAGCCGGTCACGGCAACGCTGATGACCAACATCATTGCGCTGCACAAGGACATTGCTGCTGCCCCGGCACGCATCTGCAAGGATTGCGCATCGGCAGCCCTGATGGACTTCCGGCACTGTTCGTGCCAGTGGAAGGAAGCGGTCTGAAATACGGAGGAAACGTTATGCAAAACCCAAAAGACGGAAAACTGGAACTGCTCACGGATAAGAACAGCGCACTGGTACTGGTAGATTACCAGCCTACGATGTTTTCCGGTGTCGGCTCCGGCGACAAAACAATCATCCGGAATGCTGCGTACTGTACTGCAAAGGCTGCCGGTATCCTGAACGTGCCGGTCGTGCTCTCGACCATCAACCCGAAGAACAACGGCAACTTCCTTGCAGATGTGACAAAACTGTTCCCCGGCCAGGAAGTCTATGCCCGGACCGTGCCCAGCTTCGATGCATTCGAAGACGAGAAGACCTATACGGCATTCAAAAAGACCGGCCGAAAGAAACTGGTGGTTTCGGGGCTGTGGACGAGCATGTGCTTCTGTTATACGGCCCTGCACGCGATCCGGGACGGTTACGAAGTATACGGGCTGATGGATGCTGCGGGAGATTCCACTCCCGAGGCTCATACGTACGGCATCAGAAGAATGCTGCAGGCCGGGGTCGTGCCCATCACGGTCGAGTCACTGGTCTCGGAATGGATGCACGACTGGGGCAACCCGAAGGCCGGAGAGCTCGTGGAGCAAGTATATTCCCGGTATGGCTATATGATCGGGCTCCGGTAGGCAGCAGGAGCGCCTTTTCCGTACCGGCCACGGCGGCACTGCTCCGGGATACCGGTCAGTACCCGGTACCCAAGAGCTACTGTCGGAACAGCCAAAAGGGACGAACCATGGCCAGTAGTATTATGCTCTGGGGAACTGCATAGGATAGCAGATGGCTGATAAAACGTATGAATCATTAAAGATCGAGAACATCGTTGCATCCGGTGTTATTGCAGAATCCATTGATCTTGTCAATTTTTCTGAGAAGACCGAGAACTGCGAACTCAATAAGAAACGTTTTCCCGGTGCCGTATATCGTATCGCGGATCCCAAGATCGCCTGCCTGATCTTCTCATCGGGCAAGATCGTGATCACCGGCGTTCGCAACGATAAGGCGCTCGCAGAAGGACTCGCAATTGTCATCAGGGCGTTAAAAGCTGCGGGCATACAGCCGCTCAGCGAGCCCCGGATTGCGATCACCAACATGGTCTGCTCGTACAATCTCGACCGGTACATCAATCTCAACAAGCTGACCGTCACGCTCAACCTCGAAAGTGTCGAGTACGAACCCGAACAGTTTCCCGGCCTGGTATTCCGGATCAAGGATCCGAAGATCGTTGTTCTGATCTTCTCATCGGGAAAGATCATTCTTACCGGGGGGAAAACCCTTGAAGATGTCAGGAAAGGACTCGATGTCCTCGAAAAGAAGCTTGAAAGTCTCAGGTAAAAAAAGACAGGTCCCTGCGCCCGTCCTGCAACTCCAAAGCACAGTGCAGACATCACCGGTCCGGTAATCCTGCCCTCCAGAGAATTTTTTTTAGACCGGCAGGCCGGAAAATCTGGAGGAAATTTTTTTAAAAAAACATCGGTTTTCAGGAGATCCTGCATCAATCCTGTGCCGTGACAATGAACATGGTTTTTTCCTGTCTTTCCTGTTTTGCCGGCCTCCTGTTGTTCCGGTTCTACAAATATATTTTTCAGCCTTTCAGCGTTTTTTTTGGTTTTTGTGCATGCTGCAGGAGTCCCCGCCGGTTTTGTGGCCGGAACGATTTCGAAAAATTCATTATTTGAAACCACGGTGAAATTCTATGCATACGCGAACCGGGTTTTCCTGTTTTTTCCTGTGCCTTGCAGTCACCCTCCTCCTCATCTTCTGTACCGGGTGCACGGGACAGGTTGTTCCGGCCCCTGTTGTTCCGGCCCCGGCTGGAGCAAACCCCTCGTCACCGGCTGGAACAACCCCGCCGATTGCGTCCCTGCCGGATAACCTTTCCCAGGCAACCCGGATCGAGGTCACTACGGTCATGGCCCACTGGAGTGAGGGTCCGGTCAACGATGGTATCACCGTTCATCCTGCCTTGCTCGATGCCGGCGGCCGTAAGCTGCAGTGGTCCGGTGTCACCCTCCCGGTTGATATCGAGATATATACGATAGATTTTGATATGAAACAGAAACCGGTGAGGGGACAGAAAGTGTACGGGGGATCCGGCACCATCTCGAACTGGACTGATGGCGACGCATACAAGCGCGGAGGGATCCGCATCCCCTTCTATCAGATAAATGTACCCTCTTCAGACAACCGGTTCGGATGGACCTACGCGACCGTGCACCTGCCCGACGGCAGGACACTGACCGGACAATTCAATGCAACGCAACTGATTCAGCCGGCATCGTACTGACCATGTCCTGTCCTTTTTTTGGGTGCGTCACACCCGGTGTCCTTACCGGCATCACTGCAACCGTATTATGGGTGAAACGGCGGAAGAAGAAAATACCTATATATTTATGGTAACCTGTCCATGAGATCCTTAGTCGCAGTCACCCGTAAGCAAGGAATGAATTTTATGGTCCCAGAAAAACCGGACTCCCCGCAGGCCTATCAGGTTCTCACCGTTCTTGCTGTCGCCGCGTTGCTCATCGTGCCGGTCACGGCAGCCTCAATCGATCAGATCGGCGATTATGCCGTCGGGGATAACGTCACCATCAGCGGGTCGACCAACATTGCCGTGGGCGATAAAGTCTGGGTCACGGTGAGCGCTTCTGATTTTCATCCCACGTCAAAGTATCAGTCTATCGAGCAGCTGAGCGGTGAAAGCAAGGCATCCGGTACGGTCAGGGCCACGGAGGGACCGGGGGCGAACGGAAAGAACGTCTGGTCCATCGGGTTTCCCACAACGGGCTGGGAGGCAGGCGAGTACACGGTCAGGGTTGCAGACGAAACCAGCGGGAACTCCCTGCTCTGGGCATCGGCAACGTTCAAGCTCTTTTCTGACCATACATCTGTTCCCCAGCGAACCGTTTCCCCACCAAAAACCCCGGTTACGCTCACCGTTACGGAAATAGGTAATACCAATGCGTCTGTTCCCTCCCCGGGAACCGGAAGCACCATCCCGACAACAATCCCCGAAAAAAATGGAGAGGGTAATTTTTTATTGCCGGTCATTGTTATTTTCGGATTCCTGCTTCTTGCCGGATACGGATATTATCATATTAAAATACGACAAACCCCGGCAACCCCCTCCCCCGTTATACCGGTCGTGAAAACAAAACGTGATGGTACAGATGACCATAATTTCCCTGACAATGCGCATCTCATCTTCCTGAGTGCAAAGAGTGAGGATTATGAAGCTGCCCGCCGCGTATATTCCTATTTAACGGAACACGGGTATTCTGTATTTTTCAGCAACCAGACACTTCCCCGTATGGGGAACAGTGATTACCGGCGGGAGATTGATCGGGCGCTCGAACAGGCAAAACACCTGGTCCTCGTGACCAGCAGGAAGGAATATGCGGAATCGAAATGGGTTGAGGCCGAATGGGGGTCATTCATCAATGAGAAACGATCCGGAAGAAAAGACGGGAATATTATCGTGTTGCTCGGGGGTTCGATGCAGATTTGCGATTTGCCGATAAGTCTGAGATCGTTTGAAACGAGGTTTTTGGGAAATCCAGAAACACTGGAGCAGATCCTCAGTTACCTCTCGTGAAGGAGGGTACAGGAGGATGCATCTGGGTGTGCTTATCCTTCATTGTTGGATCTGGTCCTTCCCTGCCGGTTGATTTTTTTGGATTCCTGATGGTGACCTAACGGGAAACAGCGTACCCGGCCGGAACGGCCTGCAGGAACGGAGGCACCGGCAATCGGCAACCGGAACCTGAATATATACCTTTTTCACCGCACACGAAGAGAACGAGGCGATCCGGTTAATTCAGAGGGTGTGATAAGGAATTCAACGGACCAGCCTCAGTATTTACCTTATCTGATGAACTAATTAAATTTATCAATTAAAAGTACAGAAATCAGCACTCACAACACTTTTTTTCCATGTGCTTTTTTTTAAAAAAATAAAAATAGAACACTTTAATAGAATCGGGTATTTTTATTATATATGGCTCAGAGATTTTGCCCGAATTGCGGCGGGGAATTACAATTTCAGGAAGCGGAAATATGTCCGAAATGCGGAGTCCGGATCAAAGAACCCCCAATGCCGGTTCAGGATAAATATGCCGGATTCTGGATCCGGTTCGGAGCGTACCTTATCGATGGAATTATCTGTGCCGTGGTGATTTACGGTTCGCTGTTTATCGTCATATTACTGGGAGCCGCCTTATCACCGGGGAGTTATTCGTCATATTATTCCCCGTATTCGTCAGGTACTAGTCCGGTCACGGGACTGTTAGTGATCCTTTGGTTTATCTTTGCCATAGTGTTTTCCTGGTTATACTATGCATATCAGGAAAGTTCGCCGGCACAGGCAACCCTCGGAAAACAGGCTGTAGGCATCATCGTAACCGATACCGAGGGGAACAGGATTTCCCTCGGCAAGGCGACCGGCCGGTGGCTGGCCAAAATCTTGTCCGCACTCATTTTATGCATCGGGTTCATCATGATCGGGTTTACCGACCAGAAACAGGGACTGCATGATATGATCGCAAGTACACGGGTAGTCTATAAAAACCGGTGATGCCGGGAAATTTTTACCAATTGCCTGGGGGATTATCCGGTATGCCAAAATTTTGTCCAACCTGCGGGAAACAATTACCCTTTGAAGAGGATGAGATCTGTCCCGGTTGCGGAGTCAGGATCAGGGCGCCCCCTGTCAGGGCAGCTTCAGCCGGTTCCGGCGATAAAATCCTGTTGATAATTGCGATCATTGGTGTGATTTTTGTCGTAGTGCTCATTGGTGCTGCAATAACGGCTGCATTTGTCTACGGGATGGCAGGAGATATCCAGAAAACAAAAGTAGTTTCTGTAACCGCACATTCCCAGGGAGACAACATCATCATTACCTATCAGGGAGGCCAAGATGCCGCTCTCGTCTCATATGTAAAATATGGCATTGGATCGTCTGACCATGTATGGTATTCTCCCCAGATAGGCGATACGAGAACGGTACCCGGTTCATCATCTGCCAGGGATCATGTCATCGTATCGGCCGGGTTTTCTGATGGATCAGAGCAGGTAATCCTTGATACCTACGTCTGAATTTTTTTATTCGCACGTACCTGCCTTTTGCAGCGCTTTTTTGATATCCGATGGATACCTGCCCGGCATGATGTAAGTATTATTCGGCCGTACAAAGCCTCGGGAAAATTTCACGAACGGAATGCAGGAAGCAGTTCTCCCACCCATGGGCGGAGTTCCACGGACGGGTAACCGGCACCGTCCTGTCACGGGGTGCATCCATCCGGTCCGGGGGGTACGGAAGGGAACGGTAACCGGCTTTCTTTTCATGTTCTGTATACGTTCACCGACAGGCACGGGAAATACCGGGGTTGCCGTCGCGAATGCGAGACGCGCCGGGAACTCCCTGAACAAGCCATAGCCAGTGAAAAATTATTTCGTCTCTTAAATGAAAATGACGAAGCATGAAATATCTTCTTTTTATCATCGTTCTTGGGGCGGTTCTGATAACTGCAGGGTGTGTCGGCGGCAACCAGAATTCCATTGTTACGCCAACCCCGCAGATCGTCTATGTGACCGTGCTGGTAACCCCGGCATTAACGCCGGCGGCAACCCCTGCACCCACGGTTGCCCTGAGAGAGGATCCTGTCATCGGCGTTTACCGGTATTACAATCCAGAGACCAATTACGACAACAGGGTCCGGTTTAATGCAGACGGGACGTTCATGGAGAGCTTAAGCACGACCCTACAGGACACGCAGGTATTCTGCGGAATATGGGACGAGCCAAACGGTACTTTGTACTCAACCTTTGCCGAGCCCAACCGCCCTAAGACGTTTATCTATGCCGCATCCTGCGGGAAAGGGGGTCCCTGTATTACCGATGAGGCTGACAGGAATGCCAACCTTCATCTGTTCCCGTATACCGGCGATGTGGAGGGTGCCTGCATACCCCCTGTACCGGTACCGGTTGAAGGACCCGCCCAGATCATCAGCAGCTACTCCGGGTGGAATTCCTATGGCAGTTTCTTTGTTACCGGCGTGATCAGGAACAACATAAACCGGTCCGTTTCGGCACAGGTGAATGTCGATTATTATGATGCCAATGGGGTAAAACTGGGTACGGGGACCGATTTCGTATCACTGGATCCCTTCGGACAATCCCGGTATGAGACATTTGTATTCGGCTATCGGGGCAGCGCAGGTGCCGGTTCGTACAGCGTGCACCTCGACAATATTCATTAATACAAATCCCCGTTCTTCTCATTTTCCTCTTGGCCGGTCCACAAGACCGTCCCTTCCTTTTCCGGGAGCGTACGTATTCCCGCTCCCGGGAAATACCGACAGGAACCCGGTTCCGAAATGGTTCCGCCCATGCGCAAACAATGTATCAGCATACCTCCCGGGAGTAACCGGAAGGCCGATCATGGGGGGAATCTCCCAAAACCATGATATATCGTACGATCAGACGGATTGCGGATAAGCACAACCTCCCCGTACCATAAGGTTAGCGTACATGAGGAGAACGGGAACCATCCTATGAATTTAATTACACAAACACCTATCATTAAAAAAACCGGTCGACACGGGATGGCATCAGGATACCGGCAGTGCTGCCGCCCGTTACGGTATAAACTATATATCCGATTTCAGCACCATGTTCATGTGTTCAGGTCATCACGTGAGGAAGTAATGGCATGAAACGATTCCCCTTCCCGATCTGTCTGGTATTCCTGCTCCTGCTTTTCCATGTCGGGATTACCTCTGCCAGTTCACCGGCAACTACGACAGGAATAACCGCCACGCCGCCGGGCCCCGACACATCTGGCGGCAGCATCTATTTCGAGACCGACCCCTCCGGTGCCACGATCTGGCTGGCAACGGTCAATATCGGGACCAGTCCGTTCACCTATTACTCGGAGAAAACAGGAACGCTGACGGTCCATATACAGAAGAAAGGGTACGAGGAGTACACGGATTCGGTAACCGTGGTCGGTGGCGAACGGGTCGCTTTTTATGCGAAACTCACGCCGGTTCCCCGGTATACCGGGGAAGAGGACACGCCCGTGACAACGGTGACAACGGCCACGGCAATCAGGACATCGACCCTGAAAATCCCCACTTCCTGGCCGACACCCACGGAATCTCCGGTCGAGCCTGCCGTCATTATTCTTGCAATCGTCATCATAACCGGGTTCATGGCTGGCGGACGCCGGTAATTCTTTTTTTTTAAATCCAGGCCTGCGATCATTTTTTTGGCGATTTCACATCTCCTGGATATGCAGCGTCAGGAATGCACAACGATCTCTGCAGGAAAAACCATTCAGACCGCAACGGATCTGCATCCCCTCTTATGCGGGAAAATGATCAGCTGTCGGCGGGAGCGAATCGTTCAAGACACCATTCACCCGACGAATGGTTTCCACCGTGCCTGAGTGCAGGCAGGAAGCTGCAGGCATGGTCCTGGCAGATATGGGCAGCAGAGCATCCGAATGAATGCACCCCGATTGCTTCCTTCTCACATGCGGCGCATCCTTTTTTCTGCCAGGATCGTTTTTGTCAGGGCCTTTTTAGATTCGCCGGTAATCCCGCCCGTCCGTGCCAGGATACGTGCGGATGACGAGCAGGATACGGGTAAAAAAATTATTTTGCATATGCTTCCACCAGGTCCCGGGCGGTGATTATCCCTACAATCTTCTTCTTTTTCACGAGGGGGAGCCGCCTTATATGCTGTGCAGCCATGATCTTTGCCGCTTTATGGATACTGATACCGGCAGGAGCCGTTTTCAAAGGAGCGGAACATGCCGCACCGACGGGGGTATCGAGGGGTCGTGACCGGCCAATGAATGTCGAGAGAAGATCCCGTTCCGTAAATATCCCCATGGGGGCTTTATCACGGGTCACAATCACGCTGCCAACCCGCTTTTTTCCCATGAGTGCGGCTGCGTCAAGAACCGTTTCATCTTCCGTAATGCTGACAATTGCCTTTGTCATAAAATCATCGACAACAAGCGATGATTCCGGAGCATCAGGCATCTCGCGGATCAGGTCAGAGGCGGTGATAATCCCGGCAAGCTTGCCGCACACAAAGACAACCAGTCTTCCTTTCTTATTGATCATGGTTCGTGCCGCCTCCCGGATCTCGAATGGCGGGCATATCTTGACAAGCGGGTACGACATGACCTGACCCACCAGGGTTTTTTCCAGATCCAGATTGCATGCAAGGACCCGGGAGAGCAGGTCCCGCTCCGTTACAATAGCAACAGGAGTCTGGAATTTCACAACAACGAGGCTCCCGATATGTTTTTCACCCATGATCCTTGCGGCCTGGATCAGAGGGGTCTCGGGAGTTGTCGTTATGACCCTGCGGCTCATGATATCGCTCACTTTTTTGTGACGCTTGGATTCCTTGTAAGCAGAATCGAGCACACTCGGGAATTCGATAACCTTTTTTGGTACCGGCATACAGATCACCCCAATGGGAGAATTGATTTTTTGTAATTAAAGGTTTCGGTGCGGTTTCTCAGGAGATAGAAACGCCGGTGCTGTACGCCGGCAACCGGTCGGGGCTGGAGACGCATTGGCGGTGGCCCCTGATATCAGCAGACCATTTCCGGCCAATTTCTTCCCGTTCGTCAGGGTCTGCCGTACACCCTGCCATACCGGTATTTCCGGTAACCCGTTTGCGGCTTGTTCCCGCAGGCGCTTCCGGACAGTCCTCTTTTGGGGATCGCGGCATAACGGGTCTGGATGATCCATTGCCGGCTGCAACGTACTTCCCGCTGCGGGGCAAAAAAAAGGAATTGTCCATTCCCGTCATGGTTCAGGGGATGTCCCGGTTATTTCAGCTGCACCGTTACTCCATACACCTGCTCGACTGTCTCGGCATGGATAAAAAAGCAGTCTTCCTTCGTCATCTGCCCTTCTGCAACGAGCTTGTTGGTATACCGGGGAACTGACTTGGGGCCGATCACCGCCCCGGGACGGGAGTTCTCGTCCATGTAATCGCTCTCCAGGGTGAACCGCCGGTGTTCGCGGATCAGCCGGGGAACAGCCTCGTGCTTTGCGATCAGCGATGGGTGCAGGGGCGTGTCTGGGGAGGCGTAGTGCTTCACCACCCGTTCAACCGGCACATGCGCTGCCCCCGCCATGTCAACGATATCCGCACACGGGCCGCTCTCGGCATGGATCTGGAGCGCGCAACTGCACTCGGCAGCCAGCTGCAGTGCATGGAAGAGGACCTCGTTGGAAGCCGCAAGAAGTTCCGGGCTCACGTCATAATGGGGCCGGCCGCTCTTGAGGGCCACCGCGTCTCCTTCCCGGACATACGCGGCAGCGTGGTCGAGACCGGCCTTCATCAGGGCGGTTGCTTCTTCCAGGGTCATGCGCTCCGTCAGCCTGCTGATCTCCGCGGGGTGAACCCCCAGCACCAAAAAGACCTCAAGCCCGGTCTCACGGATCATTCCTGCGACCCGGAGCGTTTCATCAAAGACGTGTGTATAATCTGCACCTCTTACCGGGTACACGCCAAGCGACCAGGACGGTTTGGTTACTAAAAAGAGGTGGGTCCCGCCGGCACGTGAAAAATCCTTTGCCGCCTCAAGTCCCCGGCCATTGACCGGGTCGATATGAATATGGTCGTCAGTGATGGGATACGCCGGGGATTTCAACACACGCCACCACCTTCATGAACGGGTAACCTTTCTCCGGTGCAAGGCGGGCGCGGCAGTAGGAGAATCCCACTCGGGTAACGATCTCGACATCGAACATAAGCCCGGAAAGTTCGCTGTAACCGAACCGGTTTTCCGTCATGAGGCTCCGGTCCAGTTTCACGGAGATCTCTTCAACGAACGGCTGGAGGAGCACTGCCTTCTCAATGGCAGCTTCAACGCTGGTTGCCGACTGCCGGGAGATCGGGGTGCCCACCCACTGGTGGTAGAGCGCGCCCAGCTTGATCCCTGCCTCGAAAACTGCCTGCTCCTTGTCACTGGTCATGAAAATCTCCCTCAGATCAACTGGATAATCCCGTTCTTCGGTTCCATTGCCTCGCCATGCCGGAGCAGCATGTCGATACCTTCCTTCACTTTATCCCGTGCGAACCCTTTGCCGCTGACGGCGTCAATGACCTGCTCGATACCGGCCCGTCTCCCTTCTCCGCCGATATCCCGGATGGCATCCTTGATGACCCGGACAATGTCCCGTTTCTCCTTGGATATGCCGGTGACAACCTTGTCTATATCAAAGGTCCCTGTCCGCGCATCGTAGGCAATCTGGCGCAGGCAGGCATCGACAATGCGGATGACCCGTTCGGCATCCTCCTGCCCGATGGTATTCGACAGCCGGATCCGGGCGCTGGCTTCCGCCAGGCGGACAAGCGCTTCCAGCTGGCGCGCAGTCACCGGTACCGGTTTGTTGGGTTCCGCAATACCTCTCAGTTTCAGGTAATAATTCACCAGCGCGTCCTTTGCCCCTGGGGACAGCATCGGGTAGCAGGACCGTTTTGCGTACGCAACATATTTCCGGAACAGGGTCGGCTCGATATCCGGCATGACGGGTTTGAGCTGTTCCAGGATATATTCGTCCGTGACACCGGGAATGGGGGTTTTTTTATGCTGTTCTATGAGTTCCCCGGTACTATGGGCCTTCAGGATGTGTTCGGCAATGGCGAGATCCCGCTTCTGTTCCGGCTGGTCGGTCATGATGAAGATGAGGTCGAACCGGGAGAGGAGGGAAGGGGGCATGTTGATCTGGTCGGAGATATCGCCGAACATATCGAACCTGCCGTATTTCGGGTTTGCCGCACCAAGGAGGGCACAGCGGGACTTGAGCGTTGCGGTTATACCGGCCTTGGCAACGCTGATCGACTGCTGCTCCATAGCCTCGTGGAGGGCGGAACGATCCCCTTTCTCCATCTTGTCCATCTCGTCGACTGCCGCAACCCCCATGTCCGCGAGAACCAGCGCACCGGCCTCCAGCGTCCACCTGCCTTCGCCAAACTCGTCCTTGACCGCTGTTGCGGTGAGCCCGGCCGCGGTGGAAGACTGCCCGCTCGTATAGATCGCCCGCGGCGAGAGCTTGACAACATACCGGAGCAGCTGGCTTTTTGCAATACCCGGGTCCCCGATCAGGAGGACATGGATGTCCCCCCTCAGGTGACTCCCGTCGGGCATCTCCTTTGCAATACCGCCGAAGAGCTGGAGGGCGATGGCCTGCTTCACGTCCTCGCTCCCGTAGATCGTGGGTGCGATGGAGTGGGTGATCATCCGGTAGATCATCGGATCCCTGCTCAGGGACAGGATCTCATCTTCGGATTTCTCGTCGATCTCAACTTCCTCGAACTCCTTTTCCGCGATCTCGATGGAGTTACATTCAAGGAAAATATCGAAGACGGTACTTTTCTCACCTTTGACGATCCGCTGCATCGACCGGAGGATCCCGTTGATGATGACCCGGTCTCCCGGGGCGACTTTTCCCGAGAGATCGTCCGTCACGTCGACGTCCAGTGTCTGGGGCTGTTCTCCCCCGCGCAGACCTTCCGGGGATTCCTGGATCCTGAGTTTCTGGGAGTCGACGAACTTGGAGAGCTTGGGCATCAGCTCGAGCTTCTTGAAGGTGCAGCCGTCCGTTGCGCACCCGTCAGGCTCGATGAACTTCCCGTATTTCTGTATCTTCCGCGTAAAATGGCCTGCAGGGCAGCGGAACGCCGCCTCCACGATCCGCGGCCGGACCTCCGTTGTTTTCCGCAGGATACCTTCAACGGACAGAAATCTGTTGATGTCATCGGACCGGATATTGCGGATACCGGTTTTCCGGGGGAGGTTGGTGAACCGGATATTGATCCCCCCCGCGGGCAGTTCCCTGCCGTCTTTTGTCTTTATCAGTTGATCGTTGATAATCGCCGCTTCAACATCCTCAAGAACCGCCCCGGGGTTGACGAGGAGCTGGTCAGCAAGGGAAATGCCTTCCTTCCCGAACCGTTCGATATCCCGGTAATCGATCAAAAGCGAGCGCTTGTGCGGGTATTCTCTCGAGAGCTCTCCGAGTGCTTTCTTGTACCGGGTCTTGAGCAGCCGGCTCCAGTCACGGGTCCTGTCTGTATCCTCATGACCCTGTTCTTTTACCATGATCAGCTCTCACGTTTTTCCGATGATACGACAAAACGGGCGAGTAAGGCTTCCAGCTGGATATCGCTGTTCGCCCCTTCAGACAGGCGGAAATCCGTCTCACCGAGATGGTCGATGAGCCGGACCTTGAGTTTCCGGTCGATATCCATGGAAAGAATCGTCCGGTAACACTGGTTTATCAGCTCGTTGGGGGCGATACCCCGTTCATGCAGGAGATGGGCAAGGAGAGATTCCGCACCATCGAAGTCCCCTTTCAGCGACCGGCCCAGGAGGTCATGGATCTCGTCGGGTCGTGCCGTCGAGGTGATCGCGTAGATCATCGTTTCGTCAATCGCACTCCGGATGATGGCTGCACCCTGCAGGGCATTGATCGCCTTGCGCATGTCCCCTTGTGCAATATAGACGATTGCATCCATCGCCCCGCCGGTGATGCTTAAGTTTTCCTTACCGGCAATGCGGCGGATCTCTTCTTTTACGGCATCTGCACCCAGCGGTTTGAACCGGTATATCGCGCACCTGCTCTGGATGGGATCGATAATCTTCGAGGAATAGTTACAGGAGAGGATGAACCTGCAGGTCTGTGCATAACTCTCCATGGTCCGCCGGAGTGCAGCCTGTGCATCGGTCGTGAGGGCATCTGCCTCGTCAAGGAAGAGAATTTTGAACGGCACATCTCCGTCCCGTCCTGTCCGGGCGAACTCCTTGATCTGGTTCCGGACAACGTCGATCCCACGCTCGTCGGAAGCATTCATCTCCCGGAAGTTCCTCTGCCAGTTGTGAGGAAAAAATTCCCGTGCCAGGGTGACTGCGGCTGTGGTCTTCCCGACACCGGCGCTCCCGGTGAAGAGGAGGTGGGGGAGGTTGCCGCTTTTCACATAGGATGACAACCGCTCCACTATGTCGTCCTGCCCTACGATATCCGCAAGTACGGCAGGACGGTATTTTTCAATCCAGATCGTGTGGGAATCATCCATCGTAATCACGCCCGCATGCAGGGAACCGAAATCGTTTAAGTACACACCCGGTTGTATAGCCGGCCATTCATTGTGTACTAGTCTTGGGCTTCCTGCTCTTTTTAATGAATGTCATAATCTTTATCATAAGGGTTTTGAAATTACTTTTCATGCATGGAAAATATTTTTTTCTCGCTTTTGTTGTTATCCTGGCAGGTATATCCCCCGCTGCCGGGAGTCTTACAAAAATTACCGCCGGTGCACCGGTGTACATCGGTGAACAGAACCTTGATATCGCTTCCGGGCTCCAGGCCTGCCATGTCATTGACTGGTGGGCAAACGGGACGGATATGGAAAAACCCCCGCAAAAGAACGTCACCGTGATCAGAACCCTTGACGATACCGAAATTGCGCATAGTTACACCATCAGTCCTGAGATCTATTCCGGGTATGAAGGTACCTGGTACTGCGAGGACAAGAAACCCCCCCGGGCAGTTTTCGAGATCCTCCAGCCGAGGCTCTCCATCAGTATCTGGGACCTGGACAAGAACGAGGATATCACCGGTAAGAGCGTACCCCTGAATACCAATATAACATACCATATCGATACGAACCTGGACCGGGCACTCCAGTACAGGTACCGTCCCGATATCAATCCGCGTGATTCGTTCTTTACTGTCTCCCTGACCGATTCCCGGGGCAATGTACTTCCTTCCCTTTACACGGGAAGTTACGGAAAAGCAGATACACAGATAATTCCCTTTGAGACCACTCCTTTCATCTCAGAGTCTCCCTATATCTGGAAAGACGGGAGTGCCTGGGATCGGACATCCCGGAATGCGCAGGGCGATTACCTCTATCCTGCCGGGACGTACACCTTTACCGTGAAGCAGAACCTCAACCGCATGGCAGAGATGTATGGAAGCAGTACTTCAGAAACCAGGATCGGTCTGCTCGAGGCGTCGGCAACGGTCACGTTCATAAAACCCGAATCCGCATCCGCGCAGACCATTGCAACAACGGGCGCGGTTTCTTCCGGTGCGGTGAATGCCTCACCGTCTGCAACCCCGCAGGCAAGCCTCACATATACTCCCGTATCTCCCACCAGCACTACCGTGCCGGCAAAAACAACCTACGCCCCGGTACCTCTCTGGATTGTTCTTTCCGGTATCGGGATCGCCTTCACATGCGCAACCCGGCAGAAGAGATAACCCCTCCTTGTTTTCCCATCCTTTTTATAGGTTTATAGTGCCCAATGTATCCGGAGATCCCGTATGAAATTTCAT
>Ga0116171_10002704_pt1 | contig 16692 bp, 16 predicted proteins | sample AD_JPNHW2_MetaG_FD_89798 | JGI IMG/M metagenome (GOLD analysis project Ga0116171, IMG submission 89798) | Active sludge microbial communities of municipal wastewater-treating anaerobic digesters from Japan - AD_JPNHW2_MetaG | ecosystem: Engineered > Bioreactor > Anaerobic > Digestate | place... | reverse complement strand
GGACGGGCAACGCTGATAGTGGCTCTTTCAATACCAATTTCTTTAATAACCGGTTTTATTTACATGTACCTGAGCGGAGGATCTATAAACATTATTACACTTTCATCAATATCAATAGCAATTGGTCTCGTGGTTGATGATTCTATTGTAGTACTTGAAAATATTACGAAAAAGATAGAGCATGGAGGATTCCCCAGGGAGGCATCTATTTATGGAACAAATGAAGTAAGTCTTGCTGTTATTGCATCTACCCTCACTATTGTGGCAGTTTTCCTTCCATTAACAATGTTAGGTGGCTTAACAGGGATACTTTTCAGACCCTTAGGTTTCATTGTAACTATCTCTATTGTAACATCTGTTATTGTAGCATTGACATTAACGCCTATGCTGTCAGCTATGATTTTAAAAACAAACAATCCTGATAAAAAAAGTATAGGAGGGAAAATATTCTGGTTTTCTCAAAATATGCTGGACAAGATGGATGCTTTTTACGAAAAAACACTTTCATATGCTGTTTCTCATCGTTTCCTTATTGTCGGTATTTCAGCTGTGATTTTTATATCTTCTATTTTCCTGATGCGTTTTGTCGGTAGTGAGTTTATGCCTGCATCTGATAACGGTCGTATCTCTGCTACAGTCAAACTCGCCCAGGGTGTAAATCTTGATGAAACAAAGATAATAGCCCGTAAATTGGATAAGATCATTATGGAAAAATATCCTGAGGTCAGAATTTTTTCCACCAGCGCCGGTGCAGGAGATGAAAACAGTCTGATGGCTATTTTTACCCAAACCGGGAATTATATAATAAACTATACTTTCAGAATGAAGGACAGAAAAGACCGGAAAAGGGATATTTTTCAGGTTTCAGATGAATTAAGAAAGGATATTGAAAATTTTGCAGAAATTGAAAAATACTATGTCGACCCGGGCAGTTCCAGAATGTCGAGTATGATGGGTATGGGCGGCGGGAGCAATCTTGAAATACAAATATTCGGGAATGATTTTGACAATACAAATATTCTGGCTGAACAGATATCCAAAGCAACTGCAGAAGTAAAAGGTACTAAGGATATCCTGATTAGTCGCGATAAAGAAAAAGCAGAAATGCAATTAGTTTTAGACAATGAAAAAATGACTTATTTCGGATTGAATACCGCTTCGGTTGCAGCCGTTATCAGGAACAGAATTAATGGAATAACTGCAACAAAATACAGGGAAGGAGGTGATGAATACGATGTTATTGTACGTTACGATGAAAACTTCAGGAAATCAACAGATGATATCGAAAACATCAGTATCCAGACTCCGCAGGGTAAATTAGTTAAGCTTAGTGAAATTGCCTCCCTAAAACAATTCTATTCGCCATCCAATATTGACAGGAAAAATAAGGTAAGAGTTGTAAAAGTTACTGCAGCCCTATCTGGTTCCGACCTGGGGACTGTGAAAGCAGCGTTAGAGCAAAAAATAGCTAAAATGAACGTGCCTGAAGATGTTTCTATTGAATTTGGAGGTAGCGCCGAGGATATGCAGAAATCTTTCAAAGATTTAATCCTGTTGATGTTATTGTCAGTTTTGCTTGTTTATATCGTTATGGCAGCCCAGTTTGAATCTTTGACAGAACCTTTTATAATTATGTTCGCATTACCTTTTGCATTTACAGGAGTAATTATTGCTTTGCTTGTTTTCCACTCTACACTGAACGTAATTTCTTTAATTGGCGCCATTATGCTGATAGGTATTGTAGTTAAAAACGGGATTATTCTGGTGGACTTCACTAACTTAATGCGCGACAGAGGTCTTCCATTAAAAGAAGCCGTTATAAAAGCAGGTCGCTCCCGTCTTAGACCCGTATTAATGACAACTGCAACAATGGTACTTGCAATGATTCCGATGATATTGTCAACTGGTGAAGGTTCTGAAATGTGGCGGCCTATGGCTATAGCTATTCTCGGAGGTTTAACTTTTTCCACTTTAGTTACACTCGTGTTAGTACCTTCAATTTATACGATGTTTGGCGTAGGCCGGATAAGAAGAGAACGAAAAAAATCTGTAAAAAACACCAAATAATTAATCAGGTCTTTTTAAAAATTTAAATTATTTAAAGAAAATAATATGAAGGCAGTACTTATTTCACATAATCAGGCATTATCGGAAGAGGTTGAAGATATTCTTGATAATCTTTATATCAGAGGATATACCCAGTGGGTTGATGTAAATGGCAGGGGTTCAGATACTGGTGAATCCCATTTGGGAACGCATACATGGCCGTCATTAAATAATGTTTTACTTACCATTATACCTGATGAAAAAGTAAAAGATTTGTTAAAAAAACTTTCTGAACTAAATCAAGAGGTGGAAGAACAAGGATTGAGAGCTTTTGTATTGAATGTTGAAGATTCAATTTGAAAAAGTTCATAACATTCATGACCAAAGATCCGCCTTAAAATAAAACCTGCTGAAAACAAGCAGGATGCTTATAATTATTATGAAAATTAAACTAAGGTATTAAAATATCAAAAGCTGGTAACAATATCATTTAGGCAAATGAATTACATCGAGTTTCTCTTTTTAAGATGTCTTTACGTATTAATATCAATTATTCCATTCAGGCTCCTTTATTTAATATCGGATATATGTGCTTTTCTTATACATTATTTAATCCGGTACAGAATAGATACGGTATCTGACAATTTAAAAAACGCATTCCCCGATAAAAGTAATGATGAGATAAAAACAATTACCCGCCAGTTTTATAAATATTTATGCGATGTAGCTCTTGAAAGCATTAAAGGATATTCATTAAGTACTAAACAATTATTGAGAAGATACCTGGTAATAAATCCTGACGTTGTAAATAAATACTATGAAAAAGGGCAGGATATAATTATTGCTATGAGCCATTATTGCAACTGGGAATGGGGTACTCAGGCTGCCGGAAGTTACTTTAAGCATAAGCTTGTTTCGCTATATAAACCTTTGTCTAATAAATATACAGATAGATATATAAAAGGACTAAGGATGAGACGGAATATGGAGTTTTTATCAATTTACGATGCAAAATATATTTTCCGTTCAAAAGATAATAAACCTAAAGCATATTTTTTTGTCAGTGACCAAAATCCCGGGAACATAAAGAAGGTCATCTGGATAAAGTTTCTTAATCAGGACACAGCCTGTCTTCGGGGTGTTGAAGATTACGCAAAGCTATTCAACCTGCCGGTAATATACCTGGATATACAAAGGGTGAAAAGGGGACATTATGCCTTGGAAATGCAGGAAATATGCAGTAACTCATCTGAGACATTAAAGGGTGAGATTACCGAAAGGTATATGAGAAAATTGGAAGGTATAATTATTAAGAAACCTGAAGACTGGTTATGGTCACACAGGAGATGGAAATTAAAAAGGCAGAAACAAGTAAGTCAATAAAAATATAATAAGTAAAAGACATCAGAATGAATCATGATCAGATATTTAAAACCAGGATCGAAAAGTCATCAGACTTCAAGTTTGATGCTTCAGTAGTTAACGTTTTTGACGATATGGTAGTACGATCTGTACCCTTTTATCTTGAATTTCAACGTATGATTACGGAAATAGCCAGGGATTATGCCAAACCAGGTACATCTCTGTTTGATTTGGGATGTTCCACAGGTACCACGATGTTATCAATAAATACGGTATTGGATGATTCCGTTAGGTTTGTCGGAGTTGATAACTCGCCACAAATGTTAGAGAGTTGCCGTAAAAACTTTAATGAAATGGGAGTAACAAGACCATTTGAATTACTGGAAGCTGACTTAAATAAACATGTAGATATAAGCAATGCCTCAGTTGTAGTTCTATGTCTTACATTGCAATTTGTCCGCCCCATTAACCGATCGAAGTTACTACTACAGATTCATAATCAATTAAACCCTGGGGGATGTATAATTCTGGTGGAAAAGGTGCTGGGAGAGAGCACCGAATTTAACCGTCAGTTTATTAAATATTACTATGATATGAAACGTCGTAATAACTATGATGATATGGAGATATCCCAGAAACGTGAAGCGCTGGAGAATGTCCTGATACCTTACAAACCAAGCGAAAATATCCAGCAATTGCAGGATGCGGGATTTCACTCATGCGAAATATTTTTTAAGTGGCACAACTTTGCAGGATTCGTTGCACTAAGATAAGTTCTTACACACATGTTAAACAGACTTTTAAACTCAATTTCCCATGAAGGCATTTACTAAATTTGGAAACTGGATCTTCCATTATCGCAATATATTATTCCCTGTGTTTTACGCAGCTCTTTTTATTCCGTCTCCTGTTATATTCCATAGCGGAGAATTGGCATCAATTGCAGGCTTACTATTCATAGGGACAGGAACAGTTGTACGTTTTACCACAATTGGACTGGTGTATATTATACGTGGAGGAGCCAAACGTCAGATACATGCAGAAACATTAGTTACCGAAGGAATTTACAAAGTGTGTCGGAACCCTATGTATCTGGGCAACATCCTTCTGCTTTTCGGGTTTGGTTTGTTTGCTAACTCTTTAATATTTTCCTTGACTTTTTTCCCATTGTTTGTACTTTTTTATGTAGCAATTATTTCCGCAGAGGAAGACTTTCTGACTAATAAATTTGGAGAACAATTTGTTGAATATAAATCTCATACAAATGCTATCATTCCCAAATGGAAAAACCTTAAAACCGCTTTTACAGGACATATTTTTAACTGGAAAAAGGTTCTTAACAAAGAGCATAACTCGTTATTCATTTATACTTCAGGAATCTTCCTGTTACTTTTATATCAGAACAAAATAGGAATAAGGCTTTTTATAATTGTAGTACTAATCTCTGCATTAACTAATATGGCCCTTAAAATATTAAAAATTAAGAATTTAATATAAGTTTTTAAAAGTTTAGTGAATAGATTCCTTGGTTAGCAGCAAACAAAAATTCAAGGAATAATTTTAACTCCGTTTAGGATTGGCTTTTAATTCACTTTCAAATATTTCTGTCATCATTATCAAACGGATGTTATTCCCGGTATTTCTTGTGCTGCCTTGGATTGCAAGTTTTTCAAATTATTTTATTAAGAATTGTTTGATTTCTTAAATTCATTTCAAAGTATTTACAACTAATTGATTTAATTAACTATGTCTGGGACATTCAAAATATTCATAATTTGCATCAAGTTGTCATTATTTCTAAGCGCTTTCCCGGTAAATGGACAATTACTTCAGGATACGACAACATTAAATTTGGTTAAAAAAGATATTGATTTCATTTATAATTTTCAATTTAAGGATGCCAATGAGGTTTACACAGATATCTGTCAGTTATATCCTGCGCATCCGGTTGTGTTCCTTCTAAATGGAATGATCACGTACTGGGAGAATTATCCCATGCTTTCCACAGCTTCTTCACGTTATTCCTTTGAAGAGGACATGAACCGATGTATTAGGTTAAGCGAAAATAATAAAAACCCTGCTCATGAAGCAGAATATTTACTTGTTGATTTATGTGCAAGGGGGATGCTCCTGTTGTATTATGCAGACAATGATCTCACTATGAAGGTTATACCTCTTACAATAAGTACTTATAAGTATTTGAGGCGTTCTTTTGATTTTGCATCTGTCAGTTCAGATTTAAATTATTTTACCGGGGTCTATAATTATTATCGCGAGGCCTATCCTAAGGCTTATCCTGCTTACAAGTCCCTGGCCCTTCTTTTTCCTGTCGGTGACATGAAAGCTGGATTAAAACAGTTGCATTTAGCAGCAGTTAACTCTATTGTGTTAAGAGCAGAATCATATTATTTACTTATGTATATTTATATAAGCTTTGAAAATGATTATCATGAAGCTTTAATTTATTCTAAATCTCTTCATGAGCTTTACCCTGACAATGTTTTATATCAGTCCTTATACATAAAAAATCTATTATTATTGAAGAACTATGACGAAGCTGAAAAACTGATCATAGCTTCATCTGATGAAGCTGGTAATAGATATTTTCAGTCACAGCTCACTATTTTCAAAGGCATTTTACATGAGAAAAAGTATCTTGATAATAAACTGGCTCAGGAATATTATAAGAAAGGGATCAGTGACATTTCCAAATTTGACGTTTATGGGAATGAATTTGCAGCTTATGCTTATTATGGTCTTAGTCGTATAAGTGAGGCCAACGGGGATAAGCATGGCAGTAAAACATACCGGAAAGAGGCCATGAAACTGGCTGATTTTAAAAAGATTAATTTTGATAAATAACCTCCTTCAAGTTTTAAGGCTTGAATATGTAGGTGGTTCTTCTGGTTAAGTTTGCAATCCATACATCTCTAAAGAGCCAATGGTTGTTGGTTACGCCCCCCCTTCCACTATCTTTTAACTCAAACCCGCCTCTTACCCAGGAGGGGATCTGTTATCTGTTTTCTTACTTCAAATGATCAGATAGCCTGGAAACTATGCAACTTTCTGTAGAAGCCATCTGGTTTCTTCATCAATTCTACATGTGACCCGGTCTCCACAATTCTGCCTTCATCCATGACCACTATAACATCGGCATGTTGTATGGTGGAAAGCCGGTGAGCAATCACAAGCGAAGTTCTGTTTTTCATCAATTTAAGTATCGCATCCTGAACAAGTCTTTCCGATTCTGTATCAAGTGCTGATGTAGCTTCATCGAGAATGAGTATAGGCGGATTTGCCATTATAGCTCTTGCAATGCTTATTCTTTGCCTCTGACCACCACTAAGTTTGTTACCTGATTCCCCTACATTATTTTCATAACCAAGTTCTGTATCCATAATAAAATCATGTGCATTAGCAATAACTGCGGCCCTTTTTATATCTTCAATATCAAAAGAATCAACTCCAAAAGCAATGTTCTCTTTAAAAGAGGTATTAAACAGGATTGGGTTCTGGCTTACAATCCCCAGGTGGTCCCTAAGATCTCTTATTTTAAGGTCACGAATATCTACTCCATCGATAAGAATAGATCCCTTATCAACATCCATGAATCTTGGCAGCAGATCAGCAAGAGTTGATTTTCCAGCACCTGATTTGCCTACAATAGCAACAGTCTGACCCTTTTTTATCTTCAGGTTGATATTTTTGAGAACAGGTTCATTGTTATAGGCGTACCATACTCCCTTAAATTCAATAGAATCATTGAATCCTGTAACAGGAATTGCCATATCTTTTTCCACTACCTTTTCTTCAGCATTAAGTATCTGGTCGATCCTGTCAATAGAAGCAATCCCTTTCTGGATGTTAAAGTATGCTGTAGTGATACTTTTGGCAGGCGGAATTACCTGTGAAAAAATAATAACAAAGGCAATAAGTTTATCAGCCGACATATTACTTGCTCCCTGTAATGCCAGTCTTCCGCCGACATACATAAGTAGCATAACAACTATTGTAGAGAGAAATTCACTTATAGGTAAAGCCAGATAGGTTTTTCTTGTTACCCGCTTGAATATCTTGGTATATCTCTCGTTTGACTCGGCAAACTGCATCTGCATCTTTTTTTCAGCATTAAAACCTTTTATTATCCTTAAACCCGTTAATGTTTCCTCAACTACGGAAAGAAGACGGCCAAGGTATTGCTGCCCAAGAAAGGAGGATGAGCGTAAAGTACGGCTTATCTTGCCAATCAGCCAACCACTTACAGGGAGAAGTGCAAGTGCAAAAAGAGTCAACTCAAAGCTGCTGACAAAGAGATATATTGCAAAAATAATGATGTACATCGGATCTCTGATCAACATTGTAAGCGATGCCACAACAGATATTTCAACCTCCTGAACATCATTTGAGATCCGGGTCATTACATCGCCTTTCCTTGCCTCAGTAAAGAAAGAGAGAGGAAGCCTCAACACTTTGTGATATACCTTTCTTCTAAGATCCCTTACAGTGCTGGCCCTTATAAAGGCCATACTATTATTCGCGAGGAATATAAACCCGTTCTTAAAAAGACTGGCTCCTATTACTATCATAACAACTAATAGTAATGCCCCGGCCTGCCCGTGTTTATCAATAAATGTTGACAGATAATACCTGAAAAAGGTTCCAATATAATCAGCATTAAGTTGAAAATTACCCGGATGAGTTACTACCTCAACTCTGTTAAAAAGAATATTCAGAAAAGGAATCACCAATGTGTATGAGACCAGAGCAAAAACAGCGCTCAATATATTGTAGAAAATGTTCCTGGATGCCGACCATCGGTACGGAGCAAAATATTTAAACAGTAATCTTATATTGTTCATCTATCATGTATAGTATTAAAAACCAGTGTAATTAAATGAGGAATTTTCTTAAGTGTAAATCGTCAAAAAGAGTGGGGAAAAAGATAAGTATTTCTTTAAGTAGTGTTTCGATCACTTTCATAAATCAAATTTAAGCATTTATATTATTAAACTACCTGGAAGAGCCTTTTAAATCCCGTATGATTTCGTGATGCCTTTAGTGATAATTATGATCTGTTATAAGGGAAAGACCTTGCGGGTTAAGAACTTTTCGCATTAGATTTCCTTAACAGACAGAATAGTTTTTAGTCGGTGTAATTATATGGATTATCGTTGTCAGAGTATTTGTCGTTATCATTTATACCGTTATCTTTTACTTCACTGGCATCTTTCTCAAGGTTGTCTTTTACCTCATTTATATCTTTTTCGATGTTCTCTTTTACTTCATTTATGTCTTTTTCGAAGTTCTCCCTGACTCCATCTACATCTTTATTAATGTCGCTGGTAAAATCATTTACCCCGGTTTGAATGTTATCCTTGATCTCAAACACATCCTTCCGGATAGCACCTGAAATATTCGTTACGTCGCTGGTAATGGAACTTGTGACTTCGAAAATATCCTGTCTTATTTCCCTAGTGCTTTCTTCGAACTCCCTTTTTATATCATCGGTGGCTTTTTTGTAATCGCGCATACCTTTTGAGAAGGTTCTGAAAATCTCAGGCAGCTTATCCGCACCAAACAAAAGTAAGACAACGATGATAATAACAAATATTTCCTGTCCGCTCATTTTAGTCTCTCAATATTCGTTATGGTAGAATAAAGACAAAGTTAGAAAAGTTTAATGAAATTCTTATTGTTGAGGGGTGATATGGGGTAAATAAAGAGGCTATTCAGCCTGCAATAGTCTCACTTATGTTTATCGCTGATTGTCAGAATTTTATTCCTTTCTTTTTTGTTGTGTTAAAAAAGACTGTTGCAGCAATAAATATTGAGGAATAAGTTCCAACAATAATACTTATAAGCATTACGAAAAGGAAACCTCTTATCGTAGCTCCACTGAAAAAGAACATGAAAATAAAAACCAAAATGGAAGTAGCTCCGGAATTTAGAGTACGATTCTGCGCAATGATAAAGATGATTGAGCATGAAATGAAAATCGCTTTACTCTGTGGTTGTATAAAAAAACACCAACAATTCAAAATTTAGCAGTGAGGTATAGTTACGAACCATTGAATTACAATATGTTAATGTTTAAGTTGAAATATAACTTTTAGTAATACCCCGAATTTTTTATTTGGACATTAGCGGAATATTTCTGAAATTTGATATAGAGCATTTTTGCACATCTAATGGAGATAATCTCAAATGGGCAAGTATTACAAAAAGATGGATGCGAGATGAAAAATAACCAATAAATAAAGAGGTATGAAATGCTTTTATTATGATATTGAATGTGACTGGCCTGAACCAACAGGGGATATTGAATGTACTGAATGTGTTCATTATAATAAAGCAATAAAATCTACTTCTATACTTAATTGGTTATTAGAATTATTAAATAAAATATTTCCCACAAAATGAAAGAAGCAAGTTTAAAGTCCTATAGATGTCGATATTCCTGCAAAGAAATTTGATACAACAGCATTTTGTGCAATTACTACTTCAAACAGATAGTATGCAGTGAGCGATATTTATCCACAATAGGAGATTCAGCTTCTTATTACATTAAGAATATTCTAATTTATAAAGAACACTTTTCAGTATATTGATTATTAAATGATCCTTTAAAAATACCAGGATTAAAATTACTGTTACTAATCAGGGTTATTGCTGCAGGCTCAGGTTTAATAATGCTTTTGAGGCTCACTCAAAGATCAGCAGTTTATATCCAGGAGATCCGGTTGTATTCCTTTTAAGGGGAATTATAACATACTGGGAGAATTATCCTATGCTTTCAACAAGTTCTGCCCGTGATTCCTTTGAAGCAGACATGCGACGATGTATCTTATTATGTGAAAATAATAATAACACTGCCTATGAAGCGGAATATTTACTTGCTGATCTGTGTGCAAGGGGGATGCTTTTGATGTTTTATGCTGACAATGATCTCGCTATGAAAGTCATACCTCTTACCACAGGTACCTACAAGTATTTAAGGCGTTCTTTTGATTTTGCATCAGTCTGTTCAGATTTAAATTATTTTACCGGAGTCTATAATTATTATCGTGAGGCCTATCCTAAAGCATATCCTGTTTATAAGTCCCTGGCATTTCTATTTCCTGGTGGAAACATAGAACTTGGATTAAAACAGTTGCATACAGCCGCCCAAAACTCTGTTGTGTTAAGAGCAGAATCATATTTTTTACTGACATACATTTATCTAAACTTTGAAAATAATTATCCTTAGGCTATATTTTACTCCAAGTCCCTTCATGATCTTTATCCTGATAACGTACTTTATCTTTCCTCATTAATAAAGAATCTGTTGTTGATGAGACAGTATGACGAAGCTGAAAAACTGATCATAGCTTCACCTGATGAAGCAGGTAATAGATATTTTCAGGGACAGCTCACCATTTTCAAAGGCATTTTACGGGAGAAAAAGTATCTTGATAATAATCTTGCTCAGGAATATTATAAAAAAGGGATAATTGACATTTCCAGCTTTGGTGGGTATGGAAATGAATACGCAGCCTATGCATATTATGGACTGAGTCGCATCAGTGAAGCCACCAGGGATAAGCAGAGCAGCAAAATTTACCGGAAAAAGGCCATGGAGCTGGCAGATTTCAAAAAGATTAATTTTGATAAATAGAATTTATAAACATAGTTAGTTTAATCTAAAAGGAAGTCAAAACCTTGTTTCTGTCAAATGGGATAGTCTGAATAATAATTTTTAATTTTGGTAAATAGATAATTTAATTATTATGATAACTTATTTTTAATAAAAACAGGAGGCCCAAGACATGAAACTGAATTCGCCATTTGTAATTACAATCAGTCGCCAACTGGGAAGCGGAGGAGCATACATAGGAAAGAAACTGGCTGAAAACCTTAATATTTTTTATGCAGACCGTGAAATCATCAATATGGCTGCCAAACAATTATCGGTATTTGAGGAGGATTTGCAATCGCGTGATGAAAAAGTAAGTTCATTCTGGCAATCATTCTTACAGTCGTATGCATTTGTAAATCCATATTCCTATAATACAAATCCACAAATCAATCCAACAGACAAAGAGCTATTTAATGCCGAAAAAGAAGTAATAGAACATATAGCAAAAGAACGTTCAGCTATTATTATAGGACGTTGTGGATCTCATATCCTGCGGGAACATCCAAACCATTTAAGCATATTCTTACATGCTGATCTGACTTTCCGTAAAGATCGTGTTCAGAAGCTTTATAATATTTCAAAAGCAGCAGCCCGGGAAATGATCACCCAAAAGGATAAAGAAAGAACTTTCTATCATAATACCTTTACTGGTATGGAATGGTCGGATGCAAGACAGTATCACATTTCTTTGGATACAGGCAAATTAGGTCTCTATAAAAGTATGGAGGTAATCATGAAATACCTGGATTCCATCTAAAAATCAAAGCATTATAATAATTAAAGTGCTTTATAAACAATCCCGCTTTCATAATCCTATGATAACAACACTCATAATTTGCTGCACTTCCTTCAATTGTTATTAATAATTTACTTTATTATCATAATTATTCCAAATAAGATAGATAAACAAATAAAAAATATTCTAAAAATTTTATCTAAAACATCATTTTTTATTTTTTTTAGTAAATCGGGACCCATTCGCGCTCCCACTGCTGCACCACCACCCAATAGAATAATTAATGTTAAATTTATATGACCGACAACAAGATGTCCGAGTAAACCCGAAACTGCATTAAAGAAAAGAATAAAAATAGAGGTCCCAATTACTAAACGTACTGGGAAACGAAGTTTGTATAATCCGGCAATGACAGGAGGAGTTCCGCTTACACCAAATAAGCCAGCCATAATACCTGATAATAAACCAAAGAATGAACTTATTGAAATTTTCTTAAAATTTATTACATTCAAATAATCATACTTATCCTCACTGTTATTATTATTATTATTATTATTTACTCTGAAAAGAATCGGAATGACCAACAGTATAATAACAATTCCAAAAAGTTTCTTTAGTACTAGAGTTGGTATTAATGTTGTAAGATAAACCCCAATCAATGTACCTATTATTCCTGTAAAGCCGAACATCAAGCCAATTGGCCCATTCACATATCCTTGCTTATAATGAGCAAAAGCACCGAAGACTGTTGTTGGAATAATGGAGGCAAGTGAAGTTGCAACAGCAACCTGTACTGGTATATTAAATAAGATTGTAAGCAAAGGAACGTAGAAAAATCCGCCACCTCCTCCAAATATTGATACAATAAGCCCTATTAAAAAACCAAATAATGGTAAGAATAAAAAGTATATATTAAAATCAGAATTCATTTTTTAGTAGTTTCTTTCCAACAAATTCTTCCAAATTTCATTTTTCAGGAAACTGCTTTCGACGTTTTCTTCCATTTTCAAAAACATTGAAAAAGGTATAGCGAAAGAAAGAAGATCTTTATCCGCATGGCGTCGTGCGGAAATATCCGTCAAACCGATGACTGCACTAGGTTCTCCAGACTTTGCTTCGGCGTAAGGAATAATCCCCAGGGTATGGCAGCCTGCGCCAAAAGGAATGATAACGCTTTGGCCGGTTCCCCGATCGTAATTGGCCATAACAGACAATGCCGACAACTGATCAACATTGGCCAGAAAGACCACCACTTCAGGGGTTTCTTCTTCTTTCAACTGGTCTAAGGGCTTATAAACAACGTAAGTCGCAGGCACTTCGGTGATGGGCAAGGCATCAATGAATCTTTTGGCTATCTCCGGCGACTTGAAATACCCTTCGCCTTCGTCGAGTGGGGTTGAAGTCCGGAAACCGGCAGCTTCCGGTGATTTTGCAAACTCTTTATTGCCAGTTGAAACATAACACTCAATCCCTCCGGGGAAATGAACATACTGGTTGCCAAACCCAAGTCCGACCCCTCCTCCAAGACAGCCAAACGTTTTCCGGTCGAAAACGGCAGTACGCCCTTTTGCGGCTGCGATAAACATAGTTACCACGCATCCCCAGCGGCCTTCTTTAAACTGCATCGCGTTCTCAGGTTTATCATCAGTAAACAACACGGCTACCGGAACATATTTTAAACCAATAGCATTTGCGATCTTACTTTCCATAGTTTTATCTATTTTTTTAATTATCAGGTTGTCTTTCATTATCTTACGTTTTTCCACCATTCAGTAAACTGCTGTGTACTGTCTTTTAAATAAACCACTTCGCCAATCATTGGCGTAAGAAGATGAATATTAGCTTGCTTGCTGTTAGCCGAAGCTCTTATGAGCGGTTCGTCCCAGGAATGGTTTCCCAGGGCAAACTTGGATGAATGCACAGTAAACAGTCGCTTAGCATTTAAATCATTAACTGTTTTTACAATTTCATCTGGCAACAGGTGAACGTGTTTCCAGTTTTTGTTGTATTGCCCGTTTTCTATTATTGCTAAATCTATAGGTCCGAATGTTTTTCCGATTTCCGAAAAGTGCTTATCATAGCCACCATCGCCTCCAATAAATATTTTAATAGTTGGAGTTTGCAGGATAAAAGCTGTCCAGAGAGACTGATTTCGTTTTAATCCTCGTCCCGAAAAGTGCCTTGCAGGAACGGCATTTACAACAAATCCAGTATCCAAAACAATTTGTTCATTCCAATCCATTTCAATTATAGTATTTTTTTGATAGCCCCAATGTTCAAAATGCGCACCTGTGCCGAGACCTGAAATAACCTTTTTAATTTTGGATTTCAATTTTAAGATTGTCTCATAATCAAGATGATCCCAGTGATCATGAGAAATAAAAAGGTAATCAATTTCAGGAATATCATCAGTTGTATAATTATTTGTGCCATTGAATGCTTTGACCGAAAATGAAAAGGGTGAAGCATAACCACTCAGAACAGGATCTACAAGAATTTTCTTACCGTCAATCTGCATAAAATATGATGAATGCCCAAACCAAACCAGAACATCGCTGTTTTTGTCTAAATTTAACAGGTCGGTTTTAACTGATGGTATTTCATCAACAGAAGAAACCCTTTTATTCCTTTCAAAAAAAGATTCTTTGATAAAGGTAAAATAACTGACATCTTCTGACATGATAGGAGTAGGACTTTGTGTGTTGAATGAACCGTTTTTATAATTAGACGATTTTTTAATTCTTTCCAGACGTTCTTTTGCTGGCAGTTTTCCGAATTTTATTTGTTGCATAAAAACTACAGCTGAAAGTATTATTAAAATTATTAAGCCAATAATTAAGTACATTTTACTCTTCATTATTTGTCAGTTATTCTATCTCTCATTCAAATTATTTTTTCATCATAATATAATTTTGATTTTAAGGGTATGATGGAACCGCACATGATTGTAAATTATATTTATTTGTGTTTGTGATTGTGGTCAATTATGTGGGTTTCACCTGATATGTTTTAACAATTAACGAAAAGATTCGGTGCTGGTTCTGTCTGTATATGTAAACTGGAGCATCCAATGCGGATAAATCGGGTTTAGTTTGCTCAGTTCATCTAACCTGCTTATTTCATCAGCGCTCATTTTCCAGGTGGTGGTTTTAAGATTATCTTCCAATTGATGTGGTTTGGTAGCCCCAATTAAAACCGAGGAAACAGAAGGTTTTCGTAGCAGATAATTTAATGCAGCCTGTGAAATGCTCGTTTTATGACTGTTAGCAATTTCTTCGAGTGCATCTACAATTGCGTATCCTTTTTCAGGATCGATTTGAATAAAATTATATTGCTCATTGGATCTCCTTGAACCTTCAGGCATTGGTTTGCCTTTCCTGTATTTCCCTGTTAAAAAACCACCTCCCAGGGGCGACCACGGAGTTAAACCCAGGCCCTGATCCTGGCACAACGGTACCAGTTCATATTCCACATCTCTTGAGATAAGCGAATATAAGGCTTGCAGGGAAACAAATTTCTCAAAATGATTTTCTTTCGAAACAGCCAGAGCTTTCATTAACTGCCATGCCGCGAAATTACTTGCTCCAAGATACCGCACTTTACCCTGGTGTACCAAATCTGTCAAGGCGCTCAGAGTTTCTTCAAGCGGAGTAATCGGGTCGAAACTGTGCATTACATAAAGGTCGATGTGGTCAGTGCCTAATCTCTTTAAACTATTGTTACAGCTATCAATGATGTGTCTGCGCGAAAGTCCCACATCATTGATCTCACTGCTCATTCTTCCTCTTACTTTTGTTGCGAGTACAATTTCATTGCGTTTTTCCTTAATTGCTTTACCTAAAATTTCTTCCGATTGCCCATTTGAATAGACGTCGGCAGAATCAAAAAAGTTAACGCCGGCATCAAAAGCAATATCCACTAATTTTTTACCGGCCGGGTAGTCAAGGTTGCCAACTACTTTCCAATAGCCATCACCTCCAAAACTCATGGTTCCGAAGCAAAGTTCAGATACCATTAGACCTGATTTTCCTAATTGTCTGTATTTCATAACTATTTTTTAGATTACTTTTTTAAGTATTATTTTTAAAAATTAAAACTTACGCCTGTTAACTTTTCAGATACTTCCCAAAGTCTTTTTGCATCCCCGGCGTTGTGCGATGAAGGATTTGATTTCACTTTAACAGGAAATCCTTTCATTTCATTAAATCCATCGGGTCCATAAAAATCGCCGCCTTTAACTTCAGGATCAACTGCTGCCCTTAACTGAGGCAAAGCGCCTTTTGCCGCACTTTGTAATATTAGAGAGGATAATGGCTTAAGAAGGTGATAATAAAATTTACCTTCAACAAACCTCATCAGATTGGTTTGGGATACTCCCGGGTGGGCTGCCACAGCAACGCTGTCAATGCCTATTGCTTCGAAAAGCCTCTGGAGCTCGTAGATAAATAACAGGTTTGCCAGTTTGGAACGGCCATAAGCTTTCATTGGAGTGTACCCGTTGCCATTATCGAACATGAAATTATCGAAATCCATTTTCCCGTTTTTATGAGCCAGACTGCTTGTCGAAACGACCCTTGATTTTGGGGTTTTTACTATTAAATCAATAAGCTGGCCGGTTAAAGCAAAATGACCCAGGTGGTTGGTGCCAATCTGGCTTTCAAAACCGTCTTTAGTCAGTCCATAAGGGGGAATCATTATACCTGCGTTATTTATAAGAACATTGAGGCGACTGTGGTTCTCTTTAAATCTGACGGCAAAATTTTTAACAGATGACAGATCCATCAGATCCAAATTCATTACCTCTATTTTGCCTGCAGGATTATTTTTCATTATTTCTGTTTTTGCAGCTTCGCCTTTTTCGACCGAGCGGCAT